>Ga0302046_10005328_pt1 | contig 11370 bp, 5 predicted proteins | sample RVTome_11_FD_200261 | JGI IMG/M metagenome (GOLD analysis project Ga0302046, IMG submission 200261) | Soil microbial communities from uranium-contaminated site in the Upper Colorado River Basin, Wyoming, United States - RVT147D111 (version 2) ... | reverse complement strand
ATGCGAGTGTCGTCGATGTCGCACTGGGCGACGATGACATCATCGAGGTCTCGCTGGACGGCGGTGTGCAGCTGTGGCTCGCGGGCGCTACGGTGCGCGATCTGTACGAGTCGACGGGCGAGCAGGAGTCGCGCGATGGCGTGCTCCGCATTTCGCCCGTCCTGCCAATCGGCACGCCGACCCGCGGCTTCGGCCGCTGGGCCATGAACACGCTGCGCCGGCTCGTGCTCAAGGACGCCGGACTGAACGTCGCGAAGCTTGGTGCACTTGCCGTTGCGGAACGTCTCGAAAACGGTCTGATGAAGACCGCCGGCGGTGAAGCCGGTGATGGCCTGTATGCGTGCAGCGCGGCCGATGCGCTCGGTGCCCGCGTTTCGGGCACCATCGACGGTGGCACTGCACCAACACTGCTGTTCCTGCACGGCACGGCCTCCCGCTACGATGGCAGCTTCGGCAAGCTGCCCGCCCAGGTATGGAGCCGGCTGTCGAAGCGCTATGGCGACCGGATCTTCGCTCTGCAGCATCGCACGCTGACGGAGAGTCCGATCCGCAATGCCATCGCGCTGCTCGAGCGGCTGCCGGCAGGGGCGAGGCTGCACATCGTGAGTCATTCGCGCGGCGGTCTGATCGGTGAGCTGCTCTGTCGCGCGATGCGTGCTGGCGGCCCACCGTTCGATGAGATCGAGATCGACCGGTTCCGTCGCACTGCCGAACAATCGAGCGGCGCCCGGCAGCAGGCGTACGCGCAGCAGGCCGAAGAGCTGGAGCAGCTGGGCGAGCTGCTGCAGCAGAAGCGGCCGAACATCGAGCGGTTCGTGCGCGTCGCGTGTCCGGCGAACGGCACGACGCTCGCCTCCGGCCGGCTGGATCTCTATCTCTCGATTCTGCTGAACGGCATCCGGCTGCTGCTGCCGGCGCACCCGGTCACGCGATTCGTGAGTGCGACGCTCGCGGCGGCGATCCGGACGCGTGCGAATCCGGGCATCCTGCCGGGGCTCGAAGCGATGATGCCGGAATCGCCGCTGATCGCCGTCCTGAATCGTCGCGACATCGAAGTACGCGCCGACCTGACCGTGCTGGCCGGCGACATGGAGGGCAGCGGTCCGCTGGGCACGCTCAGGGCGCTGGTGACCGACCTGTTCTACCGGGAGAACCACGACCTCGTCGTACACACCCGTGCCATGGTGGGCGGTGCGACGCGGCCGGAGGGACGCGCGCGCTACGGCTTCAAGAAGGGTGATGGCATTGACCATTTCCGCTACTTCGCGCTGCCGGACACTGCCGAGAAGGTATTCCTCGGGCTGACGCGTGCGGATGACAGCCATGCCGGCTTCCAGCCGATCGTGAAGGACACGGCGGAGGAGTTGCGCCGTCGTGATGCAGTGGACGCGGCACGGCCTGCACGTGACGGCCGTGCTGATGACAAGAACCGGCCGGTCGTGTTCCTGCTGCCGGGCATCATGGGCACGCAGCTGAAGTCGGGCAACGACCGCGTGTGGGTGAACCTGTTCAATCTCGCGCGTGGCCGCTTCGATGGACTGGCCATGGGCGCTGCGGCCGTCGAGACGGATGGCCTGATGGATGGTTCCTACCGCCGGATCAGCCGTTACCTCGGCGCATCGCATCGCGTCATCGAGTTCCCCTACGACTGGCGCGCCACCATTCCGCAGACAGCGGACCGGCTGGCGCGCGAAGTCCGGCGCGTGCTCGGCGAAACCAGCCAGCCTGTCCGGTTCCTCGCGCATTCAATGGGCGGTCTGGTCACGCGTGCAATGATCGCGCGGCACCGCGACCTGTGGGATGGGATCACCTCACGCAAGGGCGGCCGCCTCGTGATGCTGGGCACGCCGAACCGCGGCTCGTGGACGGTGCCTCGTGTGTTGCTCGGTCATGACCGGCTCGTCAAGATCCTCTCGATCGTCGACCTGCGGCAGAACCAGAAGGATCTGCTCGACATGATCGCGCAGTTCAGCGGCCTCATCGAGATGCTGCCCGATGATGCGCGGCTCGATTTCTTCACGCGCAGTGACTGGTCCGGCATCGACATCGACAGAGACCGTCCACGCGCCATTCCATCCGATGACAGGCTGGCAGCCGGCCGCGCGGTCCGGGCGCTGCTCGGGAGCCCCGCATCGATCGATCCGGCGCACATGGTGTACGTGGCCGGCGCGGCGCCCGCAACGCCCGTCGGATTCCGCGTCCGCGGCGACCGCATCGAATTCATGGCGACATCCCAGGGCGATGGCACGGTGCCCTGGAGTCTCGGCCTGCTCGAGCGCGTCCCGACGTTCTACATGGAAGCGAAGCACGGTGACATGGCCGATGTGCCGCGCTTCTTCCCGATGCTCGTCGAGCTGCTGGAGAACGGTACGACGGCGGACCTGCTCCAGCAGCCGCGCGCCGCACTTCGCGCGGCCGTGCAGCCGTTCCCGCTCCCGGAGGACGAAGTCATTGCGTTCCCCGAGCAGGACGATCTCGAGTCCATCGTGTTGCAGGCGACGCGGCGGCGTGACACGGATGAGGCGGATGTGGAACCGCTCGCGGTCTCGGTGGCACACGGCAATCTCGCATTCGCCCGCTGGCCCGTCCTGGTGGGCCACTATGAAGGCGACACGATTGCGGGCGCGGAGGCCGCACTTGACCGCCATTTCAACGGGTGGCTGAGCGAGGATCGCCAGCTCGACCTCTATCCCGGCCGGCTCGACACGGCGGGCGTCTTCCTGCGCCAGGATGACGATCGCCCGAGTGGCGCCATTGTGGTCGGCCTGGGCGATGTCGGCTCGCTGACGCCGCTCCGGCTCGAACGGACGGTGATGCACGCCGTGCTGGCGTACGTCGCGAAGCTGGTCGAACGAGCGCAGGACCGGCAGACCGATGGTCCCATCGAGACCGGTCTGACATCGCTGTTCATCGGCTCCGGCCGGGGCGGCATGCCGCTCGAGGATTCCGTGCGTGCGATTGTCGGCGGTGTCGTCACTGCGCGCGCGCGCATCCGAGGGGTCGAACGCCATGCACGCGTCCACATCCGCGAGCTCGTCTTCGTCGAGCTGTTCGAGGACATCGCACTGCAGGCCGCATCGGAGCTGCGCCAGCTTTCCGGCGAAACGCGGTTCCAGGCCCACATCCTTCCGCTGGACGAGGTGCGGGCGCTGCCGGGTCGCCAGCGTCGCACGCGCTACGTCGAGGAAGGCCGCTGGTGGAACCGCATCGAGGTGAGTGAGGACGAGCGCTCCGGCTCGCTCAAGTTCCAGAACCTGACACTGCGACGGGCCCGCTCCGAGGAGTACCTGCAACCGACGCAACGTCAGCTGATCGACGGATTCGTGCGTGATGCGATCGCCTCACCGGACCCCGACCCGGCGACGGCCGCGACACTGTTCGAACTGCTCGTGCCGAACACGCTCAAGGAATACGCACCCGACCAGAACGATCTCGTCCTGATCCTCGACGAAGCGTCAGCGCGCTATCCGTGGGAGCTGATGGCGGACCGGCGCGCAGCCAGTGGCGAGCCGATTGCGGTACGCGCCGGCCTCATCCGCAACCTGAAAGTCGAGACGTTCCGCGAACGGCCGCAGGCCGTGCTCGGCAATCATGCACTCGTGGTCGGTGATCCGCCCAGCGAGCTGCCCGCACTGCCGGGCGCACAGCAGGAGGCGCAGGGTGTGGCTGACGTGCTCGCCGGCGACGGCTTCGCCGTCACACCGCTCATCCGGCCGGCGCCGCGCACGGTCGTAGCACAACTGTTCGCACGCGACTACAGGATCCTGCACTTCGCCGCCCACGGCCTGCACGACTACGAGGTCGCCGTTCGCGAAGCCCGGCCGGGCGAGTCCGAACCGCTGAAACAGCGACTGAGCGGAATGGTCATCGGCCACGGCTACACGCTGCTTACGCCCGCGGAAATCCGTCAGATGCGCGCCGTGCCGGAACTGGTGTTCGTCAATTGCTGCCACCTCGGCCGGACCGACGTCGAACGCTCCGACGGCGACGCCGAGCCACTTCGCATCGAGGCCGAGCAGCGGCGCCACCGCCACCGCCTTGCCGCCAATCTCGCCGCCGAGTTCATCCGCATGGGTGTGCGCGCCGTGATCGCCGCCGGCTGGGCCGTCGAAGACAGCGCTGCACTCACGTTCGCCACGACGTTCTACCGCTGCATGCTCGATGGCCAGCCGTTCGGCCAGGCGGTGCGCGAGGCGCGCCAGGCCACGTACGCGCAGCACCCGGCGGTCAACACGTGGGGCGCTTACCAGTGTTACGGCGATCCCGGCTACACGCTGCAGCTGGGCAGGGGTGGTCGCGGCCGCGACGGTGAAGTCGAGACCTTCGCTTCACCGGTCGAGCTGATCGCGACGCTCGAGAACATCGCGCAGTACGCGGAAACCATCGTGCAGCGGGACCTGGAATGGGAACAGCAACGGCTGTTGACATTGCTGAAACACATGACGCCGCGGCGGCCCGACTGGCTGAAGCGGGCAGCCGTGCAGATCGCATTTGCACGCGCATTCGCCGAACTCGACCTGTTCGACCAGGCGATCCAATGTTACGAGAACGCCAGGAACAACGACGCGACGAATGTGACACTCAGGGACATCGAACAACTCGCCAACCTGCTCAGCCGGCGCGCGGCAGCCGGCTACGGGCAGTCCGATCGGGCCGCTGCGACCGGTGAGCACGCGAGCACCGCGATCCGCGAAGCGATCCGTCAACTCGACGCACTGCCGCCGGGCTCGCCGCTCGTGGCGCCGAGTCCGGGCTGGGCATTCACGTCCGAGCGGCTGTCACACTATGGTTCGGCCCACAAACGGCTCAGCAGTGTGCTCGGCGGAGCCGAGCGGTTCGAGGCGCTCCTCCACGCGGAGAGCTTCTATCGGCGTGCCGACGAAACCGCGGGCCGGACCGACTCCTACCCCGCACTGAACTGGCTCAGTGTGTGCGCCGCGCTCGATGCCCACGGTGCACTGGCCGCGATTCCCGACTGGAACGCCGAGCTGGACCGAATCCGCTCCCTCGCCGCTGCGGCCGATGAGAAGAACCCCGACTTCTGGCTGATGGTCACGCACGCCGAGATCCGGCTCGTGCAGAAACTCATCGATGCCGACATCCGCGATGATACCGCTGCAATCCTCGACGGCTACCGCGAGGCGTGGCAGCGAGGTGGCACGCCCCGCAAACTGCGTTCGGCCATCGAGCAGCTGCAGTGGCTCGAAATGGTGCTCGGCGAGGCGGAACCGCCACCCCCGCCCAGACGCAAACCATCCGCCCGCCGCGAAGCCGAACTGCGTCGTCGTGCCAATCTGCGCCCGGCCATGGCTGCTGCCGTCGGTCAGATCCGCCGCGAACTCGAATCGTGGACGACCTGACTCGTGAACGCCGACGGCGGGTCGGTGCGTCGAACCCGGACCCGCCGTCACGCCAATCGCGGTCTGCCCCACGAAGTATCGATGGCTTCGATCAGAATTGTGACCACAGGAACTGGTTCGTCACCTCGTGGTGGTACATGATCTCCGCGCGCTTGACCTGTGTGCCCAGCGCACGAGGACAGCGATCCGCCTGCGCCTGCTTCAGCTCCGCGTACTTCGCATGCACACCTTCGCCCAGAATCTCCTGCATGAACTTGCTCGACTTGTAGATGCGGATCGAGTCGTAGATGTTGTCCGGCAGGAACCGTGTGCGCGAGCGCTTGCTGTTGTCACCTTCCGACAGCGGACCCTCGAGACCCGTGCGCAGAATCGTGTAGAGCGCCAGGTACGGATTCGCGTCCGGCGCAATCGAACGTACCTCGACGCGTGACGACCGCTCGTTCGCAATCGGAATGCGCACCATCGAGCCGCGGTCCGTCGGTGATGCCTTGATCTGGTTGGGCGCCTCGAAGTGCGGATCCAGCCGGCGATACCCGTTCACACTCGCGTTCAGCACCAGACAGATGTCGTCGCCACTCTCCAGAATGCGCGCCACGAAGTCCCAGGCCAGGTCCGAAAGGTTCTCGCGACCGTCCCTGCTCCAGAACTGGTTCTTGCCATTGCGCGCCACCGAGATGTTCGTGTGCATACCGCTCCCGTTCACACCCGTCACCGGCTTGGGCAGGAACGAGGCCGTGCACTCCATCTTCGCCGCAACCTGACGCGCCAGCAGCTTGTACAGCTGGATCTGGTCCGCCGCAATCGTCACTTCACTGTATCCGTAATTCATCTCGAACTGCGACGGCGCCACTTCCGGATGATCCTTCTCGTTCGAGAACCCCATCGCTCGCTGCGCTTCCGCCGACATGTCGATGAATCGACGCAGCGTGTCGCCCGGCAGCGAATGGTAGTAGCCGCCCGTGCTCACATAGTCGAACGAACCCGTCTCGTAATACCGGCGCTCGGCATCACGTCCGCGGAACAGGAACCCCTCGATCTCGTTCGCTGCATTGCACGACGTACCATCCCTGTCATACAACTCCTGCGCGTACAGCTTCAGCTTCGATCGCATGTCCGCGTGGTACGGCGTCCCATCACGCTCCGCCACCTGACCGAACACCAGCACCTTGCCCGGACCGAACACGTCCGACGGCAGCCAGTAGAATGCCGGCCAGTCGATCAGCAACCGCAGATCCGACTCCGCCTGCACCGCGAATCCGCGAATCGAGGATCCATCGAACGTCAGATTGTCCGCCGCCTTCAACAGAAACTTCTTGTCGTAATCGAGCATGTGCAGCCGGCCCTCGAGATCACTGAAACAAACCGTCACCGCCTTGATCCGCTTCTCGTTCTCGAGATACTTCATCCGCTCGTCCTGCACCTTCTCCGGCTTCACACGATCCATTCGCTGCTGCTTGGCTTCCAGATTGAGCTCTTCCAGCTGGTCGTACGGGATCTCGAGGAAATCGCGGAGCGATTCGGCCGACATAAGCCCTTTCTTTCTACTCATTTAACGTAAAATGGGCCGATTTTACCATAAAATCCGCCACGAGAAGATTAAATCACGGCCAACCTTATCGCAAGATTGGGGATGAGGGGGTGCGCCGGTGGGGCTCGTTCCTGATCCTCGCGCACAGGGTGGGGCACCCGCGCGACCTCCGATCCGGCCGCCCGTGCCGCTCACGCACCATGCCGGACCGGGCAGCCGTTGCACCAGGCGATCCAGCCTGACGCTAGGGCGTTCGCCCGGGCGTCCGATCGAGTTCCTCGATGGTCCTGGTGCTGGGTGGCCGCTCGCGCTGGATCCTCTGAGCGGCCTGTTCGGCGGCGCGCCATGCGCGAAGCACGTTTTCGCCGGCGAGTTTGCGGAGGTCGGATTCGGACCAGCCGCGGCGGGAGAGTGCGGCGAAGAGGTCAGGGAACTTCGAGACGTCTTCGAGGCCGGTGGGGACGGAGGATATGCCGTCGAAGTCGGAGCCGATGCCGACGTGATCGATGCCGGCGACGTCACGGACGTGTTCGATGTGGCGGATGACGTCGTCCATGGAGGCGCGGGGTTCGGTCTGCTGGCGGCGTTGTTCTTCGGGAAGTGCCTGCCAGTCACGGACGGCATCGTTGATGAAGGACGGGACGAACGTGATCATGACGACGCCGCCGTTGCCGGGCAGCCGGCGCAGGACAGCGTCGGGTACGTTGCGGCCGTGCTCGGTGACGGCGCGTGCGGACGAGTGCGAGAAGATGACGGGTGCTTCGGTGACATCGAGCGCGTCGTGCATGGTCTCGGGCGAAGTATGGGAGAGGTCGACGAGCATGCCGAGGCGGTTCATCTCGCGTACGACTTCGCTGCCGAAGCCGGTGAGACCGCCGTGGCGTGGTTTATCGGTTCCGCTGTCGGCCCAGTCGATGTTGGAGGAGTGGGTGAGTGTCATGTAGCGGGCACCCATGGCGAAGAATGCGCGCAGTGCACCGAGCGAGTTTTCGATGGCGTGGCCGCCTTCCATGCCGATGACGGAGGCGATGCTTCCGGCGCGGAAGGCCTGCACGACATCATCTGCGGTGAGCGTTTCCTGGAAGACATCGGGATAGCGGGCGAAGATCTGTTTGGCAATGTCGATCTGCTCGAGCTGCATTTTCGCGGCGCCGGTCTGCACGCTCGAGAACGGGATGTAGACGGACCAGAACTGGGCGCCGATGCGGCCGGCGCGCAGCCGTGCGATGTCGGTGTGGCCGGGCGTCGTGGTTCGCAGGTCGTAGGCGACTACGTCGCGCGGTGCCGCGGTATTCTCGCGGATGGCCCATGGCAGGTCGTTGTGGCCATCGAAGAGTGGCGTTTGCGAGAGGACGCGACGAGCCGTTTCCATGTGCGTGTCCTGGCTTCCGGCCTGCAGCGCGTGTGCCGGACCGGTGAGTGCGGGTGCAGCTGCGAACGTGAACGCGGCCAGCAGAACGGACTTCATGATGACTCCCGTGCGGAACGGATTCGTTGCGGCCGGTCAGCGCCGCATGGCGAACGAATTTCGGGATGTGCGCGTGCGAATGCAAACCGTCGCCGCCGCACGTCGGGCCGCAGTCAATCGGTGGTGGTGGTGTCGCGGCCGATGCCGGCGGTGATGCCTGCCGAATCGACGCGTGTCGTGGAGGCCTTCGGCGTCTTCTTCGATCCGCCCGGATCGGTCTGTTCATCGAGCATCATGCGGGTGCAGTCGTTGGGTCCGAACAGCGCTTCGGATGAGCCCGACCCGCCCGAATGATAGACTGTGTGCCAGCCCGTCCCGCCCTGAGTGAACAGGCAGACTGCAGCGAACGACTTCGACTGGCCGACGACCATGTAGATCGAGCGGGCGGTGCCTTCGGCGCCGAGCGGCAGGCCGGGCGCGTATGCGAGCAGCTCCTGGCGGTCCGCAGTGAAGCGGCCGTGCGATTCGTAGAACTCCATCTGGGTGAGCAGGACGGTGCGCAGATTGGCGCGCGCGACGACGTCGCTCGCATGGTCCGTGGTCTTCCCGCGGAACGGCGTAGCCATGGCAATGAGGATGCCGATGATGGCGATCACTACAACGAGCTCGACGAGGCTCATGCCTCGCGGGCACTGTCGCCGGCTCATTCGTCGCTTCCTGCGGTTCGAGAGACGTCCCTGTCCATCAGTAGCGGCCCGCCGGACGGTGCGCTTGAGGCGCGCGAGCGCGCGTGGCCCCGCACGCGTGAGGGCTCCCAACGCGATGCGACGCCCGGACTCAGGGCGTTCGGCGAGGAATGAGTGTGTCCAGCGCGCGGTCCAGACCGCGCACAGCGGCCAGGATCGTTTCCGCGCAGCGGACGAAGAAGCCCGGCTCGATCCGCTCGACGTCGTCGGTCGCGCGGTGATAGTCGGGGTGATCCTCGACGCCGAAATAGAGGAACGGAATGCCGGCTGCATGGAATGCGGCATGGTCCGACTGGCTCGTCCAGTCGTTGCTGCCGGTGCCCGGCACGTCATGACCGATGCGCAGCGTGACGCCCGCCGTTTCGGCGAGCCGCTCGATGAATGGCCGCAGTGATGGGTTGTGGTGCGTGCCGGCGACCCACAACTCGCCCTTCTCGTTCCGGCTCACCATGTCCAGGTTGACGTTCAGCGCCATCATCATCACCGGCACTGGCGGCTGTGCGACGAATGCGCGCGCGCCCCGCAGTCCGCCCTCTTCCGCGTCCAGTGCGACGAACACGATCGAGTGCTGCGGTGGCTCGACCGCGAACACGCGCGCCAGTGCGAGCAGCGCCGCAACGCCGGACGCATTGTCGTCCGCGCCGTTGAACACGTCGTCGCCCCGGCGGCCGAGGTGGTCGTAGTGCGCAGTGACAATGATTGCGCGCGTCGTGTCGGTTCCCGTGATGCGGCCGACGAAGTTGATGCCATCGACGGCCTGGCCTCCAGCGCGGCCGGCAATCGTGAAGCTGTGGCGGAACGACGGACCGATCGGCTTCAGTCCCGCTCTCGCGAAAGCCGCGTCCAGAAAGCGCCTCGCCTTTTCGTTGCCCGGCGTCCCCGTCCGGCGTCCTTCCATCGAGTCGTGCGCCAGCGTACGCAGGTCGCCCAGCAGTGCGGCCGCATCGATCGAGGCCGTGCGCGTCGCCTGGGCGCCGGCAGCACCTGCCGCGATGAGAGCCGCCAGCGCCGCGAGTGTCGAGGCGCGCAGCACGTTTCGGAACGGCGTCGTCGCATTCATGCGTTTCAGCGGTTGCAGGGGCTTCTGATTACACCGCGGGAGGGCGACGGTTGCTGCGCAGGAGGGAAAACGGCAGGGCTACGGCTGGGGCTACGGCTACCGCTACGGCTGGGGGTCACGGCCAGCGCGTCGAGTAGAAGCGGGGACGAAAGGGGATGTGTGCCTTCAGAGCCAGGAAGGGCCGGGCTGCTCAGGGCTCGGCCGGGTCGGATCGGGGGTCGAGGGCACTGCGACTCCCGCGTTGCGGCGCGGTTCGGGCGCCGGGCGCATCTCGGTCACGGCGGCGGGAGCGACTGGCCCCGGCATGATTTCGTCCGGCCCGCGGCAATAGACGCCGGCGGCGGCCGCGATCATTGTGGCGGTCGGGGTTTCCGGTTTGGCGGAGCGCCGGCCGGCGTGTATCATTCGCCCTCTCTTCCGCACAGGTGAGCCATGAACGTGGATCGACGGGATTTCGTGCGTACCGCCGCACTGGCCGGACTGGCCTGGCCTCTCGGCATTCGCCCCGCACTGCCGGTCACGACGCAGGCGTCGCGGGCACTGCGCATCCTCGTGCTGGGCGGCACGTCGTTCCTCGGGCCCTTCCAGATCAAGTACGCGCTGGACCGCGGGCACACGGTGTCGACGTTCAACCGGGGCCGGACCGTGCCCACGATTCATCCGGAGATCTTCGACCGGATCGAGCACCTGAACGGTGATCGCGCGAACGACCTGAAATCGCTCGAAGGCCGCGACTGGGACGGCGTCATCGACAATTCGGGCCAGCGCGTCGAGTGGGCGGTGTCTTCCGCACAGCTGCTGAAGGGTCATGCGCGCCGCTACCTCTTCGTGTCGTCGACCGGCGTGTACTACCCGTACAATTCGATGGACATTACCGAGCGCTCGCCCGTGCCGCTGGTGGACGACCCGCCGCGCGAGCCGCCTGCGTACAGCGTGATGAAGGCGAGGTCCGAGATCGCGGTGCGCCAGCATTTCGGCGAGGACGGCGCCATCATCGTGCGGCCGCAGTACATCGTCGGACCGGGCGACCGCAGCGACCGTTACACGTACTGGCCGGTCCGCTTCGAGCGCGGCGGCGAAGTGCTGGTCCCCGGCAGGAAGGACGATCCAGTCCAGCTCATCGATGTGCGCGACCTTGCCGAGTGGATGGTGCGACTGCTCGAGAGTGATGCGACGGGCACGTTCAACGCTGCCGGCCCGGCAAGCGTCCTCACCATGGACCGTTTCATTGAGGGCACCCGTGCAGCGGCGAATCCGGCAGCGACACT
>Ga0302046_10005327_pt1 | contig 11371 bp, 11 predicted proteins | sample RVTome_11_FD_200261 | JGI IMG/M metagenome (GOLD analysis project Ga0302046, IMG submission 200261) | Soil microbial communities from uranium-contaminated site in the Upper Colorado River Basin, Wyoming, United States - RVT147D111 (version 2) ... | reverse complement strand
CATCCGGGAGGCGGCCGACGAGCTGGGCCAGGTACCGGCCGGGCAGCAGGGCCTTGCCGGGCTCGTCGACCTGGGCGGGGATGCCGATCACCGACGACATCTCCTGGTCGGTGGTCCGTGCCGTCAGCGTCCCGTCACCGGCCTCCAGCAGGACACCCGACAGCGCTGGCAGGTGAGCGCGGGCAGCGACGGTGCGGGTCACCCACCCGATCCCGGCGGCAAACTCGTCTCGTTCGACGCGAAGTTTCATGTCCATCTCCGGTGGGTCGATTCCTCGCGATCGGCTCGGTCGCCCGGGGTTTCGCGATTGTCCACACGCGCAGTGACAAAGAAACCAGAATTGATTGAAACCGTCGTCATCGTCAGGGGTGTGGAAACTGGGGACAAGTTGGTGTTTTCCCCGTTCAACCGCCCGATTGGGGGTCGGGATGAACGGTGCACAACACGCCTGGTTGTCCACCTGCGTCCACTGGCCGCCTCCGGCCGGCCGCGCTGTCCACTTGCGGCCACAGTCCATCCACGGACATCCTGCGGGTGTTCCACAGACCGGCGAGGCTTGCTCATCCACAGGCTCGACTTGAACTCGACACGTCGTCCACACCCTTGTCCACACCCTGTGGGTGAAGATGAGGGTGAGCCCGAGGTCAAGGTGCGGTGTGCGATGGTCATGAGGTGCGCGCCTCGGTCCGAATCCGGTTCGTCAGGGACTGGACGGTCTCGTAGATGTCATGCTTTTCCTGCATGAGCTGCGCAATCTTCTTGTTGGCGTGCAGGACGGTCGTGTGGTCGCGGCCACCGAAGGCCTCGCCGATCTTGGGCAGGGACAGCTCGGTCAGCTCGCGGACCAGGTACATGGCGATCTGTCGTGCCTGGACCAGCGAGCGGGTCCGCGAGGGGCTGCACAGCTCGTCCTCGCTGAGCGCGAAGTGGTGGGCGACCTCGTCGATGACGAGCTGGACGGTGATCTGCCTTCCGCCGCCGGCCGGGAACACGTCCCGAAGGACCGTCTCGGCCATGGCGGCGTCCGGCGGGGTGCCGTGCAGGCTGGCGTAGGCGGCGATCCGGATCAGCGCGCCTTCGAGCTCGCGGATGTTCGAGTCGACCTTCGAGGCAATGAGCTCGAGTGTGTCCGGTGAGACGGTCAGATGGTCGGCCTGGGCCTTCTTGGTCAGGATGGCGATCCGGGTCTCGAGGTCCGGCGGCTGCACGTCGGTGATCAGTCCCCACTCGAAGCGGCTCCGCAACCGGTCCTCGAGCTGGGAGATCTGCTTGGGGGCCCGGTCCGAGGTCATCACGATCTGTTTTTCGGCATTGTGCAGCGTGTTGAACGTGTGAAAGAACTCCTCCTGGGTTCGCTCCTTGCCCTCCAGGAACTGGATGTCATCGACCAGCAGGACGTCGCTGCGGCGGTAGCGGCCCTGGAAGGCGGAGACGGACCGGTTGCTGATGGCGGCGATGAACTCGTTGGTGAAGTCCTCGCTGGTGACGTACTCGACGCGCAGGCGCGGGTAGTTGGCCGAGACGTAGTTTCCGATGGCGTGCAGGAGATGGGTCTTTCCCAGGCCGGAGCCGCCGTAGATGAACAGCGGGTTGTAGGACTTGGCGGGTGCTTCGGCCACCGCACGGGCGGCCGCGTTCGCGAACCGGTTGGACGGGCCGATGACGAAGTCATCGAACTGGTACTTGGCCGTCAGGGTCCGCGGCTGTTCGGGGTCGGCGTCGCCGATCGGTCGCACGGGGCGTTCAACCACGGGCCCGATCCGCGGGATGTCGTCATCGCCGCGGAGCACGTCGGGCGGCGCGTCATCGTCGGCTGGGAGCTCGAGGTCATCGAGGTCGCGGTGACGCCCCTGCCGTGGCGGCAGTGGGGTGGGGTAGGTGGCGAGCGGGGTGGCTGGCTCGCCGTCAAACGGCTCGGGGTTCGGCTGGACGGTGACGAGCAGCGTGATCGGCCGGTCGGCCTCCTGGCTCGCCAGGTCCGTGATCCGGTCGGCCAGGTTGCTGTCGATCCAGTCACGTGCGAAGTCGTGGGGTGCTGCCAGCACCAGCGTGTCGGCGCTGAACCCGACGGTCTCGGTGGCGGTCAGCCATCGCTGCTGGGCCTCCGAGGTGGTCTCGTCGAGCAGAGCAGCCAGCAACTGGTCCCAGAGCGTGCGTGGGTCCACGGCTGGTCCAGCGCTCACGGCAAACTCCTCCCAAGGCCCCAAACGGCCTGTATCTGGCCGTTTTCGGGGGAAACGGCGGCTGTGGCCAGGTTCGTGCCGGGCCGTGCACCGGGATCGTCCACACGCCTTTCCACAGTCTGTGGAAAAAGCAGGAACGAGCGGCGTGGCACGTCATGCTGACCGTGGGGAAGGGCTCGTCGTCGGGTGCCCGGGGGCCGGGGAACGTGCGCCTGTGGCGGCCCGTGGAGCAGGAACGGCGAACCGCCGGTCACCCTAATCACCCGCTCCGAGCGCGGCAACCACGTTTTCCACAGGAGGCAGGATCCCGTGGCAATTCGCGCGCTGGTCGAACACCGTTCGGCGTGAGCGTCCGGTGGCACCGAAAATCCGGGGTCGCGCTGCGCGACGAATCGCTCCGGGAGTGCGCCAACCGCTCAGTGACCGCCGTCGCCCACGGCCGATGGGCATCCAGGGCGCGGTTGCCGATCGTGACGTCGGCCGCCTACACTTTGCCCCTCGTTGACTGCGCCCCCGGTGGCGCACCCGCTCGCCCCTTCGGCACCTGAACACCTCGTGTCACTCGTGTGCGGGCCCTGACAAAGGCTCGAGGCCGTGAAACGCACGTTTCAGCCCAACAACCGCCGCCGCAAGCGCAAGCACGGTTTCCGCAGCCGCATGCGCACGCGCGCAGGCCGCCGGATCGTGACCGGTCGCCGTCGGCGTGGCCGCGCGCGCCTGTCGGCGTGAGCTTGGCGCCGGTCACCCTGCTCGCCGCCGAACGGTTGCAGCCAACGCGCGACGTTGCCGCCACGCTGCGCGCGGCGCGCGTGTCGGGCCGCCACCTCGTCCTGCACCATCGCGACCGGGGCGATCAGAACTCGCCGCGACTGACGGTCGTCGCGTCGCGTCGCGTCGGCGCGGCGGTCCAGCGCAACCGCGCCAAGCGGCTGTTGCGGGAGGCCGCTCGAGCCCTGACGTGGCCGGTCGGGACCGACATCGTGCTGGTCGCCCGGCCGGGGATGGCCACCGCCAACCTCGGCTCCATCAGCGCGGACCTGGCCGACCTGCGCGGGCGAGCGGGGTGGCTGTGAGCGAGCGCGCACTGCGCCGATCCCCGCTCCAGTGGCTGCTGGTCGGGCTCATCGGCATGTACCAGAAGACCGCCGCGCTGCGCAGCCCCCGCTGCCGTTTCCACCCGACCTGCTCGAGCTATGCCGTCGAGGCCATCACCGTGCACGGAGCCGCTCGCGGCAGCTGGCTCGCCATCCGCAGAATCAGTCGCTGCCACCCCTGGAATCCCGGCGGCATCGACCATGTCGCTCCCAGGCCACCGGCCTCCGACCGGTCGGGCAACCCGACGACGGCCACCCGTGACGACAAGCCCGTGCGTCGTACCCGTCGCGACGGCCAGGAGCGAGCAGCATGAGCGAGATCTGGAACGCGATCACGGGCGGATTCGAGACCGTTCTCGTCACGATTCAGGATTTCATCGAACCGGTGTTCGGATCACATTCGTGGGGCTGGGCCATCGTGATCCTCACGCTGGCGGTGCGGGTGCTGCTGCTCCCGCTCGCCATCAAGCAGACCCGATCGATGCGGGCGATGCAGGAGCTCCAGCCCAAGATCAAGGCGCTCCAGAAGAAGTACAAGACCGACCGCGAGCTGATGCGCAAGGACCCGGAGCTGTACCGCAAGCGCAAGCAGAAGCTCAACGAAGAGACCATGGCGCTCTACAAAGAGGAGGGCGTCAACCCCGCCAGCGGGTGCCTGCCCCTGCTCGCACAGATGCCCATCTTCCTGGCCCTGTTCTCGGTGCTGCGTGGCTCGGCCGAACTCGTCGGCGCCAAGTTCTACTTCTTCACATCCTTCGTGTCCTCGGGCGCCGCGATGTCCTACCACGAGGCCCTGGAGGCGCGCGTCTTCGACGCCACAAGCGGCGCCGTCACCGACTACGGCGCAGAGCTGGCCACCCACCTGGACGTGACCACCGACGCACTCTCCGGCGCGATCACGAACATCAACCCGGGGCTGGACATGCAGGTCAGTGCGGCTGGCTGGCCCGGCTGGCTGCTGATCGTCCTGATGGGCGTGACGATGTTCGTGACCCAGCGGCAGCTGATGGCGCGCAACACGTCGGCCGACCCGCAGCAGCAGCAGACCCAGAAGATCATGATGTACGTCATGCCGGTCTTCCTGGCGTTCATCAGCTTCAACCTTCCCCTCGGTGTCCTCGTCTACTGGGTGACCACCAACCTCTGGCAGGTGGTGCAGCAGCAGGTCGTCCTGCGGGAGGCCTCGCACCCGGCGCACGCGCACAAGGATGCCGCCAGGCCCGCCCCACGCTCCGGAAAGGGTCGAAAGATTTCTGACTCGACGCCAACAGTGACCGGAAACGGAGACGCCCGTTCCCGTCAGGCGAGCAGGAAACGGCCTCCAGCGGCCGATTCGAAGCACGGTGGCAGCGGCGCCGCGCCGGCGCCGCGCCGCAAGCCAAAGAAGGACCATCTCCCACGTCGGCCGGGTTCCTGACCCCGTCGGCCCCCACCCAGGAGGAGCCCATGGCTGCCCGAGGCCCACTCGAGGACGCACTTCGGTCCGCGCTCGCGGACGCCCTCAAGACCACCCCGGACAACGTCTCCCTGACCGTCGAAGCCGACGGCTGGGCTGACGTGCGGGACCAGGAAGCGAAGGTCAAGATCACCATGAACAGCAACGACGCTGCCGCCGCGGAAACCGGCGCGGCAGACCTGGACGACGCCGTGTCGGAGACGCCCAAGCCGTCCGAGGACGAGATGTCCGACGAGGCGTCCACTGGGTCCGATGACGGCCACGATGCCAACGATCGGGACGACGTGGGTGCTGACGACGTGGGTGCTGATGACGTGGGTGCTGACGACGTGGGTGCTGACGACGTGGGTGCTGATGACGTGGGTGCTGATGACGTGGGTGCTGATGACGAGGGTCCGACCCCCGAAGAGCTCGACGAGGAGGCCGACGCTGCGGCAGACTTCATGGAAACCCTGCTCGACGCGTTCGACCTTCCCGGCGACCTGCGGATTCGCGTGAGCACGGAGCACGCCGAGGTCGAGGTCGTCGACGTGGACGGCGGGGCGCTCATCGGCCGGCGCGGCCAGACGCTCGACGCCATCCAGGAGCTGGTCCGCTGTTCGCTGCAACGGCAGTTCCAGCGGCGCACCCGCGTTCGCATCGACGTCGAGGGCTATCGCGCTCGCCGGCTCGAGAAGCTGGAGGAGAAGACCGCGGAGGCGATCGACGAGGTCCTCGACACGGGCAAGGCGGTGCGAATGGAGCCCATGGACGTCTTCGAGCGCAAGGCGGTTCACGGTCTCGTTGCCAAGCACGAGGGCGTCGACAGCCACAGCCAGGGACGGGAGCCCGGTCGCCGGGTGATCATCGAGCCCGTGTGATCGTCGCAGCGAGCCCGTTCACGGATGGGTGCGCCGACAACGAGCCGATCCGTCCGGCGACGTGGCGGCCAGGCCCGCCACGTTCCACGTGGAACGGCCACGACAGCGCGCGGCGGTCGTGACCCTCGAGCTCACGGCCCGTCAGCGCGAACAGCTGACGGCTTTCGCAGCCGCGGTCCGGGCGTCACCCCACAACCTGCTGAGTCGCCGGGCTCTTGACGAGCTCGAGTCGCGCCACATCGCCGAGAGCCTCGGGGTTGCCGCGACGCTCCCGGCCCAGCCCCACAGCGTGCTCGACCTGGGGACCGGTGGCGGTTTTCCCGGGCTCGTGGTCGCGATCGCGCGTCCAGACCTGCGGGTGACACTGCTTGACGGGACCCGCAAGAAGATCGAGTTCGTTGCGCACGTGGCGCGCGAGCTGGCCATCCCCGTGCAGGTCGCGCACGGCCGGGCTGAACAGCTTGTCCACAGCCGCCCGGATCTCCGCGTGGATGTCGTCACGGCCCGGGCCGTCGCGCCCCTGGCGCGGTTGGTGCCCTGGGCGATCCCCTTCCTGCGACCGAACGGGCAGCTCTGGGCCCTCAAGGGCAAGCAGTGGGAGGAGGAACTCGAGGAGGCGGCGCCGGTCCTGCGGCGAAGCGGCGCGAGCGTCCTGGCGGTCCCGGACACCGTCCGTCCACAGGACGATCCACAGGACGTCGGCGGCGGCTTTGTCGTCGTGCGACCGCGCATCGTTATCATCGGTCGCACGTCTTCTCGCGCCTGAGCCCGGCGGCGGATGCCGGCCCGAACCCACGTGTGGCCGCAATGTCCGATGACTCGCTGGATGGGCGCGCGCTCGATCGTTCCACGTGGAACGCGCCCTCGCCGCTCGAACCCCCGCCGCCTTCGCCCGCCCGCGTGATTGCGATCGTCAACCAGAAGGGTGGCGTCGGCAAGACCACCACCGCAGTGTCGCTCGCGGCCGCGATCGCCCAGCAGGGTGCTCGCGTCCTCCTGGTGGACCTGGATCCCCAGGGCAACGCCAGCTCGGGACTGGGGCGGCGCGTCGCGGAGGGGGAACCAGGCACGTACGGGGTCCTCGTTGGCGACATGGAGCCTGCGACCATCACCATGGAGACGAGCATTCCGACGTTGCGGCTGTGGGGGGGCTCCCTTGACCTGGCCGGCGCGGAGATCGAGCTCGTCGCCGCCTTCAATCGCGAGCACCAGCTGCGCCTGGCCCTCGAGGGGGTCCGCGACGACGTCGACCTGATCATCATCGACTGTCCCCCATCGCTGGGCCTGCTGACCATCAATGCCCTGGTCGCCGCCGACAGCGTCCTCGTGCCGATCCAGTGCGAGTACTACGCGCTCGAGGGCCTGGAGCAGCTGCATCGGCTCATCGGCCGGGTGCAACAGAACCTCAACCGGCGTCTGGACCTCGGCGGCATCGTCCTCACCATGTTTGACAGCCGCACGAACCTCGCACGTGACGTCGTCGCGGAGGTGGCCAGGCACTACCCCGAGATCACCTACCAGACGGTGATCCCCCGCACCGTTCGGCTGTCAGAAGCACCCAGTTATGGCCAGCCGATCACGCAGTTTGATCCGGAAAGTCGCGGATCCCGGGCCTACGAGGCCTTGGGACGCGAATTCCTCGACAGGAATAATTTTCCAGCTGCGATGACCGGGGGTGTCGGACCGTTCCGGCCAGACCCGGGTGTCCCGACGGTCAGCAGCGTCCTTGCCCCGGCGCCAGCCGACGGCGTCGCGGACCGGGACCGGATCATCGATCCCGACGATGACGTGTCGCCGTGGCTGCGTGTCGGCAGTGCCGTCGGCCGCTCCGACCACCCCGGAGGCAGCGCGTGAACCGACCCACCGGCCTTGGGCGCGGGCTGGCCGCGCTGATTCCCACGGCGGCCTCGGCACCCGATGATGCCACCGTGGTCGTCCGCGAGGTGGCGGTCGACGAGGTCGCCCGCAATCCACGCCAGCCGCGGGAGGTGTTCGACGACGAGGAGCTGGCCAACCTGGCGGCGTCGATTGCATCCGTCGGGCTGCTCCAGCCCATCGTTGTGCGCGCGGCGGCCCAGGGTTTCCAGCTGGTGGCGGGGGAACGCCGACTGCGAGCCGCCCGCCTGGCCGGATTGGACACCATCCCGGCCGTCGTCAGGGGCACGGATGACGACGAGCTGCTCACCGAGGCGCTCGTCGAGAACATCCACCGGGTCCAGCTCAACCCGATCGAGGAAGCCTCCGCGTACGCCCAGCTGCTCGATGATTTCGGCATCAGCAAACAACAGCTGGCGCGCCGGCTGGGCCGCAGCAGGCCCACGATCAGCAACCTGCTGCGCCTGTTGACCCTGCCCGAGCAGATCCAGGTCCGCGTCGCGGCCGGGGTGCTGTCCGCCGGGCACGCCAAGGCGGTGCTGGCCCTGCCGACCGAGGCGGGCCAACTGCGCCTGGCCGACCGGATCGTGCGGGAGCAGCTGTCGGTGCGGGCGGCGGAGGAGCTGGCGAGCATTGCCGCCGACAGCCGTGACGACACGCCAGTCGACGGCCGCTCCTCGCGCGAACGACGAGGGGCACCCTCGCCGGCCCTGGAGCTGCCGGGGGTGAGCGCGCTTGCCGACACGCTCGCCGAGGCGCTCGGGGCGCCAGTCACGATCCGCGTGGGGCAGCGTCGTGGGCGTCTCTCGATCGAGTTCGACAGCGCCGACACGCTGCACCGGCTGGTCGAGATCATCGGCCGAGGCCTGTCCGACAAGCCCGGGTCGGCTACCCCGTCCGACCGGGACGGGGCGAGTGCGCTGGCTGCTCGGGTCGTGGTCGACTGACGCCGGTTGCCGCCCGGTCCGCGAAGAGCTCCACGAACCGGCGCAGGATCGCCGGCGGGTGCAGCACGGTGCTGGCCCGTGCGCGTTCCTTGAGCGTTTCGGCCTCGTCCGGCGCGAAGTAGCCGGCATGTCTGTAGACGTCGATACGGGTCTGGATGCCCGGGATGTCGAGCTCGGGGTGAAACTGCGTCGCGTACACGCGTGTGCCCACCCGGAAGGCCTGGACGGGGCAGGCCGCTGACGAAGCCAGGTTCACGGCGTGCCCCGGCAGCTCGCGGATCGCCTCCTTGTGGCCCAGGAACGCGTCGAACGTGTCCGGCAGGTCGGCGAGCAGAGGGTCGGCCCGACCCTCCTCGGTCAAGGTGATGGTCGTCGCCCCGACGGGCTCCGAGAACGTCCGGTCGACGACCGCGCCCTCGTGGACGCCGAGGGTCCCGATGCCGTAGCACGCCCCCAGGAACGGGAAGTCACGGACCACGATCTCGTCCAGCAGCACGGCGATTTCGGCCTCCACCCGGACCTGCGTGCGCGACTTGTCGACGTCGGAGACGTTGAACGGGCCGCCGCCCAGGATGATGCCGGACCAGTCGTCGAGCCGAAGCGGCCCCAGCGGCGCCTGCTCCATCCGAAACCGCTGCAACTCGCTCTCGTCGAGGCCCGCGAAACGCAGCAGCGCCTCGTACTCGTCGTCCGCGGCGAGATCGACCTCGCGGGTCGCCAGCAGCAGAAAGGGCTTCATCGCGCGGGAGACTACGGCGCCCCGCTCGAGTCACGTCCCACGGTGGAACCGCCCGAGGCCATGAAGCACGTGGTCCCCGTGGTCCCCGTCGAGGGTCCGAGCCCGCCGAGCCGGTCCACGTCGCGGAGCCGGCGTCAGCCCGCCGGTGAGAGCTCGGTGACGGTGCCGTCGGGCTGGCCGAGCAGCGCGAGGTCGGCGATACCGATGAACAACCCCGATTCGGCGATGCCGGGGACGTGCGCGAGCTCGTGCTCGGTGCGGCGGGGGCTGTCGAGGCCACCCGGCATACGCGCATCCAGGATCATGTTGCCGTTGTCGGTGCGCCAGCCCTCGGCCTGGCCGCGCGCGACGACGTCAAACCCCATTCGTTCCAAGGTGCGCGACACGGGTCCCACGGCAAACGGGACGACCTCGATCGGCAGCGCGAAGGTGTCGCCGAGCCGGTCGACGAGCTTGTCCGGCGTGGCGATGACGACCATCTGATCGGCCATCGTGGCCACGACCTTCTCGCGCAGCAGCGCGCCGCCGCCGCCCTTGGTCAGTGACAGGTCCCGGTCGAGCTCGTCGGCACCATCGATGCACAGATCGAGTCGGTCGACGTCACCCGGGTCCAGCAATCGGATCCCCAGCGCTCGGCACCGTTGGGCCGTGGCTTCCGAGGTCGGCACGCCGGAGACGTCAAGGCCTCGCTCGGCGATCCCGTCGAGCAGGTACGCGACCGTCGACCCGGTGCCGAGGCCCAGCAGCATCCCGTCCTCGACCAGCTCGGCGGCGGCCTCGCCAGCCGCACGCTTCGCGGGGTCGTCGGTCACCGCGCCTCCTCGTCCTCGTCGATCCAGCCCTGGAGCAGCAGCGGCAGCTCACCCAGCCCCTCGAGGACGAGATCGGGCTGGACGTCGTCGGGGAGATCCTGGAGCTGCCCCCACGGACCTCGCCGCAGCCAGCAGGTTCGCATCCCGAACCTGGTCGCCGGGATGATGTCGTTGTCGACCCGATCGCCCACGTAGAGGACCTCGGAGGGGTCTCCGGCGTCCATGACGCCCAACACGGCCCGGAAGAAGCCCGGGTCCGGCTTCTCGCAGCCGAGGTCCGCCGAGGTGGCAAGCCAGTCGACTGGCAGGCCCAGCTCGCGAAGCTGGCCGGTGCGGTGATCCGGCTGGTTGCCGGCCAGCGCCACGCGGACACCGAGCTCCTTGAGCTCGGTCAGGCACGGGATGACGTCGGCGTAGATGTCGTCAGGCTGAAAGCCACCGTAACGGCGCTCGTGCTCTTCCAGGAAGTCCTGCCACTGGACGTTGGGAGCGACGTGCGCAAAGGCCTCCGTGTGGTCCAGTCCCTGCGCGATCGCGGCGCCGAGAACCGCAGCCATCGTGAAACGCGAGATGCCCAGCACGTCGGACCACACGTCCCAGACGCGCGACTCGTCGATGATCACCTCCCCGATGTCGAGAGCCACCAGCTGCGGCGCACGGCCGGGCGGTGGACGATCAGCCTCCGGCTCGAACTCCCATGCGCTCAGGTCGTCGATGGGTCCCGCGGTCGTCGTGGCCGGCCCGGCAGCCGGCGGCATTGCCGTGGACGGACCGCCCATCACCGGGGCGAGGTCGGCCTGCCGGCCGCTGCTCGAGATCCTGGCGAGGTCGGCCTGCCGGCCGCTGCTCGAGATCCTGGCGAGGTCGGCCTGCCGGCCGCTGCTCGAGATCCTGGCGAGGTCGGCCTGCCGGCCGCTGCTCGACACCAGGAACCGCCGGTCACGACGGGCCGCTCGTCATGACGGCAGCGCCAGGGTGACCAGCCGCTCACAGAGGTCACCGAAGTCCAGGCCAGCTGCCTGCGCCGCCAGAGGGAGCAGGGACGTCTCGGTCATGCCGGGACAGGTGTCGAGCTCCAGGATGAAGGGTGTCCCGTGCTCGTCGACGATCAGGTCGCACCGCGACACGTGACGCGCGCCGACGGCCTCGTAGGCCGCCACCGCCGCGGCCCGGACCCGCTCGGTGACCTCGTGGTCGAGCCGGGCCGGCACATGGAATTCGACGGTTCCGGCCGTGTAGCGGGCCGCAAAGTCGTAGATGCCCTCCTTCGGCTGGATCTCCACGGCCGGGAGAGCCTCGCCGTCGAGGATGGAGGTGGCCACCTCGACACCGGCAATGGCCTGCTCGATCAGGACGGCGTCGGCGTAGCTGAAGGCTCCGACGAGCGCGCGAGGCAGCGACGCCG
>Ga0302046_10005325_pt1 | contig 11373 bp, 6 predicted proteins | sample RVTome_11_FD_200261 | JGI IMG/M metagenome (GOLD analysis project Ga0302046, IMG submission 200261) | Soil microbial communities from uranium-contaminated site in the Upper Colorado River Basin, Wyoming, United States - RVT147D111 (version 2) ... | reverse complement strand
CAGCCGTCGTGCGCCGCGCAGCACGGAGCGGAGCGTGCGGCTGCGCCGCTGCAGCATCGCGAAGCGTGCGAGCGTGTCGGCGGGGACGTCGCCGGAGGACGCCAGCTCGACACCGCTCGTGACGCCACGGAACGCACCGCGCGCGAGCGCGCCGAGCACGGCCTCCCGCGTGGGGGCAGTACCGTCATCGGGCAGATCGAGCATCACGTGGAGCCCGCGGAACTGGCGCCGCCAGTGCAGGTCGATGCCGAAGAACGCATGCAGGTCCGGGCGTCGCTCGCGCAGCTGCCGGATCAGCGCGAACGTCTCCGGCCGCGGTGCACGCTTGCCATCGTATTTCGTGTTCCATGCCTCGATGCCGTCGGGAATCGTGCGCATCGACGCGATCCGTTCGAACGCCTCCGTGCGGGGATGCGCGATGACGGAGACGCCGCCGGCATCCGAGATGTGAGCGATCACGGCGTCCGGCCCGGTGGCTTCCGTCAGCGCGGTCACGCCGAAGCCGAGGATGTGCGTCCGGTCGGCGCAGCCGAACTCGAGGCTGGGCAGCACGAGCGCGCGCGCATCGGACAGCGCGGCGCACTCCGCGACGTACGCGGCCACGCGCTGCTCGTCGAAAGCGTCCGCATGGTCGGTGACGCAGATCACGCGGCAGCCTTCCGCGACGAACAGGTCGCGCAGATCGGCGATCGAGAACTCGCCGTCCGACCACGTCGAGTGCATGTGCAGCGACGCGCGGATCACGCCGCCTCCGAGCCGCGCAGCGCGGCGGGCACGCGCCGGAACAGGAAGTGGATCCAGTCGCCGATCGCGGGGAGCGGGTCGTCCCATGCGAACAGGTCGTGGCGCATGCCACGCACCGGCCGCAGCACGGACGCGAGTGTCGGCAGCCGTTTCGGGAATTCTCCCGGAAAGTCGGCTGGCGCGCCGGCCATGACGGCGGCGAGATGGCGGACATCGCCCAGGAGCCAGCGACACACCACGCCAGTGCGGTATTCGAGATGCTCCGGCACATCGCCGTGCTCGACGAGATGTGCCAGGAGCGCGGGGAAATCCATGCCCGCGTGCACGGCGAGTGGCAGCGAGTTCCAGAAGCGGCCATTCACCTCGAGGAACACCGGAGTACCATCCGGTCGGCGGCGGAACTCGACCATCGCGACGCCGTGCCATTCGAGCGCTTCGAGAATGCGGAGCGATGCAGCGCGCACATCGGGATCGACGGCGATGCTCCTGCGTACGGCACTGCCGGATCCGGTCGGCCGGACATCGCGGATGCGCTCGTGCGCGAACTCGGCGCGCAGCGCGCCGTGACGCATCAGCGCGAAGTACCCCGTGCCCGCCCCCTGCACGTACTCCTGGAGCAGGATGCGCGCGGCGCGCGCGTGCATGTCCGCGAACGCGCTCGCGAGTGCGCCGGCGGACGCCGCATAGCGCGGCGCGCCCGCGGCCCGCGTCGTGCCGCCCGTACCGACCTGTTCCGAACTCGCAGGCTTGAGCACCAGGGGAAAGCCAATGGATTGCGCGGCGCGTTCCGCCTCGGCGAGCGACGACGCGAGCGCGCTGCGCGGCGTGCACACACCCGCTCGTTCGGCGATCCGCCGCGTGGTGTCCTTGTCGAACGCCTCGAGTACGACAGCATGCGCCGGCAGTGCGAGGCGCGCACCGGCCGCGAGCAGCACATCACGACGTTCCGAGATGGGCAGCGTCGAGCTCTCCGTGAGCGGCAGGACCATGGTGCCGGAATGGCCGGCAGCTCGCCCGGCGAGCTCCCGCACGAACGCGCCCGCATCGGCGCGCGGCGACGGATACGCGAAGACAGCGTGTGCCGCGCGCGACCAGCCGGCCTTCGACCATGCGCGATCCGCACCGACGTGCACTTCGTGCCCGGCGCGCGCAAGCGATCGGACGCATGCCACGGCCTGGTTCTCGTTGCCGTCGAGCAGGAGAATTCTCACGTGTGGACGATTCGTGCGATTTCGTGGCCCACGCGTTCCGCGATGTGCGACCAGTCGAACTGCTCGCGCGCGAGCCTGCGGCCATCCTCTCCCAACCGGCTGGCGAGTCCGGCATCGGCGAGCACGGCGAGGACGGCGCGGGCGAATTCGTCGGGCGCATCCGCAACCAGGAGATGGCGCCCGTGCTCGACCGGCAGGCCCTCGGCGCCGATCGTCGTCGTGACGACGGGGCGCGCGGCGGCCAGTGCTTCCAGGATCTTGAGTCGCGTGCCGCCGCCCACGCGGAGCGGCACGACGATCGTTGCCGCGGCCGCGAGCGTCGCGGGCACGTCGTCGACCCGGCCCACGAGTCGGATCGCCGGATGCGCGTTCGCCAGCTCGACGACGTCGCGCGTCGCGCTCGCGCCCACGACGTGTACCACGAGGTCCGGCCGCTCCGCGAGCAGCCGCGGCAGGATCTCGCGCGCGAACCACGCCAGACCATCCACGTTCGGGAAATAATCCAGCTTGCCGAAGAAGAGGAGGCGATTCCCGTGCGCCGATTCCCCGCGCGGCCGGTATGCTTCCGTATCGACTCCATTCGGGATCGTCGTGACGTGCGCACCCGGCGCCATCCGCTTCGCCAGATCCCGTTCGACGTCGGAGCACACCCATACCGCATCCGCGGTACCGTACGACGCCGCTTCCAGCAGGGCCAGCCGCCGTGCCGTGGCCGCAGCATACCAGCGTTTCGGTCCGCGCAGCGACCGCACGTACCGGCCGAACGTGACCGAGTCGATATTGTGCGTGTCGATGATCCGTGGCAGGTCGCGCGGACCGGGATCGAGATACCGCGCCAGGAACGTGGATTCCACGATCAGCACGTCCGGTGGGTCGCGCGCGAGCACCTGCTGCGCGGCCGCGCGCAGCTCCGGCGACTCCTGGTTCCATACATGGACCGGCACCCGCGTCACCAGCCCACGCACCAGATTCGCCAGCGTGTACGGCCGCGGCGCCGCCACCGTGTCGAGCCGCACCGCGGGCCCCAGCGCCGCAGCCGCTGCTTCGATCCGGGGCTCGTCCTCCGTCCGCCGGAACACCAGGAGCGTTACGCGCGCATGCCGCGCGATTGCGCGGACGACATGGAACGTGCGTACCGTCCACCCGTCGTCCAGCGGGAAGGGCAGCCGATTCGCGAGGACCAGCGCGTGCAGCCGGCGCGGCTCGCCACCGGCCGCCAGCCCGGATCGGCTGGTGGCGGCTTCGCTCGCATCGCGACGTTCGGTGGATACAGGGTTCCGCTCGGACATCATTGTTGTGCCGCCCGGCGTGCAAGACCCGCGCCCGCCAGGCCTTCCCAGGCGACCTTCTTGCAGGGCCCATGCGACAACCGTCGTGGCGGTCGCATCGCTGACGATGCGCCGGGCGCGGCGTGATGACGATGCGATCCCGGCAGGTGTTGCTGGTGCGCAACATGCCCGCGGCTGCGGGCTGCCGACCTGGCGGCACGCAGTGGAAACGACCGATTGACGGCGGTTCTGGCCGTGGGTGGCGGGGGCACGGCCTGTGCGCCAAGCGGGGCGGCGCTCGGAGGCGCAGAAGCAGGGGATGCCTTGATCAGGTCCGAAGTCGTGCAATCGAAGGATCTTTCGGTAGGCGGGTGTGGCCGGGGAGGGTGGTGATGAGGGTGCTGCTGGTGGCGGGTGCCCGCCCGAATTTCATGAAAGTGGCGCCGATCCTGGCCGCGCTGAGGCGGGCTGGGGACGACGCCATCCTGGTGCATACGGGGCAGCATTACGACGCGACGATGTCCGGCGCATTCTTCCGCGACCTCGATCTGCCGGATCCGGATCATCACCTGGGCGTTGGATCGGCCTCGCACGCGGTGCAGACGGCACGCGTGATGGAGGCGTTCGAGCCGGTCCTGCTGGAGGAGCGGCCGGAGTGGGTGGTCGTCGTGGGGGATGTGAATTCGACGCTCGCGTGCGCGCTGGTCGCAGCGAAGCTTGGCGAGGAAGTGGGGTGTCGGGTAGCGCATGTGGAGGCGGGTCTGCGCAGCGGGGACTGGCGCATGCCGGAGGAGGCGAACCGGGTGCTGACGGATCGGCTGGCGGATCTGCTGCTCACGCCGAGCCGGGACGCGGAAGCGAATCTTCGCGGTGAAGGCATCGGGCCGGAAGACGTGGTGTTCGCCGGCAACGTGATGATCGATACGCTGCTGGCCAGGCTTGCGGAGGCGCGGCGGCGCGACCAGCCTGGGCGTCTCGGGCTGGAGCGGGGTGCGTACGCCGTTGCGACGGTCCACCGGCCGTCGAACGTGGACGATCGGGTCGCGCTCGAGGCGGTGCTGCGCGGCCTCGCCCTGGTCGCCGGGACGATGCCCCTGGTGTTTCCGATGCATCCACGTACACGCGCGCGCGCTCGCGATTTCGGGCTGGACGCGTTGCTCGCCGATGTGGTGGCGCTGGACCCGATCGGCTACACGGACATGGTCTCACTCGTGGAGGGAGCGGCGGTAGTGCTGACGGATTCAGGTGGGCTGCAGGAAGAGACGACGGTTTTGGGCATTCCCTGCGTGACGCTGCGGGAGCAGACAGAGCGGCCGATCACGGTGACGGCCGGCACGAACCGGCTGGCGCCGTGGCCGCTGACACCGGACGGCATTGCGGCGACGACGCAGGCGGCGGCCGCGGAGGCGAGGGTGCCGGTGGGTGCGCGCAGCCCGGAGGGCTGGGATGGTCGTGCCGCGGAACGGATCGTGGCCGCCCTCGCGGCCCGGCCGGCACGCGGCGCAAGCGCGGTTGCGGTATGACGCTCCTCGCCGGCGCGTTCGCGCTCGTAGCGGGGGACACGATCGATGACGCCTGGGTCGACGCTCTGCGGCAGAACCTGTCACGACACCCGCAGGACGAGGTCGTCGTCGAACGTGCGGCGGACGCGGTGCTCATGGCCGTCGACATCGGCGTGCTGGGTGGATCGGGTGTGGTTCGTGACGGTGGTGTGACGGTGATGGCGGGCGAGCCGCTCATGCGGGATGCGGCCGGCACGCGTTTCGATGCACTGAAACGGCTGCACGCCGGATTCCCCGGGAACCAGGACATGCTTCGGACGGCGGACGGGCAGTACGCGCTGGCGCATTACGACGGCGACCGCCGTGAGCTCGTGCTGATCACGGACCGGCTCGGCATCCGGCCGCTCTTCGTGTGGGCAGACGAGCGGCGCGTCGTGTTCGCCAGCGCGCTGCGCGTGCTGGAACGGCTGCCCGGCATCCCGAAGCGGCTGGACCTGCGCGGCCTGACGGAAGAGGGCGGAATCGGCTACCCGCTGGCGGATCGGACGGCCTACGAAGGCATCCGCCGGCTGCCCGCCGCGACGCGGCTCTCGTTCCGGGATGGCAGGGCCGAGGAGACACGCTACTGGCGGTGGGATCGTGACGTGCCGCTGCGCGCGGCATCCGACGACGCGGTCGAGGAAACGCGGGCACGTCTCGTCACGGCGGTGCGGCGCCGACTGCGCGGGAACCGCGCGACCGTCGCCATGTTGAGCGGCGGCCTCGATTCCAGATGCATCGTCTCGCTGCTCGTGCAGCAGGGCATCGACGTGCGCACGCTGAATTTCTCGTACGCCGTCACACAGGATCAGAGTCTGGCCCGCGCGTTCGCCGCCGCCGCGGGGACGCGTCACTTCGAGCTGCACCGACCGAGCCGCACGGCCGATTGGACCGCGTTCGCCGCCAGCGCCGTGGACCGCGAGCCGACCATCGGCGAGGGCGTCGAACGGCCGCGCGTCATCTGGTCCGGGGACGGTGGCAGTGTGGGACTCGGGCTCGTCTACATGGACGAGGCGCTGTGCGCGAGTCTGCGCACGGATGGCATCGCGGCGGGCCTCGACCACTACCTTGCCGCAGAGTCGTTCGCGGTGCCGCGCGTGTTCCGCGCCACCATCGCGGCGCGACTGAGTGCCGCACTCCGCTCCAGCATCCGCGCCGAGGTCGAGATCCACGACTGCGACGATCCGGCCCGCGCGTTCCACCTGTTCCTGATGCACAACGATCAGCGGCGTCATTTGACGCATCACTTCGAGAACATCGATGTGAATCGTGTCGAATACCTGCTGCCGCTGCTCGACGGTCACGTTCTCGAGCTGATTCTGGCGCTGCCGGTGGACGCGCTGCTGCGGCATGCCTTCTACCATCGTCTCGTGGAACGGCTCGGCGCGCCGGCGAACGCCGTTCCGTGGCAGACCTATCCGGGGCATCTGCCGTGTCCGATTTCCGGCATTGCCAACGGCTCGCCGCAGTGGAGCGAATCCGCATCGCGCGAGCACAAGGCGTGGCGCACCCGCACCGCGGTCCGCAACGGCATGCGGATGGTGCGCGCGCGCCAGTTCCCGGGTGAGCTGCTGAGCCGCTGGCGCGTGGGCCTCGTGACGGCGGCGACCGCGTTCCGCTTGCGGGATTACACGTACGCGATCGAGCACGCGGATCTCGTACAGCGGTACTGGCAGAACTGCGCGGTGCCACGCCCGGACGCTCGAAACAGCAGTCCGCACGACGGGGAATCACGGTGACACTGGCGACAGGAACCTCGCCGAAGACGGTCCCGCCCCGCGTCGCACCACGCAGGGCGGTGGATGCGACGTCTGTCCTGGTGATCCTGCTGCTGATCCTGCACGCGACGCTCGCATGGGCAGGTCGCCGGCCGGGCATCGCCACAGCGCAGGACGATGCCACCTACGTGATCCTCGCGCAGTCGATCCGCGACGGCGGGTACAACGAGCGGTTCCGCGTGGACCAGCCGGTCCACAACATGTATCCGCCGGCGTACCCGGCGGCGCTTGCGCTCTGGGGCCTGCCCTTCGGCGATGCATACGACTGGCTGGTCCTGCTCAGCGTGCTCGCATCGACCGGCGCGCTCGCCCTCATGTTCCTCACGGTGCGGCGCGTCGTGGACGAGCGCATTGCGCTGCTCTCGCTGCTGCCGCTCGCGCTGAATCCGGAGATGATCCACTACGCGGGTACGATCGCGAGCGAAGCGCCGTTCGCGCTCCTCGCGATGACCAGCATGTACCTGCTTGCGCGGGAGAAGGTCGAGGCGCGCACGCTCGGACTCGCCACGGCGGCGGTCATTGTCGGAGCGCTCACGCGCAGCATCGGCATCACGCTCCTCGCGAGCATCTGGATCTGGACCGTGATGCAGCGCCGCTGGAAGGCCGCCGCATGGATCGCCGTCGCATCCGCACTCACCGTCGGCATCTGGATGGCCTGGACCGTGCTCTCGCCCGAGCAATACATCGGCAAGTCGTACATCGCGGACGCGCTCGCGTACCGGAACGCGAGGTTTTCTCCGCTTGAGCTGTTCATTCGCAGAATCGCGGGCACGGTGCCGTTCTACGGTATGCGGGGTCTGCCGTGGGCGCTCGCAGTGCCGACCATTCCGGACACGGCAGTGGACAATGCGGTCCTGGGCATCGTGACGATCATCGGCATCGCGGCCGGCATCCTCACGCTCCGGATGCGCTGGCGCCTCGCCGTCATCTACCTGCTCGTCTACGCCGTGCTGCTCGCCGTCTGGTCCTGGAAGATGGAGCGTTTCCTCGTCCCCGTCCTGCCCGTGCTGGTGCCGGTCCTGCTGACCGGCCTCTGGTCGCTGGGGAAACGACTGCACCCGGCGGGCGGCACGGTCGCCGCTCTCGTGTTCGCCGTCATCCTCGCCGGCGGCGCCACGGCTCGCACCGCCGAGCTCATCGCCATGCGTTCCATCTGTCCGCGTGGCACCACGCGGCCCGCTTACTCGTGCATGCAGGTGGATCAGATCAGCTATTTCAACGCGCTCGACTATATCGCGGAGAATACCGCTCCCGATGTGCAGATCCTGACGTTCAAACCCGAGGCGATGTTCCTGTACACCGGACGCCGGGCGGTCTACGGGCCGCGCGCGCTGTCCGTCGCACCCGGCGAATTCCTCGGGCATCTGCGCGCGGAGGGAACGGACTACATCCTGCTCGGCAGTCTCCAGAACTACGAGATCGGCCTGCTCGCACGCCGACTCCGGGACAACTGCGAGGCGCTTGCAGTCGTGCAGTTCTTCCCGATCCGGACCTGGCTCTTCCGCTTGCGGGCTGCCGGGGAACCGACCGGTCGCGACGGCTGCGAGGCGATGGAACGCTTCACTGCGGCCAACGCGGATCGGGATTTCAACGCGGGAATCTAGGCGACAGGGCTGGCGCGCATCGGTAAACGCCTCATGTTGCAGGGGCGCAACATGCGCGGGCAGGCAGAACCAGCAACGGACGGCAGGGGGAACCGCAGTTCGTTTGTTCGGAACGGGTTGTGCCGATCGCCCCCGGCGCCGCGCTGCGGCACGGATGTTCCCCCAGTCCTCGTGCGCGCGGCCATGGGCCGTGGCGGACGGGCGGCGATGCGGCCTGCTCGTGGAAGAAACCGGAGAAGGGAATGGCGACGAAGCCGGAGAACGGGACGGACGTGGAAGGAACCACAGCGAGCGCACAACGTGGAATCGCGACGGGACACCGGCGCGTCCGGCTGACGGGCAAGCCGTCGCTGTCCGTTGTGCTGGCATCGACGGAAAGCCTGGAGGCACTGGCGAAGCGTCTCGATCCGGTCGTGCCGCGCTGCGAGGCGCTCGGCATCGAGATCGTCGTCGCGTTTCCATCGGCGGGCGAACCGGAGGGTCAGGGCATTGCCCTGGCGGGAGTCCGGCTGGTGCCGTGCCCGGTGGGCAGTTCGACGGAAGAGCTGAGAGCCGCAGGGATGAAGGAAGCGGAAGGAGACCTCGTAACGATCGTGGAGGACGTGGCAGCGATCACAACGGAGCGACTGGGACCGTTCGCGCGGTTCGCGGCGATCGAGGGTGAAGTCCCGGCGGTGCGGTCGAAGACGGGCCCCGCGCCGGACGGTCCGCCGCCCGGCCGGCAGGTCGACCGCCTGCGGCCGGGACAGCACGTCGTCATCATCGGTGCGGGTCCGGGCGGCCTCACGGCGGCCTGGCTCCTCGCGAAGCGCGGCGTGAAGGTGACCGTGCTCGAGGCGGATGACATGGTCGGCGGCATCTCGCGAACGGCGCGCTACAAGGGCTACCGCTTCGACATCGGCGGTCATCGCTTCTTCACGAAGATCGAGCCCGTACAGGCAGTGTGGAAGGAGATCCTGGGCGAGGACTTCATCTCCGTGCCGCGCCTTTCGCGCATCCATTACCGCGGCCGCTTCTTCGACTACCCGCTGAAGGCGGGCAACGCGCTGAGCGGCCTGGGCATCTGGACCGCGATCCGCATCATGGTCAGCTACATCAGGGCGCACCTCTGGCCGAACCCCGTCGAGGAGAACCTCGAGCAGTGGGTCACGAACCGGTTCGGCAAGCGGCTCTACGAGATCTTCTTCAAGACCTATACGGAAAAGGTGTGGGGCCTGCCGTGCACGGAGATCCGCGCGGAATGGGCGGCGCAGCGCATCCAGAATCTGTCGCTTGCCAAGGCGATCCTGAACGCGGCCAACATCAACCGTCGCAGCAAGGACGTGAAATCGCTGATTCACGAGTTCGAGTATCCGCGCTTCGGTCCGGGCCAGATGTGGGAGACGTGCCGCGACAAGACGGAGGCGCTGGGCGGGCGCGTGCTGATGCGGCACGCCGTGACGGGATTCGAGGTGTGTGACCGGCGTGTCGTCGCGGTCAGCGCGGAAACGCCCGATGGCAACGTGCGCATCGAGGCCGACCATTTCATCTCGACCATGCCGATCCGCAGCCTGGTGCAATCGCTGAGCCCGCAGGTGCCGCCGCAGGTGCGGGCGGCCGCGAACGGTCTCCGCTACCGCGACTTCCTGACCGTCGCGCTCATCATGGATCGCGATGACCTGTTCCCGGACAACTGGATCTACATCCACACGCCGGGGGTGAAGGTGGGCAGGGTCCAGAACTTCAACAACTGGAGCCGGGCCATGGTCCCGGACGAGGGTCACACGTGTCTGGGCCTCGAGTACTTCTGCTTCGAGGGCGACGGCCTGTGGACCTCGGCCGATGAGGATCTCATCGCGCTGGCCACGAAGGAAGTGCGCGAGCTGGGCCTCGACAAGGGTGCGACCGTCGTCGACGGCGCCGTCGTGCGCATGCCCAAGGCGTATCCCGTGTACGACTCGATGTATCGCGAGCACCTCGATGTCGTGCGCGAGCACCTCGATGCCATCCCGAATCTGCATCCGGTGGGCCGCAACGGAATGCACAAGTACAACAACCAGGACCACTCGATGCTCACCGCGATGATGGCGCTGGACAACATGGACGGCGCGACGCACGACGTGTGGGCCGTGAACACGGATTTCGAGTATCACGAGGAGCAGCGGGTCGAGCGGGGCGCGGATGCGCAGCCCGCGGCGCGCGCGAGCTAGGATGCGATGCGGATCGGCGTCGATGCATGTTGCTGGGCGAATGGCAGAGGCTACGGCCGCTTCACACGCGAGCTGCTGCGCGCGCTCGTGGACGTGGCCCGCGACGACACGTTCGTCTTTCTGCTCGATGATGCGGCTGCCAGCGGCTTCGACCTGTCCGCGGCCAACGTGGACGTGATGCGCGTCGCGCAGGGCGCGTCGCCGACGAAGGCAGCCGCTGCGAACGGTTACCGCGCGCCGACGGACATGCTGCGCATGACGCGCGCGGCCGCGGGCGCGGGCGCGGACGTGTTCTTCAGCCCGTCCGTCTACACGTATTTTCCGCTGCCGCCCCGCCAGCGCACGGTCGTCACGATCCACGACGTGATTCCGGAGCGCTTTCCGCAGCTCACGCTGCCGTCGCGCAGGGCGCGCCTGTTCTGGAAGGCGAAGGTCTCGCTCGCACTGCTCCAGGCGCGCCTCGTCGTCACGGTCTCGGATTACGCGGCGCGCGAGATCAGCGAGGTGCACGGGATCGACGCGTCGCGCATTCGCGTTGTGGGTGGTGCCCCTGCGGCGGTGTACGGTCCGAGCGAGCCCGCACGGATTGCCGCGGCCGCGGAGCGCGCGGGTCTCGACGCCGGCGCTGGCTGGTTCACCTACGTGGGCGGTTTCAATCCGCACAAGCGTGTCGAGGCTGCCGTGCGCGCCCACGCGGTTCTCGCGGCCGAGCTGGGCGAGCGTACGCCGCACCTGCTGCTCATCGGCGCGCAGAGCGACGTTTTCCACGATAGCGTCGCCCGTGTGCGCGAAGAGATTGCCCTGTGCGGCACCGAACGGTTCGTCCACTGGCTGGGATTCGTGGCCGACGACGAACTGCGCCACCTGCACGCCGGTGCGCGCGCGCTCGTGCTGCCGTCGGCCGCGGAAGGTCTCGGCCTGCCCGCCGTCGAGGCCGCGGCCTGCGGCACGCCCGTCATTGCAACGACTGCGAGCCCGCTGCCACAGCTGCTCGAGGGCGGCGGCTTCTTCGTGGATCCGGGCGACGATGTCGGCCTC
>Ga0302046_10005324_pt1 | contig 11375 bp, 9 predicted proteins | sample RVTome_11_FD_200261 | JGI IMG/M metagenome (GOLD analysis project Ga0302046, IMG submission 200261) | Soil microbial communities from uranium-contaminated site in the Upper Colorado River Basin, Wyoming, United States - RVT147D111 (version 2) ... | reverse complement strand
GTGACCTGCGCCTGGATCGGCACCGTCGTACCGCTGTCCCGGAAGAACCGCCGGATGCCGGCGATCTGCGCCTTGACTTCCAGGATGTCCTGGCTCGTTTCGATGAGCAGGACGTCGACGCCGCCCTCGACCAGGCCCTTCGCCTGTTCGGCGAACACCTCGACCAGCTCGCGGAACGTGATGTTGCCGAGTGTCGGATCGGATGTGCTCGGCAGGAACCCGCTCGGACCGATGCTGCCGGCAACGAAGCGCGGCCGGCCGGCTGTCGAGAAGCGGTCGGCAACGCCACGCGCGAGCGATGCGGCTGCGCGGTTCATCGCGAGAACCTGCTCGTGCAGCCCGTACTCGCGCAGAGTCAGGCGGTTGGCCCGGAACGTATTGGTCTCCAGCACATCGCAACCGACATCGAGGAACGACGCGTGGATGTGCTCGATCGCGTCCGGCCGTGACAGCACGAGATGGTCGTTGCAGCCTTCCAGATGGGCGCCACCGAAATCCGCGGCACCGAGGTCGAGCGCCTGGATGCTCGTGCCCATGGCCCCGTCGAAGACGAGAACGCGCTGCGCGAGAACATCGAGGTAGCCGGACCGGCCCATCAATCCCCCATATGCAAAAAGCCCCGCAGTCTCAGTGCGGGGCGCGGCAAGCGATGCAATCCGTGTCCCGGCACTTTAGCTTTTGTTCGGCGCCCCTGCGAGGCGCCCGGCGGTAGCAAGCGGCCGTACAAATCCATCCGCCGTTCGTCCTGTCGTATCGGCAACGTTAGCACCAGTCTTGAATAACGTCAAGCTGCCGAGCCCGGCAGGTTGGCCGCGACGTCACCCTCCTCGGACCAGCGGATGGGCAGTCGTACGAAGAACGTGGTGCCCTGGCCTTCCTCGCTCTCGACGGTCACATCGCCACCCAGGACGCGGGCCAGCTTGCGCGTGACACTGAGCCCGAGGCCGGCTCCGCCAGCCCGGCGCGTGGATGACTGATCGACCTGCCAGAACGGGTCGAAGATGTGTGCAAGATGCTCGTGCGCGATGCCAATACCGGTGTCGCGCACGGCGAACACGATCTCGCCATTGCGCTGTGACGCGGTCAACGAGACTTCGCCCTCATCGGTGAACTTCACGGCATTCGCCAGCAGATTCAGCAGGATCTGACGCAGCTTGGTCGGATCGGATTCGATGACGGCCTCGCGGTCGGGCGTCTCGACACGGAACCGGATGCCGCGTTCGGATGCGACCGGCTCCATCAGGCCCGCGGCTTCACGCACGATGTCGGCGACGCGGACGCGCTCCGCATGAGCGCGCTCGCGCCCCAGCTCGAGCCGGGCGTACACCAGGATGTGCTCGATCAGGCTGAGCAGGTGCGTCGACGCAAGGCGGATGCGCTGCACGTACGAACGGTGTCGTTCCGGCAGCGGATCCGGTACCCCCGCCAGCATCAGATCGGTGTAGCCGGTCACGGTCGTCAGCGGTGTGCGCAGCTCGTGCGACATGACGGCGAGGAAGTCGGACTTGGCGCGGTTGGCAATGAGCGCAGCTTCGAAGAGTCGCGACTGGTGGATCGCATTCGCTGCGCGGCCCGCCAGGTCTTCCGCCAGCAGCAGGTCGCGCTGGTCATACGGCGATTCCGTCGCAATGCGGTAGAACGACACGGCGCCCAGTGTGCGGCCACCCGCCCGCAGCGGCGCAATGATGCCGGACCTGAAGTTGAGGCGGGTCATGTACTCGGCGTGGTGATCATCGTAGGCCACCGATTGGACAGTCGCCGCCGTGATCATGGGGAAGAAGCGCAGCATGCCCGTGCGGATGACTTCCGCGACTGGATGATCGGAGCCCAGCTCGATCGGGTAGGCCTGGCGCATCTCGCGCGCCAGTGCTTCCATTGCCGGATCGTCATGTGCAGCCTCGAGCCGGCGCATGCTGCTGTCTTCCTCGACGACGTCGACGAGACAGAAATCGGCGAACGTGGGAACGCACAGCCGGGCCACTGTCCGGATCGTCGACTCGTAGTCCATCGATGACGCGAGTGCTGCGCCCGCCTCCGCCAGCAGCCGCTGCGCGCGTTCGACGTGCTTGCGCGCGGTCACGTCCGTCGCAATGCGCACGAGGCCGATGGTCTGGCCGGCCTCATCGCGAATCGGCGAGTCGTTCACCATCACGGTGATGCGCGTGCCGTCCGGCCGCCGCACATCGATCTCGCCCGCCCAGCTCTCGCCGCGCCGCAGTCGCGCCAGCGTACCATCCCGTGTGGACGGCTCCGGCATGACATCCGTGATCGGCTGGCGCACGGCCTGCCGGCTGGTCAGGCGGAACAGGTCGGCGGCCGGTCCGTTCCAGTAGACGACGCGGCCGGCCACGTCCGTCGCCACGATCGCCTGTCCCACGGCTTCCAGCAGGCGAGCCTGCAGCCGCACGGCTTCCTGTGCCCGTTCGACATTGGCGAGTGCGCCAGCCAGCTCGCGCTGTTTCGCTTCGGCATCCTGCAGCAGTCTCCGTTCATTGGCGAGAACGGCATCGAGGCGAGTGCGGAATCCGGTAATGAATACGACGGTGATGAGCAGGAGCACGGCGAGGCTGAACACGAGTGAAGCGGGACCGGGCGGATCCGTCAACTCCGCCGGTCGCAGCACCTGGGCGTAGACCAGGTAACCGACCGCAACGACGGCCGCCAGCGTACCCACGCGCGGACCATCGAGGTACGTGGCGTAGGCGACGACGAGCAGCAGTGCGGCGGCAGGCAGCGGAACGTCCAGCCCGATGAGGTGCAGCAGCTCGATCCCGAGTGCGGTGACGAGTGAGAGCAGCAGGCCTGCCGCGTGTGGCAGGGCGGTGCCCGGCAGCCGCGGCAGCTGGGCCAGAAGGCTCTGCCCGGTCTCGAGGGCCCGCTTCGGCCGTGAACTGCCCGTCTCGCGTTCGGCCATGCGAACCTGTCAGTTCACGAGTGCGGCAATGTCGGCCGGCCGGACCGGCAATGCTGAGGTGAGCACATCACGACCGTCCAGCTCGACCAGCACGTCATCTTCGATGCGGACACCGATTCCGCGCAATGCCGCAGGCGAGTCCTCCGCATGGGCCGGCACGTAGAGGCCCGGCTCGATGGTGAGTACCATGCCCGGCTCGAGGACGCGCGGTCCGCCGCCGGAGACGTAATCGCCCACGTCGTGCACGTCCAGTCCCAGCCAGTGCGACGTCCTGTGCGGGTACCACGCAGTGACCGGTTTCTCCTGCTCGATCAGCGCATCGACATCGCCCGTGACCAGCTGCAACGCGATCATGCCCTCGACGAGCACGCGCTGCGCCGCATCGTGTACGGAGCGCACGGTCGCGCCCGGGTGGACCGCGGCAATGGCGGCGTCGTGCGCGGCAAGCACGATCTCGTAGATGGCACCGCCGGCACCGCGGAATCCGCCCGACACGGGGAACGTTCGTGTGATGTCGGCGCAGTACATGTCCTTGCGTGCACCGGCATCGACGAGGACCAGGTCATCACCGGTCATGATACGGTCGTTCGAGACGTGGTGCAGCACGGTCGCGTTGGGGCCGGACGCGACGATCGTCGGGAACGCGGGTCCGGCCGCACCACGCGACCGGAACCCGCCGTCCAGTGCGGCCTCGATCAGCCATTCGCCGGCGCCAGCGCGGATCCGCGCTGCCGCATCGATGAACGATTCGACCGTGATGCGAGCGGCCTCACGGATCGCCCGGACTTCAGCTGGCTCCTTGAACAGGCGCAGCTCGCTCAGTACCGAGCCGGGATCGATCAGGACGAACGGGCCCTTGCCGGTCCGCGGCCGCGAGCGGCGCGCGCCACGCAGCGCGGCCGCGATGACGGCATCCACGGCAGGGCGTCCGGAATCGAGTCGAGCATAGACGGTATCGACTTGCGACAGCAGCTTCGGCAGATGCTCGTTCAGCTCCGTGATGGACCGCGCATCATCGGCGCTGAATGCATCGCGCGCTGCCTCGACACCGCCGCGCCCGCCGGTCCAGGTCTCGCGTTCAGGATCACGCGGCCGCACGAACAGCGTGAAAACCGGTTCGTCGTCGGACGGTCGCAGCACCAGCACGGCTTCCGGCTCCGCATACCCGGTCAGGTACCACAGCTCGGGATCGATCGCATAGCGCAGCTCGGTGTCGTGTCCAATGTGCAGCTCGGGTGATGCAGCGAGCACGAATGCAGCGCCGTGCCCGATCGCATCGAGGACACGGCTGCGCCGCTCCGCATACGTGCGCTGCGTGATCATCGGACCGATCGCTGCGCTGCGATCAGACTGCGCCGGCGCAGTGTCCAGAACAGACGCGTGTCGACCGTGATCACGCCAACGTAGTCACCGGGCGGATCGCGCAACACCGACGACTGGCTGAAGATCAGCCGGACACCCACAGAGTCACCGGTCGGGATCCACTGTGATGGCACCAGGACTGTATCGGGCGGTACGCCATCCGCACTGATGTTGAATGCAGTGCTGTCATTCCCGAGCCGCAGGAACCATTGCCGGATCTGCGGCTGTGGCTGCGCATCACCGGGCGTGAGTCGGATGGCGAGTCGCAGGTCTTCATCCTCGTCGAGGGAAACGGTGTCCTCGCCTTCGCGCCGGATGCCCAGCCACTGGATCGCGGGCGCCGCTGCGCTCACCGGTCGCACTGCCGGTGCACGAAACGTGACCGTGTCCGCCACGATGTCCGGACTCGCCAGCCACGACGCGACGTAACGGCGCGTCCCGTTGCGCGACACACTGTCCACGTCCACGATCCGGCCCAGCACTTCGAGCGGCGGATCCTCGACACTGCGCCGGAAGCCCGCGCCGTCCAGTCCCGGCACGAGCCGCGCATCGACTTCGACCGTACCGAGATCGGTCAACCGGATCGTCGCCTGGATGACCGCGGGTGCGCCCAGCTCCGCAATGTCCGGCTCGACGAAATCGATGCAGCCGCCGGCCAGCAGGAGCCCGAGCACGATGCTGCGCGCCCTCAGCGCGCGAAGAAGATCGACTCCAGTTCCCACGGGCGATCACCGTGCTCCGCAATCAGGCCGCTGCCCATCCGCATCAGCTCCGTCGACAGGTTGATGGCGACGAAACGAAGTGCCGGTCGCAATGCCGGCAGCCGGCCGGCGAGCCACTGCGCCGCAGGGTCCGTCCACTGGATCGCGAACTGATCGGTCTGCAATACGTGGATACGCTCATGCGCCCTGTAGCGACGGGCCGCTTCCGGCCCGTATGCTGGCACATCGGCCACGAAGTACACGCCGGCATTCGTCACACCCGCCGCGTGTACACTGTCATTGCCGAACTGCAGCAGCTTACCGTCCGTCCGGAACACCGGCATGAGCGATGACAGCGATTCGCCCGCATCGAATTCCAGCTCGGGCTCCGCGACGCCGTACAGCATCCACGCGAGTGTGGCGGCATCGACACGGGCGCGCACCTGCTTCGTGCGTGTCGATACCGTGAACCAGATCGGGCCGGCTGGCAGTGTCAGCTGGTCCAACAGCGGTTCGCCGGCACCCGCATTGCGCACGGCGGACGCACCGCTCGCCGCCACCGTGCGGCCCAGCGCACCCGCTCCGGCGAACCCTTCCGCGGCCACCCGCTTCCCTGCATAGACGATCGCGCCGCCCAGGATTCCGCGCATGAAGCCCTCGCGGAACGAGCCGCCGCGGAACTCCTGGACCAGGCCGGCCGTGAGACCGCCGACCACGGCGTTCGCAGTGAGCGACGTGAATTCACCGACCCAGCGCGGCGCGCCGAAGGCGCAGCCGCGATCATCGTCGACCGACCCGACGAGGCAGCGGTCCTGCGCCGCCGTGCGACCGGCTGTAGCGGCGATCAGTCCGCACGTGACGAGGATCGCCAGGCCGGCTGCGCGCGATCTCAACCGGATTTCGCCTCGATCGTGTCGATCACGCGGGGTACCAGTGCGGTCCAGTCAGCGTCCGGCGTCTTCGTCACTGTCACGAAATCCTCGACCATGAAGATGCTTGCCACACCGTCGATCTCGAAGAGCGCGGCCGCCAGCGGATCACCTGCAGCGTGAGCGGCGCTGTAGTACGATTTCGACGACCTGCCCTCCACGACCGTCTTTCCCACGACGAACTTGCCCGCATTCGGATTCGGCGTGGGCTGATACCTGATCGCCATGTTGGCACCTCTTGGGTTCCGCCTCGACCCGTGACGCCGGGTCCCTCCGACCTGAGCCCGATCGCCACGCCTCATTCTCGCGCGGCGGCACGGTCCCAGCAAGCAAACCCCTGCTTGCAGCCTCACTCGCCCGCGGGGTACCTTCCCCGGGCCCGCAGCTGGCTGACACACCGGTGAACACGAACGCGAAACGAACGGGAAATGCACGTATTCCGCGAGCCCATCGTCACCATCCTCGCCCGCCAGCAGTATGAAGGCGCGGCACACATCCGCTGGCAGAGTGACAGCGAAGTGCCGGGCGAGGCACTGGCGGAGTTCGCCGGTCGGGTCTGCTACCTGAGCTTCGGGCCCGATGCAGGCTTCGAGGGCGGCCACAAGCTGATCCCGGGTCGCACGAGCAACCGCGAGTATCTCGCGAACATCCTGAAAGTGCGCCACGGCAGCGTGCTCGAGCACGCGGTCTGGACGATGCTGTTCGAAGGTGTGAGCCGCGCCCTCACCCACGAGCTGATCCGCCACCGCCACTTCTCCTACTCGCAACTCAGCCAGCGCTACGTCGACGAGTCCGAAGTCGCCTTCGTCCTGCCGCCCGAGATCGAAGAGCCGTCACCCGCGTGGGACCTCTGGAAAGCGAGCTGCGAACGTGCGCTCGACGATTATCGCACGCTGCTCGGACTGATCGAGGAACAGGTCAAGGACGAGCCTTCCGCAACACTGCGGCGCAAACGCGCCCGTCAGACGGCACGTGCACTGCTGCCCAATGCCGCGGAAACCAAGATCGTGGTGACCGGCAACTGCCGCGCATGGCGCCACTTCATCGAGCTGCGCGGCTCGGCCAGTGCCGACACCGAGATCCGTCGCCTCGCTCTCCTCGTGCTCGCCACACTCCAGAAGGAAGCGCCGTCACTCTTCGGTGACTACCGCGTCGTGCGCGGAGCCAACGGCGAGGAGAGCGTCGCGACGGATTTCCAGAGCGTGTAAGCCGCCACTGCCCGCCATTCTTTCGGTCGACGACGGCGGCGCCGGCGGCGTCGCGTTGCGTCTGCCGCCCGTCTCAGCCGCGCACCTCGAAGCGGACGACGTACTGCACGTCCAGCTCATCGCGCAGCACGCCGAGCATCCAGCGATCACCGGCGAAGCGCGGTGTGAACCTCGCTGGCAGGGTCACCGTGCCGAGGAAACGTCCGTCGGGATCGAAGAGGTCCCAGCGCCCGGGTCGCGGCGGTGCGGACTGTCGCGTCCATTCCCGCTCGATCGGATCCTCGACCAGGTCGATGCGTTCGACCCACAGTGAACCGTTGCCTGATGCGACCATGCCGCCGATGGGCGGCAGCGTCGGCACGTGTGGCAAAGTCAGCCTGGCCTCATCGTTCGCCTTGCCCAGCTCCGCTTCGCCAACCATCGCGGCGGTATCCCAATGCGTGCGCACACGGTCGGCGAAGCGGCTCACCAGCGCATCATCGACGGGCACCGGTGTGTACGCGCGTGTCAGCCGCCGCACGTGGCGGCCGTCCGTGTCGTACGTATCGATGACGTAGTCCATGGCCGCCGTGAAATGGATGCGGCCGAGTCCGTCGACCGCGTGGCGTGGCTCCGGCTCGAACAGCGGATCCGTCGCCGTCATGGTGAGACTCGTGTTGATACCGAACCTGCGCACGCCCGGATATCGCAGCAGCTCGCGCCACTGTACAGCCGGATCGCTGAACCCGCTTTCCGCTGTCGTCGATGCGATCCTCGTAGCAGCAGGCAGGGCGGCTTCGATCGAGGCGACGAAGCCGAGCCGCGTCGTGTTGCGATGTTCGACCATGTGCTGGTACGGCCAGCTCACGTACAGGTACGGCTGCACGATCCAGCCGTGCTCCGTGCGTGCGACCGGATAGAGCTGGCCGCTCGTGCGGTCACCGTTCGAGAACGTGCCGAGCACGCCGCCCTGCCGGTCGAACAGCGTGAACCGATTCAGCCCGCCATCGCCGACCAGCACCGTGTCGCCCATGAGCATGAGCTGTGTCGGCATGCGGAACTCGCCGGGTCCGCTGCCCTGACGGCCGAACGTCCGCACGTGCCTGCCGGCGGCATCGAACACGCGGACCTCGGCATGACCGGTGTCCAGCACCCAGATGTTGCCGTCGATATCCTCCGCAACACCGAAGATGCGGAAGAACTGCAGCTCGGGCGCGCCCTCGACCGCCCCGATACGCAACGTGATTTCGGGACTGTCCAGCGCGGCGGCCGGCAGTGAGCCCGTGCTTCCATTGCGCACGATGCGCACGCCCGCACTATCCTCGACCGTGAAACGTTGATCGGCGCTCGTGTCGCTGCCCGCACATGCCGCGATCAGCGCGGATATGAGTCCGAACCGCACGGTTACGGACATGCGCGGGACGAGCGCCATCGATCGGCTGCGGCGTGATGGTCCGCGAGGACTCATGGTGGCGTCTCCTGATGCGCAACGCGGCCAGCGGGAGCAGGCGCCATGGCCGGTGCAGCGCCCGTCAGTCGGGGTTGGTGCGCGGCGCAGGCACCCGCCTGAGTATACGGCCCGGCTTCTCGCCCGTCAGCGAACCGGCGATCAGTACGGGCACGCCGTTGACCACGACGTGGCGCACGCCCACCGAGAACTGGTGCGGGTCCTCGAACGTCGCACGGTCCGTGATCGTCGCCGGGTCGAACACGACAATGTCCGCGAATGCGCCCTCCGCCAGCCGCCCGCGCTCCGGCTGGCCGATCCGCCACGCCGGCAGCGACGTCATCTTGCGCACGGCTTCTTCGAGCGACAGCACGTTCTGCTCGCGCACGTAACGGCCGAGCACGCGCGCGAATGCGCCGTAGTGGCGAGGATGCGGGTGGCCGTCGCCCGGCACGCCGATGCCGCCATCCGATGAGATCATGGTGAACGGATGCTGCATGATGCGCAGCACGTCGGCTTCATCGACGACGTGCCAGACACCACTCGCGCCACCGTTCTGCTGGATCTCGATGGCGAGGCGAACCGCAAAGTCGAGCGAGGGCTCCTCCGCGCGTTCCTTCGCAATGTCGGCGAACGTACGGCCGTTCCATTCCGGTCTGAAGCCCACGCGCGCAAGCTGGATGCGGGCCAGCTCGCCGCCGCCGCGCTCCTCGAGGATGGTGGCGCGGATGCCCTCTTCGATGCGCGTCCGCTGAGCCGGATCGGCCAGGCGCACGCGCAGTGAGTCACCGCCACCCGCAAGGGACCACGCCGGAAACAGCACGGTCGTGCCGGTCGATGTCGCGGTGTACGCGTACTGGTCGATCGAGACATCGAGGCCGGCCGCGCGTGCCGAATCCACGAGCGCAAGCGTCTGCACGCTCTGACCCCACTGCGGCTGGCCCATGATCTTGTGGTGCGACACCTGCGCCGCGATTCCTGCCTCGCGCGCAATGGTCACGACTTCACGCACCGACTCGACCACGCCCTCGCCTTCATCGCGGATGTGCGACGCATAGATGCCGCCATGTGCGGCGGCGACCCGCGCGAGCGCGATGACTTCGGCGCTGCGGGAAAAGATGCCGGGCACGTAGCGCAGCCCGGTCGACAGACCGATGGCGCCCTGCTCCATGGTCTGCGCGACCATGGCCTTCATGCGGTCGAGTTCGGCTGCGGTCGGGGCGCGGTCGGCGGAACCCATGACCTGCGAGCGGATCGTGTTGTGCCCTGCGAAGAACGCGGTGTTGGGCGCATGCCGGCTTGCACGCAATCTCTCGATCGCGCGCGACAGCGGCCACGGCTGCCCGCCGTCCGGCGCGTAGATCACCGTGGTCACGCCCTGGCGCAGGAAGCTCTCGGCGAGCGGCCGGTCGGCCAGGTCCTCGACATGCGCGTGCGTGTCGATGAACCCGGGCGCGATGGTGAGCCCGCGCGCATCCAGCACGCGGCGGGCGAGGTCGGGTGCAATGCCGTCGCGGGCAATGCGCACAATACGATCGCCGACCATTGCGACATCTGCACGGAAGGCGCCCTCGCCCGTGCCATCCACGACGGTCCCGCCGCGGATGAGGAGGTCGTACTGCGCCTGGCGTGCGGCCACTGGCGCAGGCGGAATCGCGAGCAGCGCGAGCAGCGCAGCCGAAGCGACGATCAGGGCTCTTCCGGCTCGTCCCATGGCTCCTCTTCCCAGAACCGACTCTCCTCCTCGCGGATGTGGTCGAGATCGAGTGGCTCCGGCTCGTCCAGCTCGATGCGGCCTTCGTCTTCGATCAGCTGGATCATCGCATCCGTGATGCCGTTCCCATCACCGCTGCGTTGCGCACGCAGCCGGCGCAGGTAGAGTGCAGCCGCGATCGCCACGAGCAGCGCCACGAGTGAACCGAACAGCACGTCCATCGTCTTCAGCGCTGCCGCTGTGTCGTGTCACGTGCGGCCGTTGCTCGCTGCCCGCTGTCCGGCCGGGTGAGCTCAGGCATCGTACTGTCCGGCCGGATGCTGTCGGCAGGCGCTGTATCGTGGCGAATGGTGTCCTCCGTCACGGGCGTCGGCAATGGCAGCAGGAACGACGGAATCGACCAGGACGCCGTGCGACCTGCCTCGAACTGGCCGTCCCGATCGCCATCCCACGCCTCGAAATCGATGCGGCCATCGCCGTTGATGTCGTAGATCAGTCGGCGTGGTGCACCGTTCTGCTGGATCCCGATGAAGCGGCCGGTCAGCGCACTGCCCGTGCGCCAGACGATCGACCGGTACTGCACATTCAGCTCGGGCGCGCCGCAGGACCCTTCGCGGATGCCCTCGAGCGCCATGCCACCGAGGTTGGGCAGTGCAATCGAGGGCCTGCGGACCGTGACCGGGCCCGCCTGCCAGTCGCCATCGCCCGCCCTCAGCAGGTCGGGGTCGATCCGCAGTCGCAGCAAGCCCGCATGACGGTCTTCGCGTGACTCCAGCGAGAAGAACGCGTCGATCGTGGCCAGCCGCTCGACATCGTAGTCGGGCGCCGGCACGAACTCGATCACGCCATCCCAGCGGACGGCACAGCTGATCGCAGGCAGTTCGGGCGCCAGCCAGAGCCGATCGATTCCGCCGGGCACGAGCGGCAGTGCGCCCGGCTCGAACGCCTCGCCGTGCAGCGCGAGTGCGTGGCGGACGAGCGTGCCGCCCTCGTCATGGACCGGCCGTGGCAGGCCGTCGGCGCCCAGCAGCCGGATCCAGGACGGCAACGAGATGAACAGCGAATCCGGGGCCGCAGCACGCGTACCGGAGTTCTGGACGGCGAAAATCAGCGGGAACCGC
>Ga0302046_10005323_pt1 | contig 11375 bp, 9 predicted proteins | sample RVTome_11_FD_200261 | JGI IMG/M metagenome (GOLD analysis project Ga0302046, IMG submission 200261) | Soil microbial communities from uranium-contaminated site in the Upper Colorado River Basin, Wyoming, United States - RVT147D111 (version 2) ... | reverse complement strand
AGAGTCGGCGCCGGCAATACGAACGTGCCGAATGGGCGGCGACGTTCGGGTGGCCGCGCGAGCGCATTGTGGTGATCGATGAGGATCAGGGCAAGAGCGCGAGGACAGCGAAGACGCGTGCCGGATTCGCGCAGCTGGTCGCGGCCGTGGCGCAAGGCGATGTGGGAATCGTCATCGCGTACGAGCCCGGTCCTCGGGCTGAACGACATCGGCTGGCCGACGAAGATCTTGCCGTTCCATGCCGCGACGCCGCGGTTGACGACGCCGCAGCAGACGTTGACCGCCCACTCGCGCGGCACCTCGGGGTCGTAGCGCCACAGCTGCGCGCCCGTCGCCGCGTCGAACGCGAACACGTTGCTCCACGACGAGCTCAAGTAGATGACGCCGTCGACGGCGATCGGCGTCGCTTCCTGGCCGCGGTTCAACGGGATGTCGGCGAACCAGGCCAGGCCGAGCTCGCCGACGTTGTCGGTGTCGGGTGTGGCCTGCGAGCAGGCGCAGAGCACGAATGCCGCGACGAGGCCGCCGGCGGTCCATGTAGCGGAGCCAAAGCGCGACGACGAGGACGCGGAGAGCGCTCGCCGGATGCAGCGCGGGTATACTACCGCGGCCAAACGACGAGGAGTCGGGGCGATGCCCGGACGATAAAGTCTATGCCGAGTGTGATGCGCCTCGGGCCGTACGAGCTCGTCGCGCTCATCGGATCGGGTGCGATGGGCGAGGTCTACCGCGCGCGCGATGCACGGCTCGGGCGCGACGTTGCGGTCAAAGTGCTGCCACGAGCACTGATGGGCGACGCGGAGAGGCTCGCGCGCTTCGAGCGCGAGGCGAAAGTGCTCGCCGCGCTGAACCACCCGAACATCGCTACGATTCACGGGATCGAGGAAGGCGCCGGTCTGCGCGGGCTCGTCATGGAGCTCGTCGACGGCGAGACGCTCGCCGAGCGTTGCGCAGGCAAGTCGCACGGCGGTCGCGCGCCCGCCATCCGCGCGGCGCTAGCCATCGCCGGGCAGATCGCCGCGGCGCTCGAGGCCGCGCACCAACATGGGATCGTGCACCGGGATTTGAAGCCCGAGAACGTCATGATCAATGCCGGCGGAGTCGTGAAGGTCCTCGACTTCGGGCTCGCCAAGATTCGCGAAGCCGGCGCGGGGATCGGGCCCGCCGTGACGATCGCCGCCGACGGCACGCGCGAGGGCGCGATGCTCGGCACGACCGCGTATATGAGCCCCGAGCAGGCGCGTGGGTTCGGCGTCGATCAGAGCGCGGACGTTTGGGCTTTCGGCTGCGTGCTGTACGAGCTTCTGACCGGCAAGCGCGCCTTCGAGGGCCCGACGGACTCGGACACGATCGCGGCCGTGCTCGAGCACGAGCCGGATTGGACGCAGTTGCCGGCGGCGGCCCAGGGGCCGTTGCGGCGGCTCCTGCAACGCTGTCTCGCGAAGGATCCGCGGCAGCGGCTGCGCGACATCGGCGCTGTGCGGATTCTCGTCGAGGACGCGCTCGCCGGCCTTGACGCCGGCGCGTCGGGCACGGGGCTCGAGCTCGCAACGGCTCGCGTGCAGCGCGTGCGAGTGGCAGCGGCCGTTGCGGCAACGGCGATCCTCGCGCTTGCGCTCGGCGCGCTCGCGGCGTACCGCTGGGCGCAGCCGCCGGAAACCGGCGAGCCCGTGCGCGTGGCGCTCACGGCGCCGGGGCCGATCTCGCCGCAACTTTCGGGTTTGATCTCGCCGGACGGCCGGCACGTCGCGTTCGTCGCGACCGGGCCCTCGGGGCAAACGCGGCTCTGGGTGCGAACGCTCGACTCGCTCGAGCCGCGTGAGTTGCAGGGCACCGAAAGAGCCGCACACCCGTTTTGGTCGCCGGACAGCCTCTCGATCGGCTTCGTCGCCGACGCCAAGGTCAAGCGCGTCGACTTGGCCGGCGGGCCGGTCCAAACGCTCGCGGACGCGAACCCGGCGTATCGCTCGGGTGCCGCCTGGAGCCCCAGCGGCATCATCGTGTTCGGGCCCCAAACCGGAGAGCTCGCGACCGTGCCCGCGGCGGGAGGACCGACGACGACGCTTCTCAAGGCGGACCCCTCGAAGGGCGAGATTGGGTTCACCTGGCCGGACTTCTTGCCCGACGGCCGGCATTTCCTCTATTACGCCCAGAGCACCCAGCCGGAGCACAACGGCGTGTTCGTGGGCTCGCTCGATTCGAGCGAGACTAAGCGCGTGCTCGAGAACGACGTGCGCGCGAAGTATGCGGCGCCCGGGTACCTCCTTTACCTTCGGGACGACACGCTGCTCGCGCAACCGTTCGACACGGAGCGCCTCGCGCTGGACGGTGAGCCGACCGTGATCGCGGGCGGGGTCTGGTTCGCCCGCGGAGCGCGCCATGCGAGCTTCTCCGCGTCGCGGACCGGCACGCTTGCCTACGTGAACTTCGATTCACTCGACCGCCAGCTCGTCTGGTTCGACCGCGACGGCCGGCGCATCGGCAGCGTCGGACCGCCGTTTCGCGACATTCTGGGCACTGCGCCACTCTCGCCCGATGGCCGGCGCATCGTGATCGGTCGTGGCGAGGTGCAATTCGGCGACCTCTGGGTCCTCGACGTCGAGCGCGAGACGCTGTCGCGCGTCACGTTCGACACGGTGCCTTCGGGTCCCGCGGTCTGGGGCGCGGACGGGCGGCGGCTGCTGCTGCGCGCCGGGGCGGACATCGTGGTCAGGGACGTCGACGACGGCTCCGAAGAGACGCTGCTCGAAGCGCCGTTCGCGGATTACTTCGCCATCGCCGAATGGTCGAGAGACGAGCGGTATCTCGTTTTGAGCGAAGGAACGGACCTCTGGGTCGTGGATCTCCTGGGCGACCGCCGGCCCGTTCGGTTCCTCGAAACGCCGGTCAACGAAATGCAAGCGCAGCTTGCGCCGAACGGCCGATGGATCGCCTACACGTCGAACGAGACGGGGCGCGACGAGGTCTACGTGCAGAGCTTCCCGGTGCCCGGGCGTAAGCGCCAGATCTCCGTCGACGGCGGCGCGATGCCGCGCTGGCGGCGTGACGGCGGCGAGCTCTTCTTTCTCTCCGTGGGCCAGATCCTGACGGCCGTGCCCGTTCGCGACCCCGAGGCACTCGAGCTCGGGCCGCCGGAGCCGCTTTTTCGTGCGCCGCTCGTCGTCCAGGGCAGCGAGTCGTTCGGTTTGCCCACGACCTACGACGTCGCGGCGGACGGGAAGCGGTTTCTGCTCGCGCAACAACCGCCTGAAAATCCCGAGCCTCCGCTGATCGTCGTGCTGAACTGGTGGGGTGCATTGCCCCGGTAGGAGCGGCCTTTAGGCGCGCGATCGAGCGGCGCGCGCGGCGTGCTTCCCGTCCGTCGGCGCAACGTCGAAAAGGCCCGGGCTCACATCCTGTCGAGTAGAATCTCGAGCTAATAGTCGAACCGCTTCACAGGGAACCCTTGGTAGCAGTCGTTCCCGCAGGGCATCTGCTCGCCCGGCACAGAGTCCTGTCGATTGCGCAGTTGCAAGATCAGCCGCTGTTTTGGCCCCAGCGCCGGGTGAATCCCGGATTCTTCGATCACTACGAGGAAGTGCTCGCGAAGCTCGGACATGCGCCGAGTCGCAGACTGGCGGAACCGGCGGACCATCATGTATTGCTCGCGGAAGTGGCCCGAGGACGGGGCATCGGCTTCATACCTTGCTTACCGGAACGCGCAGCAAACGCCCGAGCTGGATGCCTTGCTGCGAATCGTCCGCAGTAAAACGGCGATGCTCACTCCAACCAAATAGTCGTTATGGAGCTCACCTTCGATCAAAAAGGGGCCTTGACCGACAATTTCCGGCGAGCTATGACATCGTCCGGGGCGGGTGGAAGTTCATCGAGCGCGGCACGCTCAACGTGATCGTCGATCACATGATGTTCGACTACGAGGACTTCCGCGATCTGCGCGTGACGGGTGGCGTGGCCGGCTCCGAGCCGTTCTACACCTTCGACGCGAACGTCATCCAACTCTTCGCCTCCTTCCGGTTCTAGGCCGACCCGGCCATCACACGACGGCTCGCGTGAGCCAAGTATCCCTCCGCGTTCAGCGGTGGAACGGCTCGTTGTTGCGGGTCGAGTGTAAGGCTACGATACGCGTAATACATGAACAGAGTATTACGATGAGCATGTCGAACGTCACGCAGAAAGGCCAGGTCACCATCCCCGTGGAGATGCGCAAGGCACTTGGCCTCAAGGCGGGTTCCAAGGTGCGGTTCAAGCGCCAAGGCCGCAGGGTGTCGCTCGAGCCGGTCGAGGAGCCCGCCGTGGAATCCTTGTTCGGTACGCTGAAAGTCCCGAGAACGCGTGGCATAGCGGATATAGATGCGGCTCTCGACGATCTTCGTAAAAAGCGCTCCGCGAAGACGTCCGGTAAGCGACGAGGTCGTGCGTGATCGCCGTCGACACGAATGTGTTACTGCGCGCGCTCGTAGACGATCCGGCCGATCCGGCGCAGTGCGCGGCAGCCCGCGCGCTTGTCGCGCAGGCAGGCCAAGTGCGGGTTGCGAGCATCGTGTTCGTCGAAACGCTTTGGGTGCTGCACAAACGCTATCGGGCGGCCCGCGGCGACGTTTCGCGCGTTGCCCGAGAGTTGCTCGACCATCCGCGCTACCGAATCGAGGCTAGCGATGAGCTCAGCCAAGCGTTGGAGATCTTCTCGACGAACGGCATCGACTTCGCGGACGCCGTGGCGCTCGCGGATGCCCGTCGCGCGGGAGTGGGGCTGCACACGTTCGATCGCAGGCTTGCGAAGCTGCCTGATGCCACGATCGTGCAATGATGCGCTCGTCAACCGTCACCAGCGGAACAGCCGCGCGACGGTACCCGGCGCATGAGCCCCGCGCTTGGCGGCGAGCTCGACGAAGCCGTCGGTGCCTGCGAGCGCCACGAAGTCACCCGAGGTGTTGGTGGGGCGGGGGGCGGCGCACAACGTGCCGCGGTCGGATGACGATAGCGTCACCGGTGCGAAGAGCGTCAGCGTCGGCGACGCCTCGACGGGCGCCGCGAGCTCGACGAGCTCGGGCGGCGCCGGCGAAAGACCCGACGCGTGCCGCAGCGCGGGCAGCAGGTAGCGAGTCACGCAAACGAGCGTCGACACGGGGTTGCCGGGCAGCGCGAAGATCGGCTTACCGCGCGCGCTGACGCCGAACCACATCGGCCGGCCAGGGCGCTGCTCGACGCGGTGAAACACGAGCTTCGCGCCGAGCTCGGTGAGCACCGATGGGACGAAGTCGAACTGGCCCATCGACACCCCGCCGCTCAAGACCAGCACGTCGAGCTCGGTGTCGAGCCGGTCGATGGCGACAGCGAGCGCATTCGCATCGTCCCGCAGGCGCGCGCGTGTCACTTGTCCTAGACGATGTTGCGTGAGGCTCGCCTCGATGGCGCGATCGTTGGTCGAACGAATTTGATGCGCGGCGATGGGTTTGCCGGCATCGACGAGCTCGTCGCCCGTCGAGATGACGGCGACGTGCGGCAGCACGGTGACGAGTGCGGAAGGGCGTCCCGCGCCGGCGAGCACGGCGATCTCGGGTGGGCCGAGCCTAATTCCGGCGCGCAGCACGACGCTGCCCGCCGCGCCGTCGCTGCCGCGCCGGTGCACGAATTGCTGCGCGTTCACCGTGGCGTTGGGGTTGACGGTGACGGTCTGCCCTTGGCGCTGCAGGCGCTCGACGGGCACTACGGTATCGGTGCCCCGCGGCAGCACCGAGCCCGTCATGACCTCGACGCATTGCGCCGCGCCCTCGATGGCGAGCGGCTCCGCGCCCGCGGCTTGCGTGCCCAGCACGGCGAATGAACGCACGCCGGCCGACCAGTCGCTAAAAGCGATCGCGACCCCGTCCATCGTCACGCGGTCGAACGGCGGCTGGTCGCGTTCGGCCGCGACGTCCTCGGCGAGCACCCGTCCCACGGCCGACGCCAAAGGTTCATGCCGAGCGGTGAAGCGCGGCATGTGCGCGAGGATCATGGCTTCGGCGGCGGCGACGTCGGTCATTGTTTTCGTTGCGTTTTTGGCTGTGCTAGCGGGCCCTTCCAGTGGGCGTAGCGGCGAATATACTAACTGCAAGGAGCCGAACGTGGCCCGCCTAATTTTCAGCGCCATCGCCATGTATCTTTCGCTGGGCACAGCGCTCGGCCAACCCCGTGGCGTTCCCGAAATCACGCAGGAGCAGGCCGACAGCCGCACCGTGCTCGGCGTCTCCAACGAGTACCTGTCCGCGGGCGCGGAAGCGATTCGCATCAAACAGTACAACGAGGGTATTCGCTTGACGAAGCTCGGCCTCGAGCGGCCGATGTCGCCGCGCGATCGCGCCGCGGCGCTCTCGAACTTGTGTGCGGCGCATGCGGCGAGGAACGAACCCGAGGTAGCAATCGGCTACTGCACGGAGTCCCTGACGATCAACGAGGCGAATTGGCGCGCTTACAGCAATCGCGCCTACGCCTATTACTTGAAGCGTTCGTTCGACGAGGCCGATAAGGATCTCGACGTTGCGCTCTCGATCAACCCGAACGCGCGGCAGATGCCGCAGATTCGCGGCATGATGAACGAGCGGCGATTGCGCGGTCGAGTGACGACGGAGGAACACCAGTAATGCGTTTCGCTTCCCCCGTCGCAGCCGTGGCTCTGACGGCGTGCCTCACGGTGAGCGGCGCGGCCAACGCCGCACGCCGCGGCATCGATCCTGTCGGCACCTGGACCTGTGTGGTTTGGGGCCACCCCGAGTTCGGTGACGAGCGCGTGTTGCTCAACTTCGACGCCCAAGGGGTCGCGCGGCTCGCCCGCATCGAGAACGATGCCGTGCCATCGTGGAGCGGCCTCACCCCGTGGGTCGAGGACGATCGTGCGGTGCGGTTCAGCGATCCGCGCACGGGGCGGCAGTACACGGCCGATCTGCGCCGCGACAATTTGGGTGGCACGTGGCGCACGCTGACGGCGACGGGCGGGTGGTGGTGCGCGGCCGCCGATCTCACCGAGATACCCGAGACGAACGAGGAACGCGCGGCGGCGTTGCCACCGGTGCTGCCGCTATTGACGTCGACACCGCGTTATCCCATCGAGGCGATTCGCGCGGCGCGGCAAGGTCGAGTCGTGACCTGCTTTCTCGTCGATGCCGCCGGATCGATCACGGATCCCGAAATCATCGAGCTCTCGCACGAGCAGTTTCGCGAGCCGGTGCTCACGGCGCTTGCGCGCTCGCGCTACGAGCCGCGCCGCTCGGGTAGCGAGCCGCGGCCGAGCTGCCGCAGCTATACGTTCAACCTCGACAGGCGCGCGGAGCACGAGATCGAAATCGATTAGGCACCTCTTCTAGTTTGCGTTGAGGGGGCGCGCGCCCGCGACTCCGACCTGGAACTGGTTCGTCGAGGTAAAGGGGCCGAGCCCCGTCCCGAGGCGCACGGATTGGCCCGCGGCCAGTTGCCCGATGGTCCGGTTGAGCTCGCGAGTCGCGCCCTGCGCATCGGAGTAACGCACGACCACCACGACGTCGGCCACGGCGACACGCGTGGGGTTGCTGACCTCGACGACGAGCTGGCCCGCATTGTCGAGCCCGCCGCGCGCGGCGATGTACTTGCCGGGGTTGGTCGGCAAGTCGAGCCGCACGGTCGCGTCTTGCGCGGCCTGGCCGGCCTCGCTCGACGACGGCGCAGCGCGTTCGTAGTGCTCGAGCGCGGCTTGTCGCTCGCCGCGCTGCTCGGCCAACGTGCCGAGCGCGTAGTAGGCGTCGGCCGTGGGCAAGAGCTCGACGCTGCTTTCGAGCTCGGTGCGCGCCTGCTCCCACTGGCGCAACTCGCGATGCACCAGTCCTTTTCGCAGGTGATAGTAGAAGAAGCCGTCGTTGCGCTCGATCGCGTCCGTGTAGTGGCGCACGGCATCTGGGTAACGGCGCTGCTCCGTGTCGATGTCGCCGAGCAGCGCGTGGATTTGCGCTTCGGCCGGGAGTAATCGCAGCGCTTCCTGCGCCGAGCGCTCGGCGTCGGCCGGCCGGTCGTCGGCGAGAGCGGCACGGCCTTGATCGTACGCCTGGTATGCAGGCTGGCGCTGGCGCAGCGCCGCCGTCGCTGCCTGATAGCGCTCGCGGCCGACGTCGCCGCCCGTGGGCAGCGCGGCCGCGGTTTCGCGGTTGGTCGCGACGCGCTCGGCCGAAGGCGGGTGACTCGCGAACAGCGCGGCGAGACGCCCTTGGTCGCGGCCGCTCTGCTCCGACAAGCGCACGAAGGTTTCCTGCAGCGTGATGGCCGCGCTCGGGTCGTAACCGGTCGCCGCCATGTAGCGCATGCCGTAGAGGTCGGACTCGAGCTCCGCGCCGCGGCTGTTGCGCTGCGAGAGGAGCTGGGCCCCCAAGCTCGCGGCGCCGACCGTGAGGCCGCCGTAATCGCCGCGCTGCGCCGCGACCTGGGTCGCGAGCAGCGCGCCTTGCAGCAGCAAGCCGCGCTGCATCGCGAGCGCACCGTGGCGCGCCGCGGCGTGCACGATCTCGTGGCCGAGCACGGCCGCGAGCTCGGCTTCGGACTGAAGCTCGACGAGTAGCCCGCGATTGACGGCGATCTTGCCGCCGGGGAGCGCCCATGCGTTCGGCACCGAGTTGTTGAGCACGACGAACTCGTACGGCAGCGCACGGTCGCTGACGGCCGCGAGTTTTTGGCCGACGCCCGCGACGTATGCCGTCAAAGCAGGGTCGAGCGTGTAGTCGCCGCCTTGCATCTGCTGCGACGGTGCGTACTGCTGCTCGCCGATAGCGACCTCTTGATCTGCCGAGACGAGCGCGAGCTCGCGGTCTCCTGTCACGGGATTGATGACGCAGCCGGCGAGCGCGACGAAAGACACGGCGACGGCACGAGCGCGATATCGTCTGACCATGTTTTACATTTTGCTCCGTGCGAGCAACTTAGCAACGGGTCAAAGGCGTGTTTTTCCTGTCGGCGAAATCAGACAAAGACTCGCTTGTTTTTCGCCGCGATCCGTGCAGCATGGCTGACGGGACTACGCTGCAAGGAACGAGCCGTGAGCGACCGCCGCCTTCGACAGTGGATCGTCGTGAGTCTCTGCATCGTGATCGCCGCGTGCCACCGTTCGTCGGACGACGACGACGCGCCCCCACCGCCGCCCGCACCGACAGTATCTCTGTCGGCGAACCCGACCGCCGTGCAAGCGGGTGGCAGCACGACTCTCTCGTGGTCATCGACCGATGCGGCTTCGTGCGTCGCCGCCGACGGCTGGACGGGCGCGCGATCGACGTCCGGCTCCGAGTCGATCACCGTCAACCAGCAAACGACTTTCTCACTGGCGTGCACCGGAACCGGCGGCACCGGCAACGCTCAAGCGACGGTGACCATTCAGTTGCCGCCCGGACCCGTCGTCGGGCTCGACTCGCGGCCTTCGAACACGACCTGCGTCGCTCCGGCGAAACCGCCGCCGGGCGGCGGCGGGACAACGATCGCGTTGCAGCGCGTCTTTCCGAACCTGACGTTCAGTCAGCCGCTCGCGATGCTGCAGGCGCCCGGCGACGACACGCGTTGGTTCGTTGTTCAGAAGGGCGGCAGCGTGCGCGTGTTCGATAACGTCGCGAACCCAACGGCGAGCACTTTCATCTCGCTGACCGTCAATGCGGATTCCGAAGGTGGATTGCTCGGCATGGCTTTTCACCCGGACTGGGCGACGAATAGGCAAGCGTTCTTGTCCTTCACCGAAGGCACGCCGATGACGTCGACCGTCGCGCGATTCACGAGCAACGACAATGGTGCGACGCTGAGCTTGGGAACGCGCGCCAACATCATCCGGGTGCCGCAGCCGGCAACAAACAACCACAAGGGCGGACAGATTGCGTTTGGCCCCGCTCCCGACGACTTCTTGTACTTCGGACTCGGTGACGGCGGAGGTGGAGGCGATCCGATCAACGCCGGTCAAGACACGACGGACTTGCTCGGCTCGATGTTGCGCATCGATGTCGACGGAGGAGCACCCTACGCGATTCCGCCGGACAATCCCTTTGTGGGCGGAGCCATTTGCGATCAGCGGGCCCACACCAACACTGCGAACAACTGCCCCGAGATCTACGCTTGGGGTTTGCGGAACCCCTGGCGTTGGAGCTTCGATTCGGCAACGGGCGATCTATGGCTCGGAGATGTCGGTCAGGGCGCCCGCGAGGAAATCGATCGCGTACAGCGAAATGCGAACTATGGTTGGAATTGCCGCGAAGGCTTGATCGCGTATAGCGGTGCGCCGGGGAGCTGTCCAGGGGCCACAGGTTTTGTCGATCCCGTGCACGATTATGCGCAAGCGGGTGGCGCATCCGTGACGGGTGGCTACGTATACCGCGGCAGCGCGTTAACTGCACTCGTCGGGCGCTACCTATTCGCCGACTACATCTCAGGCCGCATTTGGCGGCTTGTAGACAACGGCAGTGGCGGGTTCAACGCCGAGCTGTTACTTGACACCAGCTTGAACATTGCATCGTTCGGCCAAGGTAACGACGGCGAGCTTTACGTCGTCGACATCGCCGGCGGCGGGCTCCACAAAATAATCGACGGCGGCGGAGGCGCGCCACCCGGCCCGCCTGTGGCCACGCAACTCTCGGCGACGGGCTGCGTGAATCCGCAGACCCCGAGCCAACCGGCGAGCGGCCTCATCCCGTTCGAGCCTGCGGCGCCGTTCTGGTCGGACAACGCCGTCAAGGAGCGCTGGCTCGCAATTCCGAACAGCACGTCGATCGCCGTGGGCGCCGGCGGCGACTTTACGTTCCCGAATGGCACGGTGCTCATGAAGCACTTCCGCTTGAACAACGCGCTCATCGAGACGCGGCTGTTCATGCGTCACCCCGACGGTGACTGGGCCGGCTACACCTACGAGTGGAACGCGGGGGGCACCGACGCGACGCTCGTGCAGGGCGGTAAGACCGTGACGATCAGCCAGCAGAGCTGGATCTATCCCAGCGAGAACGACTGCTTGACGTGCCACACCGTGGCCGCCGGATCCGCGCTCGGCCCCGAGACGGCGCAGCTCAACCACGACTTTCTGTACACAGCGACTGGGCGCACCGCGAACCAACTGCGCACGCTCGATGCGATCACGATGTTCACGACGCCGCTCGGCGATCCGGCGCTACAGCCTACGATGCCCGATCCGTTCGACGCTGCGGCCCCGCTTGGCCAACGCGCGCGCGCCTACCTGCACACGAATTGTGCAGGCTGCCACCGCCCGAGCGGGCCGACGCCGAGCTCGATGGATTTGCGCTATTCGACGCTGTTGTCGGCGACGAGCGCCTGCGACGCGCCGCCGCAATCGGGCGATCTCGGCATCGGCGCGGCCGCGCGCATCATTGCCCCGGGCAGCGCAGCCAACTCGGTGC
>Ga0302046_10005322_pt1 | contig 11376 bp, 7 predicted proteins | sample RVTome_11_FD_200261 | JGI IMG/M metagenome (GOLD analysis project Ga0302046, IMG submission 200261) | Soil microbial communities from uranium-contaminated site in the Upper Colorado River Basin, Wyoming, United States - RVT147D111 (version 2) ... | reverse complement strand
TGTTTCCACTAGTCCCCCCCTAATTTCAAGTCGATTGACCTAGCTACCTCTTTCTTCTATTCTCTCAAAAAGTCAAAAGCCAGGGGCTTGGGATGAGACGAGCAGCACTCACCGTCCTTTTTCTTACTTTTCTTTTTTCCTCTTATTGCTACGCGGCGGAAAGGATCCGCATCGGCTACAGCTCGATCAGCGGTTCTTACATCGGTCTCTGGGTCGCCCACGACGCCGGCTTCTTCGCCAAGGAAGGGCTTGACGACCAAATCATTCTCATTCCCAGCGGCAGCCAGCTGGCGCAGGTCGTGGTCGCAGGGGAAGTCGATATTGCGGCGCTGAACGGAAGCTCGGCGATGGCCGCCGCGCTTCAGGGGGCCGATATCAAGATCATCGGCAACACCACCAATAAACTGATCTTTTCCATTTACGCCCGCCCCGAGATAAAGGGCGTCGAAGATCTCAAAGGGAAGAAGATCGGAGTAACCCGGTTTGGATCGGCCACGGATATTTCGGCTCGCTTTGCGCTCACAAAATTCAACATCCAACAAAAAGACGTCACGATTCTTCAAATGGGGGCGATGACTTCTATTATGAGCGGGTTGCAAGCTGGCTCCATCGACGCCGGCTTAGTATCTCCGCCAACCTTATTCGCGGTGGACAGGCTGGGGTTCAAAGAAGTGGTCAACATCACGGATATGAATCTTGCTTTCCCCAATCCATCCCTGGTCGCCCAGGCGGGCATTCTCAGAACTAAACCACGGCTGATCGAGAGCTTCATGCGAGCCTACGTAAGGGCGATTCATCGTGCCAAGACGGACCGGGAGTTCACCATGAAATCTGTGGCCAGGTATACGAAGATCGAAGACGCTGTGGTTCTCCGGAAGGCCTACGATTTTTACCTCGGCAAGGTGTTGGAACCGGCGCCTTACATCAACATGGAAGGAATGCAAAACGCTCTAGACGATCTCGTGCGCACCGTGCCCGCGGCCAAGAATAACAAGCCAGCGCAGTTTATTAACTTTCAGTTTCTCGATAATCTGGAAAAGAGCGGACTTCTCAAAGAGCTGTATCGCTAGCCCTGTAATCAGATAGGACACCCAAAAGATTCCCATGTTGACTCGCAAACTCCACCCGTCGCATCGCTATTTTTTTCGACCTACGCTCATGATCTTGATGCTCATGATCAGCGCGCTTCTGGTCACCCGGTCAGCACGCGCCAATCCGTATCTAGCGAAGCCGGGCGAGGCTCCCGTAACCATACGTGTTGCGACCTGCGCGGTCTCCGGCGGCTTTGTTCACCTCTATACTGCGCTCGACAACGGCCTGTTCGAGAAGTACGGAATCAAAGCAAGCAACGTCTTCATTCGCGGCAGCGGCATCGCGCTCGCCGCCATGACGTCGGATGAAGTCCAATTTCTGTACTGCGCCGCCGACGCAACCATCCCCGGCATGGCCACCGGCATTGACGTCAAGCTGGTCGCATCGCCGCTGGTTGGGCTGCCGTACGTAATGTTGTCGCGCAAAGACATCAAACGGCCCGAGGACCTGAAAGGAAAAACCATTGGCGTGACGCGCCCGGGTGATTTGAGCTTCCGGCTCTCCAAAGCCGTCCTGAAGAAATTCAATTTAAGCGAGGAAGACGTCAAAATTCGTCCGATCGGCGGCAGCCAATCGGAGCGCTACAACGCGATGCTCCAAGATATCGTGCAGGCTCTGGTCATCACGCCTCCGCTCGACGTCCGCGGCAAAAAAGACGGCTTTAACCTGCTCTACAACCTTAGCGAGCTCGACGTGCCCTTTATTTACAGCTCGCTGCACACGAACATTAAGACCTTAAAAGAGCGACCCCAACTGGCACAGCGGTTTGTGGCTGCGATGGCGGAATCCTTGGCCTTCGTTGACAAGAATCCGGAAAAGGCCAAGGCCTCGATGGCAAAAGCGATGAAGGTTACGGATGTTGAGGCTCTTCAATCGGCATATAATGCCTATGCCAAGGCGATTATTAACCGGCGCATGCTCGTCCCGCCGGACGCGGTTGCCGCCGCCATCGATATCGCTCGTGAGCAGGGAACAAGTGTGCGTAGAAAGGCGCAGGAGCTTTTTGATAATTCGTTTGCTGAGAATTTGGCCAAAAGCGGATTTCTCAAAGAGATCTGGGGTAGCGATCCACTCGATGGAACCAAAAAGTAGTCAGTTTCCCGTTCGTCGAGCCTGGAGCTAAATCAAAAAACTCACAGCGCGAAAAGCGAAGACGGGTACTTTTCACAGGTCTTTTAATAACCAACGAAAAAAACGAAGGAGGAAGACAATGATCATAGAGATGCGGACCTATACCCTAAAGCCCGGAGGCATGCAGGGTTTTCTCGAAGCATTCACTGCGGGGCTCTCAGCGCGGCTGCAGTTCTCGGAGCTGGGCGCCTTCTGGCATTCCGACGTCGGCACTTTGAACCAGGTCATTCACTGCTGGCCGTACGAAAGCTTTGAAGCCAGAGAACGAATCGGGCAAGAAGCCCGCAAGACCGGCAAATGGCCACCGAAGACGCAGGAATTTATTCTCACGCAGGAAAGTAAGATTGTCGTGCCGGCGCCGTTCTCGCCCCCATTGGGCAACAAAAAGCTCGGCAACATCTACGAGATTCGGACCTACACGTACAAGCCCGGCGCGATGCCGACCGTGCTCGAACGCTGGGCGAAAGCGATCGATGGCCGAGTCAAATTTTCTCCTTTGGCCGCGTGCTGGACTACCGCCATCGGGCCATTGAATCAGTTCATTCATATCTGGCCTTACGCAGATGGAGCTGCGCGCGACCGCATTCGCGCCGAGGCGCTCAAGAGTGAGCACTGGCCTCCCCCGACGCGCGAGTTTCTCATGAAGCAGGAAAATATGATCGCCGTGCCGGCGTCGTTCTCGCCGCTGCATTAGCCCGAAATCTCCCCTTGCCCCTCTTTTTCAAAGAGGGGTTGGAATTAAAGGTTAGCCGGCAGGAGAAACCCCCTTTTGTAAGGGATCGTAGGGGGATTTGAGTCGCTGACCGCTGGTGTAACGTTAGAGGCACTTAGAAACACCGTACTATATACTGCTAACTTTTATGTCAGCCCAATTTGACCAGCTCGTCCGTCTGCTCGAAAAGCTGCGCTCGCCCGACGGTTGCCCGTGGGACCGTGAGCAAACTCATGACTCGCTGAAGCCCAACCTGCTCGAGGAGACCTACGAAGTCCTGGAGGCGATCGACCACGCCGAGCCCGGTCGCCTGCGCGAGGAACTCGGCGATCTTCTGCTTCAAGTAGTTTTTCACGCCCAACTCGAAGCAGAGAGCGGCCGCTTCACCATCGAGAACGTTCTGCAGCGCTTGAGCGAGAAACTCGTCCGCCGCCATCCCCATGTGTTCGGCGACATGAGCGCGGACGAAAAGCCGCGCACGGCCGCCGACGTTCTCGCGCAATGGGAAGTTCTCAAGCAAAACGAACGGAAAGGGAGAAAACCAGGCTCGATGCTTGACGGCGTGGCAGCAAGCCTGCCGGCGCTGCTGCGCGCCGTGCAGGTGCAAGAACGCGCGGCGCGGGTGGGCTTCGATTGGCCGGACGTGGGCGGCGTCATCGATAAGGTCGAGGAGGAATGCCGCGAGCTGCGCGAAGCCTCGAACGACAATCAGGCAACGAACAGCTCCCAGCAAAATCGCGTGGAAGAGGAACTTGGCGATCTCCTCTTTGCGCTGGTGAACCTGGCGCGCTTCCTGAAAGTGAACCCCGAGGATGCGCTGCGCAAGACGACCGCGCGCTTCATGCAACGCTTCCGGCACATTGAAAATCAGGCCCGGCTTTCCGGCAAAGATCTGCGCGAGCTCACTCTAGAGCAGATGGACGTGTGGTGGAATGAGGCAAAGGCAGCGGAGCGCTCGGATCCGTCAAAATAGAGCCGTTGAGATATTCTCGTAGATAGCGCGCCGTGTAAGAGGCTGCGCCGTCTTTTAGAACCTCCAGAGGCGCGCCGCAGGCAACGACAGACCCGCCCTCATCGCCCCCTTCAGGCCCTAGGTCGAGCAGATAGTCCGCATCCTTAACGATATCGAGATTGTGTTCGATCGTGATAACGGTGTTGCCCATCTCCACCAGCCGGTGGAGGATGTGGATCAACTTTTCGACGTCAGCAAAGTGTAGTCCGGTCGTGGGTTCGTCCAACACATAAAGGGTCTTGCCACGCGATTCTTTCGCGAGTTCATAAGCAAGTTTGATTCTCTGGGCCTCGCCCCCGGAAAGCGTCGTGCTTGCCTGGCCGAGCCTGATGTACCCCATGCCGATTTCATCGAGGACCTTGAGCGGACCCAGGACCTTGGGAAAGGCGCGAAAGAAATCAACCGCTTCCTCAACCGTCAACCCCAGCGCGTCGGCGATATTCTTTTCGTTGTAGCGAATGCTCAGAGTCTCCTCGTTGAAGCGCTCGCCGCCACAAGCATCGCAGTCGACAAAAACATCGGGGAGAAAACTCATTTCTTTTTTTATTTTGCCCTGACCGAGGCACTCTTCGCAACGTCCACCGCGAACGTTGAAAGAAAACCGGCTCGGCATATAGCCACGCATTCTTGCCTCCGGAGTGAGCGCAAAGAGCCTGCGGATCTCGTCGAGAAAACCGACATAGGAGGCGGGAATCGAGCGCGGGCTCTTGCCGATCGGCGTTTGATCGACTTCCACCGCCCGCTCCAGCTTATCCCAACCGCCAATGCTGCGGTGCGCTCCAGGACGGCCATCGAACTGCCCTAGCTTCATCTTCAGCCCTTTGTAGAGAACTTCCTTCACGAGCGTGCTCTTGCCCGAACCCGACACGCCCGTCACACAAGTCCAGGCTCCCAAAGGAAAGCGGACGTCGATGTTTTTTAGATTATTGGCTCTGGCACCGTGGATGGTTAGCCATGAAAAGCCCGCAAAGAGTCGGCCCGGCCAAGTGCGCCGCCGCGGCGCATTCAGATATGCGCCGGTAACGGACGTTGGATTGGCCATGATCTCCGTCGCCGTGCCTATGGCCACCACCTCGCCGCCGTGCACCCCTGCGCCGGGCCCCAAATCCACAATGAGATCCGCCGACCGAATCGTCGCATCGTCATGCTCGACCACGAGCACGGTATTCCCCTGCGCGCGCAACCGGCGCAAAGTCCCCAGGAGCATGTCGTTGTCGCGTGGATGGAGACCGATCGTGGGTTCGTCCAAAATGTAGCAGACGCCGCGCAGGTTCGATCCGAGCTGCGCCGCAAGCCGGATGCGCTGCGCCTCGCCTCCTGAAAGAGTGTCGGCCGCCCGATCCAGCGTCAGATAGGAAAGTCCCACTTCGCGCAAAAAGGTCAGGCGCTGCACGATCTCGCGCATAACGCGTTCGACGACGGCCTGATCGCGCTCCTCCGCAACATTGGTCTTCTCCTGCAAGGCGGGAACGTATTCCAAGGCGCCCTGAATGGAAAGCGCGGTGACTTCCCAGATCGCGCGGCCGTTCACTTTGACCGCCTGCGCCCGCCCGTTGAGACGCCGCCCCTGGCAGGTCTGGCAAAGTATTTCACTCATGAACTGCGTCAGATATTGCGCGAGTTCCTCCTCCTCATGCTTGATGAGGCTTTTCAGATAAGGCAGGAAACCTTCAAAGGACGCGGGCTTATTTCCGCCGTAAAGGACTAGATTTTTCTTTTGCGGCGATAAGCGTGCCAAGGGCTTTGTGACATCGATTCCGCATTCTTCCAGGTCGCGCAGGAGGCGGTTCAAACCCCTTTTCAAATCCGCCTGTCCCGATCCGAGCGCCCCCACAATATCTGCAATCGATTTTTCCTCATCCGCGAGAAACAGCGCGGCATCGAATTCCCAATGCACGCCCATCCCGCCGCAATCCGCGCAGGCGCCTTGGCGGCTGTTGAACGAAAATAGCCGCGGATCCAGAGGTTCGTAGCCAATGCCGCACCGGAGACAGAAAAGCCGCTGGTTAAAAACCTGTTCTTTGCCCGCGCCCAGGAGATGAATGATGCCGTTGCCCAAGCGCAGCCCCTGATCGATGATGCGCGCCAGCTCTTGTCCCCCGGCCTTGGCTTTGCCGATTACGATATCGATGTCGTGCTCGCGAAAACGCTCGAGTCCCTGGCGCAGTTCCGGCGCGCGGAGATCGACGATGGCTCCATCGATGCGCGCGCGGCGATAACCGAGCCGCGCCGCGCCGGCAATCACATCTTTGTGAAATCCCTTGCGCCCACGCACGATCGGACTCAGAACCGTGACCTCTTTCCCGCGGTTGCCGCGCGCGATCCGGTCCAGGATCTGGCTCTTCGTCAGAGACGTGATGGAACGGCCGCACTCAACGCAGTGCTGCGCGCCGACCTTGGCATACAGGAGCCGTAAGTAGTGATAGATCTCGGTCACGGTCGCCACCGTGGACTTGCGCCCGCCCCGGCTCAAGCGCTGCTCAATCGCGACGGTGGGAGGAATGCCGGTAAGCAGGTCCACGTTGGGCCGCGCCATGATTTTGAGAAATTGGCGCGCATAGGTTGAGAGACTGTCGATGTAGCGCCGCTGGCCCTCGGCGTAGACGATATCGAATGCCAGCGACGACTTGCCGGAGCCGCTGAGACCGGTAATCACTACGAACCGGTCGCGCGGAATCTTCAGGTGAATGTTCTTCAGATTGTGTTCCTTGGCGCCGACGATGGTGATCGCGTGATCGCCGTTGCTTGCGCCCGCTTCAGCAACCACCGGCAAATCCTTGTGTAAGAGCGGCGTGTAAGGTGAAGTAGCGCTCTTCTCGAGGTAAGAAGCAAGATAACGACCGGTGTGCGACCGCTCATTGCGCGCGATGTCGGCCGGTGTGCCCACGGCAATGACTTCACCGCCGCGGTCGCCGCCTTCGGGGCCGAGGTCAATAATATGGTCCGCGCACTTGACCACGTCCATGTTGTGCTCGATCACCAGCACGGTGTGGCCTTGGTCCACAAGTTCGTTGAGCGCGTGGAGCAATTTCTCAACGTCCTGGAAATGGAGTCCGGTGGTCGGCTCATCAAAGATAAACAACGTGCCGGCCTTGCGCGCCTTGGCCATATGCGCCGCCAGCTTGAGCCTTTGCGACTCTCCGCCGGACAGCGTCGTCAGCGGCTGGCCGAGACGAATGTAGTCGAGGCCGACGAGACGCAACGGGGCAAGCGCCGCGACGATTTCCGGTTCGTCTTTGAAAAAGTCGAGCGCCTCGGTGACGGTAAGATTCAGCACCTTTTGAATATTGTAACCGCGATAAAGCACTTCCAGGATTTCACTGCGAAAGCGGCTGCCGTGACATTCCGGACAGGTTGTGTAAACATCCGACAGAAACTGCATTTCAATTTTTTCGAAGCCTTCGCCGCGGCAGGTTTCACAACGGCCGCCTTCGACGTTGAAAGAGAAGGTGGATGGCGTATAGCCGCGCAGGCGCGAGAGTTCGGCGGCGGCAAACAGCCGGCGCACGCCGTCAAAGGCCTTCATGTAGGTTGCCGGGTTGGATCGCGGCGTGGTGCCCACCGGAGACTGATCGACGAGAACGACATCGGACACCTTGTCCGCCCCTTCCATACGGGCGCAGGACTCGACCGGAGACCCCGGAGATTCCTTCGACCTTTTCACATTGCGGTAGATCACCTCTTCAACCAAGCTCGACTTCCCGGATCCCGAAACTCCCGTAATGCAGACCAACAAACCCAGCGGAATTTCCAGATTGATATTCTTGAGGTTGTTGGCGCGCGCGCCGGAGAACTTGAGCATCCGCTGCCGCATCGCTTGCCGGTGCCGGGCCGGTAAAGGAATGCTCCTGCGTTGGGCAAGATACGCCCCCGTCAAGGAATTGCGGCTCTGCAACAACTCGTCGTAGCTGCCCGTGAAAACAATCTGGCCGCCCTTTTCACCCGCTCCAGGACCCAGGTCGATTACGAAATCGCTCTCTTTGATGATCTCAGGATCATGCTCGACCACCACAACCGTGTTTTGGTTTGCCCGTAGCTGGTGCAAGATTTCTACCAGCCGGTGGCTGTCGCGCGGGTGCAGACCGATGGACGGTTCATCGAGAACATACAAGGTATTGACCAGAGACGATCCGATCGCCGTTGTTAGATCCACGCGCTCCAGTTCTCCGCCGGAGAGCGTGCGGGATTGGCGATCCAAGGTGAGGTATTCGAGACCCACCGCGACGAGATAGCCGAGCCGGCACCGGATCTCATCGAGAATCAAACGCGCGACTTGATCACTCTGCCCCGACAGCTTGAGGTCGTTGAAGAAACGGTGCGCTGCCCCCACGCTCATCGCATTCACATCGGCGATGTTCTTGCCTTCGATGCGGTAATCGAGCGCCCCGGGTTTTAGCCGGCTCCCCTGACATTGGGTGCACAGAAAATAGCCGCGGTAGCGCGCGAGAAACACGCGCACATGCATCCGATAGCTGCGGCGCTCCATGCGCCGAAACCAGCCACGCACGCCCTTGAACTCGCCGTCTCCCTCCAGCACCAACTGCTTTTCTTTCTCGCCCAGCTCGCGATACGGCTTCTTTGTCGGGATGCGCTTGCGCCGGCAGAAATCCATGAAGCGCTTGAACCTACGGGCGCGCGCTTCTGTGGTCCACGGCTTGATGGCGCCGTCGGCGAGCGATTTCCCCTGATCCGGAATCACGAGGTCAATATCAATGTCGATCACCCGGCCAAAGCCCCGGCAGGTTTCACACGCGCCCAGCGGGCTATTGAAAGAAAAAAGATTGGGAACCGGATCGCGATACGAGATATCGCAGTGCGGGCAATGGAGATGGTTGCTGTAAGGCTCACGCCGCCATTCATCATTGGGAAAGTAGAGGTTGAGCCTACCCTTGCCATAGCGAAACGCCTGCTCTAGGGAGTCCGTGATCCGCTTGCGCGCTTCTGGGCGATAGGTCAAACGATCGACCACAATCTCGATTTCCCCTTCGTGGGGCGGATTCTCGATCTCCTCGAGGCTGTGAATCTGCTGCTCCAGCAGGAGCCGCCGAAAGCCGCTTCGTTCCAGTCCGGACGTAACTTCGCTCCACGGAATCGCGCCCGAGACCGCAAGCGGAAATGTGAGGATTACCGGCGTGGCGTCGCTCAGAGAACCGAGCTTGCCGAAGACCGACTGCGGCGTGTCACGCTCGACAACCCGGCCGCATCCTTTGCAGTGGAGAACCGCAACCTTGGAAAAAAGGAGCTTAAGATGATCGTGCAGCTCCGTCATGGTTCCGACGGTGGAGCGCGAGGTCTTCACCGGCCGGCTCTGGTCGATCGCAATAGCCGGCGGTATGCCTTCAATGCTTTCGACATCCGGCTTATCCATCCGGTCGAGAAACTGGCGCGCGTAGGCCGAAAAACTCTCCACGTAGCGTCGCTGCCCCTCAGCGTAGAGAATGTCAAAGGCCAAGGTCGACTTTCCCGAGCCGCTCACGCCCGTGATTACGGTCAGGGCGTTTTGCCGGATTTCCAAATCGATGTTCTTGAGATTGTTTTGCTTCGCGCCAACGATGCGAATCGTATTCTCACTCATTTTCAATCATCCAACTGCTGCGTGGATCTTCTCGTTGTCAAGTAAGGAACGCGCAAGTAACGGAAATCCTAAACCTTCACGTGGGATAACTTTTCATCATGCATGACTCACTCTCACGCGTCAAGTTTTTTTACTCACCGTTCAAAGAAGTTTGCTTATTCATATAGCAGACGCTCAGCGCAGAGGGCGTCCCGGTTGACATCGCAAGAAAGATCGTGAAAAAGTGGCGGGCAACAAGCATCCGAGAATGGGTTGGCATCGAAAAACGCAGGCAGAGCTGTAACCCGAAAAGGAGATACCATGGCAACAAGTAACGTCTCAGGTCCCACCAAGGAGCGTTTCCAAAAATCGTACGAGATCCGGCGCGCGTTCAAGGACGCGGTTCAGTGTCCACCCGAGGTTCCGGGAGTTCGTGGCGCCATTGACGTTCACTGTCACGCAGACCAGGGACACCAGGATGGCCTCGCGCTCGCCAAGCACGCCAGCCAAAACGGCATGGGCGGCATTCTCTTTAAATCCATCGTGGGCGGGCCGCAAGCGGTGAAAAAGATCCAGGAAAATGTGAATCGTTTTGCCGACGAGGAGAAACTTGAACCCGTCCAATGTTGGGCCGGGTATGTGATTCGCGAAACGAAAGCTCCGTCGCTTGACGCCATACGCAGCCGGCTTTCACCGGAAGTCGTTGCGATCTGGATGCCGGTCGCCTTACACGCCAATACTCTAAGCAAAGTCGGGGGACGAAAGATCTGGTGGGATCCGACGGCCAGCCGAAACGAGCTCACGCCTCCCCTTCCTTGGGAGGAGGCTTTAAAGGTCGGACACTACCTTCTCGACGAAAAGGGAAATCTAAAACCTCTGATACGCGACATCATGCATCTTGGGGCGGACGCTGGTAAGGCGTTTTTTTTCGGTCACGCGACTCATGGGGAGATTTTTGCGATGGCCGAGGAGGTAGAAAAGATCGGCTTCAAGCGCGCCGTCGTGGACCATCCTTTCAGTCCGTTTGTGGACCTTTCCATAGAACAGATGAAGCTCCTGGCGAACGTTGGGATCTATCTGAATTTCACCTACGACGAGCTGTCACCGCTCCTGGGCATAGACCCCCACACGATGTACCAGGCCATTCGCGCGATCGGAGTCGAGCACGCAGTGCTGTCCAGCGACGCGGGCGAGCCGTTGTTCCCCAACACGGTCGAAGCGATCCGGCTGATGCGCGCATACATGCGTGCTTTCGGCTTAAACGACGACGAGATCCACCGGATCAGCACGGTCAACCCCGCCGCAATCGTGGGGATAAACTAAAGGAATCGGGAGACAAAAACCCCTCCGTTATGCTTCGAGAGCCTCAGCACGAACGGAGTTTTCTAAATGCTATCAAGTTATATCCCGTTCACCCTGAGCGTTGTCGAAGGGTGCATGGGTTTTTCAGCGGAATCAAAAGGTGCCTTTCCCCTCTTAGGAACTAAGGACTTATTGCAGTTGGAATCGTTCCGCCAGAATCCGGCGGAAACGGGAACCATAGATCAACTCGAAAGTCTCTTCTTTGTCAGGAAAGAACTCCAGCGCTGTCCTCTTGCAAGACGCGATCAGCTTTTGCGCGCTGTCCAAGCTGAGATCCGCCTGATAGAGCAGCGCTGTCGTCACATCCACCATCCGCCTCAGCCTCACCATATTTCTCTCTTCAGAAAGAAGACCTTCTTTGTCGTCCGCCATAGTTGAGTTTTAATGATGCAACACAATCTCGGATCGGTCAACCAACGGCGTCCGTATTAAAGCTGACCTTGATCCGACAAAATTTTCCTTCTTCAACGAAACCGAGTTCCCTCTCGCTTGTGGGAGCAGGGTTGAAGGGGT
>Ga0302046_10005321_pt1 | contig 11376 bp, 7 predicted proteins | sample RVTome_11_FD_200261 | JGI IMG/M metagenome (GOLD analysis project Ga0302046, IMG submission 200261) | Soil microbial communities from uranium-contaminated site in the Upper Colorado River Basin, Wyoming, United States - RVT147D111 (version 2) ... | reverse complement strand
CGACGGCAGAAATTGTCACTTCGCTTAACCTGCAAAATGTCAAATTGGGGGCCAAAGGCGGTATCAGTGTACCGGCGGCTGCTCAGAACCTGGACTTGACGATAAAGCGCGATGTGACCGAATAATCGAATTGCAATGAAGCCCCCCAAAAAAGTACCAGCAATTGTCTTGACTTGCCCCTATCCGCATGTTAAACTTAATTGAGGGCTAGGTGTTGTTTAATTCTCAATCCTAAGTATGGGCCTTCATTAGCAAATATGGCTGTTAGCTCTTTAAGAAGTGCGTCCTCAAAGCAACTGGCGAGTATCATAGTTCCGATCCTTATTGTCATCACGATTATTTTTAACGTCCTGGCTTTAGTTTTTGGCATCTATTGGAGCCAGCAGCCCTTTCCTGGCTCGCTCTTCTATCCTCGCCTGGTTCTAACCGATAACTATAATCCGGATTGGCAGGCCCATCAGCAGGGGCTACAAGCTGGAGACGTGCTGCTGAGCCTCGATGAAGAGGCTGTTTCTTCCGGGCGCGATCTCCTTCTTTTGCTTCATCAAAAACAGCAAGGTGATCGGGTTACGCTCGGCTTCGAGCAAGCGGCTACCCCGGCTGATGATGCCGTTGAAACCATCGCGGTTACTCTCGACACTTTCCCGTCTCAGGATCTTTTTATTTTTTTCTGGCTGCCTTACCTGATTGGGCTGGTTTATTTAGCCTTGGGGGTGATTGTTTACCGTTTACGCGGCCTGGAGCGGGTTAGCGTGGTCTTTGCCGCCTTCTGTATGTTTGCGGCGGTGTTTGCGGCCGGTCTTTTTGATCAATACGGCTTCCACTTACTGCTACCGGTGTGGGCCGTGGCCTTTCCCCTGATCGCCGCCGGTCTGGTTCATCTCGCTTTTGTATTTCCGATACAACTAAACTATATCACGCGCAGACCCTGGGTCGGTTTTATCCCTTATGGCCTGGCCGCACTTTTGGGAGCCGCCAATTTATACAGCCTTTACTTTGCGCCAAACCCAAAGCTGTATATTAGCCTGCGGTTGTGGAATTTTGGTTTTATCGGGCTGTCGGTGCTTTTGTTCTTATTGATTTTGATCAAGGTTCGAACCTCCACCATCTCGGTTCACGTGCGCCAACAGGCGACAATCATAGTTGGGGGAAGCCTGTTATCATTTGGACCGCTCGTGATCTGGGTCCTCAGCAACGTTTTGGGATATGCCTGGCCCATTTCCGGGCCGGTGATGACCCTCGTTTTTGCGCCGCTGCTGATTTTTCCGATAGCCGTCACGTATGCGACCCTTCGCTACCGCTTGCTCGATCTGGACCTTGTGTTTAGCAAGGCCGGGGTCTATACCCTCCTCACGATTGTGGTGACGCTCGTTTATGCCGCCTTCGTCAGTATCCTGGGTATCCTCCTACAAGACAACGCTATCTTTCAAAATCCAATTGTCCTGGCTGTCTTCGTGTTGACTCTGGTCATTTTCCTGGAACCGGTCAGACGTCGCTTTCAGCGGTTCATCCATCGGTTTTTTATTCCCGAACCCTTTGATTCAAGGCAAACCTTGCAACATTTCAGCCGTGGTCTGATTTCAACACCGTTGGAAACCGATCTGATCTTAAAAATGCTGGTGAAGCAGGCTGATGAGGCGCTCGGTCCGAATCCGGTGTTGGTTTTTCTAAAGGACCCGGCGATTAATGCTTTCTCAATTCGTCACCTGCACAGCAGCAATAATGCGCAAGCTGTTGAAGTTCGATTCGCCCTGGATGATGACCTGGCCCAGTGGCTGGTTGATAGCATCGATATTTTGCAACTCAACCTGGACGGCACGGCTCCGCCGGGGGTCAATATCTCACGCGAGGAATTAGCCCGCCTGCGCATGCTCAATGTCAATTTGTGTATCCCGTTGTTAGGGTCTGAGTATCTGCTGGGCTGGCTGGCTTTGGGGCTGAAAAATTCGGGCCAACCCTACACCAGTTCCGATTTGATATTTTTGGCGACCCTCGCCAGCCAGACGAGCATTGCCCTGGAAAATGCTCACCTGCTGGAACAAGCCAATCGCCGCGCCGCGGAATTGGAAGCGCTTCATAAGACCTCGGCCCAAATTCAAATCGAGGCTGAACCGGATAAACTGTTGATGGCCGTCGTGCAGCGGGCCACCCAACTGTTAAACGCCGAGGGCGGGTTGGTCTATTTGTTGGAGTCGGACGAAAAGAAGCTGAAAGTGGTTGTCAGCCATAACCTGGATCAAGATTATACCGATTATGTCGTCGACATTGGCGAAGGCGTGGCCGGCCGCGTCTTGATGTCCGGCGAGTCGGTCGTGGTCGACAATTTCCGTAATTTCTCAGGCCGCTCACGCAAGTTTCAAGATGCCGAATTCGGGGCGGTTTTGGGTGTGCCTCTGCGCTGGCGAGACAAGGTGCGCGGGGTACTTTATCTGGTCCATCGCCCCGGCGGTTTACGCTTCAGCGAGGGCGACGTCTGGCTCATGGAATTCTTCGCCACCCAGGCCGCCATCGCGCTTGAAAAATCACAGCTACTACAAGAAGCGCAGCATCGAGCAGACCAACTGACTATCCTCAGCGAAGTCAGCATGGCCATCAGTTCAACCTTACACATGGATACGGCCCTTCAACGAGTGATGGATCGCGCCGTGGAAATTTTGCATGCCGAGGCGGGTTCTCTCCTGCTGATGGACCCCCGGGGGCAAGAACTGGTCTTTGGCGTGGTCCTGGGACCAACCGGCGATGAACTGCTCGGCATGCGCACGCCGGTCGGTAAGGGCATTGTCGGCACCGTGGCCCAAACCGGCCAGCCTCTCATCATCAATGATGTGGCCGCCGACCCTCGTTGGAACGTCGCCTTTGACGAAGCGACCGAATTTCACACCAAGGACATTTTGTGCATCCCGATGATCGCTCACCAACAGGTCGTCGGCGTGATCGAAGTGATCAATAAACAGAATGGTGCTCTTTTTGATGAGGCGGATGCCAACCTGCTGCTGTCATTTGGGGCCCAGGCCGCCATCGCCATCGAAAACGCCCAAATCTTTACCAGCACCGATCAGGCTCTGGCCGGCCGTATCCAGGAACTGCAAACCATTCAAATGTTTGAGCAGGAGTTGCAGGCTTCGTCGTTGGAATTGGAAAAGGTCTTGAGCCTGTCCCTGGGCCGGATCATGGATTCTTTAGGGCTTTCTATTGGCCTGATGGGGGTTCTCAAAGGCCTGACCGAGCCGGAGCTTTATCTTGTTCATCAGCGGGGGATGCCGATGGAATTGGGTCGCTATCGGATCGACCCCTGGCCCTTGAGTCGGGGTATTTTAGGCCGGGTGGCTCGCACGGGTGAAATGGCCTGGGTGAATGATATTACCCAGGAGAAAGATTACGTTCCTAAAAATCACACGACCCGCTCGATGCTGGTTCTGCCGATCCTGCGCGAAGGCCGCGTCATCGGTATTATCGATTTGGAAAGCACCGAGCCCGATTATTTTGCCAGTGACGATGTTTCCTTTGTGCGGTTGCTCGTCAACCATGCAGCCATCGCCATTGAAAACGCGCAGCTATTTGAGCAGGTCAAATGGGCCAACGAGGCCAAAACGGTCTTTATGAATACGGCCTCGCACGAATTAAAGATTCCGATGACCAGCATCAAGGGGTATGCCAAACTCCTGAAGATGGGGGCGGGCGGCGAACTGTCGGAACAGCAGCAAGAATTCCTGACGGTGATCATGAATAACGTCGACCGTATGACGGGCTTGGTCAACGACTTGCTGGATGTCAGCCGCATCGAGGCCGGGCGGATTCGCCTGGAGATACAGGATGTGCAAATGCGCGACGTGATCGAGGAGGTCATCCAGTCGGTCCATCATCAAATCGAAAGTAAGCATCTCGCTTTAGAGCTGGCGATCGCCGATGGCCTGCCCGAAGTGCGAGCCGATTATAACCGCATGATCCAGATTGTCACCAATTTGGTCAGCAATGCCTATAAATATACGCCCGAGGACGGTCAGATCAAAGTGACCGCCCAGCCTTATAATGGGACGCTGGAAGGCATTGCCGTGACCGTGGCCGATACCGGGTTTGGCATTTCTGAGGAAGATCAGGCCAAGTTATTTACCACCTTCTTCCGCTCCGGTGATCAAAATATTCGGGATGAACCCGGCACCGGGCTGGGGCTGGTTATTACCAAAAATATGATCGAGTCCCACGGGGGTGAACTGTCCTTTGAAAGCGAACTGGGGCAGGGTACGACCTTCACCTTTACCGTGCCCCTCATCTGCAAAATCCCTCCGGGCGTTGAAGTTGTCGAACGTTAGGCCGTGTTGACAATTCAATAAACATGTCATTCTGAGGAGCGTAGCGACGAAGAATCTCCATGGAGTGGTTGCTAACAAAGGCTCTAAGGAGATCCTTCGCTCCCTGCGGTCGCTCAGGATGACATGACCCGAAATGTCAACACGGCCTAACACAAACACGAAGCCAGCAGTACGCCTATGATTCGCTCTCGAACGCTTTTTTACCCAGGCCAATGGCCCTGCGTTCAAGCCCGGTTACCTTTCGTCCGATCTGGTCAGGATCGACCCACTCCACCGCCAGGATTTCATAGCTCGACTGGACGTCGGGCAAGCCCCCACTCCAGCCCTTCCTGGCGGCCAGCCGGCAGTAATAGGCCAGGCCCAGACCCCGTGGAGCCTTATCATCCGGTCTTCCTCCCTGGGGCTCGCACAGCAGCAGTTGTTTGACCTCGATTTTTAGCTTTAATTCTTCTTGAAGTTCACGCTTGACCGCCTGGGCCGGGTCTTCACCCCGCTTAATCCAGCCGCCGGGCAAACCCCAATTACCATTTGGACGAAAAACGTGTTCGACCAGCAGCACCTGTCCGGCCTCGTTGAAAACGACCCCGACCGCTCCCACATATTGGCGCGGCGTGACTAATTTAACGACCAATCTTGCGCCCCACCCAAGCATGGGAAAACGTTTGAGCCATCGGGAAACACGTCGTTTAAGCATGTTGCTTGATCGCCCCAAAGGCCGCGAAACAACTGTTCTTATGCAAGAGTTCAACCTGAGCAAACCCCACCTGCCGCAGCAGGTCTAGCTGGTAGAGCAGCGGCCGGGGCGAGTCCTCTTGAGCGACATAGTCAAAGACATGATCCCGATACCCTTCATCTTTGAACGCGGCCAAATAATCACCGTAACGCCTCCACATGAGGGCCTGAACAAGGGGCGTTGAATGCTCGATCAAGTCTGAAATCCAGACCGAACCGCCCGGTTTCAGGATCGAATACAACTTGGCAAAGACGGCCTCCCACTCGGCATCCCGGCGCAGGTGGTGCAAAACCGCCGCAGCCAGGATCACGTCAAATTGAGATTCCGCGAACGTAATCTCACGGATGTCGCCCTGGATGGGCGTGATCTCGGTCGAGGTGACCTGACCGATGCGCTCGACCGCCCGCTCGAGCATCGGTTGGCTTAGATCGACCAGGGTGACCTCGACCTGGGGCAGCAACTGCAAGAGTTTAAGGGTGTAGTTGCCGGCTCCACAACCAATATCGAGTATCCGGGTGGCCTGTGGGTTGACGGCGGCAGCGGTCTGGGTAATCAACTCCAGCACCAGTGGCGCATCAATCGTCGCTGTTTGACCGGTTTCAAGGTTGGAAAAGCGTTCGACATCGTGATCGAAACGCTGGCGAATTTGTTCGATGGTTGATTTCATTTGGCATTCCTTGGAGTTCATTAACCTGAGTTCGGAAATTCCGTAGCCATGTCATTCTGAGGAGCAGAGCGACGAAGAATCTCCATGGAGTAGGGGCTAACAAGCGCTCGGTGGAGATTCTTCGCTCCCTTTGGTCGCTCAGAATGACATGGCCGGACTAATTATCGAGTTCAGGTTATTGCGTTTAAAATTTTGACCATTTTCGAGACCCTTCTTGGAAAGAGGGTGACCAAAACGAGTTTACCCAGACCCGCTGGCTTACGCAAATCACCCCGTTCAAAGCCAGCGGCCGGTTAGCCATCTGATTAATCGCCCAAATTCGATAAGATTTGTGGATTTTCTGCACAGAATCTCAACATTTATGGGGTATACTGATATTAATGTTATAAGATCTTCTTCAAAGGCTACCTATGACTGACTCACATTTGATCGAAGTTTTCTTAAGCGGGCTGACCACATTTGGCCCCTCGGTGCTGGGCCTGGCTCTGTTGTTGGGCACGTTGGGGATGCCGCTGCCGGCGACACTGTTTATGCTGGCTGCCGGGGCTTTTGTGCGGCAGGGTCTCCTGGATTGGGGTTCTGCGGCAGGGCTGGGCCTACTCGGCGTTGTACTCGGCGACAGCGCCGGATTCGCGCTGGGGCGGTTTGCCAAAGATTGGGGCCAGCGCACCGTGGGTCGCCTGATGGCCTGGCAAAAGGCACAGGAAAGCTTTGAGCGGTGGGGGGGATTGGCCATTTATGTCACCCGTTTTTTGTTCACACCCTTGTCCACACCGGTCAACCTGGCGGCGGGCGGCAGCGACTATCCGTTTTGGCGTTTTCTCGCCTTCAACATGGCCGGATCCTTGACCCGAATTCTCCTGGTGGGCGGGTTGGGATATCTTTTTGGCAGCCAGTGGGGGTTGGCCAATGAATTCATCAGCCGCTATATGGTCCTGATGGGGGTTGCCCTGGTCCTGGGAGCCGGCGTCTATTTTGTCATGCGGCGCTATCGTCTTACGATCCGAATGGCCTAGAATTGGAATTATTCCGGTGGCCGGGGTAAACTAACTGAATAAGCTCCTTCAAAACGCGCGCCTAGCGCGTTTTTGGTATCAGGCTGATCGATGATCAGGCTGATGGATATATGATTGGACTGCGCAGGAGTGAAACACGCCTCGCTCCTACATTGCATCGTAAAACGGAGGAAGGATGTCATCACAATCAACAGCACCACAAATTTTGGTTGTCGATGACGACAGGGATATCGTGCGTCTGGTGCGGGCCTACCTTGAGAAAGCCAACTTCCGGGTACTGACAGCCCACGATGGCCAAACGGCCTTGCAAATTCTGCGTCATGATCGCCCTGCCCTGGTCATCCTCGATTTGATGCTGCCCGATGGCGATGGCTGGGATATTACCCGGCTGGTCCGGGCCGACCCTGCCCTGACTGAAACACCTATCATCATGCTGACCGCCCGCGTCGACGATACAGACAAGATCATCGGCCTGGAACTGGGCGCCGATGATTATATCACCAAGCCGTTCAACCCGCGTGAAATGGTAGCTCGGGTTCGATCCGTCCTGCGCCGCAGCCAAAGCGGTGGCGGATCAAACCAACGCCGGGTGCTGCAACTGGCCGACCTGCACATGGATCTGGATCAGCATCAGGTGATCTTCAATCATCAGCCGGTGGAACTAACCACCACTGAGTTTAACCTGCTGCGAGCCCTGCTGGAAAATCCCGGCTACGCCTTCACGCGCAGCGAATTGATCGAGCGGGGCTTGGGGTATGAATATGAAGGTTCGGAACGCACCCTGGATAGCCACATTCGAAACCTGCGCCGCAAGATTGAAACGGACCCCAACCGGCCCACTTATGTTCAGACGGTGTATGGCGTCGGCTATCGCCTGGTCGGACCATAAGTAGCTGCCAGGAGTTTGTAAATGTTAAGACGTTTATTACCCATCAAGAAGATAGGCTTACTGAACAAGCTTTGGGTACGCCTGAGCATTGCCTTTGGCAGCGTGGTCTTGATTGCCGTCTTGATCGTGGTGCTAACCGGTATCTTGGTGCGGCTGGCTGAAGGTGAGTCTCGTCAGCGGAACCTCAAAATCGATTTCCTCGAAGTGCCCGGCGGCCTGGCCGAGGAATTGGCGACCTATTATCGGACTCGCCAGAGTTGGGCCGAGGTCGAGCTGCTCTTGATCGGGGCGCAGACAATCTTTGGGGTGGATCGGGACGAAACGCAGGCTGTCTTCCTGGCCGATGCCCAGAAACGAGTTATTTACCACGTTGACAATAACCGCATTGGGCAGTCATTGGATCACGTCGCTCCGGCCGAGGTCTTGCCGATCAAGGTGGCTGATAAAACCGTCGGTTATCTGGGGGTCACACCAGTATCGATCACCGAACCGGCCAGCGAAGGGCCTGGGCTGGGCCAATTGAGCACTCTCCTGCTCTCGGTAGCGACGGTGGGCGGGGTCAGTGGGATTGTGATTGGCGTGTTGATGAGCCGCACCCTGACTGCGCCCCTCAGCAACCTGGCTCAGGCAGCCCGGGCGATTGGAGCCCGTAACCTGAGCCAACGGGTCGAGGTTACCGGCAGCGATGAGATGATCGAAGTCGCCCGCGCCTTTAATGAAATGGCGGCGGCCCTGGAACAGGCAGAGCAGCTCCGCCGTAATTTACTGGCCGATGTCGCCCATGAACTCCGTACCCCGCTGACCGTGCTACAAGGCAACCTGCGCGCCATCCTGGATGAGGTTTTCCCACTCGATAACGCCGAATTGGCCCGCCTATATGAGCATACGCGCCTGCTCAGCCGCCTGGTAAATGATCTACACGAGCTGGCTCAGGCTGAAGCCCGGCAGCTATCGCTCAATTTACAAGATACGGATCTGGCGGCCCTGATCAGAACGACCACCGATACATTTGGTCCTATTGCCGACACAAATGAAATTACCCTGTACCTGGAACTTCCGGTGGGATTGCCTGCGGTCCGGGTCGATGCGGCTCGCCTGACCCAGGTTCTGCAAAACCTGCTGGCGAATGCCTTGCGACATACGCCGGCCGGGGGCAGCATAACCGTCCGCGTTGAGCCTGGCACCGACACCATCTCGCTCGTTATTGCCGATACGGGCGAGGGTATCTCGCCCGAACACTTACCCTACATTTTCGACCGGTTTTATCGCACCGACCCCGCCCGCAGCCGGGACCGTGGTGGAGCCGGTCTGGGGCTGGCCATCACTCGGGCCATTATCGAGGCCCATAACGGGACGGTCGCCGTTGCCAGTGAGGAAAAGCCGGGGCGAGGGAGTACATTCACGATTCAACTGCCTGTTACAAGAGTGAAGGATGAAGACCAAATGAGTGATGGCAGCGGCATTAATACCGCTGCCATCACTTAATAAGGTGATATACAAAGTTGGTTCAACGATTTCGCAAGGCTAAGATGTGAATCTTAGTACTGGTTAGGGCTGAAGTAGTAACCTCGCCGGCGCACAGTATGGATCAGGTCAGGAAAATGGGGAGCCACTTTAAGTTTGTTGCGCAGGCGAGACATGCAGGGACGGATGACGCTTTTTGCTTCATCCGTATTGATGCTGTAACCCCAGGCTGCCTCGGCTAATTCCTGGCATGAAAAGATCTGACCTGGCTGGGACATCAGGGTAGCCAGCACCATTGTTTCGCCTTTGGTCAAGTAGATGGGCCAACTAGGGTTATCTCCCACCACAACCAGCCGTCGCTGGCGGTCCAGGAGCAGCGGCGGAACACGGATAATATTATCTGTGTTTGCTATCAGATTTCGTCGGGCCGGTGCGGTTGAGCCACCATTCGAATGCTTGATTTGTTCCAGGGCCTCCATTGTCGCGCTCAACATCTGGCTCAGCTGCTGCTGTTGTTGTTTTTTAGCTTGCTTTTTCAGCGCCGTTGAGACGGCGGCGGCAATTTCCTGATGACTGGCCGGTTTGCACAAGTAATCGGTGGCTGATACTTTGATCGCGGCGATCGCATTGTCAAGCGTGGCATAGCCGGTCAAGACAACAATTGCCAGATCAGGATACATTTCCCTGGCCCGACACATCACTTCTAAGCCTCCCAGATCAGGCAGATTCATATCAAGTAATATCAAATCAGGGGCGACTTTTTTGAGTAAGGCTAAAGCCTCCTTACCTGAGCCAGCTTCATCAACCTTGTAGCCTTGAAAGCTCAGGGCCCGCACCAGTGACGAGCGGATATGGGGTTCGTCATCGACGATCAAAAGCCGAGTATGATGAGTAATTGAATTGACCTGGGGTGAAACGTAGACGTCGTATTCGATGTTCATGGGCCGCACGCATTGAATTGATTTTGAGTAGTCGTGGCTAGAAGCTAGCGGTACCAGAATCGGTATCGAGCTACCTACAACAAGCATAGCATGAATTGAGTGCGCGCGCCTCTCCAATTCCTGTCGAAAACCTATCATTTATCTATCCGTATCATCTTTTTTTCTATACGAGGTATCATCTCAATGAGGCCGGGCAGGCGCAAGGTCATGCCTTCGCCCAATTATTGAGAGGAAACGGTTGGGCTATATTTGTCTCATTGTAAGCGAGGTTTGCTGCGACCTGTGTGCCGAACCCCCAACGTGATCGATTACGACTCAAATCCGGTTAAGCCGCTGTTTCAACCAACGGCGGATTGGGCGCCAGCATGGCCTGGGCAGCATGCTTCAATCGCTGCCCGTACTGGCGGCGATAATAGGCTTGATATTCACCTTGCTTTACTTTGCGCCACCACCATTCATTTGCCAGATACCACCCGACTGTCCGCTCCAAGGCCTGGTCGGTCGTGTGCCTGGGATGCCAGCCAAGGCCGGTAATTTTAGTGCAGTCCAGGCTGTAGCGTCTATCGTGCCCCGGTCGATCCTCGACAAAGCGAATTAATGAATACGATTTACCCAGGAGGTCGCAAATTTTTCGGGCCAGGTCAATTGCGGTCAGCTCCCGGCCGGCGCCAAGATTATAGATCTCACCCGGCTGGCTCCAATGCAAGATTGTATCGATGCCTTCACAATGATCCAGCACATATTGGTAATCACGCTCGTATAGACCATCGCCATAAACCGGCAAGGGCAGATTATCCAGAGCGTTGGTCACGAAGAGGGGAACCACCTTTTCCACATGCTGGTATGGGCCAATGTTGTTACTGCCCCGGCTGATCGTCACCGGCAGACCGAAACTGGTAAAATAAGCCAGGCTCATGACATCGCCGCTGGCTTTGCTGGCCGAGTAAGGACTGCGACAATCGATCGGATCGGTTTCCTTAAAACTGCCCTGGAGGATTTGACCGTACACCTCATCGGTCGAGATTTGGTGATAGCGCCGCAGGCCAAACCGTCTCGCTTGTTCGAGCAGGACATAGGCGCCATAACCGTTGGTCTGGGCAAAACATCCCGGCGAGATCAGTGACCGGTCTACATGGCTTTCGGCAGCAAAGTTCACAATTGCGTCGATTTGGTATCGCTGCATGGTGCGGGCGACTGTGTCCGCATCGCAAATATCGCCCGGCACAAACACAAAACGGCCACCGTAGATGTCATTCAGCTCGAGTAAATTATCCAAATTTCCGGCATAGGTTAGTTTATCATACACCACAATTCGATAAGCGGGATGCGTTTGTAACATGTAACGCACAAAATTGG
>Ga0302046_10005320_pt1 | contig 11379 bp, 13 predicted proteins | sample RVTome_11_FD_200261 | JGI IMG/M metagenome (GOLD analysis project Ga0302046, IMG submission 200261) | Soil microbial communities from uranium-contaminated site in the Upper Colorado River Basin, Wyoming, United States - RVT147D111 (version 2) ... | reverse complement strand
CTGTCCATGACAGGCCGTCCGGTTGTCAGGTCGGGCGCTTGGCGACCAGGAAGGTGAACCGGCCGTGGTGGACCACCTCGCCGCGCTGGTTGAAGACCTCCCGCTCCTCGACGACCACGCCGCCCTCGCGCATCGACCGGGCCACGGTCGTGCGCGAGCGGCTGTGGATGGTGTCGCCCACCCGGAGGGGAGCGTTCACCCGCCACTCGCAGCCCATGAAGGCCATGACCGCCAGCGGGGCCCGATCGATGCGCCAGCCGAGTCCGGTCGTGAGGCACAGCAGCAGCAGGTCGGGCACGGTCCCGGATTCCGCGGTGTCCTGGGTGAGGCCGGAGTAGAGGGTCACGTGGGCTTCCGTCACGGTGACCGCCGGTGTCTCCACGACCGATCCGACCTCGACGTCCTCGAAATAGAGGCGTGCCGGGCCGGCCATGGCAGCCCCTCAGCGCCGCGCGGGTGGGCGGCGCTCGACCAGGAGGTCCGTCTCACCCTCCTGCACCACCTCGTCGCGCTGGTTCAGCACCTGGCGCTCCACGGTGACGAGCCCGCGGTCGGCCTCGGCCGTCTCCTTCTTGGCGGTCACCCGGGCGCGCAGGCGGATGGTGTCGCCGATCCTGATCGGCCCCTTGAACTTCCAGCGCAGCCCGGCCCCTCCCAGGGTGGCGTAGGCCGGGGTGGCACGGGTGAAGAGCCCGGCCTGGATGGCCAGGCCCAGCAGGCCGTGGGCGATCCGCTCGCCGAAGATCGACGACTTCATGAACTCCGCGTCGGTGTGCAGGACGTTGTAGTCGCCGGACAGGCCCGCGAAGAGCACGATGTCACTCTCGGTGACCGTGCGCCCCGGGGACTCGTACTCCTCGCCGACCTCGATCTCCTCGAACCACCGTCGCGGCGGGCCAGCCATGGAGGCCGCCAGGGTAGCACGCGCATCGACGCCCGGCGCGCGCGGATCGCATAGGATTTGACGTCTCCCCACCTCGGCAGTTAGAGTCCACCGGACCGAGTGTGGGCGGCAGCGGATCGCCCGGCGGCGACAGGGGGTGCGGTTGGGCGTCCTTGGGGCGGTGTCGGCCGTCATCGACCGGATCAACGACACCGTGGGCCGCGGCATCCGCTGGCTGAGCCTCCTCCTCGTCGGGGTCACCGCCTTCGACGTCGTGATGCGCTACGTGTTCCGCACGAGCTTCGTGTTCGTGCAGGAGCTGGAATGGCACATCTTCGCGGTGCTGTTCCTGGTGGCCGCCGGCTACGCCCACCTCAAGGGCGACCACGTGCGCGTGGACATCATCTACGCCCGCCTGGTCCCGCAAAAGCGGGCGCTGGTGGACCTCGTCTGCGGCCTGCTGTTCCTCTTCCCCACCTGCTTCCTGCTGGTGATGACCGCCATCCCGTTCGTCGTGTCCTCGCTGAGCGTGCTGGAAGGTTCCCCGGACCCCGGCGGCCTGCCCGCCCGCTACCTGCTCAAGATGGCGATCCCGGCGGGGTTCCTGCTGCTGGGCCTGCAGGGCGTGTCCGAGCTGGTCAAGAACTTCGCCGCCGTCCGCGGCGGCAAGGCCGGGGCGTGAGCGAGTTCCTGCCGGTCTTCATGTTCGGCGCCTTCACCCTGCTGATCCTGCTCGGCTACCCGATCGCCTTCACGATCGGCGGCACCGCGCTCTTCTTCGGCCTCTATGCCTTCGGCTTCGATTTCTTCAACCTCCTGCCCCTGCGCGTGTACGGCGTGATGAGCAACTTCACCCTCATCGCCGTCCCGCTGTTCATCTTCATGGGCGTCACCCTCGAGCGCTCCGGGCTGGCCGAGGATCTCCTCGAGACCATGGCCCTGGTGTTCGGCCGGCTGCCCGGCGGCATCGCGGTCTCGGTGGTGGTGGTGGGCACGCTGCTGGCGGCCACCACCGGGATCGTGGGCGCCACTGTCACCACCATGGGGCTCATCTCGCTGCCGACGATGATCCGCCGCGGCTACCAGAAGGAGATGGCGACCGGGATCATCTGCGCGTCGGGCACGCTCGGGCAGATCATCCCGCCGAGCATCGTGCTCGTCCTGGTGGGCGACATCCTGGGCGTCTCGGTGGGCGATCTGTTCCTGGGCGCGTTCATCCCGGGCATGATCCTGGCGGGCCTCTACGTCCTCTACGTCGCCGGCGTCGCGGTGTTCCGGCCCCACCTGGTGCCGGCCATCCCGGCCGCCGAGCGGGCGGCGGTCTCGCGACGCGACCTGATCCGGCGGGTATCGCGGGCGCTCGTCCCGCCGCTCGCCCTCATGGTCGCGGTGCTCGGCTCGATCTTCTTCGGGATCGCCACCCCGACCGAGGCGGCCGCCGTCGGGGCGGCAGGCGCCGTCGGGCTGACGTGGCTCAACCACCGGTTCAGCATGACGATGCTGCGGCAGACCATGGACGTCACCACCCGGCTGACGAGCATGGTCTTCATCATCCTCGTCGGGGCCACCGCGTTCGGCCTGGCCTTCCGCGGCATGGGCGGCGACCACGTGATCGAGAAGTACGTGGGCGGCTCGGGGCTGCCGCCGCCGATGGTCTTCGCCCTGGTGATGGTGGTGGTCTTCGTGCTCGGCTTCTTCCTCGACTACATCGAGATCGCCTTCATCCACCTGCCGGTGATCTCGCCGGTGCTCATCGCGATGGGGTTCGACCCGCTCTGGTACGGCGTGCTGCTCGGCGTGAACCTCCAGACGTCGTTCCTCACGCCTCCGTTCGGCTTCGCCCTGTTCTACCTGCGGGGGGTGGCGCCACCCGAGGTGACCACCGGCGACATCTACCGGGGGGCGGTGCCGTTCGTCGCCATCCAGGTCATCGGCCTGCTGATCGTCGCCCTGATCCCGGCGACCGCCACCTGGCTTCCCCGCCTGGTGTTCAGATAGCGAAACGACGCCGAGGCGGAGCCGGCCGGCTCCGCCTCGGTGGAATCCGCCGTCGACCGGCGTTACGCGGTCGCGATCAGCCGCTGGTACGGATCCTCGCTCACCTTGTCCCACGGATTGTAGACCGCGCGGAACTTCTTGAACGCCTCGTGCACCTTCTTGGCCATCGGATCCTTGGCCGCTTCCTCCTCGAGCGTGGCCTCGGCCAGCGGCCTGAGGGCTTTCAGCACGCTCTCGGGGAGCTGCAGCACCTCGACCTTGTCTTTCATCTCCGTGCGGATCTTCTGCAGCCCCTGGGCGTTGCGCACGTTGTAGTCGGCCAGCACGTGGACGTTGTTGGCCTGGCTGGCGTAGTCGATGGCGTGCCGCGACTCGGCCGGCAGGGCGTCGTAGGCCTTCTTGCTGGCGAACAGCTCCTCCACGGTGCCCGGCTCGTGCCAGCCCGGGTAGTAGTTGTAGCGGGCGGCGTTGTGCAGGCCCAGCTTGAGGTCGTCCTCCGGGCCCACCCACTCGGTGGCGTCGATGACGCCGCGCTCCAGGGCCGGGAAGATGTCGCCGCCGGCCAGCAGGACCACCGTGCCCCCGGCCTTGGCGATGACCTTGCCGCCCAGCCCCGGGATGCGCATCTTGAGCCCTTTGAAGTCGTCGATCGAGTTGATCTTCTTCTTGAACCAGCCGGCCATCTGGGTGCCGGTGTTGCCGCACGGCCGGGCGATGAGCCCGAAAGGCGCGTAGACCTCCTGCCAGAGCTGGATGCCCCCGCCCTCGTAGAACCAGGCGTTCATGCCCTGGGCGCTGAGCCCGAAGGGCACCGCGCCGAACCACTGGCAGGCCGGCGTCTTGCCGGCCCAGTAGTAGGCGGCGGAGTGGGCGGCCTGCACGGTGCCGCCGGCGACCGCGTCGAAGCTCTGCAGCGCCGGCACCAGCTCGCCACCGGCGAACACCTGGATCTTCAGGCGGCCGTCGGTGAGCTTGTCGACGAGGTCGGCGAAGCGCACGGCGGCGCCATGGAGCGTCGCCAGGCCCTTCGGCCAGGTCGTCACCATTCGCCACTGGACCTTGGGCTGCGCGATGACGTTGGGCGCGTCGACGACCGTCGTCGCCCCGGCGGCCACCAGCACGCCTCCGGCCTTCACGAGGAATCTGCGTCGCTGCATAGGGGGCCTCCTTTGCTCGGTGCTGGATGAACCGTCGGAGCGGACCGCTGCAAGTGGCCGGAAGGATAGCACCAACGCGCGACGCGCGGCAAACAACCGGCGCGCGGAATCTTGACACTCGATCGGGCCGGCGACTACAGTCGGACGACCGCTGCGCTACGTCATCGAGGGAGGATCTGCGTGCACCTCGCCGACGCCCGTCTGAGGCCCATCTGGGAGAAGGTCCACGCCGGTGAGCGGCTCGGCCGCGAGGACGGGCTGACGCTCTTCCGGAGCGACGACCTGCTCGGTATCGGCCGGCTGGCCGACCACGTCAAGTCGCGGCGCGAGGGCGACCGGGTCTATTTCGTGATCAACCGGCACATCACGCCGACCAACGTGTGCGTGCTCTCCTGCTCGTTCTGCGGCTTCGCGCGCAAGCCGGGCCAGGCCGGGGCCTACGAGCACACGGTCGAGGACATGGTGGCGATGGTGCGCGGGGAGACCCGCGAGGTGCACATCGTCGGCGGCCATCATCCCGACTGGCCGTTCGAGTACTACGAGCGGATGCTCCAGGCGATCCACGCCGCCCACCCCGAGGTGCAGATCAAGGCCTTCACGGCGGCCGAGGTCGACTACTGGTGGCGGCGCTGGAAGATCGAGCCGAAGGAGGCCCTGAGCCGCCTGAAGGCGGTCGGCCTGCAGTCGATGCCGGGCGGGGGGGCGGAGGTCTTCTCCCCGCGGCTGGCCCGGCTGCTCAAGTACACGGGCAAGGCGGACGCCGATCGCTGGTGCGAGATCCACGCCATCGCCCACGCCCTGGGGCTCAAGACCAACGCCACGATGCTCTACGGGCACGTGGAGACGCACGCCGAGCGGGTCGACCACCTGCTCCGCCTGCGCGAGCAGCAGGGAGCCTCCGGGGGCTTCGTGACGTTCGTCCCGCTCGCCTACCAGGCGGCCGCCACCCGGGTGGTGCCGCGCCAGACCCCGCCCACCGACAGCCTGCGCACGATCGCCGTCTCGCGGCTGCTGCTCGACAACTTCCCTCACGTCGAGGCCTACTGGGTGACGCTGGGCGAGGAGACGGCCTCGATCGCGCTGCACTTCGGCGCCGACGACGTCAACGGCACGCTGGAGGACGAGCGCATCCAGCACCTGTCGGGCGCCCAGACGCCGGCCGGCCTCGCTCGCGAGCGTTTGTTCCGGATGATCCGCGACGCCGGCAAGACCCCGGTGGAGCGCGACGCCCTCTACAACGTCATCCAGGTCTACACCGAGTCTCGTTAGTGCTGGACGCCATCCGCGACAAGGGGCTCGAGGGCAAGCGCCTCGACCGGAAGGAGGGGCGCTGGCTCCTGGCCGAGGGGCCGCTGCTGGAGGTGGGCGCGCTGGCCGGTGAGGTGCGCTTCGCCCGCCTGCCCGAGCGGGTCGTCACGTTCGTGATCGACACCAACCCCAACTACACCAACGTCTGCGTCACCGACTGCCAGTTCTGCGCCTTCTACCGCAAGCCCGGCGACCGGGAGGCGTGGACGCTGACGGTGGACCAGGTGCTGGCCAAGGTCGAGTCCGCCGCCGCGAAGGGCGCCACCACGGTCCTGCTGCAGGGCGGCCACAACCCGGCCCTGCCCCTCGACTACTACCTGACCCTGGTGCGGGAGACCCGCCGTCGCTTCCCCCAGGTGACGCCCCACTTCTTCACGGCCTCCGAGATCCGCACCATGGCCGAGGTCAGCCGCCTGCCGTTCGAGGACGTGCTCGACCGCCTCTGGGAGGCCGGGCAGCGCACGATCCCGGGCGGCGGCGCCGAGATCCTGTCCGAGCGGGTGCGCAGGCGGATCGAGCCCAAGAAGGGCGGCCCCGAGGCCTGGCTGTCGGTGCACCGGGCCGCCCACCGGCGCGGCTTCAAGTCGACCGCGACGATGATGTACGGCCACGTCGAGCAGGTGGACGACCTCCTCGACCACCTCGATGCGATCCGGGGCCTGCAAGACGAGCACGGCGGCTTCACCGCGTTCGTGCCGTGGTCGTTCAAGCCGGGCAACACGCTGCTGGAGAAGTGGATCAAGCACTACCGGGGCCCCAGCGCCTACCTGCGCATGCTCGCCGTCTCGCGCCTGTACCTCGACAACTTCCCCCACGTGCAGGCCTCGTGGTTCTCCGAAGGCAAGCAGGCCGGCCAGGTCGCGCTGCACTTCGGCGCCGACGACTGGGGCGGCACGCTGTTCGAGGAGAACGTCCACAAGGCCGCCGACTACGTCAACACGATCTCGGTCGACGAGATCGTCACGCTCATCCGCGAGGCCGGCTTCACCCCCGCCCAGCGCACCACCGAGTACGAGATCCTGACGCGATACTAGTTTCCCGTGGCGAAGCGCTTACCCACGACGGGTGTACCGGACGGGGGTGACAAGCCACCGCGATTTTCCCCTCGGACGTGCATCGTTTCTTCGCCCAGGGATCCGCGATACGACGGCCTGGATCGGTCGAGCGTCAGCTACGCCGGGTCGATGGGGGGGACGGCGGGGATCAGGCCGCGGGCGTGCGCCAGCGCGAAGAGGCGATCGATGGCGGCGCGCCCTTCGGTCCCCAGCGACAGGGTGAAGTCGTTGACGTACATCAGGACGAAGCGGCGGCAGGTGTCCTTGTCGATGCCGCGGCCGTAGCGCATCGCGTACTCGATCGCCTCGTCGACGTTGGCGTGGGCCCAGGCGATCGAGTCGCGCAGGGCCTGCGACAGCGCGCGGTGCAGATCCTCGCCGAGGTCGCGGCGCATCACGTTCACGCCCAGGGGCAGCGGCAGGCCGGTGTCGCGCTGCCAGGACTCGCCGAGATCGAGCACCTTCGTGAGCCCCATCGCCTGGTGGGTGATCTGGCCTTCGTGGATCAGCAGCCCCAGGTCGGCCTGGCCTTCCAGGACCGCCTGCGGGATCTTGTCGAACGCCACCTCGATGAGCGGCGGATCGCCGACGTAGAGCCGCAGCAGGAGCGCGGCGGTCGTGTGCTTGCCGGGGATGGCGACGACGCGCTGCTCCAGCTCGGCCACGGGGACCGGCGCCCGCGCAACGAGGATCGGCCCGTACCCCTTCCCCATCGAGGCGCCGGGATCCATCATCCGGTACTGCTCGGCGATGAGCAGGTACGTCGCGAACGAGACGGCGGTGACCTCCAGCTCACCGGTGCGCGAGCGCCGGTTGAGCGTCTCGATGTCCTCCAGCACGTGCTCGATGCGCACGCCGGGAATGGTCACCTTGCCCGCCGTCAGCGCGTAGAACATGAATGCGTCGTCGGGGTCGGGGCTGTGGCCGATCCGTATCGTCCGCTCCATCGCTCGCCAAGGCTATCACAGGGCCGCCGCCGGGCCGGCCGGAACGCGGTCGGCGCCCGGCTGGAGCACGCGGCCGAGCGGCCGCACCTGCACCATGACGCCGCCGGTGGTGGCGGCCCACCAGGGCGTGATGGGCAAGCCGGCCGCGCGCAGCGCGGAGGCGATCCAGGTGTTGCACGTGTTCAGCAGGCTGTAACGGGCGCGGGCCGGATAGAATCCACTGTCGCCGTACAGCCCCGGCTCCAGTTGCGGCGCCCGCCGCGCGTCGCCGCGCGCGTGGGCATCGTCGATGAACTGCACGAGCGTGTCGAAGCCCCGGGGCGACAGCGCCACCTCGACGATCTCGCGTTCGGGGAAGTACCGAGGGAGCGCCTCGCCGAACCCCGCCACGTGCAGCACCGAGCCCCGCGACGCCACCGCCGCCCTGAGCGCCAGCGCGAGCGTGCCGCGCGGCGCGGTGTAGAAGTCGCGGTCGCCCCAGGCGACCTCCAGGAACCGCGCCCACGCGAAATCCCCGCGTTCCGGCCAGTGGTCACCGGCGACATCGGCGGCGCGCACGACCAGGCTGGTGTGCCATCCGTGGTCGACGACCCAGACCAGGCGCGCGGGCGACTGCGGGTCGGGCGGATCGCGATCGGCCATCGGGCCCAGACAGCCCGCGACGGTCATCACCGCCAGCAGGAAGATCGCGGCCGATCGATGACGCCGGCGCCCGCCCTGGCATCCGGCTTGCTGCCCCACCGGATCGTGAGCGACATCGCAACCGCTCCGGGCCTGCCGCGGGTCACCGTCGCGCGGGGCGCCGCGGCCACCGTGCGCAGCCTCACCGGGTCGGCGCTGAGGGCGTCGCTGTGCCGGATCGTGAGGACCTCCGCCGGCCTGCGCGCCGTCAACCGTCTGCATCGCCGCCTGGGCCCCGCGGCCCGGCGGCGGTTCTACTACCTCGGCTACGACGAGACGTGTCTGGTCGAGGGCCCCTGGACCGTCGAGTTCGGCGGACGCCGGCTCGTGCTGCCGCTCCACCGGCGGTTCCGGATGGCGTGGATCGCCGCGATCGCCTTCCACGGCCACGATCCCGAGCTGCATCACTTCTACGAGGCCGCGGTGAGCGGCCCGCAGCCGCCGCGCGTCTTCTTCGACGTGGGCGCCTCGTACGGGCTGCATTCCCTCAAGCTGCTCGCGCACGGCGTGCATGTCGTCTCGTTCGAGCCGAATCCCGCCTGCCATCCGTTCTTCATCGCCTGCTGCGAGCGTAACGGACTGCGCCCCGAGCTGCACGCGGCCGCCGTCGGCGCGCGTCCGGGCACCGTCGAGCTGGCCATCCCCGGCGATCGGACCTATCTGGGCACGGTGGCCGATGAGGTGAAGGAGACCTGGTGCGGACGGCTCGACGTCACGACCCGTCTCGTTCCCCAGGTGACGCTCGACGCCTTCGCCGAGGAGCGGCGGCTCGTCCCCGACCTGGTCAAGATCGACGTCGAGGGCAACGAGCTGGCGGTGCTGGAGGGCGCCCGGGGTCTGCTCGACCGTGTGCGGCCGGTGGTGCTCCTCGAGAGCTGGCCAGGCGGCCGGGGACGGACCGCCCTGTTCCACTCGCTGGCCTCGCGCGGGTATCGCCTGCAGCCGCTCGTGTTCCCGCCGGCGCCGCGAGCCCCGCTGACCCTCGGCGCGTTCCTGGACTCGCCGACGATCAATTTCGTCGCCGGCCCGGGGCCCCGCCAGTGAATGCGATTCGCCCCTGCCTGCACAGGATTACCCGCGTCGGGGACGTCGGCGCGCTGGCGACCCGGCACCGCCGCCGCCGGCGACGGCCGGTCAGCGGTCGCTGAAACCCAGCCGGACGTCGCCCGCCCGGATCGCCCGGATGATGGCGTCACGGGTGCGGGGAGCGTCGACCTCGACCCAGGCCCGCCCGAAGTGGGGCGGGCGGTGCGCATCGTCGGTGGCGATCTTCACGAGCGGGATGGCCGCGGTGTCGTAGAGCGGGCGGTACAGCCCCGTCTCGGTGACCTCGACGGCGTCGAGCGGCCAGCCGGACTCGCGGATGAAGGCGACGCGGTCGACCGTCTGCGCCACGCTCAGCCTGTAGCGGGCCGGATGGTTGAGGATCCACAATTCCTCGGTATCCCCGACCACCTTGCCGACGTGCTGCGCGAGCGGATCGAAGTTCAGCTCGACGCCGCGGAAGAGCAGCAGGTCGGGGCGCAGGCGCTCCAGCGCCTGCCGGTACTTCGGCTCGACCCAGTTGGCGTGGTCGTCGTGATCGGTGATGGCCAGGAAGTCGTAGCCGCGCGACTCGTACTCGGCCACCAGCGCCGCCGGCGAGCGCACGCCGTCCGAGAACGTCGTGTGGGCGTGGAGGTTGCCGCGCAGGAGCGGCATCAGGCGGCCTCCGCCCGCGCGTGAGCGGCGATCTGATCCAGCCGCGCCAGCCACAGCTTGGGGGTGTGGCGCGCGTGCTCGACCAGCTCGCGCAGGCAGGCGAAGCGCGAGGGCCGGCCGATGATCTGCGGGTGGAACGTAAAGTTGGTGACGCCGCCGACCTCGGTGATGCCGTCCAGCTCGGTGAGCCAGCCCTGGAGGACGGGCCCCGGCGGCTGGATGGCCCGCTGCCCCGTGAACAGGAAGAACGGCGCATCGTCGAGCACCCACGACACCGGGATCTCCACGAGCCGCCGGCCCTCCACCGGCGCGTGCAGGTACGGGCGCAGCCGGTCCATCATGTTCGACGAGTACTCGAAGCCGTGGCGGGCGAGCAGCCCGAGCGTGCGGTCCGAGACCTGCCAGGCGGGCGCCCGGTATCCCACCGGCCGGTGGCCGACCTGGCGCGTGAGCACCTCGAGGCTGCGGAGAAGGATCTTCTCCTCCTGGCCCGCGTCGAGGTCGCTCACCCGCTCGTGCACGTCGCCGTGGCAGCCGACCTCGTGTCCGCCGGCCACGATCGCCATCACCGCGTCGGGATGATGCTCCGCCACCCAGACCGGCACGAAGAAGGAGGCCTGGATGTCCGCCTGACGGAGCAGGTCGAGGATGCGCGGCAGCGCCTCGCGTACGCCGAAGGCGCCCTGGGAGAGCGCCACCGGCTCGGTGACGCCGCGGGCCAGCCACAGCGTCTCGGCGTCGAGGTCGAACGTGAAGGCGCAGGCCGCCCGGGCACCGTGCGGCCAGCGGGGAGCGATCATCGCCTGGCTAGCGCGGGCGGGCCTGGCGGGCGGGCGGGCCGTCCCACGTCACCGAGAAGCCGATCGCGAACCAGCCGCTGACGTCGCGCCAGCCGCCCACCGGCGAGCCGACCGGCGGATTGGGCGCCGTCCAGCCCGAGAGCCCGAACCGGCCGGAGCCGCTCGGCGTCTCGTAGTTGCCCGCCAGCGGCTCGATGAACGCCGGATCGTGCTCGACCCTGGTGCCCTGCGGGTAGAAGTCGTTGTCCGGCGGCCGCGTGGTCTCGTAGTGCAGCGGCGGTGGCACCACCCGCGCTGGACGCTCCGTGGGCGGCCGCGCTTCGATCTCCACCTGCTGGGCGGCGGCGGGAAGGGCAACGAGCAACCCCAACCCGGCCATCACGAGGACCCTGGTGAGTCGCATGGACTCATTGTACCGGAGGGGACGGTGCGGCGAGCGGAAACGTACTGGCCGGCACGTCAGCCGCGACACAGCGCCAGGAGCGCCCTCACGTCGGAGATCGCGTCCAGGCGCAGCGCCGCGTGCTCGATCTCGGCGACCCGTGCCGCCGGCAGCGCACGGCCCGCGTTGTCCCGGAACTTGTCCACGATGGCCTCGGACGGCAGCGGGCGCGCCACGCTCCCCCGCCCGTCCGGTGCGCGGGCCTCCAGCGTCCGACCGTCCTGGAGCCGCACTCGAACCCAGCCAGGAAAGCCCTGTGGAAATACAGCGTTCGGATCTACCGTGTGAGTCACCAGTTCAGCCAGCGCCAGTCGGCGTGGCTCTGCCAGCCGCTCCGTTGAGAACGTATCGAGCCCGACACGCCCGTCGAGCAGGGCGGAGGCCACCGAGAACGGCAGGCTGAACTG
>Ga0302046_10005319_pt1 | contig 11380 bp, 10 predicted proteins | sample RVTome_11_FD_200261 | JGI IMG/M metagenome (GOLD analysis project Ga0302046, IMG submission 200261) | Soil microbial communities from uranium-contaminated site in the Upper Colorado River Basin, Wyoming, United States - RVT147D111 (version 2) ... | reverse complement strand
CAGGCGGCGCGGGCGATGCGCTCCCACAGCGCCCGCGCGTCGACCGTCTTGGCCACGCGGCCGTCGGTGCGCCAGTGCAGGTCCCAGGCGCCGCCCGCCTCCACCGCCTTGAGGAAGGCGTTGGGGACGCGCACCGAGTTGTTGGCGTTCTGGCCGGAGACCGTGGCATACGCCTCGCCGTTGAAGTCGGAATCAAAGCCGGCGGCGATCAGGGCCGCGACCTTGCGCTCCTCGTTCACTTTCCAGTCGACGAACTGCTCGATGTCCGGGTGGTCGAGGTCGAGGCACACCATCTTGGCGGCCCGGCGGGTGGTGCCGCCGGACTTGATGGCGCCGGCGGCGCGATCGCCGATCTTCAGGAACGACATCAGGCCGGAGGACTTGCCGCCGCCGGAGAGGGGCTCACCCTCGCCGCGCAGGTTGGAGAAGTTGGTGCCGGTGCCGGAGCCGTACTTGAAGAGGCGTGCCTCACGCTGCCACAGGTCCATGATGCCGCCTTCGTTCACCAAGTCGTCCTGCACCGACTGGATGAAGCAGGCGTGGGGCTGGGGATGGGTGTAGGCGTCGCGACCCTCTTGGACGTCGCCGGTCGCGGGATCGGCATAGTAGTGGCCCTGGGCCGGCCCGGTGAGGCCGTACGCCCAGTTGAGGCCGGTGTTGAACCACTGGGGCGAGTTCGGGGCGACCATCTGGTGGAGGAGCATGTAGGCGAGCTCCGCCTCGAAGGCCTCGGCGTCCTCGTCGGAGGCGAAGTAGCCGTGCTTCTGGCCCCAGTACCGCCAGCAGCCGGTGAGGCGGTGCACTACCTGGCGCACGCTGCGCTCGGGGCCGGTCACGGGCTGGTCGTTGTCGTCGAGGACCGGCCGGCCGTCGGCGTCGGTCTGCGGTACCCCCGCCTTGCGGAAGTACTTGCTCACCACGATGTCGGTGGCCACCTGCGACCAGGAGGCAGGGACCTCGCAGTCGGCCATCTCAAAGACCACCGAGCCGTCGGTATTGGTGATCCGCGAATCGCGCCGCACCCACTCGACGGTGGAATACGCGTCCTCATCGGGGCGGGTGAAACGGCGCGCAATGGCCAGCCCCTTGAGTGGCTGGTCGGTAGTCGGGGGTGTGGCGGCGGTTTTCCTTGCCATGGGGAGGTCTCCGGTGGAGTAGCAAAGCGTACCTAAAAGATCAGGTTTCGTTGGGGCGAGGCGCCCGAGGGAAGGAGGAGCGGAGGTGGTGGGGCGGGGCGATGGGACGACCCCGCGATGGTGCTGCGGGGAACTCCAGCGAACCCCTTATATCGCTCCCCTCGGAGAGCCGTCAAGGTGCACGTGAAAGCAAGAAAAATGTAGTGTTGACAACAGTTTATCTAACATATCGGCTGTTTACAAAGGTGTGGAAAAGATGTGGAAAAGATGAGTGGGCGCGGCCCACTTTTCTGTCCGGCAAACGATCGGGCAATCCATTTTCCCGCGCTTTTCAATGCCTTGCGCCGGGAAGACTCCGCACTACCTAAGCCTGGTTGTCCACCGGCCAAGCCGTGGCACTCGGGCTAACCCGCACTTCTCACCACGACTCTGGTGTGCCCGCGCAACTGCCCTGCCTGCCGGCAGGCAGGCCGCATCTCCTGCCCCCACCTCGTCCGTAGGTAGGAGCCGATTGGATCGGCGACCCAATGTGGCAGGTCGCCGAAGGGATTCGGCTCCTACGGTTGGGCCGGCCAGGATCTACGGTCAAGGGCACGGGCTCGCGACAATTTCTGGTGAGAAATGCGGGCTAGGAGGTGGTCCCGGGGGGCTACTGCGTTGGCCGCTACGAGCACTTCGATCGTGCCGGCGCATCGGCGGTAAATCTGGGCGACCTGGGAGTGGCCTGGATCCCACGTCCCTACCTGCACCTGAAGGCGGGCTACAGGTTCGCGTCGAACGAGGCCGTCAAGCGCTTCGTCGCGAGCGAGCGCAAGGCGATCGACTACATCACCCCGGGATGCGTCGACGATTCCGTGCGCGTCGTCCTACATCTGACAGCCCCGCGATAGAGGTGGCGCGGCGCGGGAGGACATGCCCCCCACCGTCAGGCTGCATGCAAGACGGTGTCGAGCTTTTCGATCAGTCGGTCGCGATTGAACGGCTTGATCAGAAAGTCGGCGGCGCCTGCCTTCAATCCCTTGATCACCGCCTCTCGGCTGGGGCGGCTGGTGCACAGGACGACAGGGACGCTGCGGGTCGAGGGATGAAGGTGGAGCTTGCGGCAGGCGTCGATCCCGTTGAGGTCGGACAGGTAGAGATCGAGCAGGATGCCATCCACCCGGTGGCTACGCAGGAACAGACCGGCCTCTCGCCAGCTCACCGCCTCGAAGATGGAGATGTCTGGACCTTCGAGGTAGCTGCGAATCATCGCACGCGTCGTGATGTCGTCATCGACCACCAGAAGGATGGTCTTGCCGCTCGCTCCGCGGTTTTGTGCCTCGGCGTCGAAGGCGATGGCTGGTTTGTTGGAGGGTGGCGGGGCTAGACCCGCGGCCGCACCGTCGGCGACGGGTTGCCCCATCGCCTTCGCCAAGAGCGCGGCGGTGGTTGCCTCCTCGCCGAGGCCTCCCTCGTTCGCCGTCTCGGCGACGTGCTCGGGTCGCGGTTCGGAACGATCGGCCTGCTCCACGGCGGGGGCGTTGCCCTGTATATCGGTCCCATCGGCGTGGAGGACCCGGTCGGGCGGTGCCTCGTCAGATGTCTCCTCGACCGGCATTGCCGCGCGCGCGCGGATCACTTCCGGGTCGGCCTGGAAACCGTCCTCGATCAGGGAGGGATGGAAGAGAAAGGCGACGGGACCCGCGTCTTGCCCCGCGATGTGGATGGTGGTGTCGAGGCAGTAGTAGTCACCGTGCTCGCGGATCGTGGCAAGTACCTCGCCCGGTGGGCCGTGGAACGAATCCCCCTTCTTGGTGTGGATCTTCGTGGCACTGAGGTTGTCGCGGATGGCCTCGTCGAGCTTGCCGATGAGAATGTTGCCGACCTCCTCGAAGGCATCGGCGTTGTCTGCATTGAACACCGGTGTAGTGAGGCGATCGGCGATCCCCGCGGGCGGTACCATCTCCAGCAGCGCACCGAGGACGACCACGCGCGGGAGATCGAATGCGACGTAGATGGTGCCCTCGTGCGGCTGGGTGACCGTCGCGGTGAGGACGGCGACGAACTCGTCCCCGAAGCGCTCGAGGGAGTGTTCGTCGAGTCCGCCGAGCTGTCCCGGCGTGAGGGTGATGTCCGTCGCCAGGAGATCTGCGAGACCGGCGCTAATCCGCTGGAGGAGATTTTCGGTGAAGGTGCGCAGGGCCCTGCTCATGACCTATCCGTGAACCGTCCCACCGCAAGGGTCGAGCGTCTTATCACAGGGCGGCCGGCGGCCGCCTGAAGGGCGGCGTCAACCGATCGGCTCCCGCGAGACCATTTCCACGTAGAATGGATCGCCATTGGTATGGAACGCCGTAAGCCGCCAGCGCTCGTAGTACTCCGGCACATGCAAGCGATAATCGCCTTCGCGGAGGATGACCGGGATCGAGAGCTGTACCTCGTTGCCTCCCTTACAGATGAGATTCTTGAGCTGGCCGGCGATCATGTTCGCGATCTCGCCCATCGCGTCGTCCACTTCCTCGCTGTCCGGGTCGAGGCCGTCTTCCATGAGCATCGCCTCGGCGAGCTGAGTCGCGACGGATCTACCGCAGATGAAGACGACGGTCCCTTCATGTTCACCGGCGTAGCCAACGATCGCCGCAATGCCGGCGTTCTTCAACGGTCGATCGGCGCGTTCGAGGGCATGCAGGCTGGGCTCGATGCCGAGCATCGACTGAAAGATCCCGTGCACGGCGTCGTGGATCGCGGCGGTTGTCATGGCGGGCATTGCGTCTCCCCTTTTTGAATGAGATGTCGGTCGCAGCGCGAAGCCCGACTTTCCATCACGCCATGACCGGTGCCAGTTGTTTCTCGAGGTCCTCCGCAGTGAACGGCTTCTTCACGTAGCCATTGGCGCCGCTGGCGAGGGCCTCGGACACCTTCGCGTCACCGCCTTCGGTGGTGATCATGATGATGCGGATGTGGGCGAAGGCCGGATTGCCGCGCACGGCCTGCACCAGTCCCAGGCCATCCATGTTGGGCATGTTCCAGTCGGACAGGATGAGACCCACCGGGTGGTCCGCGAGGATCGCCAGGGCCTCTTGGCCGTCGCCGGCCTGATGGACCTCGCCGACAGCCAGACCCGTCTGTTTCAGGTTGCGGAGGACGATTTTGCGCATGGTCGAGGAGTCGTCGACGATGAGAATGTTGATGGCCATCACACTTCCTTTCAGTAAACGATCCGTGACGCGGTGAGGAGGTCCGTGGAGGTAGTTTGACGATGATGTGGTGCCGCTCGGCTTGCGGCACTCCGATGGTTCACGCTGGCACGAACTCCGCGACCAAGGCGCGGACCTGCACGGCCCAGTCATGGGGGAGGTCGAGTGACGCCAGGTCAGCGGGAATGGCCAGGGCGTCCGCGAGACCAGGGGTTTGCTGGCAGTGAGTCAAGAGATCGAACTCGTGGTTCTGTTCCCGTTCGAGGATGCCGAGACCCGCGGCCGATGCACATTGATCCGCCACGTGTATCAGCCCCACCAACGCGTCGCTCCCCAACGGTGAGTGATGGTGACGGATGGTTGCGATGATCCCGTCGGGAAAGTCCCACTTTCGCGCGAGGCTTGCACCGACGATCATGTGGTGGGTCTGTAGCTCGCGTACCTCGACATCAACGTTCCAGTGTCCGATGGCATTCAACTGTTCCACCACGCGCCGCATCGGCACCGGGAGACAGCGTGCCGCGACGATCAATCCGAGATCGTGCATCAGGGCGGCGACGTAGGCGTTGGTCGGCCGTGGAAAACCGAGCCGTACCGCAAGCTCTCGGGCGATGAAGGCGGTGGCAAAGCTGTGCTCCCAGATCTTGAGGATCAGCGGACCACCCGGCCCTTTGCCGAAGAGCTGTGGCATCACGACGGAGAGAATGATCTCTTCCAGGCGCGCGCTGCCGAGCAGGGCGATGGCGTGGGACAGGGACCGCACCTCGGTAGACAGGGCGAAGAAGGAGGAGTTGACGAGATGCAGGGCACGGGCCGTGAGCCCAACGTCCGCGAGCATTAGATCTGCGACACGCTGCGCGTTGGACTGCGAGTTGTGCAGCTCGTCGAGACATCTGCTGACCACGGATGGCAGGCTCTGCAGCTCGTCGAGCTCCGCGCGGAGGGCGAGGGGAAGCGCGTCGATGGTCTCTGTGGGCATGGCTGGGGAGCGTGATGTGGACGGGTAGCGTAGCGCGTGCGCCGACGACCTCATCGCTGGCACGCGACCGGTGCCTACACCTTCGGTAGAAGGGACCGTCGTCTTGATAGAACGGCGGGGGCGAGCGGTTCCGGATCCTTAGCCTGCATCGCTCACGAAGGAGCGTCGCACGCCGGCGCGAATTGTCATCCGCGCCGCCCTGTAAGGCCGCGTCCAGCGGCAACCTTGGGGGGTCTTCTTCGGAGAGGTGACCCGAAAGACGAGGAGAGGGGTGCGAGAGGGCAGCTTCATGGCGAGAACCGCGGTGTGCGGGGCGAGTTGACACCCCGTCGGTGGAGACCGAGCATCGCCATCCCATGGCGACGGGAAAGATCATCGGTGCCGCTTATCTCGTGGAGCTCGCCGCCGATCGACAGCCTCCCGCTCCCACGGATGGCTCGCTGGTGGCGATCGCGGCCGCCTGCCCTCCTGCCGGGGCGATCCCGTTTGCCTCGATCGTCGCCTGGGTATGTATAGATCCCGGTGTAGGTGGTGGGGACGAGCCCCGCTTCCAGTCGGACGTGGACCTGCGCCCCTATTTCCACACCGGCGATCCCGTGGAGATCGATCCTTACCAAGGCTTGATCCGACATCTGCGGGAGGGCTACGCGTTTCCGGTTCGGGCCGTGCGCTGACGTCGCGGTCTACAGGGCGCGCGCCAGCCGCACGGCCACCGCTGGTCAAGCGAGCGTCGCAGCGCCAGGCACACCCGACTGCGTCGCTGCGCGTGGGCTCAAGAATCGATCTTGCACGTCGATAAAGAATGCACCATGGCCCGGAAGGCGGATGCCTTCGGGGATTTCATCTGTGCTCTCTTGCGAGGCGACGACAATGGCATCGATCTTGGCCGTGGACGACTCTCCCTCCGTGCGGCTGATGTTGGAACGCACCTTGACCGATGCGGGATACGAAGTGACGACGGCGGTGGATGGTGAGGACGCTCTGGGCAAGGCGAAGAGCGCACAGTTCAATGCCGTGTTGACCGACATCAATATGCCGCGGATGGATGGCTTCGGGCTCATCACCGAGTTACGCAAGCTCAAGAGTTATCGCTTTACGCCCATCCTCACGGTTACCACCGAATCCAGCCGAGAGCAGAAGCTGCGCGGTAAAGAGGCGGGAGCCACCGGCTGGATCGTCAAACCATTCGAGCCTCATCAGCTCCTTGCCGTTCTCACCAAGGTCCTCGGCTAGCCCGCATTTCTCACCATGAATCTGCTCCGACCGCGCAACCCCCCGCATCTCCTGGCCGGGTCCTCGTCCGAGTCCTCGACAGGGGTAGGAGCCGGTTTCACCGGCGATCCGCGCAACAGGCCCTTCGGGCCTGGGTCGCCGAAGGCGATTCGGCTCCTACCGCGGGCCGGCCAGAATCTACGGGCGTTTACACGGTCTCGCCACGATCCCCGGTGAGAAATGCGGGCTAGACGACACGAAGGGAACGCTGCGTGGCGTTATCGTTTGTCGCCTGGCTCCAAGGCATGTTTGCCCACCGCTGATCCTTGCAACGGGTGAGTCATGAAGCGAACGAAAAGAGGCGACCTGAACCTGCCCCGCTGCCTCACTGTCGAAAAGGCGGAGGGGTTGCATAAGGATCTCACGGCCGCGAGCGAGGACGGGGGCGACCTCATCTTCCTCGGTGACAAGGTCGAGGCGGTGGATGTGGCGGGCCTGCAGCTACTGGCCGCCACCCGGGCATCCGCTCGTGCATGTGGGAAGCCATTTGCGATTGACCGGCCGAGCCGGGCGCTGATCGAGGCGGCGCGCCTGACTGGCCTCGGTGACCTGTTCGAATCGAAGGGTCCGGAGGAGAGTCGATGAGTGAGGGGGATATCTACCGCGAGACCTTTATCACCGAGGCCCAGGATCTCACCGAGAGCCTCGAGATGGACCTCGTCGAGTTGGAGGAGAAGCGCCACGACCATGAGTTGATCAACCGCATCTTCCGCGCTGCGCACACGATGAAGTCGTCGGCGGCGATGTTTGGTTTTCCACAGATCGCCAGCCTTACCCACTCCATGGAGGGAGTCCTGGACCGCGTGCGGGACGGCGTCTTGGCAATCGATGCGGAGATCGTCAGCCTGCTGCTCGACTCCCTCGACGTGCTGCGCCGGATGGTGAACGAGGCGACGGATGGGACTGAACGTGACCATAGCGAGACCTTGACCCCCTTATGTCACCGGCTGCAGGTGGTCGCCGCCGGCGAAGGGGCAAAGCCTCAACCCTCGCCGGGAGTCACGGGACCCGCCGGCGATGATGCGGCCGCAGCGATGCCGGAGGGCGCTTCGCTCTACTCCATCCATATCGGGCTCAATCCGGACGTCTTCTTTCAAGGTGCCAATCCCGTTCTGCTGCTCGACGAGCTGTCGACCTTAGGTGAGCTGACCGAGGTCCGCTGTGATCTCCGCCAGTTGCCGAGCCTAGAGGAGATCGATCCGGTCACCCTGTACGTCTCCTGGGACGTGGTCCTGCAGTCGAGTCGTGCCCTGGAGGAGATCGAGGACGTGTTCCTCTTCCATTGGGATGACGGGGATATCCGCATCGCACGTGACCCGCAGGATGGAACGCGTGCCACCGGCGTGGCGGAGCCCCAGTGCACCGAGGGGGCCCCGCGAGCAACGGCAGCGAAACCTTTTTCTGCCAATGCAACACCTCTATCACCGGCAACCATGACCCCTCTGGTCACCACGCCGGTCGCGCAACCGGCAAGCATGCCAGGTACCGTACAGCAGCCACGTGGCGAGCGACGGCACATGGCTGGGGAGGATGGTGCCATGGCGGAAGATGACCCGCCGTCCGAGGTCACGGGGCTGGAGGGTCTAGCATCGGTCGCGGCAGAGGATGTCGAGATCCTGCGCGATTTTTGCAACGAGACCAGCGAGAGCCTGCAGGAGGTCGAGGAGAAGATCCTCACCCTCGAAGAAAACCCGACGGATGTCGAGATCATCCATGCCCTGTTTCGCACCTTCCACTCCATGAAAGGCTCGGCGGGCTTTCTGGAGTTGTCGGCACTGGGCAGGCTCGCCCATGAGACCGAGAACCTGCTCGACAAGGCGCGCAACGGCGAGCTGCTGTTGGACGGTGTATCGATCGGTCTGTTGCTGCACTCGATCGACCTGGCGCGCATGCTGAACAGCAACCTGGTGTTGTTTCTCGACGGCGATTGTCGGGTCGATTTCGCGAAGGTGCACCGCCTGCCCGTCGCAGCCCAGGTCGCGGCGATCAAACAGTTTCTCAGCAGCAGATCCAAGACGGCTCCAGCCGCCGCGCCGGCGCCGACGCGGGTGACCCTGCCCAAGCACCTGGGTGAGCTCCTCGTAGAACGAGGACATGCGGCGCCGATGGACATCGGCGACGCCATCGCCGAACAACTTTCGGGCACGGAGGCACCCCTCGGTCGAATCCTGGTGGATAAGGGGAGGGTCGAGCCTGCCCAGGTCAACGAGGCCCTCAAGGCCCAGCACCTACAGAGGCGAGAGGCGGCCGCGCAGAAGACGGTCTCTGCGATCCGTGTCGACACCGAGCGCCTCGACACGTTGATGAATCTGGTCGGGGAGATCGTCATCGCCCAGAGCCAGGCGATGAAGATCTCGACCGGCTTCGACGACGAGGAGGGCGAGCGCCTGCAAGCTTCGCTCTACGAGGTGGAACGGCTTTCCCGCGAGCTGCAAGACCAGGTGATGGCCGTGCGCATGATGCCGATCGGCCCCACCTTCAAACAGTTCGCACGGTTTGTACGGGATACCGCGCGCGAGCTCGGCAAGCAGGTCGAGTTCGTGATCACGGGTGAGGACACCGAGCTCGACAAGACGGTGATCGAGCAGATCGGCGACCCCCTCAAGCATCTGATCCGCAACGCTCTGGACCATGGACTGGAGACCGCCGTGGAGCGGCGTGCCGCAGGCAAACCCGAGAAGGGAACGTTAGCGCTCCGCGCCGGCCATCAGGGTGGTAGCGTGGTGATCGAGGTGATCGACGATGGACGGGGCATCCCGCGCGCCAAGGTCCTGGCAAAGGCGATTGCCAAGGGACTGATCACCGACGATCAAGACTTGCCCGATAATCAGATCCTGCGTCTGATCTTTCACCCTGGTTTCTCCACTGCGGAGCAGGTATCCAGCCTGTCGGGGCGGGGCGTCGGGATGGACGTGGTGAAGCGCAATGTGGAGTCGCTGCGCGGCACGGTCGACGTAGAATCGGAGGAGGGTAAAGGATCCGTGTTGCGGATCCGATTGCCCCTGACCCTGGCGATCATCGAGGGGATGGTGGTGAGCGTCTCGGGACAGCCGTACATCCTGCCGGTGCTGTCGATCGTGGAATCGATCCGGCCCCGCGCCCAGGACATCAAACACGTCAGCGGCCAGGGCGAGGTGCTCTTCTTCCGCGACGAGTACTTGCCCCTCTACCGGTTGTATGAATGGCTGGATCACGACCCGGTGGTGACCGATCCCGCCCGGGGCATCGTGTTGGTGGTCGAGGATAGCGCCGGCCGCCGAGCCTTGATGGCAGACGACCTGCTCGGGCAGCAGCAGGTCGTGATCAAGAACCTCGAAGACAACTTCACCAAGCTGAAGGGGATCAGTGGTGCCACGATCCTAGCCGAAGGAAACGTCGCCCTAATCCTGGACATCGTCGGGTTGTATTACCACCGCCAGATGATCAAGGAGAAGGCGGCATGAATGTTGTCTGTGCGCCTACCGCCGAGCTCTCCGTCCGGGACTTTAATCGTATCCGCGAACACTTGCACCGGTGGACTGGGGTACGTTTCGAGGACAAGAAGCTCACCCTATTTCGCTCGCGGCTCGCCAAACGGCTCCGCATCCTCGGCATCAAGAGCTACACCCAGTATGCAGACTTCTTGATCAAGCACGATCCGGATCATACGGAGCTCGGGATAGCCCTCAACCTGGTGACGACCAATCTCACGAGCTTTTTTCGTGAGGCGCACCACTTCGATTACCTCACACAGACGGCCATTCCGGAAATCCTCGCCACCGCGCGACGCGAACGTACCATCCACCTCTGGTCTTCGGCCTGCTCGACGGGGGCCGAGCCATATACCTTGGCGATCGTCCTGCGGGAGGCCCTCGCGGGTCATGCCGGTTGGCAGGTGGAGATTCTCGGTTCCGACATCAACACGGAGGTGCTGGCCCACGCCGAGCGCGGGATCTATTCCGCGGAGGAAGTGCGTGGCGTTCCCGATAACTTGCTGCGGCGCCATTTTCAGCGTGGCACCGGGACCCACGCCGGAGAATATCGTGTGCGCCCAGATACGCGGCAAATGGTGCGCTTCCGCCAGATCAACCTCCTGCGGCCGTGGCCGCAATTCGCCGCGCCATTCGACTGCATCTTCTGCCGCAACGTGCTCATTTACTTTTCACCGGAAGACCAGCGGAACGTCGTCACCGCCTTTGCCGGCACGCTGCGTCCGGGCGGCATCCTGATGCTTGGTCACTCGGAGAACGTGCCCACCGGAGTCGAGCTGTTCGAGCGCTTACCAAAGACGGTCTTTCGCCGGAAGGCGCCGGCCGGTTGATGCTCGGGCCTGCCACGTAGAGGAGAATGCCATGCCGTCCCACGGAGCTACGCACGATGCCGCCCCGGTCCTCGCGGGCATGATGGGCGAGGAAGAGAACGACGCCGTCTTCGACATCATCAATTTTTCCGCCCAGGGCGCGTTGCGCCAGTACCTCACGTTCACCCTGGGAGGGGAGCGGTATGGCTTGGAGATCCTGCGTGTGCAGGAAATCATCGGGCGAACCGACCTCACGCCGCTGCCGAACATGCCGGCCCATATCCGGGGGGTGATCAACTTGCGCGGCACGGTGGTGCCGGTAGTCGACCTGCGGTCGCGCTTCGCCATGAAACAGCGGGACAACGACAAGTTAACCGTAGTCATCGTCGTGAACGTCGCGTCGACCACCGTTGGCATGGTGGTGGACACGGTGGCGGATGTGATGGGAATCCCGGAGGAAGCGATCCAGGAGACACCGTCGTTTGCCGCCAGTCAAAAGATCGCCAGCGATTACATCGCCCACATCGCCAAAGTCGGC
>Ga0302046_10005317_pt1 | contig 11381 bp, 7 predicted proteins | sample RVTome_11_FD_200261 | JGI IMG/M metagenome (GOLD analysis project Ga0302046, IMG submission 200261) | Soil microbial communities from uranium-contaminated site in the Upper Colorado River Basin, Wyoming, United States - RVT147D111 (version 2) ... | reverse complement strand
GCCGCCTCGTGGATCGGTGGATCGAAGCCGGGGCGGAGCTATCGAACCTGCGCCTGCGGGACATCGAGAAGGGCTGACAGATCAACTCTCAACGGGCCGAGAACTTGGCACTGTCCAGTAATGAGCTGTCCGTGGTGGAAGCCCGCACATGATACTAAGGAAGGCGTGAGTCTCCGCCAACGGCTTCGGTGTCTCGTCTATGGTGCCCAGCCGGATGTTCCAACTCCCGACGATGCTCAGTTGATCGAGATTGGGATCAGGAGATTCGATAGAGCTAATGATTACTTGGTCCGTGTAGCCCACGGAAGCGGGGATGCTGATCGGCGGCTCGTTAAGACGGAGATGCGCACACTTGAGCGGCACATTCTCCTGGTGTTGAAACGACGAGCACAAGAGCAGGAAAGGCACGGTGCGCGATGATCGGGGTGAAGTCCCGGAAAAGTCCACAGCGCCTGCCCGGCGGATTGTTTGCTTATCACCGGAGGAAAGCTCGGGCAGTGACCGGGTGCGGATATTCCCCTGGACGGACAGGTGTTACCGCGGGGCCATGAGCGGCGCTCTACCGCGAAGCGGTCGAGTCGTTCCATCGGAAGACCACATGTGATGGCGTTGCCCAGCCAACAAGCCGCACCAGCCGGCTTGAGAATAGCGGTTGAACATGAACACAGCGCAGCAGATCAAGCAGGCACTAGAGACCTACGAATCGCTGGCATTCCTCACGAAAAGTCTCGAAGGTGATAATGAGTCAGTTCTGGCGCGGATCCGACACGGGCTGAAAAGGACCGCTAAGCGAGACCATTTACGCCTACTGCGATCTCTGCGAGCTGACATCGATGGCTTTCGAGCTCACTACGGGGCTATTGCGCCCAACCACAAGTACCGTGCACTGTTAAGGGATGCCAGATCAAGGTTGGGCTATTCTTACTTGCCCAAGGCCTTCATCGACTCTGAACTGTTCAGGTCCTATGATCGAGTGTTCCCCCGTTGGCCACACGTGCCATTGCACGCATTAGTGGTCTTCGACGGGCAGACGAACCGCTCCGTGATGCAGATCTTCACGCTTGAGGGAGCAGTGTACGATGACGTGCGCTTCTTAATTTCGCAGGCCCAAGCTGTACACAAGGGCATAGGGACTAGGGACTTCAGAAGTCGTTCCCCGGAGGATCAGCGTGCGCTGTCAGCCTATGTGAGGTTCGCAGCTGGTGGGGTATTCCAGTTCCTGGAGGCGTACCTAAACGGTGTCGCCTACGACTGCTTCCACACATACCACGACAGGTTGTCCCTCGCTGATCATGACTGCCTCGCGGAATGGGACAGCAAGAGTAAGCGCGTCAGGTATGTGAGCTTCGAGAGAAAGCTGTTCGAGTATCCGGAGATCGTCGGTCGAATGGTGGGCAGGACAGTGAGGCGTCAAACATTCAAGGGAGTGCGGTTGCTTGATGGTTACGGGAAACGGCTCCGCGATGCATTGACGCACCCGTCTGCGTACGTGCATGTCCAAAGCGGCGAACAGGAGAAGGTATCGCTTGCCGTTACGGTTAATCTGGATATTGCGGAGAGCCTGTTTGCGGCTGCGAAGGACTATGTCCTGGGCGTTGAGACTTGTCTGGGAAGAGATCCCACCAAGACGATGCCGTGGCTCCCGACGTGACGACTGCTTCACGCTCGTCTCCGGTGTGTGGGCAGTACCTCATGCTGCCACCGTAGATGCCTTTCGGAGAGATTGTCTTGAGGAATGGGACATCATCAAAACGCAAGCGTGAATTCAAGACCCTGCGAGCCGCGCATCGATCGCTCGACGGCGTGCTTCAGAAGGTCATCGCGACGAACGGAGCAGCGACTGCGGAGGTGAGCCCGCCACATGGGCGTTATGAGGCAGCTGAAGCCGAAGCAGAAGGCGCAGGTTGGAAAGATCAGGCAGGTGAAGGGCATGAGGGCGGCGATCGCAAAGGCGAAGGGGCTTGCGAGGCAGTAGCCCTGCCCGATGAGGGCTAGGCGCAGGAGCGACTCAGAACGGGTGAAATAGAGCGATGGTTCAGTTCGAGAGAGTCAAGACGCGAGACTACGGCCAGGAGATTCAACGGGCCTTGGACCGGGGAGATTACCGAAACGCTCTGCGGATTGCGCTCAGGCAACAAGAGAAGCGACCTGACGATCACGCTGTGGCCCACTACGCCGCCACCGTCTACATTGACGCCGGACAAGGGCTCAAGGATGTTGGGCTGATCGAAAAGGGCATCAGATGGTTCGAAACGCAGGCGCGAGGGATTTTCCTCCCCAACTGCCCGAAGGAAGCGGGTCTATTCTACAACTTGGCGAACGGGTACGCAGCGCGACTGAAATTACGGGGAACGCATGTCGAGCTGGTTAAGCTCTCTCAAGAGCGAGATGCGATGCAGCAGAAGATCCTCTATCGCCGAGCGGCCCAGGCCTCTGGTCAGTCCGATCCGGACTTGACGACGAGGTCCCTGGTCAATTTCGGGAATCTTCTTCGACAACTAGGTAGATGGGTTGAAGCTGCTGATCAGTATGACGCCGCGCTGGATCTGCACCCTCGCCACGGACCGGCGCTCGTCCATTCGGCAAAGACCCTCCTCCAGATTGGACACCTCGCTCGACAGAGTCGTGAGCCCCATTTGCTTGAAATTCATCACCGTCTCGCGATGGCGCTGCGGTCCAGGAAGTCAACGATTCGCGTAGCTGGACCGAAACTACTCCAGCAAGCATCGGAGGATCTCGAGGTAGTGCTGAGCTCTCTAAAAGCGCATGGGGGGCTGGAGCGAGTCGCGAGCCGGGTCCGAAGGCGTGAGAGGCTTGCTGAGACACGCCGGGGTGATATGGGGAGATTCGTAAAGCTCTGGGCCCAGAAACGGCTATTCCTATCGATCAACGCTCGGCTCCGTGGGCACCGAGCATACTGGCTGGATGATATTGCGCCGATTCGTCTACAGGAGCAAGACGGGTTCTCGGAATCACTGCGTTCAGAGCTTGCTTACCGCATCGAAGAAATGATGACGGACTACACCGTCGCTCGATTCCTATTCACGATCGCCGATCAATACAGCGCCCGACGTATGGGGCAATTGGTGGCACTCGCGGCGCCACTGCGGGGTGTTTCAGACGCACAGGGCTCTGGCGTTCCAATACTTAAGGTCTCATACCGAGTTGCCGCAGATATCCTCGACAAAGGTGCAGGGTATATCAACGCCCTTTGTGGTTTACAGGTGCGGGAAAAGGCCGTTTACCTTGGCACCGTATGGCATGAAAAGGGGGACACACAGAAGCCTCTTTCAGCAAGCGCTCTGCGCGCTATCGATCGCAATTCATACGTGCGTGGGATTTATGATCTCTCGCTGGATTGGCACAACGTGGACCTCGACAATCGCCTCCGTCTGATTCGTCACGCGCTGACGCATCGGTATCTCCCGATCCACCTTGAACCACCAGGTGAGGACACAAGGAGCGATAGGGATCTTGCTGCGCAGGAAATGAAAGCATTGACCCTCTTCGCTCTCAAGACGGCGCGCGCAGTGGTGTTCCATTGTGTGGGAGCCACTGAAATGGAGGATCGCATCCGGGCAGAGTCTCCCTCTGGTGTGAGGTGCCCCTCGAACAGCATCGAAACCCCCGGCCTCCAAGCCACATCTCCTGATCCCTCGGATGCGTATTCACCGCCGTCGTGAACAAGCTCGCTCACCGGCGAAAGCCTCTCCCGATCAACCTCCCATGTGGTATTCAGCAGGCGCATAATAGGAGAGCCAGGGGGATCGGGGGACTGCGGTGGAGGGAGAGACGACGACGTGCCCCTTCTGTAAGGGCACGGGCCGTTGCAACAGATGTGGCGGTAGCGGAGAGCGCCAAGTTCCGAGCTCCTGGCCTCGGCGGAAACGGACGGTCGACTGCGGCGCCTGCCACGGTTCCGGGAAGTGCGAGTTATGCCGGGGGCAGGGGAAGATCCCACCGAGCGGTCCGCCGGAGTAGAGCAAATCCCTCTCCGTTCAGCAGCTCAGCCCCCGGATCCCCTGCCAGAGCTCCTCGTCGGACGGATGCGTGTAGACCGAGGTAGTCAGCGCCGTCACTCGCCGGGCAAACCGCCGGGCGAGGAGCGATACCTAAAGACTCGACTGAGGATCGCTTGGGAAATCCTTCTGATACTGTCGTTGCGCATAGTAGAGGTTTTGGCGCGGCGCCCAATGAGTCCTGCCGAATGTGTCGAGCACCCCGATCTTGGTTACGTCCGCTTCTTTCAGGAAGCAGTCTTGCTGGTATGGGAGCAGCAGCACGAGTTTCTGTCCCACTTCGAGCGTGCTCGGCAATTTGCCGCTTATTGGATTCGTCCAATCCCCGGGGATAACACCCTGCCTTGGCTTCCTCCGAAGGCGGCGCCATATCGAGGTCTTTAGCCGAGCGTGAATCATGCTGCATACAATTCGTCCAGGTCCATGATTAACGCTCGTGATGTCAAGGAAAGTCCGCTTTGGAATCTGCGGCTGGCCTGGGGTAACGAGAGTGCTCACTTGGAAGTGCACCCGCAGTCTTGGCTTGAGGACAACATCACGGTAGATGTTCCACCCCAATGAGAAGGCGGCGATGATCACTGCGACGAAGCTGATACCGAGCGCCGTGAGATGTGCGTCCATGTTCGTAGCCATCAATATAACACGGAGGCGATCGCCTTTTGACGCATGCTCCACGAGTGTCACGACCTCGCCCAACACCGCTAGTAGGAACGGCCGGACCCGAGCACAAGCTTGACCGTGGCGTTTGGCCGCTACCGCTCAAAGACGTAAGCGGTCTCAGCAAGGCGACATGCTGAGGATCGACCCGGGACTCAGCACGGCAGGTGTCTGATTCCGGCGTAGAGATCTTCGTCAGACGGATGGGTGTAGATCGTGGTCGTCAACGGCGAGGCGTGCCGAGCGAATCTCTGGGCAAGGTAGAGGTCCCTCGAGCGCCGGTATACGTTCGTGATCGCGAAGGCGTCGGGCAAGAATACGTCGCCACTCCGGCCGCCCTTGGCAATCTCGGGCCGTAACCGGAGCCGATTCTTGGGCTTCCCGTCCTGACCGTAGACATCGCCGACGTTGAGTCCTACAATCTCGGCCAGTCGGAGCCCGGTCCCGAGAGCCAGAGAGTAGATGAGGTGGTCCCGGCTGTTTCGGGCCGTGGCGCGCAGGATCGCTCGCTGCTCGGCTTGTGTCAGGGTCTGCGGGCTGAGGTGGGGCATAGGGGGCTCCTCTCAGCAACGATTCATGCTTGGGTGGGGCGGGAAGTCAAGGAGAATGACCAGCGCCCACTTGGGACGATCCTGGGCTGTGGAGGCTGGAGATGAGAAAAGGACGCCATCGACCGCCAGATTGGGCAGCAGAAGCTCGTGGCCAGGGATGAAGAGAAGACCGCTAATGAATCGTCGAGTCGTCGCTGGCGGGGCGAGATGAACGCTGATGAACTGAGGCCCGGCATCATTGTCCGTGGGCCAGTGCTTCCGGAGCCCATCGAGGTGCTCGTCGTCACGCCGCTCGGCGACGTGATCAAGCTCACCGGCGCGGGCCAGAAAACCGGACAGGTTCACCAGCGCGTTCTGCGCCCCGACCAACTCCAGTTCCTGGAGGCAACGCCCGAGCGCGAGCCTTTCGACGGCGACCCAGCTCGCTTCCGCCTCGGCATCGAGGCCGCGCGCCTTGGGCTCGCCTACGAGTACGACCCGTACTTCTCTCTTTCAATCTCCCGGGTCGACCCACTGCCGCACCAGCTCGAGGCCGTCTACGACTACTTCATGCGCTTGCCGCGCATCCGGTTCCTCCTCGCCGATGACCCTGGTGCGGGGAAGACGATCATGGCGGGCTTGCTCCTCAAGGAGCTGAAGATCCGCGGTCTCGTGAAGCGCACACTAGTCGTCGCGCCGGCGAACCTCTGCTTCCAGTGGCAACGCGAGCTGAAGGACAAGTTCCGCGAGTCGTTCGAGGTAATCCGCAGCGATGTGCTGCGCGCCAACTACGGCCAGAACCCTTGGCAAGAGAAGAACCAGGTCATCACGTCGATCTCCTGGGTCTCGCGCATCGATGACGCCAAGGAGAGCTTGCTCCGCAGCCGATGGGATCTCGTGATCGTTGATGAGGCTCACAAGATGGCTGCCTACAGTGCTGACAAGAAGACGCTCGCCTACAAGCTTGGCGAGGAGCTGTCGACAATGACGGACCACTATCTGCTAATGACCGCCACGCCGCACAAAGGCGACCCGGAGAACTTTTGCCTCTTCCTCGAGCTGCTCGACCGCGACATATACGGCAGCGTGAAGAGCCTCGAGGAAGCGATGCGCCGGCACCATGCGCCCTTCTACCTGCGCCGCACGAAGGAGGCTCTGGTCTCCTTCCCCGATCCCGATACCGGAGAGGTCAAGAAGCTCTTCACGAAGCGCGAGGTCCGCACCGCCTCTTTCGAGCTGGATGGCGACGAATACGATTTCTACGACGCTCTCACCCGATATGTCGAGGACCAGTCCATCAAAGCATCCGAAGACGACAGTGCTCGCGGCCGTGCGCTCACCTTCACGATGGCGTTGCTCCAGCGCCGCTTCGCCTCCAGTGTCTACGCCGTGCGCCGCAGCCTCGAGCGCATGCGTGACAAACGGGAGAAAATCCTCGCCGACCCCGAGAAGTACCGGAAGGAACAGATCGAGGACCGGCTACCCGAGGACTTCGACGACCTGCCCGAAGACGAGCAAATGGAAATCGAGGCGACACTCGAAGGGGTGGTCGCTTCCGTCGATCCGATTGCGCTTCGCGAGGAAATGCAACGGCTCGGCAGACTCATCGAACACGCGCGCGGTCTCGAAGGGCGCGAGATCGAATCAAAGCTGGTGAAGCTGAGGAAGGTCCTTTCGGACAACAACGTCTTCAACGACCCGACGATGAAGCTGCTCATCTTCACCGAACACAAGGACACGCTCGACTACCTTGCCGGCGACGGCAAGGACGGTCGACCGCTCGGCAAACTGCGACAGTGGAACTTGAAGACTACGCAGATCCACGGCGGCATGAAGATCGGCGACCGCGACGCACCAGGCAGCCGTATCTACGCCGAGCGTGAGTTCCGTGAGGATGCCCAGGTGCTCGTGGCTACCGAGGCCGCGGGCGAGGGGATCAACCTTCAGTTCTGCTGGTTCATGGTCAACTACGACATCCCCTGGAACCCGGTGCGCCTCGAGCAGCGCATGGGCCGCATCCACCGCTATGGTCAGGAGCACGACTGCCTCATCTTCAACTTCGTTGCAGTGAACACGCGCGAGGGTCGCGTGCTGGCGAAGCTCCTCGAGCGGCTCCTTGAGATTCGCAGCGAGCTGGGCACCGACCAGGTCTTTGATGTCGTGGGTGAGGTCTTCCCCGCGAACTTGCTGGACAAGCTCTTCCGCGAGATGTACGTGCGCCGGATGGACTTGCGCAACATCGAGGCGAGGATTGTGAGAGACGTCGATCCCGAGCGCTTCCGCAAGATCACGTCCTCGACGCTGGAGGGCTTGGCGAAGCGCGAGCTGAACCTCGGTGCCCTCCTTGGGAAGTCGGCCGAGGCCCGCGAGCGCCGGCTGATCCCGGAAATAATCGAGGACTTCTTCGTCGCCGCCGGCCCCATCGCCGGCGTCCACCCGAAGCCGGTTCAGAAAGACGGACACGTCTACCGCGTTGGAAAGGTGCCGCGCACGCTTCAGCCCATAGGCGAGCGCCTAGAGCCGCGCTTCGGCCAACTCGGCCGTGAGTACCAGAAGGTCGTCTTCGACAAGGCGCTCCTGCCGACCGACCCCACGTTGGAGTGGGTAACTCCCGGCCACCCGTTATTCGAGGTCGTGCGTGACGACGTCGCCGAGCGGGTTCGCGACGATCTCAAGCGTGGCGCCGTCTTCTACGATCTCCAGGCCAAGGTACCTGTTCGTCTTGACGCCTTCGGCGCGTCGGTGAAGGATGGCCGCGGTAACACCGTGAGCCGGCGCCTCTTTGTTATCCAGACCGACGAAGCTGGCGTGCTCACGGTCCGCCAACCCACGTACTTGGCCGAACTGGCCTTCGCTCCCATCGGCACACCAGTCCCGAGCGACAGCCGCATGCCGGACCGCGCCCGCGTGGAGCAGGCCCTCGTCGAGCAGTCTCTCAATCCATTCCTCGAGCAGATCGGCGCTCAGCGGGCGCGCGAGGTAGAGACCATCGCACGGCACCTCGAGATCTCCCTCGGCGAGCTGATCCATCGAGCCAACATGTCGCTCGCCGAGCTGGCGAACCGTCGCATTGAGGGCGAAAACATCCCCGGTCTCAAAGGCAACATCGCCCAAGCGGAGGCGCACCTCGATGAGCTGAACAACCGTCTCGAAGGGCGGCGATGCGAGTTGGCGATGGAGCGCCATCTCGCCATCGGCGACATCGAGCACCTCGGCTGTGCCTGGGTGCTGCCGCACCCACAGCGCACATCCCCAGGATTCGCGCCCATGGTTCGCGACGAGGAGATCGAGAGGATTGCTGTCCAAGAGGCGATTCGCCATGAGACCGAGCGCGGCTGGGAGGTTGACAGCGTAGAGAAGGACAACCGCGGCTTCGACCTGATCTCCAGAAAGCCTCACCCACACGACGAGAAGACCTTCACCGAAGTGAGATTTATCGAGGCGAAGGGGCGCGTCGCCATCGGCGAGATAGCGCTCAGCGACAACGAGTACAAGACGGCAGAGCGCCTGAAGAGCGACTACTGGCTCTACGTCGTGTTCAACTGCGGGACGAAACCAGAAATCCACCTCATCCAGGACCCGGCGCGACTCGGTTGGCAACCAGTGGTTCAGGTCGCACACTACCATGTCGGTCCTGACGCACTCCTCAAAGGGGAGACGCGATGAACTCCCCCGACACCTTCCCGAAACGCCTCATCGAAGTGGACCTGCCAATCAAGAGGATCTCCGCCCACGCCCGGCGCGAGAAGTCGATCCGGCACGGGCACATCTCCACGCTTCACATCTGGTGGGCACGGCGGCCACTGGCAGCCTGCCGAGCGGTCATTCTCGCGGCTCTCTGGCCAGACCCTGCAGACCCGAAGTGTCCTGACAGATTTCTCCGAGAGGCCGGGGCACGAATGAAGGCCTTTCGCGATCGCCGTGGTGGGCCCCCGCGGGACTGGGACAACCCGTTTGAACTCCGGGCAGCGCTGCTCGACTTCATCGCGGACTTTGCCAACTGGGATAATTCCAACGACCCCGACTACCTCAACGCCAGTCGCGCCTTGGTCCAGGTCGCGCACGAATCGCTGGGCGGAGCGCCTGGCACGCGGCCGCTAACCTGGATTTTCGCAGCGGCGATATCGGGTAACACACGCCGCTGGTAGCGTCCGCCTCTTGTGCGGTCTTTCCCTCTGGCGCCGCCCAGTTTCTCATCACGCCTCTCCGTATTTCGTTAGCGCATATACGTTCTTATCCGTCCCAATCTACACGGAGTTCCGGCGTCATCGCGAACCGGCTCGGAGCGCCGACGACCGGGCCGGTGAACCTCGTAACCCCAGTCTCCGTGCCGTTCCTGCCCGGATTCCAAACGCACGGTGGCAGGGTCCCTTTGAGGAGCTTGACGGAGAGACCCAAGACTGACATAGAATGTGTCCGTGGTTAAAACACCGGATGCGATAACCGACGAGGCGTCCTTCTTCCTCGAACCCTCCCATCCCCGCCAGCGCCAGTACGAGGCTCTGCGCGCCTTCTTCGCCGAGGGCCTGCCGTCCGCCGCGGCCGCGCACCGCTTCGGCTACCAACCCGGCTCCTTCCGTATTCTCTGTTGGCGGTTTCGCCACGCGATGGAACGGGACTTCTTTCGCGACATCCCCCACGGACCCAAGTCGCAGCCCCGCAAGGATGCCGTGCGCCAGCGCATCGTCACGTTGCGCAAGCGCAATCTCTCCGTCTACGACATCCGCGACGAGTTGGAGCGCTCGGGCAACGACCGGCTCAGCGTCACCGCCATCCAGGAGGTCCTGCGCGCGGAAGGCTTCACGCGCCTGCCCCGCCGCCTCGATGAGGAGCGTCCCAACCGCCCGCGGCCGATGGCCGATGCCATCGCCGACGTGCGGCGGTTCGCCCTGCCGCCCGGGGAGTTCTCCACCCATGCCGGCGGCTTGTTCCTGCTGCTGCCCCTGCTGGCCCGCCTCGACCTCGATGCCATGGTCCGGCGCTGCGCCTTCCCGGGCACGACGATGATCCCTGCGACCCACGCCGTCCGGACGGCCTTGCTGCTCAAGCTCCTCGGCAAGTCCCGCCGCAGCCACGTGATGGACCTGGTCTTCGATCCGGGCGTCGCCCTCGCCGCCGGGCTTAACGCCCTCCCCAAGGCCACGTTCATGTCGCAGTACTCGGCGCGCCTGGGCCGCAAGGCGCTGCTCCGGCTCCTCGGGGCCTGGATCGAGAAGCTGCGCGACGAGAAGCTCGTCGACGCCGCCTCGTTCGACCTCGACTTCCACTCCATCTCGTACTTCGGGGAGGACCCCTTCGTCGAGAAGCACTACGTCCCCCGACGCAGCCAGCGGCGCAAGGCGGTGCTCGCCTTCCTCGCGCGCGACGCGGGTGGCAACGTCTTCTGCTACTCCAATGCCGACATCCGCAAGGGCGAGGAGGCCGACGAGGTCCTGCGGTTCGTGAGGTTCTGGGAGCAGCGCTACGGCGAGCGCCCCCGACACCTGGTCTTTGACTCCAAGCTGACCACGCACGCGAACCTGTCCAAGCTCCACAACGACCTGCACGTCACCTTCGTCACCCTGCGGCGGCGCTCGCCGGGGCTCGTGGCGCAGATCGCCACGCTGCCGCGCTCCGCCTGGCGGATCGTCCACCTGGACGTGCCACACCGCAAGTTCAAGACCCCGCGCGTGGTCGACCAGCGGATCCACCTCCGGGATTACGAGGGGACCCTGCGGCAGCTGCTGATCCGCGACCTCGGCCACGACCAGCCCACGGTCCTGCTCACCAACGACCTGACCTCCTCCCTCAAGGCGGTGATCACCCGCTACGCGCGACGAATGCTGATCGAGAACGGCCTGGCGGACAGCGTCGACTTCTTCCACCTCGACTCGCTGTCGTCGGCCGTGGCGCTCAATGTCGACTTCGACGTGCTGCTCACGGTCATCGCCAGCGGCATTTACCGCCGGCTCGCCCGGGCCCTGCGCGGCTACGAACGGGCCCGCGCCCGGCAGATCTTCCGGCGCTTCCTCGACACTACGGCGCGGGTCGCCATCTCCAAGAGCCAGGACCTCGTCACCGTTCGCCTTCCCCGGCGGGCGCACAACCCCATCCTGCTCGACGCCGGTCTGATCGGCACCACGACCCCGATACCCTGGTGGAAGGGACGCGACCTCAAGATCGAGATCGTCTGACC
>Ga0302046_10005316_pt1 | contig 11382 bp, 6 predicted proteins | sample RVTome_11_FD_200261 | JGI IMG/M metagenome (GOLD analysis project Ga0302046, IMG submission 200261) | Soil microbial communities from uranium-contaminated site in the Upper Colorado River Basin, Wyoming, United States - RVT147D111 (version 2) ... | reverse complement strand
GTCAGGCGTTCCTCAGCCAGATCGAAGAAGCCGATGTCCCGCGAGATCTCCAGTCGATAGGACTGTGCCCCTGGGACGGGCGTCCACCGAAACACGGCATCGAATGACGAGGCCCGGAAGACTTGTTCCGCATGGGGCGCCACGAGTCGTTCGGGAGCCTGCGGCAGGGGCTCCAGAATTGGGGTGTCGCCGCGCGAGAAGACGCCTTGCTGGGATGGGACCAGCACGGTTTGATCGCCAGCCTCGAGCTCCACTTCACCCTCGAGAACCTCGAGCCGGGTCGCCTGGCCCGCTTCGACCTTGAGCCGGAAATCCGTGCCTCGGGTCATGGTGTTCGCGGTGGGGGTCTCGATGAGGAAGCCCGTCTCGCCTCCACCCAACGTGCGCGTCCAGATGCTGCCCTCGACCAATTCAAGCCTCACCCGGGCCTTGGACGAAGCTCCCGCCGCGGACGGCAACGTGGACGGCAACGTGATCAGGCGAGCCTTGCTGTGGCTTCGAAGGACGACCTGGCTTCCGCCGTCGAATTGAATGCGCGCTCCCGAATGACGCCACGTTCGAAGCAAATCCCCCTCCCGAAGGAGGAGGTCCTGCACGACGGGAATGTAGCGATCGTCGAAGCTGCGGCGAACCTCTGCTTCCCCGTAGACTCCCGCGATCTTGGCGAGGGTGCGATCGGCAGCCAGCATGTCCCGAGGGACTTCGATCGTGGTCCCAGGGCTCCTCAGCAAATTGAACCGAGCGAGCTCGTCCCATGAGCTCGCGAGCTCTGGATATTGGCGAAAGAGCTCCTCGGGAGAAGACTCGGAGGTGGTGATGATGACGTAAGCGTCCTTCTGATCCTTCTTGTCGGAGGACTCCTCCGCGGGACGGGCAGCCGCCACCGCTCCCAGGATCGAAAGGCTCATGAAAACCAGTACGAATCTTGTCATCGCGTTCCAGACGTCTTTGGGGTCATGGAGATGATGGCCGGGCCTAGGGTCAGAATGGGAATCGTCTGTCGTCGTTGAACTGGAGCTCGAGCGTGTACAACCGTCACTTGCACTGGCGCGTCTGCTTTGAGAGTTAGGTCACCCCAGGCCGTTCGCCTGCTCATCAAGCAATTACTTTGCCACTACCCGCCCTTTGGCGGTGCACCACCTAACACCCTCAGTTCATTTGAGTTCGCCGGGCCTCCCGGTCGAGCGTGGCCGCACGGAAGCCCCCTGCCGTTGGGATTCCCCCGCAAGGGAGTGCCCAAAACACCACAGAAGCAGCAGGGGGTATCCCCACGGATATACCTTAAAATCAATAGTTTAGACAGAGAACCCCGCCGATCCGGGCTGGCACGAGGGTTGCTCTGTAAAACCGCTTAAGGAGGAGTCCGACATGGCAAGAGCAGTCAAGACGCGTGGTAAAGGGCGGCTCGCGGCAACGGCGGTCGCGGCATTCGTGGTCGTCTCGTCGCTCGTGGGCTACGGCGTCGCGCAAAGCACCCAAGTGACCCAAGCTGAATGGGCGGTCTACATGGTTCAGGGTTTGGGTCTCGATTGGAACATGCCGCCGCAAGCGACCGCCAATGACTATGTCGCTCGTCTCCTCTGGTCCACCAGCATCGAGTTCCCGGCGACCCGGGTCCTTCCAGGCTCGAGCGCTTCGCTCGCCATTAACGAAGACGCGGCGCCGGCCTTCATCAATACGAGCTCGCCCACCGCGGAAGCACTCTACCGAATCTCGACCGTGCAGCCCGGCGATTACAACTTCCGAGTGAACCTGGCGGGGGGTACCGCCATGTTGAAGGTCGGGAGCGCCCTCTTCGAGATCACGCAGCCCGAAGAAGAGTTCCGTTGGGTGGACCTCAGTCGGGTGAGTCTCGACCCCGGCGAGCACACAGTGAGTCTCCTTCTCTCCGAGGGTGCCCGCGCGGAAGGGCTTTCCATCGTGCCTCCTTGCCTGCGCCGGATCGAGCCCCTGGAGGGATGGCAACCGCTCGAGAATTTGACCTTCGCGGAGCTCGCGGTCACCGTGGCACGAGCGCTCGACCTCGAGTACGACCTCCCGAAAATGGGGCCCGAGATCAAGATTCGGGGAGAAGAGTTCCAGAGGACTCTCGAGCTTCCGGTACACGACCAGCCTCAAGGAACCTCCGAGGATCCATTCTGGCTCAGCACGGGAGGCAATATCGTCACCGCGCGCGCCCGCTTCACGGTTCCCGAGCATGGCTTCTATTCCATCGAGGCGCGTTACCTCAGCAGCACCCCGGTGCGTTGGGTATCGAACGGCTGTCTCAAGATCGTGACCTGCGCGTTTTCCGGCGAGCAGGGCATGCATTGGAGGAGAGTCTTGGTCCTCGAGCTCGACGCGGGCGAGCAGGATCTCGAGGTCACGCTTCCTCCCGACGCGTCTCTCGACCAGGTCGTCATCCAACGACGTGACCCAAGCATCGAGGCGTACATCCAGGTTGCGGCCGACGAGGGTTTTCGAATCGGCACGGCGAGCCAGGTCGTTCGTCGTCGCGAGGCCATGGCGGCCGCTCTTCGCCTCAGCAATCGTTTCGAGGGAAGAACGCAGTTGGGTTGCCAAGACACGCTCGTTGCCATGGAGCAGGCCGCTTTTCTCCGCATGGCCGTCCTCCGGAACGAGCAAGACCAGGATGGCGACCTGAACACGTTCGCGCTCCCCGTACCCGATGTCGCCGCCAGTGGCGCGGGCGCCAACCTCTTTCCCAAGGGAGGCACCGACGTGGCGGGAAGCCCAATCGTCCCGGTCCCGACTCCGGTCGGAGAGGTATCCTCGGATTAGTGAGCGACTCGGAACGCCGACATCACCTTCCTAAAGATTTAAGGGGCTACTTAATCTAGCAAGGACAAGGGCACTACTAGATTAACCCCGATCCGACATTCTCGATCGTGACCTCGATCGTGAAAAGCTCGAGAACGCAGTCTGTCAGAGCGGAAGTCCCCGTGATTGCCAACCCCCACGTTCGGTTAAGTTCGCGAACACAGCTTTGAGCTCGGATCCGACGCTCGCGGCGAGTTGTTTCGGGGATCCCCGGACGAGTTTCTTGTCGGATCGGGGTTAAGTAGCGGTCCCTAGGAGAGTCTTCTCGCGCGCGGTGACGCTCGGTGCATCGGACGCGTCTGGATCGAGGTCACTTTGCCAGGCTGTTGGGGCCGCGTCGAGTGGTAGTAACTGTAGTAGCGGTGGTAGCTGTCTTGTTTGGGATCCACGCCGTTCAGGACGACGCCCAGGAAACGGGCTTGCGTCTTGCGAAGTGAATTGAGGCAACGGCGAGCCAGCTTGCGGTCGACCGCGTTCGAGCGCACCACCATCACCACCATGTCCGCGAGCTTGGCGAGGAGGATGGGATCGGTGACGCCGGCTATAGGAGGCGCGTCGAGCAAGATCCAAGTGAATCGCTGCCGCGCTTCCTCGAGAAGACGCTTCACCGCGGGCGTGCCGATGAACGCGGGCGGATTCGGAGGCCGCTTGCCGGCGGTGATGAGCGAGAAATTGGGGAAGCGGGTCTGTTGCACGACGGAGCTCAGCACCTGCAGATCCCGCAAACAGTAGTCGGCCATTCCCGGTTCGCGCGAAAGCTTGAGGCGACTGTACAGGTTACCCCGCCTCAGATCGAAGTCGATCAGCAAGGTCGGGTCGCCGGAAGCCGCCAAGGCGCGAGCGGTGTGGAGGGCAGTGGTGGACTTTCCTTCCTGGGGCACGGAGCTCGTGATGAGGACGACGTTGCCCTGCTCGCTCTCCCGACTGAAGAGAAGTGCGGTACGCAGCGTGCGGTAAGCCTCCGTGACGATGCCTTCGTCCGCGTCCTCGTGCTTGGGGACCATGGCCAGGCAGTCCGTGCGCAGGTGCGTCTCGATGTCTTCTTGCTCCTTCAGCGTGTTGTCGAGGTAGTCGCGCAGGAAGAGGATGCCACAACCGAGGGCGAGACCGGCGACGAGGGCGAGGGCCAGGTTCTTCTGGGGATTGGGACTGATGGGACTACTTGGGACCACCGCTTGTTCGATGATCGAGACGTTGTTGTTCCAGAGGCTCGACGCCACGTCGGTCTCTTTGATCTTCTGCAGGATGACCTCGTAGAGATTCTTGTTGGAGACGGTCTCCCGCTGAAGCATCTCCATCTGTACGGCCTTCCGCCCTTCCTCGAAGGACTCCTTCCTATGCTCGTTCACCGAGGCGAGAAGCTCCTGCTCGCGCCTCCGGATTTGCTGGTACTCGGCCTGGATGCCGGCGACGATCTTTTCGGCTTGGTTATCGATCGCATCCTGGAGCTGATCGATCCGCGTTCGGAGCTTGATGACCTCCGGGTGTCCTTCCTTGTAGCGGTTCTTGAGCTGGACCAGATCCACCGCGAGGGCCGCCCGTTGCATGTTCAGGTTGGAGACGAGGGGATCCTCAGCTACCTGGGGCTGAGATTCGAGCGATTGCCCCGTGCGCTTCAACGACTGAATCTGGGTCAACATGCTCTCTAGCTCGATGCGGCGGGTCTTGGCGTCCGTATAGGCCTCATTCAGCTTCTCGAGCGTTCCGGAAACGATGCTCTGTCCTTCCTCGGGAATGAAGAGGTCCTGCTTCTCCGTGTACTCGTAGAGCTTCTCCTCGGACTGTCTCACCTCTTCCTGGGCGGCGCCGAGTCGCTCTTGAAGCCAACCGTAGATGTTGCGCGTGGTCTCGATCTTGGTCTCCAGGTTTTGCTCTACATAGGCTTCCGCAAACGTGTTCGCCCATAGCGTCGCCGTCTTGGGGTCTGGGTGCGTGATCGCCACTTGCGCCAGCCGCGTGTCCGGCAGCGGTACGACCGATACGTGAGAGACCAGAAGCGCGGCCGGATCCTTGGCCTGTTTGAAGGGGGCCTGGTCGTTGAGCTTCAACTTGAAGAGGACCTTCTCGGCGAGGGCTTTGCTTTCGATGATGCGGTACTGCGTCCGATAGAAGTTCTGGTAGTCGAACCAGTTCAAAGCGGTCGTCGGGTAAGGATTGGAAAGTGCCGAGATGTTCTGGGTGGGCGGATCGATCTGAACGAGCGCGTGCGATCGGTAAATGGGCACCTGCATGAAGGTGAGGAGAAACCCGAGACCGACACCGACAATGGTCATCGCGAGGATAGTCGCCTTGCCCGCCCAAAGGAGCCGCAGCCCGTTTTTGAGGTCGAAACCCTCGAAGTCAGGCGGTGGCATGCTGGAGTCGTGCTTCATCGTCTGGAGCTCCTCAAAAGATCCGCTTGCCCACCTTGACCATGTCGCCGGGGACCAGCGGGATGTCGGGCTTCTTGCCGTTCTCGATGTCCTCCAAGTCGATCTTGATCCGCTCCGGCTCGGCTCCCGCTCGCTTCCTCAAGATTTCGACCTTGCCCTTGCTCCCGAACTTGCTCAGTCCGCCGGCGAGCGAGACCGCCTGCAAGACCGTGAGTCGGTTCTTGAGAGGGAAGGAACCGGGGTTGTTGACCTCGCCCGTCACGTAAATCGCTTCCTGGGCCGGCACGGTGATGAGGTCGTTGCTCGTGACGTTCAGCGCGAGAATCGCGCGTTGCTCGTCCGCACTCATGTCCCGAGAGAGCCAGACGCGCTGCACGGTCGAGCCGTCATCGAAGACGCCCCCCAGCCGGGTGACGACGATCTCCCCGCTCGCCTGCGCGGTGAACCCTCCGGATTCGGTCAGGAGGTCGAGCAAAGTCTTGGGACCGTTGAGGTAGTACTTCCCGGGCCGGGCGATTTCCCCAACCATCGTCACCCACTGGGAGAGATACTCCTTGACCTTGACGCTTACCTGAGGATCGACGAGATAGTCCTTGGCCAGAAGCTCTTCGATCCGCTCACGGACCTCTCTGAGGGTCAAACCCTCGACCTGAACTTCGCCGATGAGGGGAAACGAGATCTCACCACCGTGCTGGACGGTGACGAGGCGCGTGAGATCGTCTTCGCCATAGACGACGACGTCCAAGACGTCGCCGGGACCGACGCGATAGATTTCGTCCTTCGTTTCGACGTCGACCTCAGCCTCCGGCGTCGTTTCCAACGGGGGAGCGGCCTTCGGCGCGAGGCGAGCCTCCTCGGTTTCCGTGCCGGCATTGCCCTGGAGAGGTCCCACCGCGGACGAGAATGCGCTCACCGGGCAGATCGAGCCTAGCCCTAGCACGAGACCGGCTAGCAGCGTCTTCCAGTGAGCCATTGCCATCCTCAACCTCCCCCTACCTCGAAAAGATCCCTACCCCTACGATGATGCGTAGGACGTTGCTCGTGTACTGAAACTGATCCAGATTGGACCGCCGTCTCTCGTATCGGTAGTCCGCGCGGAAGTATGTCAGCGGGGAGAAGAAGTACGCCGCACCCACCCAGCCGGCGAGGGCGTGGTCGTTCCTTGGCTCGGCCGACTCGATGCTTTCGAGAGGGTAGCGGTTGTCATACAGACTCGCTCCCGTCACGAGCTGCAAGTTCTGTCGTAGCGGTCCGGTGAACTGGACGGTGCCAAAGTTCGTGAGGTAGTAGCTGTTGTCCTCGAAGTTCGAGAGATTCGTTTGCCGCCCCGCCTCGATGAGGATGGATGCCGCCTCGGTGAAATACCTCGTGAGGCTCGCGCTGGCGACGAAACCGCGATACTCGAGGCCGCTGGCCCCGTCTCCGAATTCCTGCCAGGAGTACCCGGCGCGAACCGTGCCTGTCAGAAGCGGCGAGAGCTCGCCCTGTAAGCCCAGCTGAACCGCATTGGACGTCGATTTGGCCTCGGGCCGCGTCGATGGCTCGGGCGTGATATCGCGGACATACTCGCCGAAGATGGAACTGAGCGGCGAGCGGCGATAGTAGAACCTTCCTCCGGTCCGTATCGTCTCGTAGTCGAAGAACACCGTCTGGTCGTCTCGGAAGCGCACGAAATCGTAACCACCGTTCAGAGCCACTCCCAGCCGTTCGTTTAGATCCATGGTGAGCCCGACTTCCGTCAGGTTGTGGTTGAAGGGCTCGACGTTGAAGAAGACTTCCTGGCCCGGATCGAACTCCGTGGTCTCGAATGTTCCGCGGAGAAAATGGTTCCGCGCGTCGAACTGCATTCGAGGAGAGACTGGAACGTTCGTTCTCACGTCGAATCCGTGAGAGAAGTTTTCTTTGAGGAGATCGAACTCTTGGAAATTTCGATAACGGAGCTGGTAGGCAAAATCCAAGGTGTTTTCGGACTCGATGAGCTTGAAGTCCGCGACGGCGCGCGCGTAGATGGCGTCGTCGGTAAAAGGATCTTCGGCGTCGAGCGTGACGTTGTCTCCGCGCACCCAGCTGAACTCGGCCAACGGTTGGAAGAGAAAGCGACCCAGGAGGATCCCATTCGTGGGACCCTGCACGGCATCAACCTGCTCGAGAGGCGGCTCGAACATGGGCCGGCCCTCGTTGGGGGCGGGGAAGAGACTGATGAACTCCGCCTGGCTTCCCGCTTCCTCCTCGGCGGAAGGCGCGGAAGCTACCGCCGGCGCGGGGTCGAGCGGCACGACCGGCGGTGCGGCAGCGGTCACCTCTCCGCTTCTCGCCGGCACCTCACCCACCGCGTCCGCGGGAACCCCGCCTTCCGGGATGGCAGTCACGGCCTCAGGCGTGGTCGCCGCGTCCGGAGCATCACCGTTGCCGCCCTCCGCGTTTGCCGGCGGTGAATTTCTGGAAATCTTGATGAGAATTCTGGTCGACCGTTGCTGACTGACCACCGAGCTTGCCTCGAGGTCGAGCTCCATGATGATGCGTGAGTAGACCTCGTCGCCCAGCTTCATGGGCCACATCTCGAACCGTCTCGTGAAGGGCGTCGTCACGTCGTATTTCTGGTCGACGGGAGACAATGCCGGGACGTCGATGGTGAGCCGATAAGAATCGGGTCCCGTCCTTCGCGTCGTCTTGAACCCGGAGATGTCGCCACTCGCGACGATGTGGACCTCGAAGAGATCGGCATCCGACCTGGCAAACATGTTCAGGAGCCTGACGGTTTCGTCGCTTGCGTTCGCTGATGCTGCCACCAAACAGACGACAGCAAGGAACGCGGCGACCAGGCTTCTCCGCACCAAGGTGTTCATTTGTCCTCCACGGCTTTGAGGGTTGCCCCGACCTTGCGGGCGTGCGCTGAGGACGGGTCTTCCGATCGGAGCCTTCCACCAAATCGGATCACCCAGAGCACGAGCGCCGCCAGCAACACGGAGTCCAACACGATCCATACGCTTCGGGTCAGAGGAGCGTCGGCGAGGTGGAGCGCCCCTAACCCGAGTCCAAAGGTCACCAGGTAGAGAAAGACCACCGCCTGTAGCGGGCTGAGTCCGCAACGAACCAGGCGATGAGACAGGTGGCACCGGTCCCCCACGTGAATGGGTCGGCCTTCCGAGATTCGAATGTAAATGACGGACATCGTGTCGAGCAGCGGGACCGCCAGTACCAAGGGAGGCATGAGAACCGGGAAGAGTGTCGAGGACGCGGAGCTCACGTAGTGTTCCAGCATCGTGAGCGACGACAGAATGAATCCGAGAAACAGCGACCCCGAGTCGCCCATGAAGAGCGACGCCGGTGGGAAGTTGAAGCGCAGGAAGCCGACGAGCGTGCCGATGAGAGCCGCCAGAATGAAACAAATGAAGATCTCGCCGAGCTCGGCGGCATTGATGAGAAAAACCGAAGCGGACACAGCGGCCACGCCGGCGGTCAAGCCGTCCATGTTGTCGAGGAGGTTGAAGGCGTTCGAGATGCCGACGATCCATAGAACGCTAACCAAGACGTTCACGGCGTCGTGGCCCGCGAAGTCGACACGGACGCCGCAAGCCACCGCGACCGATGCGGCCACGATCTGGGTGGCAAACTTCCAACGCGTCGGGAATCGCTCGCCCAACAGGTCGTCCAGCAGGCCGACGACGAACATGATGGTGCCACCCAGCAACAGCCCGATCAGCGGAGTCCGTACCGACCAAGCCTCCCGTAGCGCTTCGGTGGCTTCGGGGAGCAAGCTTCTCAAAGCGGGCACGGAGGCCATCCACGGAGCCAGCGCAAAACCAACCAGAACCGTCGCAGAAAAACTGAGATAGATGGCAATGCCGCCAAGCCGGGGCTTGGGCGCATCGTGCGCTTTTCTCCCTCCCGGCCGGTCGAGAAAGCCGTGCCGGATGGCTCGTGAGCGAATCCATGGTGTGAGAAGCAAAGTCATCCCCAGAGGTATCGCGGCGGTCAGCAAGTAGATCGGCATCAGTTCGATAGCTCTCTTGTCTGGGGAAAACTCCCACTCCCAGGGGGAAACTCCCTACAATCGAGCGAGCTCCCGCTTCCGAAAATCGGGACTCCGGCGTTTCGAGCGCTTGCGCTCAAAGCGCGCAGACCCCCCAGCCGAGCGGTTGCGCTAAGCTGTTGATAAGCTTTCATTAGCATTTTGGGAAGAGCGTCCCCCGCAGCACATCGAGCCGGCAGGGATCCCGCTATCGCCCTCGCCGTCGAGCTCTTCGCGCAGGGGTTCCCCCACACGGAATCAGGCCTAGGGTCCTGCTTAGGACCGCGTTTGCCCACGACTCGACTTAGCGGTTGGGTGACCATCTCTAACCCACTTTTGTTTATGTACTTAGACCGAGACTTCGAGAGGCGGTTATTCCGATTCCAGCCATGGACCGGACATGACGCCCACCGGTTGGACAAGATTGCAGGATCTGTTCCAGACCGCTAACTCTTTGAAGAAGAGTGGATTGTGCAGGGAGGCTGTGGCTCGAAGGCGCCGTAAGGAAGCGCCCTAAACGTCTGGCTTTTCCGAGCGCCTTGCAAGCAGAAGGCGGAGGTAGAGACGGTCGAGATCGTCGAGAAGTCGCTCCAGGCCGAACCGCTGGGTGACGCTTCGGCGAGCCCGCACCGTGGCCTTGGCCAGATTGCCGTTACTCGACAGGATCTCGGCGAGACCACGAGCGAGTGCTTGGGGATCGGCTGGAGGAACCAGCTTTCCCAGACGGCCATCCTCCAGCAGATCCGGGGTTCCCCCGACGGAAGTGGCCACGACCGGAACTCCCGATGCCATCGCTTCGATCAGCGCAACCGGCGTGCCTTCGTTCAAAGAGCAGTTCACCGCGACGTCCAGGTCGGCATAGATGCGCTCGAGATCGTTGCGGAATCCGAGGAAACGAACCCGGGAGTCCAAGCCGAGACGCTGCGCTTGTCGCTCGAGCGCAGGCCTCTCCGGACCGTCGCCTGCGACGAGCAAGATTGCTTCTGGCTGTGCCACGGAGAGCTCGACCATGGCCTTTAGAAGCGTCGAGATATCTTTGATCGGTACCAGGCGGCCGACGCATCCCACGAGGCGCGCTTGCAGTGGGAGCCCGAGCTCTCGACGCAGCTCGCCGCGCCTCAGCTCGACGTCCCGGAAGCGCTCCAGCTCCAAGCCTAGCGGCACGACTGCGATCTTCGTTCGCGGAGCGATTTGCCTTTCCACCAGGTCCGCGGCCACTCTGTCGCTCACCGCGACAATCTTGTCGGTGACTCGGGCGAGCATCCGCTCCACCCATTGGAAGAAACCCGCCACCGCGGGCCCGAAATACCCGTCGAATACCGAGCCGTGAAACGTGTGCACGACGATAGGTACGCCGGCCATGCGTGCGGCAAGCCGCCCCAGAGCACCCGCCTTCGCCGTGTGCGTGTGCACGATGTCCGGCCGCTCACGCTTCATGAGAGCGAAGAGCCGGAGGAGCGTGACCAAGTCTCGCAACGGATCGATCCGACGACCGAAGGTGGGAATGACTTTCATCGAGATTCCCTTCGCCTCGGCTAGGCCCATGAAATTCCCTTCCCGATCGCCTTCGCGTCCCACCACCAAAAGGGAATCGTATCGTGCGGGATCCAGTCCTGCTGTCGTCAAGATGACGTGGATGGCTGGCCCCCCGATGTTGAGCCGCGAGAAGAGTCGGAGGATCCGGAGCTTTCGAGCCGCCGGCTGGTCGAGAGTCTTCGGGCGAGGCGTCTCCCGGATTTCGAGATCCGGCAGCGACACAGAGGCCATGCGATTCACCTAAGCAACGCTCGTGCCAGCCATCACACCCACCCGCGTACGAAGTAGTAGGCGAGCTTGACGTACTCCGAGAAAACGACCTTTGCGCTCCACCAATCGCGCCACCAACCTTCCCGCTTCCAAACGCTCGGGTCGGCGGGGCTATTGACGAGGACGACCTCGTCACCAAGTGACCTTCGCGCAGCGAGAAACGTTCTCCGTTGGTGGAAAGGTGACGTCACGAGCGTGAGGGAATCAATGCCATGCTCGATGAGTATGGGACGCGCGAACTCGACACTTTCTCGCGTGCTACGTGAGCGGTCCTCGATGAGGAAGGCTTCATCCGGTGCGCCGAGCTCTTTTGCGTGCTGCATCAAGCTCAGGGCGTGATCGCCGGGTCCCGGCTCGCCACCGCAAAAGATC
>Ga0302046_10005314_pt1 | contig 11383 bp, 9 predicted proteins | sample RVTome_11_FD_200261 | JGI IMG/M metagenome (GOLD analysis project Ga0302046, IMG submission 200261) | Soil microbial communities from uranium-contaminated site in the Upper Colorado River Basin, Wyoming, United States - RVT147D111 (version 2) ... | reverse complement strand
CGGGCCGAGCGTTCGGACGACCTGCGCTTCGAGCGGCAGCAGGGAATCCACGAGCGCCGTGACGGCGTAGCTCTGTGGGCTCGTTCGGGCCAGCACGTTGCCGACCTCGACCGCCGCGTCCGACGGGCGGTAGCTCCGGAAGCCGAAGCCCCGCGTGAACGAGATGTCCGGCCCGGGGCCGTAGTCCCAGAAGACGACCCGCCCGGCGGGAATCTGCAACTCCCAGGTGTGCAGCGGCCGGCCGTACCGGATCCACGTCTGGCCGGCGAACGTGTCCGATCCGTCCGCCGCGAGCGTGCCGCTCGAGAACTGCAGCTCCGCCGCGACGACCCGGGCCACGTGCTCCAGCCGACGCTCGTTCCAGGTGGTGAGGAACAGCGGCTCCATCGAGGTCCAGAAGGCCACCCGGACCTCCCGCTGCCCCAGCGTGTCGAGCGCGTCGTACGCCTGCTGCTGGTTCGTGCGCAGCAGCAGCCGGACGTCGTCGAACGCGCGCGCCACCGAGTCGGGCAGCTCGGCTCGCGCGGCCACGTACTCCAGGGACGCCAGGGAGTCGCGTCCCAGCTCGTGCAGCACGAGCGCCCGGAACAGCCGGAACCGCGGATCGTTCGGGTGCCGCTCCCGCAGGACCCGCGTCAGGCTGTCGGCCCGGGCCCAGTCGGCGGCGTACACCCACTCGCCGAGCAGCGCCACGGGCGCGGCCAGGAGCGTCGGGTCCGCCTCCCAGGCCCGCTGGAACGCCGCCTCCATGTCCACCCGCGCGTCCCGGTTCATGGCGGATCGGGAGCGGAAATACTGCGCCATGTTCCGGGCGAACACGTCCGAGCAGAGCTGGTTGACGGGAATCAGCCAGGCGAGGTCGGCGGACGAGCTGCTGAAGTTGTCCTGCGCCGGGGCCTCATCCCGGCTGCAGCGCCACTGTCCCACCGAGACCTGGTCAATCTGGCCGAAGCTCCGCCAGTCCCGCCAGAAGTCCTGCTGAATCATCCCGCGCGTGTAATGGAGAATGGCCACTTCGCGGGGGGTGAGCGCGACCTCGCCACTGGTGCCCCGCTCGCTGGCCCGGTCGAGGCTACGGAGCGCGTCCGTACGGGCCTGCCGGTGGTGCAGCACCAGCGCCAGGGCGAGATACAGGCGGGGTTCCTGACCGAACTGACGCAACGCCCGCTCGATCAGTTCCGCCGCCTGCTGGCGGTCCTGCCACGCGTCCTGGGCCGGGCTCGACGTCATGCCCAGCAGGAAGCCCGCTAGGCCGGCCCCGCACCGGGCGTCGCCGCCGGGCGGCGCGGCCAGATACTGTGCCGCGAGCGCGAGCGAGTCCGCGCGGGTGGTGGCCGCACCGATCTCCGGAAGCGCCGTCGCAAAACACCCGCCGCCCTGCGCCGGCGGCCCCAAGGCCGGAGCCGCGAGGGCAAGCGCCAAGGTCAATCCAGCCAGCACCATACGACCTCTCACGAAAGGGGCGGGACCCGGGTCCCGGGCCACGCCCGGCCACAGTGGCTACGCGTGAAACCGCGGCCGCGTTGCGGCCGTAGAGGGGATGAACCTAGCCGGAAACAGCCAGTCATGAAGCGCCGGACCAAGATCATCGCGGGAATAGTCGGGACCATCGTGCTCGCGGGCGGGGCCACCGCCGTCAAGGCCGCCGGGAGCGGCAAGGGCGACGGCGACGTCAAGACCGTCGCGGCCGAGTGGGGCACCGTCGTGGACAAGGCGCTCGCGGTCGGCCGGATCGAGCCCGAGGTGGAAATCGGGGTGAAATCCCAGATCAGCGGCGTCGTCCAGCGGCGCTTCCAGGAGGAAGGCACGTTCGTGCGGGCGGGCGAGCCGCTCCTGGAGATCAAGCCCACCCCCACCCCGCTCGAGCTGGCCGATGCCCGTCGCCAGCTGGAACTCCGCGAGCTGGAGCTGGCCAATCTCCGGCTCGACCTCGAGCGGAACGAGTCGCTGCGGCAGCAGGGCCTCGTGTCCGAGCAGGACTACCTCGCCACCCGCCAGCGCGTGCAGCAGCTCGAGATCCAGCGGCAGATAGCCGCGGAGCGGCTGTCGCTGCTCGAAGAGGGCCGGATCACGAAGGGCGAGGGACGCATGGAGACCGTCATCCGGTCGCCCATTGACGGCTACATCCTGGAGTACGCGGTGCAGGTGGGCGATCCCGTCGTCCCCATCAGCACGTACCAGGAAGGCACGGTGCTGATCCGGATGGCGGAGATGAACCGGCTCATCTTCCGCGGCAACGTGGACGAGATTGACGTGGGACGCCTCCGCGAGGGGCTGCCCGTCGAGATCAAGATCGGCGCGCTCCCGGACGCCGAGGTCACGGGCCAGCTCACCCTGATCTCGCTCAAGGCCAGGACCGAAGACAACGCCACCCGCTTCCCGGTGGAGATCTCCGTCCGTCCCGGGCCCGGCATCGTGCTCCGCGCCGGCTACTCCGCCAACGCGGACGTCATCATCGAGCGGCGGGACAGCGTGCTCACCATTCCGGAGCGCCTGGTCCGGACCGAGCACGACACCTCGCGGGTCACGATCCTGCGGCCGGACGGCACGCGGGAAGAACGGATCGTCCGGCTCGGCCTGAGCGATGCCATCACGGTCGAGGTGCTCGAAGGCCTGAACGCGGGCGACCGCGTGGTCGAGCCGCCGCCCCGCGAAATCAAGTAACCGGTCCGTCACGTGCATCTGGCGTCCGCCCTCCGCGAGTTCACGGCCGATCTGCGCGCGCAGCGGCTGCGCACCACGCTCACCGTGCTCGGCATTGCGTGGGGGACGATCGCGGTCGTCGTGCTGCTCGCCTTTGGCGTGGGCCTCGAGCGGCAGACCGTGAAGCGGTTCCACGGCCTGGGCGACCGCATCGTCATTCTGTTCGGCGGTCGTACCACCGTGAGCTACGCGGGGTTCCCCGAGGGCCGGTACATCAGGCTCCGGGAAGACGACGGCCACCTGCTGCGCCGCGAGATTCCCGAGATCGCGGCGTTGAGCCCGGAGTACTCGAACCGCCAGACGCCGGTTCGGCGCGGCGTCAACTCCGCCAACCCCAACATCACGGGCATCTACCCCGTCTACGGGGACATGCGGAACATCATCCCGGCCCCGGGCGGCCGGTTCATCAACGAGCGCGACCTGACGCAGCGGCGGCGCGTCGCCATGCTCGGCGACGAGATCGCCCAGTTGCTGTTCGGCACCGAGGAGCCGGTGGGCCGGCAGGTCCTGATCGGCGAGACGCCGTTCCTCGTGATCGGGGTCATGCAGCCCAAGACCCAGAACTCCTCGTACAACAGCCGGGACAAGGACCGGGTGTTCATCCCGGCCAGCACCCACGTGGCCCTGTTCGGCGACCGCTCGGTGGCCAACTTCGTCTATCGCGCGAGCGACGCCACGGCCACCAAGCGGATCGAGGGCCGCGTCTACGAGCTGCTGGGCCGCCGGTACGCGTTCGATCCTGACGACGAAGACGCCCTCGCGGTCTGGGACACGAGCGAGTTCGAGCTGCAGTTCAGCTACATGTTCCTGGCGTTCAACATGTTCTTCGCCATCATCGGCAGCTTCACGCTCACGGTGGGCGGCATCGGCGTGGCCAACATCATGTACATCGTGGTGCGCGAGCGCACCCGCGAGATCGGCATCCGCCGGTCCGTGGGCGCCACCCGGCGCGACATCCTGCGCCAGTTCTTCGGCGAGAGCTTCCTGATCATCGCGATGGGCGCGCTGGCCGGATTCCTGGGCTCCTGGGGGATCGTGACCCTGGCCAGGCTCGTGCCCATGCAGGAGTTCGTGGGCACGCCCACGGTCTCACCGCTCGTGATCGGCGTGACCCTGTCCCTGCTCGCCGCCGTGGGCGTGCTCGCCGGCTACTTTCCGGCCCGCCGCGCCGCCGCCCTGGACCCCGTCGAAGCGCTGCGGCACTGAAGCCATGTGGAAGATTCTCCTCGCCGAGTTCTTCGGAGATCTCCGGGCGCAGAAGCTCCGCGCGGGTCTCACCATGTTCGCCATGACGTGGGGCACCATCGCCATCGTGCTGCTGCTCTCCTTCGGCGAAGGACTAAAGACGGCCATCAGCACGGGCCTGCTCAATGCGGGTGACCGTCTCTTCATGGTGTACGGCGGCACCACCAGCAAGGAATGGCAGGGCCTTCCGACCGGACGCCGGGTCCGGCTCATCGAGCAGGACCTCACGCTGCTCCAGCAGGCCATCGCCGAAATTGACCTCGTGAGCCCGTCGTACGGCCGGTGGGGCACCAGCCTGCGGTACGGCGAGCAGAAGACCACGACCTACATGGAAGGCGTGTACCCCGCGTTCAGCGAGATGCGCCGCATGTTCGCGGCGCCGGGCGGACGGTTCCTGAGCCAGCAGGACCTCGACCAGCGCCGCCGCGTGCTGTTCCTCGGCAACGAGATCGCCGAGCGGCTGTTCGGGAACGAGGACCCGGTGGGGAAGACCGTGCTGCTCGACGGCCTGCCGTTCACGGTCGTGGGCGTGATGCAGAAGAAGTTCCAGGACTCGAGCAACAACGGCCCGGACGCCAACCGCGCCATCATCCCGGCGTCCACGCTCCAGACCATCTACGGCCCCCGGTTCGTGAGCCACCTGCTGATCCGGCCGCGGGATGCGCGCGAGGCCCCAGCCGTCAAGCAACGGCTCTACGACGTGTTCGGCCGGCGGTATCAGTTCGACCCGTCGGACGTCCGCGCTCTTTCGATGTGGGACTTCATCGAGGACAAGAAGCAGACGGACGCCATCGGCCTTGGCATCCAGATCTTCCTCGGCCTTGTGGGGGCGTTCACCCTGATCGTGGCCGGCGTGGGCGTCGCGAACATCATGTACGTGGTGGTGCGGGAACGCACGCGCGAGATCGGCATCAAGCGCGCCGTGGGCGCGCGCCGGCCGCACATCATGGCGCAGTTCGTGGGCGAGGCCCTGCTGATCACGCTCCTCGGCGGCGCCGTCGGGCTGGCCGTGGCGGGGCTCGTGGTGGCGGGCGTGCGGGCCATTCCCGGCGACGATCCCGCCATGCAGTACATCGCCAATCCCATCCTCTCGTGGCCCATCGCGCTGGGATGCGCCGCCACGCTCGCGCTCATCGGCCTGGCGGCGGGCTTCCTGCCCGCGCGGCGCGCGGCCGCGGTGGATCCCGTGGAGTCGCTGCGGTACGAGTAGCCGTGCGCGGCTGAAGCCGCGGCTCGGCAACAGCCGCTGAAAGCGGCGCGCACTGTCGGTGCCATCCGGTCAGTTGACTGACGGACGCCGAGCCGCGAGTTCACCCGCGCACGGTCTCGAGGATCTCCCCCTCCGACCGCGCCACGTACACCGCCGCCGTGAGGTCACCCGTGGTGTTGAGCACGGTCCGGCTCATGTCCAGGATCCGGTCCACGCCCAGAATGATGGCAATCCCCTCGGGCGGCACACCCACGGTCGCCAGTACCACCATGATGAGCGGCAGGGAACCGCCCGGCACGCCCGCGGCGCCGATGGCCATGATCACGGACAGGAACACGACGATCACCTGCTGGCCCGCGTTGAGATCCACGCCGAACACCTGGGCCAGGAACAGCACCGTCACCCCCTCGTAGAGCGACGTCCCGTTCATGTTCATCGTGGCGCCGAGCGGCAGGACGAACCCCGCGATCTTGGGTGAGATGCCGAGGTCCTTTTCGGCGACACTGATGTTGGTCGGCAGCGTCGCCGCGCTGGAGCTGGTCGAGAACGCGGTCACGATCACCGGCCGCGCGGCCTTCCAGAACCGCAGCGGGCTCATCCGGCCGAATGTCCGCACCAGGATCGAGAGCGTGACGACGGCGTGCAGCGCGAGCCCCACGAGCGCCACCAGCACGTACTTTCCCAGCTGGCCCAGGAGATCCCATCCGAAGCGGGACGTCACGACGAAGATCAGGCCGAAGACGCCGTAGGGGGCGAGCTTCATCGCGAAATCAATGATCTTGATGACCACCTCCATCAGCGCGTCCAGCAGCTTCACCATGGGCTCGGCGCGCTCGCGCGGGATCAGGGTCAACGCCGCCCCGAACATCAGGGCAAAGAAGATCACCGCCAGCATGTCCATGTCGGCCGCGGCCTGCACGGGGTTCCGCGGCACGATGTTCACGAACGTCTGGATCCCGAATCCCACCTCGGCGCGCGCCTGCAACCCGGCCGCCTCCGACTGGTAGGTCGCGAACAGCTCCTCCCGCATCGCGGCGTCCATCCCCGCGCCGGGCTGAAATATGTTCACCAGCGCCAGCCCGATCACGGCGGAGATGACCGTGGACATCACGAAGTAGCCGAGCGTCTTGCCGCCCACCCGCCCCACGGCCCGCAGATCGCCGATCCCGGCCACGCCCAGCGCGATGGACGCGAACACCAGCGGGATCACCACCATGAGCAGCATGCGGAGAAACACCTGCCCCACCGGATTCGCCAGGTTGTTGCCGAACCACGCCACCCAGGCGGCGTCCGGCAGGAACCGGTTGGCCGACACCCCGGCGGCCGCGCCCAGCGCGAGCCCGAGCAGGATCTTCGTGTGGAGCTTCATGTCGCCTTCCCGTTCATCCCGTTCATTCCGCTCATCCCGCCGCGCCCGGACGCGTCCTGAGAGCCTGCGGCGGGCGGAAGGTAGGGCCACGGCGGATTGCCTGTCAAACGGGGCCGAGCCTTTACACTGCGATGGAACCGATCCATGATGTCGGGCAGCTTCTGCTCGGCCAAAGGCCCTGAACTCGGCAGGGGCGTCCCGGCCCAGCGGGCGTCCGCCCCCCCCAACGGGCCCAACCCTCTCAAGGAGGAGCAGCGTGCAGGCTGAGGTGAAGCGCACCCCGACCCTGTGGATGTCCCTGATCCCGGTCATCGTGCTGATCGTTGCCCTCTTCTACACGATCGTGGTCCTGGACGGCTCCGGCCACATCCCCCTCATCCTGGGTTCCATCACCGCCGCCGGCATCTCCGCGGCACGGCTCAGGATGTCGTGGCGTGAGATCCAGACCGGGATGACCAGGGGCATCCTCATGGCGCTTCCGGCCATCCTCATCCTGATCATCGTCGGGCTCCTGATCGGCGTGTGGATCGCGAGCGGTGTGGTACCGGTGATGATCTACTACGGTCTGAAGATCCTGGCGCCCGGGTACTTCCTCGCCGCGACGATCGTCATCTGTTCCCTGATCTCTCTGGCAACGGGCTCGTCCTGGTCCACGGCGGCGACCGTGGGTCTGGCGATGATGGGGGTGGGGCAGGCGCTGGACATCTCGCCGGGCATGACGGCCGGGGCCGTGGTCTCGGGCGCCTACTTCGGAGACAAGATGTCTCCCCTCTCGGACACGACGAACCTGGCACCGGCGGTCGCGGGCACGGACCTGTTCACCCACATCCGTCACATGGTCTACACCACCACCCCCGCCTTTCTGCTCGCCCTGATCCTCTTCATCGTGATCGGCCTCGTCAGGCCGGCGTCCGGGGCGGTCGAGACCGCCGAGTACGTCCTGATGCTCTCCACGCTGTCGGCGTCGTTCAATCTCTCGCCCTGGCTTCTGATCGCCCCCCTCGCGGTGCTGATCCTCGTGTGGAAGCGAACCCCGGCGCTCCCCGCCCTGGTGGTCGGGGTCCTGATCGGCGCCGTTCTCCTCCTCACGTTGCAGCGAGGTGGCGCCGGCTGGGATGCGGCGTTGGGTGGGTTGGTGAAGGCCCTGTACACCGGCTACGTCAGTGAAACCGGTGTCACGTCGGTGGACGAGCTGCTGTCACGGGGCGGCCTCTCCTCCATGATGGACACCGTTGCGCTCATCCTGGTCGCGCTCGCGTTCGGGGGGATCATGGAAGCCTCGGGCATGCTGGCACGCCTGGCGGCCGCGATTCTCATGCTGGCCCGATCCACGGGCTCGCTCATTGCCGTCACCGTCGCCAGTTGCTTCGGGATGAATGTCCTGGCCTCGGACCAGTATATGGCGATCATCATTCCGGGCCGCATGTACCGCGCGGCGTTCCTCGAGCGGGACCTCCATCCCAAGAACCTCTCGCGGGCCTTGGAGGATTCGGCGACGCTCACGTCCCCCCTCATCCCCTGGAATACCTGCGGGGCGTACATGTCCGGGGTTCTGGGCGTGAGCGCGTTCACCTACCTTCCCTTCGCGTTCTTCAACCTGGCGTCCCCGTTCGTTTCCATCCTGTACGGCTACACGGGGTTTACCATCCAGAAGATCGCGGATGATCCCGCGACGGTGGTGGGCGTCGAGGAGGAAGCAGGAGCGGGAGCGGGCTGATCCGTCTGGAAGGGGCAGGATCGGGTCGCGCGATCCACGGCCACCGCCAACCGGGCATCCGGCGACTCAGGCGGGCGCCGCGCCCCGCCGCTCGCGCCAGAGCGACAGCACCACCGCGCCCGCGAGCACGCCGGCCACCACGCCCAGCGAGACGCCGATCGGGATCTCGATCCAGCCGCTCAGCAGCATCTTGGCACCCACGAAGCCCAGCACGATGGACAGGGCCGGCCGGAGCGCGGTGAACCGGCGGACGGCTCCGGCCAGCACGAAGTACAGCGAGCGGAGCCCCAGCACCGCGAACACGTTGGACGTGTAGATGATGAAGGGATCGCGCGTCACCGCGAAGATCGCCGGGATCGAATCCAGCGCGAACACCACGTCCGTGCTCTCGATCACCAGCAGCACCACGAACAGCGGCGTGAACAGGCGCCGCATCCGGCCGTCCGGACCGGGCTCCCGCACCACGAACCGGTCTTCGACGTAGCCGTGCGTGAGCGGCAGGAACCGCCGCGCCAGCCGGAGCACCGGGTTGTGGCTCGGGTCCACCGACACCTCGGATGTCCACGCCATCCGGTACGCGGTGTACACGAGAAACGCGCCGAACACGTAGATCACCCAGTGCGCCTCGGCCAGCAGCACGGTCCCCGCGCCGATCATGATCCCGCGCAGCACCAGGGCGCCGAGCACCCCCCAGAACAGCACGCGGTGGTGATGCTCGGCCGGCACGCGGAACCAGCCCAGCACCACCACGAACACGAAGATGTTGTCAACCGAGAGCGACTCCTCGATGAGGTAGCCGGTCGTGAACTGGAGGGCGGGCGCGAGGCCCCTCGTGACGAGGACGAAGACGTTGAACAGGAGGGCCAGGCTCACCCACCCGGCGGCCCAGTACGCCGCCTGCCGGGTGGGGACGACGTGGCCCCGCCGGTGCAGGACCCCGAGGTCGACGGCGAGCAGCACCGCGATCAGCACCCCGAACGCCACCCACCCCCACGTCGCCGTCACGGTGTGCTCCCTTCCCGCCGGTCAGGTCGGCCGCTCAGCGCCCCCGCGCCATCGCTTCGAGCCGCGCCACCCGGTCGTCCGTGGGCGGGTGCGTCGAGAACAGCCGCATCATCCCGCCTCCGTGCGCGGCGAGCGGGTTCACCTGCGCCAGCGGGGCCGCGGCCGGGGCCACCTGCATGGGGATCCGCCGGGCCGCGGCGTCCAGCTTGCGGAGCGCGCCCGCCAGCGCCAGCGGCTGGCCGCAGATCTCGGCCCCCACCGCGTCGGCCTTGAACTCCCGCTGCCGGCTGATCGCGAACTGGATCAGCATGGCCGCGATGGGCGCCACGATCATCACGAGCAGCGCCGCCGCCGGATGCCCCCCACGGTCGCGCGAACCGCCCAGCAGCCAGCCGAAATGGGCCAGGAAGCCGATGGCGCCCGCGAACGTCGCCGTGACGGTCTGGAGCAGCATGTCCCGGTTCTTGATGTGCGCCAGCTCGTGCGCGATCACCCCTTCCAGCTCGTGCCGCGCGATCGTCCGGATCAGGCCGGCGGTGACGCACACCACCGCATGCTCGGGACTGCGGCCCGTGGCGAACGCGTTGGGCTGCTCGTGCGGAGCGACGGCCACGACGGGCATGGGCAGCCCCGCGCGCTGCCGCAACCGGTCCACCATCCCGTAGATCTCGGGCGCCTCGGCCTCGGTCACCACCTTCGCGCGGTACATCCGGAGCACCATGGACGACGAGCCGTAGAACATGACCGCGTTCATCACGCCCGCGATCACCAGGGCCATGACCGCGCCGTTCTGGCCGCCGAACACGCTGCCCACCGCCATGAACAGGGCCGTGAGCCCCGCCATCAGCACGAACACCTTGATGTTGTTCATCGTCGTGAACCTCCCGCATGAAAAAAGCGAGACCTCGCGCGTCGGGGCCACCGCCCGACCATCGCGAAGGTCTCGCTCGTACCGTTTTGGGGTACTTGCCGGACCGTGCGCGGTTCCGCGCAGTCCTGACGACCCGGCATCACGGCCGGCGTACGGCCGTGGAGCTACTCCCCTTCAGGCGCGGAGACTAGCGGGTCCGGTCGCCGAACGCAATCACTGACGCGGAGGGATGCGGAGGGGGGCGAGCGCTCAGCGCCCGAACAGCGCGCGGATCCTGGCTGCCACCCCCGGCCGGAACCACACCCGCATTACCGCCCGCAACGCCGCCACGCCACGCGGCCGGTACGGAAACCAGTGCGGCCCCCGCGCAAACGTGAGCCGCGTCCCCGTCACCGACTTCACGCGCACGAACTCGTGCAGCCCGTCGTCCCCCATCAGGCGTCCGAACCCGCTCTCCTTCACGCCGCCGTACGGGAGGCCGGGGAACGCGAACCCGATGAGATGGTCGTTGATGGCGATGAAGCCGGCGTGGAGCCGGTCCGCCAGTCGCCTGGCGCGGGCGCGGCTCCGGGTCCCCGCGCCGGTCACCGTTGCGGGCGTGACGAGCTGTGGCCCATCAGGATCCGCCACCCGCCCTCGCGGTGCACGAGCGTCAGGTTCAGCACGCCGCCGAACTCGGCGCCGGGCCGCCCCTCGTCCACGAAGCGGGTGTGAAACGCGGTCGCGATCGCCGCCACGCCGGGGGCCAGGGCCACGATCTCCGTATCGCGGTAGGTCGTCTCGATCCGGGTGGTGGGCGGGACCCGCGCCAGCGCCTGCCGGATCTGCGCGGCCGAGCGGTACTGCATCACGCCCTGCTCCAGCCAGCGGAAGGTCGCGTCGCCGGCGTAGAGCCGAGCCAGGGAATCCCACTGGCCGGCGGCCGAATAGCGGCCGAAGGCGTCGAGCGTCGCCTGCGCGCTGTCGCGGACGGCGGCCGCGTGGGCGGCGGTGAACGGGGGACGCTCGGGCGCCTCGCAGGCGGCCACGAGGAGGGCGCCGAGGGCGGCGACCGAGGCGAGACGGGGCACGGCTCCTCCGGAGGGAGTGGATCCCGGAAACGTAGCGTTGCGCGAGCGCAAAGCCCACGACCCGGAGCCCCGGCATGGGCGGGTCTTCACACGGTGCTAACGGCGCCTTCACACCCCGGTTCCTAGCGTGGGCCATCAGGAGTGTCCGCGGCGGGCGCACCCGCTCCCGTGGCCGCCGCTCGCGGACGTGGTC
>Ga0302046_10005313_pt1 | contig 11383 bp, 10 predicted proteins | sample RVTome_11_FD_200261 | JGI IMG/M metagenome (GOLD analysis project Ga0302046, IMG submission 200261) | Soil microbial communities from uranium-contaminated site in the Upper Colorado River Basin, Wyoming, United States - RVT147D111 (version 2) ... | reverse complement strand
CCAACACCGTTCTCGACTTCGCGGTGTTCAACGTCCTGCGTTCCGGGGGGATGTCCCGCTTCTGGTCGATCACGCTGGCGCTGCTCACCGCGACATTCGTGTCGTATGTGCTCAACCGGAGGTGGACCTTCGCTCTGGCACACGGCCAAGGATCGATGCGTGAGACGCTCCAGTTCTATGCGATCAACTTGGCGGCCTGGGCCGTCACCCTCGGGGTCGTCGCCGCCGCCGATTCGCTGTTCGGGCCGCTCACCCAACTCGGAGAGAACGTTGCCAAGCTGGCGGCCGTCGTCATCATCCTGCTCCCGAAGTTCGCCGGATACCGCGATGTGGTGTTCCGCAAGGCGATCGACGACCGGGAGGCGGGCCGCCCCGGGGTCGTCGTGGGGCGGGACGGCTGATCGGTCGAGCGGGCGGCGGCGAGTAGGAACGAGCTCCCCGCATGCCAGAGGCCTCCGCTGAGACCTCGTCGCGACTCTCTGCCCGGCCTACGGGTTCTTCGGCCACCGAAAGCTGCGCACCCAGACGAGGACGGTGTCGCGCACCATCTCGACGAGGGTACCGAGCGACAGGCCCGTGGCGGCAGCGCCCGGTCCGAGGGTGACGGGCGACTCGGCGAGCCGGCGTCCCAGACGGGACATCCTGACGAGCAGCTCGATGTCGAACGTGTAGCGGCTCACCTGCAGCGCAGGCATCACGTCGTCGAGAGCCGCCCTCGTGAACACCTTGAGGCCCGTCTGGGTCTCTCGAACCGGAAGGCGGAACAGGAGCCGGACGGTGGTCGTGTACGCGCTGCTGAGGATCCGCCGCAGCAGCGGGTAATCCGTCGCCGACATGGCGGCTCGCTTCGAGCCGACGAGCCCGTCGAGCCCCGACGAGCGGAATCTCTCGATGAACGAGGGCAGCTGCTCCGGCGGGAGATCGAGGTCGCCGTCGAGGAAGACGACGACGGCACCGCCCGATGCCGTGTACGCCGACCGCAGAGCAGCGCCTTTGCCCTGGTTGTGGTCGTGCACGAGCACTGTCACGTTGCCATGGCGCGCCGCCGCTTCGGCGGCCGCATCGCCCGTGCCGTCGTCGCTGCCGTCGTCACACACCAAGATCTCGACATCGCCGAGGACGGACGTCGCGGCCGCGACTCGGTCGATGTTCGCCGCGATCGAGCCGGCGAGTCGGTAGGCAGGCATCAGGATGCTGATCGTGTCGGGGAGTGCAGGCATGGGGAGGCGGAAGAGTAATTGTCGAGCGCCCTTCCGAAGCTCGCACCGTTGAGGAGCCGGTTCTTCAGCAGGCCGGCGCCGAACTAGCCTGCCCGCATGGACCTCGATGCCATCTTCAAGGCGTACGACGTGCGAGGGCTCGTCCCGGAGGAGCTCGACGAGGAGGCTGCCCGGCGCATCGGAGCGGCATTCGCGACGTGGGCGGGGGCGACATCCGTCGCGGTGGGGCACGACTGTCGCGAGTCCTCACCCGGCCTCGCCGAGGCACTGATCGAAGGCATGACGTCACGCGGCGTCGACGTCGACTTCCTCGGTGAGATCACCACCGACATGGTCTACTTCGCGGCGGGGTCTCTCGACGAGCCCGGCGCCATGATCACCGCATCGCACAACCCGAAGCAGTACAACGGCATCAAGATGTGCCTGGCCGGCGCGGCACCGGTCGGGGCCGACTCCGGGCTCAGTGACATCAAGGAGCTGGCGGCGAGTGGGGCGCCCCCGACCGAGGGCAGCCCGGGAGAGGTCCGTTCTCGTGAGATCCTGACCGGATACGTCGATCACATCCTCTCGATCGTCGATCCGAGTGCCATCGCCCCGCTCAGGGTCGCCGCAGACGGAGGGAACGGAATGGCGGGCGTTGCCGTGCCGAGCGTCTTCGACCGGATCCCCGCCGAGCTCATCGGCCTCTACCTGGAGCCGGACGGCACCTTCCCCAACCACCACCCCGACCCCCTGCGTCCCGAGAACCTCGTCGACCTCTTGGCGCTCATGGAGCGTGAGTCGCCCGACCTCGGGGTCGCCTTCGACGGCGACGCCGACCGAGCCTTTTTCATCGACGACCTGCGGCAGCCGCTCCCCGGCAGCACGGTCACCGGGATCGTCGCCGGCTGGTACCTCGCCAGGCAGCCCGGAGCGACGATCGTCCACAACCTGATCTGCTCGAAGGCGGTTCCCGAGCTCGTTCGCCGCCTCGGGGGCACGCCGGTGCGGACCAGGGTCGGTCACTCGTTCATCAAACAGGTGATGGCCGAGACCGGGGCCGTGTTCGGTGGCGAGCACTCCGGGCACTACTACTTCAAGGACAACTATCGGGCAGACTCCGGCATCCTGACCATGGCCGTCCTGCTCCAGGTGCTGTCCGAGTCGGGCCGGCCGCTCTCCGAGCTGCGCCGTGACTACGAGCCGTATTCGCAGTCGGGTGAGGTCAATTTCACGGTCGCCGACAAGGCGGCCGCCATGGCCGCCATCGAGGACCGCTACCGGGCGGGCGCATCGATCGACCACCTCGACGGGCTCACCGTCGACTTCGGCGACTCGTGGTTCAACCTGAGGCCCTCGAACACCGAGCCGGTACTGCGACTCAACGTGGAAGCGCCGACCGGCGTCGCCGTCGGCGAGCTGGTGGCTGCCATCGAAGCCAGGCTCGGGGTGCCCGTATGAGCCAGCAGGCCCCCCTGCTCCCCGAGGGGCTCCTCGAGATCATGCAATGCCCGGTGTGCGGCGGCGAGCTCACCGAGCGGCATGATCCTCCCTCGCTCGTGTGCTCGGCGTGCGCCAAGTGGTATCCGGTCGAGGACGGTGTTCCGGTCATGCTCGAAGAGGCGGCCAGACCACTGTCATGAACGACGTCTATGCCACGTCGTCGCAGCTGCGCTGGGCGGTCGACCTGCCCCGCCCCGACGTTCCCGAGTCGGCGGACGTGCTCGTCCTCGGCATGGGGGGCTCCGGAATGGCAGCGAGAGTCGGGGCGCTGGCCGCCGATCGCGGCCGCGTCTCGGTGCACCAGAGCTACGGCATTCCTCCATGGGCGATCGATGCCCGGCCGTTGTGCATCGCCGTCTCGTACTCCGGCAGCACCGAAGAGGTGCTCTCCGGCGTGGCCGCCGCGCTGGAGGCCGGGCTGACGGTGGCCGGCGTGTCCACCGGCGGTCCGCTCGAGGAGTCGCTCGGAGATGCGGCGGCCATCGTCCACGTGCCCGGAGGACTGCAGCCGAGGGCCGCTCTCGCCTTTCAGGCCGGGGCCGTCATCCGGATCCTCGAAGCGGCCGGCGTGCTTGCCGGTGCGCAAGGGAACCTGACAGACGCCGCAGACCAGATCGACGCGCTCCTCGGCGGCGGCAGTGGGGCAGGAGCAGCCCTCGGGCGCGACATCGCAGCTGCGCTCGTCGACAAGATCACTCTGGTGTACGGCGGCACGGGGCCGGCCGCCCTGGCGGCAGCCCGCTGGAAGGCACAGATCAACGAGAATGCCAAGATGCCCGCCTTCGCGTCCGAGCTGCCCGAGGCGAACCACAACGAGCTCGAGGGGTGGGGGGCCAGGCCGGACATGTGGCGAGGCGCCGTCGTGATGGTCGCTCTCGATGATCCGGGAGGGCACCGCAGGCTCCGTGAGAGGCTCAGCCTGTCGGTGGAGCTGGCCGGCAAGCACGTCTCGGTGGCCGGAACGGTGATCGCCCAGGGCGAGTCGCCGCTGGAGCGCTTCTTCACGCTCGCCTCCGTGGGTGACGTCGCCTCGGTCGAGCTGGCGGCCCTCGTGGGCGTCGACCCGACACCCGTGGCGCTCCTGGAAGAGTTCAAGGTCAGACTGAGAGAGGACTGAGATCGTGGAAGAGGAGCAGACTGCAGTGGCGCACGACATCGCCGACCCGGGACTCGCCGAGCTCGGCGGTCGGCGTATCGAGTGGGCGACGCGCCGGATGCCGGTGCTGGCCGCCATCAGGGAGCGGTTCCTGGCCGAGCAGCCGCTCGCCGGCAGGCGCATCGGGGCGTGCATGCACGTCACGTCCGAGACCGCCAACCTGATCCTGACGTTGCGGGATGGCGGCGCCTCCGTCGCCTTGTGTGCCTCGAACCCTCTGTCCACCCAGGACGACGTGGCGGCCGCGCTCGTCGAGGCGGGGATCCCCGTGTACGCCATACGAGGCGAGGACTCCGAGACGTTCTACCGCCACATCGACGCCGTCCTCGACACCGAGCCCCACGTGATCTTCGACGATGGTGCCGACATGACGACGGTCCTCCACAAGGAGCGTTCCGACCAGCCGATCGTAGGAGGGATGGAGGAGACGACGACGGGCGTCATCCGCCTCAGGGCGATGGCTGCCGACGCGGTCCTCCGGTTCCCGGTGGTTGCGGTGAACGACTCCGCCACGAAGCACCTGTTCGACAACCGGCACGGTACCGGTCAATCGTCCCTCGACGGCATCCTGCGCGCCTCCAACATCCTGTTCGCGGGGCGCAAGGTCGTCGTTGCCGGGTACGGAGACTGCGGGTGGGGGATCGCCGAGCGAGCCAAGGGCCTCGGTGCCGACGTCATCGTCACGGAGATCGACCCTGTCCGGGCGGTGGCGGCGTCGATGAACGGCCACAGGATCATGACGGGCATCGAGGCCGCCCCCGTCGGCGACGTCTTCATCACGGCGACGGGCAACATCCACATCTTTCGCGCCGAGCACTTCGCCGTCATGAAGGACGGGGCCATCCTCGCCAACGCCGGTCACTTCGACGTGGAGATCGACTTGGCGGCGATGCGGGAGCTGGCGGTCTCGGAGCGCGAGCTTCGACCCAACCTGCGCGAGTACACCATGGCCGACGGACGCAGGCTTCTGGTCGTCGCCGAAGGCCGCCTCGTCAACCTCGGCGCCGCCGAAGGGCACCCCGCCGACGTGATGGACATGTCGTTCTCGGATCAGGCGCTGGCAGCCGAGTGGTTGTTCGCCAACGCCGAGACGCTCGGCCCGAACGTCTACGTCCTGCCTGATGAGCTCGACCACGAGGTCGCCCGGCTCAAGCTGGCGGCGATGGGCGGCGGCCTCGAGCAGCTGACGGACGAGCAGGCCCGCTACCTGGCGAGCTGGCAACAGGGCACGTAGTCACGCCGGGCCGCCGGCGGCACGCTCAGGCGCCGGGCAGGGCCGGCGGGATCAATCCTCGACCCGGTCGAGGATCTTGATCTGCTTCATGCGCTCCAGGAGTCGGTCTTGCTTCTCGCGCAAGTCGATGATGATCCGGGTCTGCTCGTTCTCGTGGCGCTCCACGGCGCCGCGGATGACGTCCATGATCTCGTCCTCCACGAGCTCCTCCCGTTCGAGGAGGGCGTCGCGCAGCGCAACGACGATGTGCCGGTTGTCGATGAGGCGCCGCTTCGCCTCCGACTTGGCGTCGTCCAGGAGCTGCTCCAGCGCCTTGCGAGCCGGGCCGTCGTCGAGGACTCTCGCCACGAGATTCGAGCCGATGATCCCGTCGTCGGCAGCCCGGAACGAGACGAGCGAGCCACCGAGGCCGAACGAGCCGACCATCTCGGCTGCCAGACCGGTCGCGCCGGCCAGGTCGCCGGCGGGTCCGCTTCCCGATTCGCCGAAGAAGATCTCCTCCGCCGCGATGCCGCCCATCGAGATCTGCAGCAGCGACTTCAGCTCGGTCGATCGCTTGGTGAAGCGCTCGTCGATCTCGCGGTGGGCGAGCAGACCGAGGCTGTCCCTTCGCTTGATGATCGAGAGCACCTCGAGCTTGCGGCCGCCGGCAACGATGTACGCCACGGTTGCGTGGCCGGCCTCGTGGGTGGCGATGGTCGCCCGCTCCTCGGGTTCGTAGTCGGTGCGCGTGGGGAGGCCGATCTCGACCTCCATCTGGGCGACCCGCACGTCGGCGGCCGAGAGCTTCGTCCGGTTGGCGCGCATCGCCATCAAGAGAGCCTCGTCGAACAGCCGCTCCAGGGCGGCGGGCGTGTACCCGATCGTCCCGGCGGCGAGAGCGTTGCGAGCGTCTTCGCCGTCGAGGGTCTCGTCGTACGCCTTGGACGTCAGGAAGTAGTCGATCAGCTCGCGGCGGTCCCTGCGACCCGGGAGGTCGAAGTGGAGGATCCTGTCGAATCTGCCCGGGCGGAGAAGTGCCGGGTCGAGGTCGGCAGCCCGGTTCGTCGCTCCGATGAGGAGGATATTGGCGAACGGGGGCCTCTGCGTCCTGAAGCTCCGCCCCGGGGGGAGGAAGCGGTTGACGAATCTGATCACGACGTTGCGTGCCCGCGTCGCCCGGGTCGGCTCGTCGAACGACTGCATCTGGATGAGGAGCTCGTTGACGACGCCGCCGGTGCCGGAGGCGATGGCGTTGCGGGAGATCGAGAGCCCCGATCCGGCCCCGGTGGCCGTCGCACCGGCGGACAGCCCGCCACGCTTGATGCCGATGGCGTCGATCTCCTCGATGAAGCCGATGGCGCCGCCCTCACGCCTCGCCACCTTCCGCAGCTGGCGGAAGTACGAGCGGATCTTGCGGGCGGTGGCGCCGTACCACATCGACTGGAAGGCGGTCGACGAGACGAAGAGGAACGGAACCCCCGCTTCCTTCGCCATCGCCTTGGCGATGTGCGTTTTGCCGGTCCCGGGCGGTCCTTCGAAGAGGACGCCCCTACGCGGGTTGCCGCCCATCTCCGAGCGGAACCGCTTGTGGTTGAGGAACACCTCGAGGGTGTGGCTGACCTCGACGACAACGCTTCCGAGGCCCCTCACGTCGTCGAACCCGACCTCGATCTGCTCGGGGAGGTAGATCGTGTGCGGCGATCGGCCGTTGCCGAGCATGGGGACGATGAAGATCATGCCGAGGATGGCCAGGAAGACGAGTCCCGGCAGCCAGAAGACGGCGTCCTGGGGGAGGCTCGGCCACCCGAGCTCCACGGGGTTACCGGAGACGAGCCGCCACCACAGCCACCCGGCGACGATCGTGAGGACCAGGGCGACCTTCGAGAGCCTGCGCTTCCTGTCCTGCTCTCTAGCTTCGACAACGTCGATGGGCATTGCCGTGATCTCCCTCACTACTTTCGTGCCCCGAGTCGCACCCTAAACCAGCTTCGGTCGGGCCGCCTCCCCATTCTGCGGTGACGCGTTCTGGCTAGTCACGCCGGCGAATCCGTCACCGGGCGAGGGTACGTTCGGAGGATGTTCGGGTGCCACGCATGCGGTGTGATCGGAACCGGCACGCTGTGTCGAGCGTGTGTCATCGAGCTGGCACCCGGCCCGGGGGCATGGCTGCGCCCCGGCCTCGTCGCGGTTGCCGGCCTGACCCACTCCGGGCCCGCGAGGAGGCTCGTCCATCGTCTGAAGTACGACGGCGTCTTGGACGTCGCCTCCGTGCTGGCGATGTTCATGGAGCCGCTGCTACCTCGAAGCGCCGAACTGCTCGTACCGATCCCGCGTGCGACGGCGCGCCGCCTCCGGTACGGGGTCGATCCGGCCCGGGCGCTTGCAGCAGCCCTCTCACGCCGGAGCGGCTTGCCCGTCGTCGATGCGCTGACACCCGGGTGGTGGTGGCGGCGCCGCGCCGGCTCACTCGACCGTGCCCGCCCGGTCCTCCGGGCGACACGCAGGCTCCGCTCCGGGGTGGTCCTGGTCGACGACGTGCTCACCAGCGGTGCGACGATGTGCGCCGCATTCGCCACCCTGGGCCTGAGCGAAGCACGAGGAGTTACCGCCACCGCGCCCGTTACACTGAGTGTCCAGACGTCGAGGCGCCGCCACGGCGCCGGGGAGTTTGCGTGACGCCAGGTCCGCATCCGTTGCACGGTGGCCCGTTCGATGTGGGAGCCGTGCCCGCGTCGCGTGGTGCCGGCCGATCGGCGCCCTTCCGTGTTCCCGACCCTGCTGCGGACGTCAGCACCTGTCGGCCACCGGGCGAGTGGTGAGAAGGGAGTGTTCATGGACGTCAAGGTTCACGGCAAGAACGTGCACGTGACGGACGAGATGAGAGAGGCGGCGACGTCGAGGGTCCAGCACGCCGGGCGGATCTTCGACGACGGCGGATCGGCCGACGTCGAGTTCATCGAGCGCCACAACCCGCGGCTCGCCGGCGAGCGGTTCCAGGTCGAGATCACGAGCCTCACGGCCGGCCACACCGTCCGGGTGGAGGCGAGCGCCCCGGACGACCGGACGGCCCTCGACCTGGCGGTTGACAAATTCGAGCGCCGGCTGAGGAGGCTGAAGGAACGCCTCATCCAGCGGTCGCGCAAGGCGGGCAACAAACACCTCAATGACGATGGTGCCTCCTCCGATGAAAGCTCAGGTGACGGTCCGCTCATCCTGCGGACCAAGCGTTTTCCGATGAGACCGATGACTGCGGAGGAGGCGGCGCTGCAGATGGAGATGCTCGGGCACGACTTCTTCTTCTTCATGGACGCCGAGACCGGCGGTTATCGCGTTCTCTACCACAGACAAGATGGATCACTAGGACTTATCGAACCCGCATGACGAAGCTCCTCGTTGTCGACGACGTTCCCCTGTTCCGCGCCGGACTGACGTCCGCGTTGCGCGACGCGGGATACGTCGTCGTGGGCGAGGCCGACTCGGCGGACGGCGCAGTCGCGGCCGCCGAGAACCTCCAGCCGGACCTCGTCCTCCTCGACGTTCTCATGCCGGGGCTGTCCGGCCTCGAGGTGGTCGAGAAGATCGGAGCGGTCGCCCCCGACACCCGGGTCGTGCTGCTGACGGCGAGCGAGTCCGAGGAGGACCTCCTCGTCGCTCTCAAGTCCGGGGCGAGGGGCTACATCGTCAAGGACATGCCGTTCGCGCAGCTCGTCGACTCGATCGCGGCTGTGGCGAGAGGCGGGGCGGCGCTGTCACCACAGATGGCAGGCAAGCTGTTCGACGTTTGCCGCCAGCTCCTCAGGCACCAGGAGCTGCTCCAGGCCCGCAAGCCGACGCTGACGGGACGCGAGATCGAAGTGCTCCAGCTCGTCGCCCGTGGTCGGACGAGCCGCGAGATCGGCGATGTTCTCTACATCTCCGAGAACACCGTCAAGAACCACATTCGGAACATCCTGGACAAACTCGGATTGCACTCCCGGAACGAGGCGGTTCTGTATGCCGTCCGGGAGAACCTCATCACGATCGGCTGACGGCATGGGGACCCAAGCCCCACCTGAGGAAGCCTCGACCAAGACGGCTCGGCTCCTCGACGCTCTCGGCAGCGCCTGGTCGACCTACAACCTCTACCCCGACCCCGGCCAGCAACCGGCGTTCGACCGGGCAGCCTCGTGGCTCGCAAACGAGGTGACGGAGCCGGTGATGATCGTGATCGGGCCGGGCGAGTTCATGCAGGACGACGAGCGGGTCGAAGTGTCCCGGGAAGGCGCCGTCCGCCTCGCCAGGGAGCTCTTCCTCCACGACATCGAGCACCTCTGCCTCCGCGAGGGAATCTCGGCCGACTCGCTCCTCTCGTTCTTCGGTGCGCTCGCCCGAGAGGACGACCACATCCGCGACCTCGGCGGGCTCGCTTCCATGCTCTCCGAGTCGCCGCCACTCGGCATCGAGGTGTACGAGCGGGGCCTGCTCGACTTCCACGGGATCGTCGGGGACGCCGAGGTGGAGGTCGTCGGCGCTTCTGCGCCGCCTGAAGGGATGTCACCCGCCGCGGCGGCCGCCCAACGGGGCGCCGAGCCGGCCGAGGTCGCTCGGGTACTCCTCGAGACACAGCTCGGTGCAGACGACGCGGTTCCCGCCTTCCTCGACGGGCTGCGCCAGCTCCTCGAACACGCCAAACCCGACCCAGACGTCGTGCCGCGCAGAACCCTGCAGCTCCGCCAAGGGGTGGGTGACCCGTGGTCCGGGCTGCGCACCTACCTCGAGTCCTTCCTCCACCTCGACCGCAATCTGCAGGTCTGGGTGCTCGAGTCGGTGCTGGCGAACATCGACGACGCCGCCAACCGCATCTTCCTCGACCAGCTGGCAGACGCCGAGATCGCCGACTTCCTGCCCGACCTGGGAGCCGACGCCTCCACCGCCCTGGCGGCGTACGCAACCATCGTCGGGAGCGAGGCGGGCCGGCCCGAATCGGAGGCGCGACCGGCATCCTCGACGCGGTTCGCATCGACCAGGCAGGTGGTGGCGGCCCGCATCGGTGAGGTGCTCCGCACGGCGGCGGCCCGCGAGGACGACGCCGACGGCCTCGTCGCCGACCTCCGCGATGCGATGGAACAGCCGGTCCAGTCGTTCGAGCTCACCCGCGACGTCCTGCGTGGGCTCTTCGAGTGTGAGAAGCGCGCCGACCGGTTCCGTCGTGTCGCCAGGGTGTGGGCGGCGCGGGTCACGCGAGCCATGCGCGACGGCGACTTCGAGAAGGCAGCGCGGCTCCTTGGAGACGCCATGGAGGAGGCTCGCTACGAGGAGGCGATGCAGTCGCTCGTCGACGAGGCGATCGAGCGCATCGTGGCACGGGACTCGCTGCAGTTCCTCGTCCAGCACCACGGGAGGCCGACGACGAGTGAGGGGGCGATCAGCCTCGTCGAGAAGCTCGGGCCCAGGGCGTCGGACTCGCTCATAACCATGCTGGCGGAGGCGAACGAGCCGACGGAGCGCAAATTGCTCATCGATCTCGTTGCCGCTTCGATCAAGAACGACCCGGGCGCTCTCGACGTGCACATCGGGCTGCACGAGTGGTACGTGCTGCGAAACCTGGCGACGGCCCTCGGCAACACCGGCAGGAGGGGAGCGGTCCCCCAGTTGCGCCGCCTCCTCGCCCACGATCATCACGAGATACGCATCGAAGCCATGCGGTCTCTCACCAAGGTCCTCGGCAGAGACGCGGCGCCACACCTGGCGGCCCTTCTCGAGGACGGCCACGAGCGTGTCAGGCAGGCGGCGGCTTCGCTCCTGAGGGCGAGCGATCATCCTGAGATCGACCACCTCCTCGCTGCCAGGCTCGACGCCGCCCGCCTCGACCTCGACACGGCCGTCGTCGTCGTGCGGATCCTCGCCGCCAGGAAGAGCGAGGAGGGCGTCGCCAAGCTCCGTGCGCTGGCCGCCCAACGATGGCTCTTCGCCAAGCGCCCTCGCACCATCCGCAACGTGGCGAGAGCGGCGTTGAGGGAGATGCAGTGAACGAGCGGGTGCCTGCCGGGTTTCTCAAAGCACTGCGCCGCCTCGTCCGCCAGGTGGGTCTCTACCCGGAGGGGCATCCGCTCACCGACGAGGCGCTCCAGGCGATGATCGATGCCTCGGGCGACCTGCTCACCGACGGCGGAGCGGTGATCTCGATCGTCGACAACGCCTTCTACCACGACAGGGCGATCCTGCCGCACACCTCGCTGGAGTACCACGGGCTGATGCGGGAGATGCAGGGGAGGGGCCTCGAATCGATCACGCTCGAGAGCCCGGTCTCGCCGTCCGACCTCACCGACC
>Ga0302046_10005312_pt1 | contig 11385 bp, 6 predicted proteins | sample RVTome_11_FD_200261 | JGI IMG/M metagenome (GOLD analysis project Ga0302046, IMG submission 200261) | Soil microbial communities from uranium-contaminated site in the Upper Colorado River Basin, Wyoming, United States - RVT147D111 (version 2) ... | reverse complement strand
GTCCAAACATCGGCCGAGGCCATGCAAGTGATTGCCCCGCGCTTATGATTTTCTCATACTCCGGCCATCACCGGCTGAGCAACAAACCGTGCTGGCCATTGGGCACCATGTTAGCCAGTTTAGAACGGATTGGACGCAGCGGACGCGCTATTTTTGGAGGAACAGGGATGGAATCTTGAGGGGTGGTTTACTATATTTTCTTGGGATTTCCGAAATAAGATAGGGGACCGATCTGAGTCGGTCCCCTATCTTATTGGCATATCGGTCAGGCAGGGTCAGGCAGAGGAGCCTGTTCCGCTGTTTCAACCTCAACCTTTTTGTTCTTGGCGGAGGCTGATTTTAGGTCTTCTTTCTTGATTTTGCCGGCATCGGAAACTGCTACGGGGAAGGTGGCTAACAAGGGCAGCCCTTTGGCCTCGCGGACCTTATTTTCAATGGCGGCCATCAGATCAGGGTTGGCTTCCAAATAGGTCTTGGCATTTTCCCGGCCTTGAGCCAGCCGCTCCTCGCCATAAGAGTAGAACGCGCCACGTTTGTCGACAATGTTCTCTTCGACCGCGATATCGAGAATATCACCCGATTTCGAGATACCTTGGTTGTACATGATATCGAATTCACACTGGCGGAAGGGCGGCGCGACCTTGTTTTTCTTGACCGTGATGCGGGTCCGATTTCCGATCACATCACCGCTATCTTTAATGGCCTGGATGCGGCGAATATCGAGCCGCACCGAAGCGTAAAATCGCAGAGCCATGCCACCGGTTGTGGTCTCGGGGTTGCCAAACATGACCCCGATCTTCTGGCGAAGCTGATTAGTGAAGATGAGCATACAGTTGCTTTGTTTGACCGTCCCTGATAATTTACGCAGGGCCTGGCTCATCAAGCGCGCTTGCAAGCCCATGTGCGAGTCGCCCATCTCGCCTTCGATCTCGGCCCGTGGAACCAAAGCCGCCACACTATCGACGACGACCACATCCACAGCCCCGGACCGAACCAAGGCTTCGGTAATTTCCAACGCTTGCTCGCCGGTATCGGGTTGCGATACATATAGATCGTCGATGATGACCCCGCACTTCTCAGCGTAAGTAGGGTCGAGCGCATGCTCAACATCGACGAACGCCGCGATGCCGCCTTGCCGCTGCGCTTCGGCAATCACGTGTTGGCATAATGTCGTCTTACCCGAACTTTCCGGCCCGTAGATTTCAATGACGCGTCCTTTGGGCAAACCACCCACGCCGAGTGCGATATCCACCGAGAGACAGCCGGTTGGAATCGTCTCGATCTGCAGTTCGTTCCGCTCGCCCAAGCGCATAATAGCGCCGTCACCAAACCGCTTCCTCAAATCACCCAAGGCTACCTCGAGTGCTTTTTCCTTACCATCCTTTTCATTAACCTTGGCCACAGTCTATACCTCCATCAAAATAAAAATAGAATTTAGAACTGGTGTTCTACCAGACTGAAGCCATTATAGCACAATTGTTCTGGTATGTCAATATGGAATTTCGTATTTGTGGGGCTATATCTTGGGGGAGTGGATGAGGAAAAGTCGATATATTGTGGTTAGTACTATTGAATTGTAAATGAAATCTATCATATATTTCCAGATCAGGCGTTAGAGGGCGACGGTTGGACTTGCAACGTTCTGAGCCGATTGAGCGCCGCCGCCAGCTCATAGGGGCGAAAGGCCACATAATCACCGGTCTGGCGCGAATCGAGCGCGTCAAGGCCGTTTTCGTCGACCGCTTGCAGCACAGCTTCAACCACCTGGGCGACATCATAACCCGGCTGCATAAAGCGTTCACGGGCCAGGTTGAGGGCCTGACCGATGGCTCGCACCTGGCCTTCATCGACCAACTGAGCCACGGCGCTCATATCGATCTCCTCAGCGCCGAAAAGCACGGCCCGTAAGGCCCGGGCTTTGATGTTGACGGCTCGTTTGCCTTTGCGCGGATCGAGGCTTTTCGCCAGCGGAATCCGGGCCGGCGAAGGCGGCCAGGAGCCGGTCACTTCGACCTGGCGGCCGGTGGGATGTTGGGCCGCGATCGCTTTGGCCTCGGCGGTGACATCGTGGGGAACATAGGCGTCCATCCGAATCACCGTATCGGCCACATCGAAGTAATCGCCGCTGCCACCCAGGACCAGAATGCTGCTTACCGGACCGGGCTGCCCACCCCATGGAGGTGGGTCCGATGGGGCTGCATCGGCCAACTGGCGCACCCGGTCGATAAAGGGCGTAATGGGCTCGCCGGCTTTTTCGACCAGGTTCTGCATGCGGGCGTCACGGATCATCAAATTGGTGGCGCAGGTATCCTCATCGAGCAGTAATACGTTGGCCCCCACGGCCAGGGCTTCGACGATGTTGGCGGCCTGGCTGGTGCTGCCGCTGGCATTGTCGGTGCGAAAAGCGGCCGCATCACTCCGGTCGGGTAGGTTATTAATGAAGGCGCGAATATCAACGCCCTCGACCCGGCGGCCATCCTCGGCCCGGATTTTGACCGCGCTCGGATCGGTGACGACCAACTCTCGTCCATCGCCCGGGATATGATTGTAGACGCCGCGCTCCAAAGCCGCCAGGAGTGTGCTTTTACCATGGTAACCCCCACCGACGATCAAGGTAACGCCAATGGGAATGCCCATACCCGTCACCTGGCCGGCGTGGGGCAGGCCGACCTCGACGCGCCGGCTGGCGGGGCTGCGAAAGGCAATCACCCCATCGCCTTGCAAGGGACGGTTATCGACGCCAGAGCGCCGGGGGAGAAGACTGTCATCGGCTACAAAGGCAACGAGACCCAGCTCAGGTAGTTGGCGGCGCAGATTGTCCGCATCTTCGGCCGTGTCAAGATGGCGCGCCAGCCGTTTTTGGTCGAGATTGGCGTATTTGAGAGCGCCCTGGACAATGGTGGGAATATCCTGGCCCAACATCGCTACCGCCTGCCGGCCCAACACCCGCCGGCCCGCAGCCGGCAGCCCGACTACAAAGCGGGCCTCTACAAACGCATCGGAAATGATAATCGAGGAGCGTTCCAGGATCTCCTGGCCAGGGGTATCCATCGCGATCAGGCCGCTCCGGCCGGAACCCCGGCTGCGGTCGCTGACCTGGCGGCAAGCTCCGGCGAACGCTCTGGCCAGAAAGTCTCGCAGCGCAACCAGCTGGCATTGGCTGGCCCGTGTCTGGGCAGGGAACCCGGTATTGGGCAGCGGCAACCGAACGCGTAAGCGGCTGGGAGCGGCAAAGGGGTCACCCTGGACGTGGTCGATAAACAGGGTGAAGTCATCGACCTCATAACGCCCGCGGATATCTTTATAAGCGGGATACCCCTTGCCATCGATGCGATGGAGAATGCGCTGCAAGTCGACAACGGTTTGAGGCATAGTGCGTGATCCTTTCCAAAAAAGCTAATCCAGACCTGACAGGTTTTCAAAACCTGTCGGGTCTTCATCCGACAGTCGAACTTTAACATCATTCGGTCTTTATCGGCAAAAAATGGCGGTTGAGGTTAAATATGGAGAAACCGGCTGTACCTCCTTTGCCCTCAAGCTATCTGTATGGTAGGATTAATCATAGTGGCTCGCTGTCTTCTCATGTTACATTAAAGTGTAGGAAGTAAGATTAGAATTGTAAGGCACGTCCAGAAGAATAAGCCTGACACCTCATCAAGTTGGGAGACCCCATGAAAAAGTTAACCTCAATTCTACTCATTGCTTTAAGTGTCTTTATTCTCACTTCGGCTGCTTTTGGCGCAGGCGTTGCCTTCGGTCGATCGGACTTGTTTGGCGAACCGGGGGTCGTTCTGGCTCAGGACCAACCGGCTGAGTTTGAAGTATTCTGGCAAGTCTGGGCCATTGTTCATCGCAATTTTATTGATCGGGCGGTCCTCGATCCCCAACAACTGACTTACGGCGCGATCAATGGGTTGATTACCGCCCTGGGCGATGAAGGCCATACCCGCTTCTTGACGCCCGACGAGGCCAACCGCCAGCAAACCAACATTTCCGGTAAATTTTTTGGGATTGGGGCCCAGGTTGGTGTTCGAGATGGCTTGCCCGTGATCATCGCGCCGATCGATGGCGCCCCGGCTGAGAAAGCCGGTATCAAAGCGGGCGACATCATTATCGAAGTTGACAGCGAGGATGTCACCACCTTACCGTTGAACGAGGTCGTCGATAAAATTCGTGGAGAAAAGGGGGTGGAAGTCACCCTGACGATATTCCGACCCGACTCGAGCGAGAGTCTGGAAATCAGTATTATCCGTGACGAGATCAGTCTCACCGCGGTCAGTTGGGCAATGGTGCCTGAGACCGACGTGGCCCTGATCCGTTTGAGCCAATTCAGTGCGAATATCAACGAAGAACTGATTGCTTCGATTGAGGAAGCCAAAGCAGCCGGGGCGACCCGCTTGATTGTTGATGTCCGTAGCAATCCTGGCGGCTTGTTAGATCAGGCTGTCAAATTGACCAGCCAGTTCCTGGCCGAGGGCAATGTCCTGCTGCAAGAGGATGCCGACGGTAATCGCGAAGCCTTTACCGTCAAACCGGGCGGCACGGCGACCGAAATTCCCATCGTGGTTTTGATCAACGGTGGTTCGGCTAGCGCCTCGGAGATTTTCGCTGGAGCAATTCAAGATCACCAGCGAGGACCCGTGGTCGGCGAAACGTCCTTTGGAACCGGAACCGTTTTGCAGCCGTTCCAATTGGATGATGGCTCGGCCCTCCTTTTAGGCACCAGCCAGTGGCTCACGCCCGAAGGCCGGCTCATTCGCAAGCATGGCATCGAGCCGGACGTCATCGTCGATCTGCCGGCCGGAGCAAACCTGATCACGCCGTTCGAACTGCAAGAATTGACCGTCCCCGAACTATTGGGGAGTGAAGACGGCCAACTCCTCAAAGCGCTAGAGCTGCTCGATGCGCTGCCAACGGCGAATCTGGGTAGTAGCCTGTACTGGCGAGAGTTAAACCTGGTAAAGTAATGCGATTTGCACCTTCTCAATAGGTAGCGGCGTACCCTTGCGGTCGCCCTACAGGGCAGACGCAAGGCCGTGCCTCTACCTCGAATTATTGAGAAGATACTGCGAAGTCGCTAAAAAAAGTGTTAAGAATTTCCCAAATCGTCTACTTTTAAGTACTATAGACACAGACCGCAGGGTATGATACACTGATGTTGGGAAAATATGACCTCGACATTGAGCTTGCGGTTAACGGCTAAGGAATAAAATCTCCAAACCAGGCTTCAACCACTGACCCATTTGCGGCCAAATCACCTTGATATTTGGCCGTCATTTTGGGGACGTTGTTTTATTCCCAAGCCTATAAAAGTACAGCTCTTTAATAAACAACGTGGGTGACGATGAGGGAAATGAGGGAGAAAAAGCAGCACCCACTACCAATCCGGTTGTGGCGCTATACATCTAACCAGCTAAGTGGCAGTATCGGCACCAAAATCATCTTACCCTACCTATTGCTGACGCTGGCTGTTGGGGGTGTAGGCGCTTTCATCGTTGTCAGGCTGGTGGCGGACTCGCTGCAAGAACGTTTCAATAATCAACTGCTCGATGCTGGTCGAGTCGTTTCTGAAAGCATCGTTGAGGATGAAGAGCAACGGCTGGCCGTACTACGTGTTGTCGCCGGCACCGAGGGCGTTCCCCTGAGTCTGCTTACCAATGATCGGGCTGAATTAGCCAGCCTGGTTCCCCAAATTATCGCCAACAGCAACACCGATGTCGTTGAGTTGTTAGACATGACCGGCCGGGAAATCTACGGCTGGCAGCGTCCGCCAAATCAAGGCGGCAGCAATGGTGAAGAACGAACGGGGGCCGATTTCTCAACCATGCCGGAAGTTCGGCGTATTTTAGAAGGCTATGTCGATGAGCATGGCGAGAAGCGGGTAACACTGTTGGAGACGCCTCACGGCCCGATGATTTTTACCGTCGGGCCGGTTTTCTATAATGGCGAGCAAGTCGGGGCCGCGATGGTCGGCACCTATATTCGTGAATTGGTCGTCATGCTGACCGAGAATGCGGTCGCCCGCGTTACGTTGTACGATCCGCTGGGCCAGGTGATCGATACCGCGTTCGGGAGTAGCCAACCCGCCCTCACTGAACTCCTGCAAGAGTCACCCGACCGGTATGAGACGGTTCTTACGCTGTTAAATGAATCGTCTGAACGTTATCCCGTTGTCACCACGTCCGCAGAGGATTCGGTCCCACTACGGCGGGTCCAGGTCCTCGGTCAAGAGTATTCGCTGGCTTACGGCGACTGGCGGCTGCGGGGGCAGTCGTTGGGGCTTTTCAGCGTTGCTTTGCCCAACAATTTCATTGTCAGTGCGGCCGTTACCAGCCGCAACTCCTTAAGCATTCTTTTCTCCATCGCCACAATTTGTGTATTTGCCCTGGGTTTTGTCATTGCCCGGCGCATCGTGAATCCTTTGCATCGCCTGGCGCAGACCTCCGTCGCCATCAGCGAAGGTGATTTATCCCAACGTACCGGTATCGCGCGTCATGACGAGATCGGCACCCTGGCCCATTCCTTTGATGTCATGACCGACCGGTTGGTTGAACGCAACCGTCAGTTAGTCGAAGAGGCCAGCAAACTTAAAGCAATTCTCGATAGTAACGTCGATGGTTTTATTGTGCTGGATCGCCAGGGGTTGATCATCGCCTCGAACCCGGCGGCTCGGGCGATTCTGAACGAGGTTTCAAGCGACTTCCTCTCCGATATTCTCCGTAGACTGCCCTCTTACGACACGGACGATATAGACGATTCCCAAAGCACTCATGATTCTGATTACGAACCCGAATTAGATCGGGCCTTACAATTAGCCCGCTTGATGCAGCCACACCGTTATCACGTAGGCGAACGGGTTTTGAGCGCCCTGACCGCACCGGTGAAAACGCCGGGGGGTGAAGAGCTGGGGACCGTTGTGGCCTTACGTGACATTACCCGCGAGGCTGAAGCCGAGCAGTTGAAAGATAGCTTCATCACCAGCATTTCGCACGAACTGCGCACGCCCCTGACCGCGATCAAGGGTTACAGCGATCTGCTGCTCAAGACCGCCAACGGCAATCTTGACGAGACCCAGCTAACGTTCGCCCAAACGATTAATCGCAATGTCGATCAACTCATGCACCATATCGGCGAGATCATCGACATCTCTGAAATCCAGGCCGGCACCCTCCGGCTGGCCGAGGAGGAGGTATGCTTCACCAGGTTGGTCGAAAAGGTGGCCGAGAGCTGGCGGGAACGGCTGGAGGCCAAAGGGTTGTCGTTGGATGTCAGGCTCGGGAAGCAAGAGGGCTGGGTAACCGGCGATCCCAAACGGCTTGCCTGGGCCGTCGAAAACCTGTTGAGCAATGCCCATAATTACACGCTGGCCGGCGGCAAAGTCAAAGTTCGGGTTTCGCAGGTAAACGGGGAAGTATGCCTGGACGTGACCGATACCGGCATTGGGATTGCCGTCGCCGATCAGCCTTACTTGTTTACACGTTTTTTCCGAGCCACCCACGAAGAAACATATGATGTTGGCGGGGTTGGTCTGGGCCTGTTCATCACCCGCTCGATCATTGAGCTACACGGCGGGCGAGTCTGGGCCAGAAGCAAGCTCGGGCTGGGGAGTACGTTTAGTCTCGCATTGCCGGTTCTGGAGCAGCGGGAGGGAGATGAGGACGTTGGAGCAAGAAACGCGCGACAACTTGCCCGCCCGCAAGAACAATGATGACGACCGGCGGTGGGAGTGGTTGCTGCTCCTGCTGGCTTTGTTGATGAGCTTTTGCTGCGTTTTTTGTTCAACCGGCGTTGTACTGCAAGAGCTGTGGCCCGAGCAACTGTCGGCCAGTTTATTGGCCACTCGCCAGGCCGACTATGAGCTGACCCCGCTCGACAGCGTTAAATATGCTCCCATTGACCCCTTCATCGGAGCGCAGGCGGCAACGGATGTCGCGCGCCTCCAAACGACGCCCACCGGCCCAGGGAGACCCGGCGCCATTACGTCGATTGGCCTGCTGCCGGCCACGCCGACTCTGGCGGCAACGTCCGGGGGACTGCCGTTACCCCCGTTTCAACCGGATACAACCCAGCCCCCACCCACAGTCGAAGTACCGAGTGTTACGCCTGAGGTAACGGTCAGTGATACGCCGGCCGGTTCGCCCACGGCCGTACCGGTCAGTCCAACTCCGGCCACAGCGGCTCCTTCGGTTACGCCGGCCGGATCACCAACCGTGCCGGCTGCCAGCCCGACCGTCCAGGCCACATCACCGCCGGTAGCGACTGTTACACCGGTTCCACCGCTCCCAACGAATCCGCCGCCCACAGCCATACCCACTACTCAGCCACCGCCACCACCACCCCCACCGGCTGACGACGATGATGATGACGACGACGATTCATCACCCCCGCCGGCTGTCGTGCCGGTTCGCCCGATTTTAGAACGGGTTCAGGACAATGGAAATTGTACCACGACCGCTTTTTGGGGGTATCAAAATGATAATCCGTTCGTGGTCACTATTCCTATCGGGGCAAATAACACCTTCAATCCCGGTCCCTCAGCCCAGGGCCAGCCCACAGCCTTCAACCCGGGGCGGGTGGCCAACGCTTTTAGCACGGTGTTCAATTCCACACTTGGCTGGACGCTGGCGGGAACAACCGTATCAGCCGCACAGATTAGTACATGCCGGATCACGGGCCGTGTCTTCGAAGACGGCGACTACAGCGGCGGGCCTGGAACAGGTTTTGTCGCCGGGATCGACCTGGGTCTGCCCAATGTGCAGGTCGAACACTATAACGGCCTGGGTACATTGTTGGGGACCACGACCACGGATGCGGCCGGCAATTACAGTCTCAGCGCCGCCAACGGAGCATCATACACCATCCGGGTGGTCTCCAGCAGCATCGGCGATGCGGATACGCCGCCGGGCGGGGGTTATAATGTTGGGTTTACGAGCGCGTTGGCCGAACAGACATATGAGCACAATGGGCTTTCGGGCAACGGTGGAGCCGGGGCTATGGGCGGCAATAATCCGGCAGTTAGCGATCCGGCTACACTGGCCGGAGCCGGAGTGGGAGATACGAATGTGACTGTAACGCTCAACGGAGCGAATTTGAGCGGAGTCGACCTTGGATTTGCCTTCAACCCAGTTGTGAACATCAACGACAGCGGGCAGGGATCGCTGCGCCAGGCCATGCTAAACTCGAACGCTATCGCCGGTACGGGCAGTGTTGTGTTCAATATCCCTGGCGCAGGCCCACATACGATTCAGCCGGCCTTGGCTCTGCCCATCGTGGCCGATCCGCTCAAACTGGATGGGGCGACTCAGCCTGGTTTTGCCGGTAGCCCCCTGATCGAGCTCGACGGGACCAATGCCAGTGGCGCGAACGGCCTATTGATCACGGCCGGCAACAGCCTGGTGCAGGGCCTGGTGATCAATCGTTTTGCAAACGGCATCGGCTTGTCCGGTGGGAATGAAAATACCATCCAAAATAACTACATCGGCACCGACGCAAATGGGACGGGGCTGCTGCCTAACAGCCAGTATGGAGTGCAGATCGTGGGTTCGTCGATCAACCAAGTTGAATTCAACCTGATTGCGGGCAATGGCGCAGACGGCATTGCCCTATTCAATAACAGCCAGAATGTCAGCATCCGGGGGAATAGTATCTTTGCCAATGGGGACTTGGGCATCGATCTGAGGGGCATCGACGGGGTAACCGCCAATGATCCCGGTGATGGAGATGGCGGCGAGAATGAGCTGCTCAATTTCCCCCTGATTTACAACTGGGTCATCAGTGGCTCGGATGTTATCATCACGGGTGAGGCTCGACCCGAATCGACTATCGAATTCTTTATCGCTGATAGCGACCCCAGCGGTAACGGTGAGGGTCAGACCTTCATTGGCAGTGGGATTGAGGGAAATCCGGGAGATGACGCAATTTCGGCGCCCGGCCTCATTGACCCGACGGCGGATCAGTTCAGCTTTACCATAACGCCAACAAGTGCCTTAACCGGGACCGATCTGTTGACGGCCACCGCCACAGACGTCAACGGCAATACCTCGGAATTCAGCCCCAACGTCGCTCCATAGAGTAGGGGTAACGAATAACGAATGACGATCCAAGAGTTTATAGAACTTAGCCGGGTTTACGTTTGGCCCGTCCTTATCTTCATCATCCTTCTAATGTATGGCGAGTATATCAGAAAAACACTAGATCGAATCATCCAGGGCCCACTCCACGAAGTCATCACGTCGGTGGCCACCCTGAAATTCGGGGCCAAAGAAATCGTCAAATCAGCGCCGGGTATCGGCCTGAGTTCGGGTCCGGTTTCGGGCCCGGTCGATCCGGAGTGCGTAAGCAATTTACTGGCGACGATGGCTGGCTATGACTTGCAGCACTTTTTGCGGATTGCGAACAAGAACCTGACCCTCGACCAGCACTTCGCGCTGCTGCGGCGGCTGCTCGACGAGTTTACCAATATCCCGCCCATGGATGAAAAAACGATTGCCGCCACGTTTCTGGGCTACATCCTTGGCCTCAACGCGCTCGATGGCACGATCTTTCATATGCAAGGGGATTTGACTGACGACAACCTGGTTATTCACATCAGGCCGGAAGTGATCGAACTCATCGAGGCTGAATTGCAGAAGAGGGACGAGTTCGTTCTCACTCCGAACGACGTTCGATCTTGATAACTGGCTTTTGTTTGGTTATTGTACGAAGGCGGTTACTGATTTGTTTCCGGTTGCGAATAATCACGAAGGTAGTCCACTTCCCAATACTTGCCTAGAGTCTCATAAACTTTTCCTGACATCTCAACCAATGAAATCAGAGGAGGAAAGGCTGCTTGAGTAGATATGAGTTTATCAACTGTTACTCCATTGTGTAAATCACGGCGAGCTTGATCAAATTCAATGAGCACATCTATTAGTTCTTGTTCTGCCTGACTTTGTATAACACGAGGAGTCAAGACTAATTGGATTTGATCCAAGTCCCATTTTACAAATTCATAAAACTCAACAGTAATATCAGAGGGCGTCTTTTCCCCTTTATAATCTTGAATCTTTCGTAATTCATTCGCTAGAGTCTGACAGTATATAACGACTCCCTGATGTGAGTTAGGGGGTGGGACAGCATTCGGACTCAGACCAATATCTGCAAAGGAATAGGTGATTTCATACACAAAATTTCTAAGATGAGAAGCTAAATCTGTGAATGTATAATCTCGAGTTTTAGCCCACTGTTGTTTCCTGTAATGTTCTACAAGACCATCCAGATAGGATAAAGTGATGATAAAACCAAGAAATACTCCAGCAAATCCAGCAAATAGGTTCCCAAAGAATTGTTTAGGATCAATGAACAAAAGGCCAATTACAATGTAGATAACGAAAAGTATTACAAAAA
>Ga0302046_10005311_pt1 | contig 11390 bp, 11 predicted proteins | sample RVTome_11_FD_200261 | JGI IMG/M metagenome (GOLD analysis project Ga0302046, IMG submission 200261) | Soil microbial communities from uranium-contaminated site in the Upper Colorado River Basin, Wyoming, United States - RVT147D111 (version 2) ... | reverse complement strand
CCGCTGGCCCAGCAGGGCTTCAAGGTAGACAGCGACATCGAGCCTGATCTGCCGGAGCTGCTCATGGACCCGGCGGCGATCGGGCAGGCCCTCGCCAACCTGGTGGACAACGTCATCAAGTACTCCGGCGAGCGGCGGCGCCTGGCGGTGGCGGCCCGCCTCCACGGCGAGGAGATCCGCATCGAGGTGGCCGACGAGGGGATCGGGATCCCGCCGGCCGAGACCTCGCGCATCTTCGAGAAGTTCTATCGCGTGGGGCGGAGCGAGACGCAGGGACGCCGCGGCAGCGGCGTGGGGCTCACCCTCGTCAAGCATATCGTGGAGGCCCATGGTGGCCGCGTCAGCGTGGAGAGCCGGCCCGGGGAAGGCAGCCGCTTCATCCTCCACCTGCCCGTCGGGCGCGGGGACTGAGCGCGCGTGAAGGAATCGCCGGAGCGGGTGACCGGTGAGGGGTGTCGGCCGCCGGGCGAGCCGAGGGACTTCGGCGGGCTGGGCCCCGCCAGTCCCGAGGGGAGCGAGATGAAAGGACCGGCGATCGCTCCTCCCGACGCGAGTTGAGCCATGCCGCGCATCCTGATCGTCGACGACGAGCCGGAGATGATCCGCGGGCTGGAGGACAACCTCCGCTTCGAGGGCTACCAGACCGTCTCGGCCCCGGACGGCAAGCGCGGGCTCGCCCTCGCGCTCTCGGAGGCGCCCGACCTCATCCTCCTCGACATCATGATGCCCGGCATGAGCGGGTGGGACATGTGCCGGGAGCTGCGGCAGAAGGGGATCGACATCCCGGTGATCATGCTCACCGCCCGCGGCGAGGAGGCGGACCGGGTGCTGGGGCTCGAGCTGGGCGCCGACGACTACGTCGCCAAGCCCTTCAGCCTCCGCGAGCTGCTGGCCCGGGTCCGCGCGGTCCTCCGGCGGCCCGGCCCGCGTCTGAAGCTCGAGGAGATCGCCTTCGGCGATGTGCGACTCCACCTGCGGGCCCGGCAGGCCTTCAAGGCGGGGACGGAGGTCCGGCTGACGCGGAAGGAGTTCGACCTCCTGCAGTACCTGGTCGGGCACCGAGGGGAGGTGGTGACGCGGGATCGCCTGCTCGACGAGGTGTGGGGTTACGATCAATACCCGACCACCCGGACCGTGGACACCCATATCCTCCGGCTGCGGCAGAAGTTCGAGAAGGATCCCGAGCACCCGGTGTTCATCCTGACCGTGCACGGGCAGGGTTACCGGTTCGTGGGGTAAGATCGGGCATGGGCATCCTGGACACCCTCGAGCGCTTCGCCGTGTGGCTGGTGGCCTCGCGAGTCAAGGGCACCGCGGGGCCGATGATGACGAGCCAAGGAGCGATCACGATGAGAGAGACCCCCGAGGAGCTGGCCCACCGGGTTCCGCCAGGCCAGGCGCTCACGACCAAGTGGCCGGTGCTGACGTACGGGCTGACGCCGCGCTTCGATCCCCGGACGTGGAGCTTCCGGTGCTTCGGGCTGGTCGAGGAGGAGGTGAGCTGGACCTGGGAGCGATTCCTCCAGCTCCCGCGGACCGAGATCACCTGCGACATCCACTGCGTCACGCGCTGGTCGAGGCTCGACAACCGCTTCGAGGGCGTTCACATCCGGGAGATCATGAAGCGCGTCCGTCTCAAGCCGGAGGCCCGGTACGTGATGATCCACGCCGACCCGGACTACACAACCAACCTGCCGCTGGAGGAGCTGGTGGACGAGAACGTGGTCCTCGCCCTCGAGCACGACGGCCGGCCCTTGACGCCGGACCACGGCGGCCCCCTGCGGCTAGTCGTGCCCAAGCTCTACTTCTGGAAGAGCGCCAAGTGGCTGCGCGGCTTCGAGTTCCTCGACGTCAACCCGCCCGGCTTCTGGGAGGTCAATGGCTACCACATGCACGCCGACCCGTGGAAGGAGGAGCGCTACTCCGACCAGGAGACCCACGCCATGCAGAAGATGCGGGCGGAGGCGGCGCGGAAGCTGCGCGGGCAGTAGTATGATCCAGCAGCAGTATCTGGGACCCATAGCAGGAGGAACTCCCGCGAGGCGATCCGCTCGGCGGAGGCGGTCAGTCGAGGCCTTTCGAGAGGAAGGACTGGATCACCCGGGCGAAGTCGGCCGGGCGGTCACCGGGAACGAAATGACCGGCGTTCGGGACCTCCACCAGCTCGGCTCGGTGCAGGGTCTGGAGCATCCGCTGTGCGGTCTCCGCCGACAGGATATCGCTCTCGGTGCCCCGGACGAGAAGCGTCGGGCACATGATGGCGCCGAGCGGCTCCCAGAGATCGACGGCGTCGCTCCGCCCCTCCCGCACCATGTCGCGCAGCCCCTTGTCATACTTCCAGGTCAGCGTGCCGTCCGGGCGGCGTCGGAGGCCGTGCACGACCCGGTGCCGCAGCTCGTCCGGATCGTGGAGCGGGTTGGCGCGACGCATGGAGTCGATGGCCCACTGCTCGGACTCGATCTCCTCGGGCGTCGCCGCCATCATCCCGCGGACTCGCTGGAGCCCCGCGGGGTGGATGTCCGGGCCGATGTCGACCAGGATCAGCCGCTCGACCCGCTCCGGGTGCGACGCGGTGTAGGCGATCGCCACGCGCCCGCCCAGGGAGTGCCCGAGGAGGACGAAGCGCTTGAGGCCCAGCTCGTCCACGAAGGAGGCGAGGTCCCTGGCCATGGTGGGGACCTGGTAATCGCCATCCGGCGCCGCTCCGCTGTCGCCGTGTCCTCGCTGGTCGAGCGCCACGACGCGGTGCATGGGCAGGAGCGCTCGGGCCAGACGGTCCCACACTCGCGCATGCCCCGTGACGCCGTGGAGGAGGACGACGGGCGGGGCGCCCACCGGCCCCCACTCGACGCCGTGAAGGCTCAGGCCGTTGAGTCTGAGGAAGCGCTCGCGGATCTCCATCGTCAGCGCAGCATAGTCCCGGCGGCGCGCCGCGTCAACCGTGCCTGCTCCTTGATCCCCATGCGCGGGCGGATGAGGATCGCCGCACGCCGGAGGAGCTGCTGGACCTCATCGAGCCAAGGGGCGTGAGGTGGCGGAGGCCCTGGCCGCGCTGCGGAAGCTGTCTCCGGCGGTGGACGGTTGACGTGAGTGGCGCGCGCGGGTAGCGTGAGCGGCGGAAGGGGCCGATGAGCGTGCCGTCGATCCGAACTCGCCGGTGGAATCGCGTCGAGTACGAGCAGCTCGTGGAGAAGGGGTTCTTCCAGCCGGGCGAGCGGCTGGAGCTGGTCGATGGAGAGCTGCTCGTCCGCGAGCCCCAGGGCAGCCGTCATGCTACCGGGATCATGCTGGTCGAGCAGGCGCTCCGCTCCGCGTTCGGCCCCGGCTGGTTGGTCCGCGTCCAGATGCCGGTGGCCCTGGATGACACCTCGGAGCCCGAGCCCGATGTGTCGGTGGTCCACGGGAGCCCACGGCAGTACCGGGACGCGCATCCCGAGCGCCCCGTGCTCGTGGTCGAGGTTGCCGAGGCGAGCCTCGCGTTCGACCGCGGGCAGAAAGCCTCCCTTTACGCGCGCGCCGGCATCTCTGACTTCTGGATCGTCAACCTCGTCGAAGGGGTCCTGGTCGTGTGCCGCGAGCCGGGACGTTCAGCCGACGCGGTGTCCGGGTGGGGCTACCAGTCCATCCAGGTGCTCGGGCCGGCGGAATCCGTCTCGCCGCTCGCGGCGCCGGCCGCGCGCATCCTCGCCGCCGACCTGCTCCCGTGAGGGGCGGCCCGCCGATCGGCTCACTGCGCGCCTTCGGCGCCGGCCGTCAAGATGCCCGCCAGGTTACGCGGCGTGCGGTGCGGCCCTGGCTTGCAAACTGCGCGCGGGAACGGTAGATTCTCCTCGGTGAGCCACCCATCCCGTCGACGACGTGAGCCGGGAAGCATGATGGCGAGGCCGGGCGGCAGCGAGCCGCCGATCGCGAAGGCGGCCGGAAGATAGGGAGACGTCCGTGGCAACCCACGCACTCACCGATCTCGCGGTCATCCTCAAGCCCGAAGACGACGTTGCGATCGCCAAGGCGGGCGGGATCACGACCGTCTTCGAGAAGTCGCTGGGCGGCGTCACCAAGGGCGGCACCACGCCGATGACGGACGTCTTCCTCTACGGCGAGCCGATCACGACGCGCGGTTTCGTCTTCATGGACACGCCGGGCCACGACCCGGTGTCCATCACGGGGCTGGTGGCCGGAGGCTGCACCATCATCTGCTTCACCACCGGGCGCGGCTCGGTCTTCGGCTGCAAGCCCGTGCCCTCCATCAAGCTGGCGACCAACAGCCTCATGTACCGCCACATGGAAGAAGACATGGACATCAACTGCGGGGTGATCCTCGAGGGGACGCCGCTGCCCGAGGTGGGCCGGCAGATCCTCGAGGAAGTCATCGCGGTGGCTTCGGGGAAGAAGAGCAGGAGTGAGCTGTCCGGGGTCGGCGAGGAGGAATTCGCGCCGTGGACCATCGGACCGGTGCTGTAGGCGTGGCCCGGAGTGCGGGAGGGCGTCGCTGATGGCGCACCCGGGGATGTACCGGGGCGACCGGCGGCGCAAGGAGGACGCGCGCAAGGCCAAGCAGGAGGCCAAGCGGGCGCGCAAGGCCGAGCGGGCGGAGGGAGGCGCCTCGGGCCCCGAGATCGAGGCGGACCCGGAGGCATCCCGCGGTGGTGTCCCTAGCGGATTCGTCTGGTTCTCGCCCAGCAAGGGGCGTACGGTGACGACGTCCTCGGCGGCCCCTCCGGTAGCCGAGGGCGTTGACGACTGGGCGCTGGTCAGCGAGCCGCCTCGCCCCGCTTCCTGACCGCCGGAGAGCCTCCCCCGCTTGCCCGGGCGCCTGCCGTCGGCGGGGAGAGGGAAGGTCAGGCGAGAAGGGAGTCGCCGGCCCCTCCGGGCAGGGCATTCCCCGGGGAGACCTGGAGCACCTCGAGGAAGCTCTTCACCTGGTGCCGCACCCGGAAGTGATCCGTGCCCCGGCGAATGCGCAGGACAAGCGCATCACCGGGCACCACGGCGTCCAGGCGGTCGGTCACCAGCGTCAGGGCACCGTTGGCCCCGGGCGTCTCCACGCCCACGATGACGTCGCCGTCGATCAAGCCGGCTCCGGCCAGGGGCGCGTGCGAGTGAAGCCGCCGGATGGTCAGCGATCCACGCTCGGGGTGATTCCACAGCGACACTCCGAGGAACGCGCAGCTTTCCAGTGACCGTCGATGGGCCTCGATCGCGCTCGGGATGGCCTCGAGGGCCTGCCGCTGGAAGGTGGAGCGCCATCCCGAGCAGGTAGCCCCACAGCCATTGCCGGCCGGTTGCCCAGGCGACGAGGGCCAGCACAGCCGCCACCTCGTAGGAATGCAAGAGCAGGACCGTCCGCTTGACCCGGCCGCTGAGATAGTAGCCGAGGAAGGCGTGGAGCCGCAGATCCCGCTGGCGCTCGAAGAGGACGTAGTCCACGGCGTGGTCCACGTCGATCAGGAAACCGCCGGCGACCAGCCCGGCGGTGAGCGCGGGAGAGCCGGTGGCGCCGTACGCGGCGGCGCCGGCTGCCGCGGTGGTGACGAGGTGCCCGCCGGGGCTCATCTCCGTTGCTCTCCTCTCTGCCGCGTACACGCGGCCGCGCGAGAATAGAGCAAGTGGAATGCCAGGCGGGAGCCTGCAGCTAAGCGGGGGAGATTCAACGCGGAAGCCGCACGCGGAAGGCGGGCGGCGGCCTGACGGGACCGAAAAGAATCGGGGACCGGCGGCAAAAAAGGAAGGCCTGCAGAGCGGTGGCAGCTGGGAGAACGCAGGCTACGACTGGGTGACGGTCACGATGAGGCCGATGGAGGCCAGGATATTGCCGGCCCGCACGCACTCGGCCTCGGAGCCGACCTTCACCACCGCCTTGCCGGTATTGTGGACCTGCCAGGCGTACTCCCAGGCCCGTTCCTCGGAACAGGCGATGGCCTTCATGAGCTGCTTGACCACTTCCTCGAAGGTATGACAGTCGCAGTTGTGGAGGATGGTTATCCAGGGAGGCGCGATCGCGGTCTCGAGGTGCTCCAGCTCACGGGTGTCGGGGGTCTCGAGCGGAGTCACCCCCTGATCTCCCTCAGGACCTCCCGCGCGATCATCCGGGTCTGCCCTTCGCGATGGCCCCGCCGGCGCGCAGGGCGGCGATCGCCTCCGGGGAGTAGCCGAGCAGGTCCCGCAGCAGCTCGTCGGTGTGCTGGCCCAGCCCCGGCCCGGGCGCGGGGTGGGCGACCAGCCCGTCCGTCCTGATCGGGCTCGCGACCTGCCGGATGCGTCCGAAGCGCGGGTGCTCGACCTCCAGGATCATGTCGCGGGCGCGCACCGGCTCGTCCTCCAGCGCCTGCCTGACGCTGTTCACGGGCGCGCAGGGGACATGGCCCCGCAGCAGGCGCAACCACTCGGCGGTTGTCCTCGCGCGGACGCGCTCCTGGAGGATGGGGATCAGCGCCGGCTTGTTGGCGAGGCGGTCTGCGAAGGTGGCGAAGCGGGGATCGCGGGCCAGCTCGGGACAGCCGAGGATCTCGACCAGGCTCCGCCAGAACTTCTCCTTGGCGCAGAAGATCACGATCCAGCCATCGCGGGTGGGGAAGTTCTGGGCCGGGACCAGCGTCTGGTGGCCCGAGTCGCCCACCCGCTCCGGCTCCCAGTCGCGGTTGAGCGCCCACGTGGCGAAGTAGGAGAGCATGCTCAGCGCGGTGTCGAGCAGCGAAACCTCCACGTCGCGGCCCACGCCCGTGCGCTGGGCATCGAAGAGGGCCACCATCAGCCCCAGCATGGCGGCATAGCCGCCGGCGAAGTCGATCACCGACACCCCGCACTTTCCGGGCGGGCCGTCGGGCTCGCCCGTCACCGCCATGTAGCCGGCGTAGCCCTGGATGAGGTAGTCGTAGCCCGGCTCGGCGGCTCGCGGGCCCGTGCTGCCGAAGCCGGAGAGCGAGCAGCAGACGATGGCGGGGTTCACCGCCTTCAGCATCTCGTAGGTCAGGCCCAGCTTCGCCGCCTGGTCACCACGCACGTTGTTGAAGACGGCATGGGAGACCTTCACCAGGTCGCGGAATACCGCCTGGCCGTCCGGGTGCCGCAGGTTGAGCGTGACGGACTTCTTGCCGCGGTTGAAGGACTGGAAGTACAGTGAGTCCCGGTCGTGGAGGAACGGAGGCACGTAGCGGGAGACGTCGCCGCCCACATCGGGATCCTCGATCTTGATGATCTCGGCGCCCAGATCGGCCAGGACGGTGGTGCCGAAGGGACCGGCCCCGAACTGGGACACGGCCAGGATGCGCACGCCCTTCAGCGGCGCCCGGCGCGGCTCCCTCTCCGGCCGGGCGAAGGCCGCCGCGATGCGCTCACCCGCGGGACGCGGCCGGCGCGATTCACTTTCTCCCCCGGGGAGAGGGTCGGGGCGAGGGGGCATTTCCATGTCAGTAGGGTAGCTGACCCTCGCCGAGGGTCGGGTGGTTCTTCTTCGGCACCAGCACCTTGCGCCGGAAGGAGCAGACGCGCTCGCCCCGCTGGTTGACGCCGATCGTCTCGACGATCACGATGCCGCGAGCCCCCTGCTTCGACTCGCGGAGACCCAGCACCGTGCTGCGGGCGTAGAACCGCCCGTAGCTCATGCCGGGCTGCCGGCGAGCACGTGGCGCGCGATGGCCATCAGGGATGGCTCGTCGGCGGCGGCGCGGGCGAGCAGCGCCCCCGCGTCCCGGTAGTAGCGCTCCACCGGGAACTCGGTGGTGTAGCCGTAGCCGCCGTGGATCCGCATGGACTCCAGCGCCACCTCGTAGGCGGCGCGAGAGGCCTCGCGCCAGGCCATGGCCGCCCGCGCTGCGGCGCCCTCGCCGGTGAGGCCGGCGGCATCGAAGGCCAGGAGGCGGGTCACCGTGACGCGCGTGGCCATGTCGGCCAGCTTGAGCTGGATGGCCTGGTGCTGGCAGATGGGGACGCCGAAGGCGCTCCGCTGCTGGGAATAGCGGATGGCCGCCTCCAGCGCGGCCTGGGCCAGGCCGACGGCCGCCGCCGCCATCTGGATTCGACTCGCCGCCAGGGCGCCGGCGACGCGCGCAGGATCGGATGGCGCTCCTTCGCCCAGCAGGCTCGCGACGGGAACGCGGCAATCGCGGAGCGCCACGCCCATCGCCCCGGCGCCGCGGAGGCCCGCTGCGTCCACCGCCCCGGTGAGCACGAGGCCCGGCGTTCCCGCCTCGACGATGAAGCAGCGAGGTCCGCGCGGATCCGGCACCACGATGGCGAACCGGCCGACGTGACGGCCGGCGGGGACGGTGAGCCCGGATCCGCTCAGGATGAAGGCCTCGCCGTCTCGGCGGGCGCTCACGGTGGGTTCGGGCCGCCCCGGCCCCACGAGTCCGGCCTGCCGTTTCCCCAGGGCGAGCTCCGGCAGCCAGCGCCGGCGCTGGGGCTCGGTGCCGGCGCGGTGTAGCAGCCGGGTCACCGCCAGGTGACTCTCGAGGATCGCAGCGAGCGCCATCCAGCCGCGTCCCAGCTCCTCGACGATCAGCGCGCAGCCCGCATCGTCGAGCCCCAGGCCGCCCTGCTCCTGGGGGACGGCAGCCCCGAGCAGCCCCATCGCCGCCAGCTTCTCGAGCGCCGGGGTGGCATCGCCGCCGCGGTCCAGCTCGCCGGCCGCCGGGACGATCTCGCGCTCGACGAGCTGGCGCACGGCCAGCACCATCTGCCGGCGCTCCTCCGGCTGGTCGTCGAGGGGCTTGAGCGCTCCCGGGCGCTCGCCGTAGCGGTCCAGCAGGTTGCGGCAGATGATGAGCCGCTGGATCTCGTTGGTCCCCTCGCCGATGATCATCAGCGGCGCGTCGCGGTAGTAGCGCTCCACGGCGTGCCGCGTCGAGTAGCCCTCCTCCCCCATGATCGCCAGGGCGCCGGCGGCGAGCTCCTGGGCGGTCTCGGAGGCGAACAGCTTGGCCATGCCGGCCTCCAGGTCGCATCGCGTGCCGGCATCCTTCATGGCCGCCGCCCAGTAGGTAAGGAGCCGCGCGCCGGCGAGGCGCGAGGCCATGTCGGCGAGGCGGCTTTGGGCGAGGACGCCGTCACCGGGCGCGCGGGCGGCGAGGTGGACGCGCGCAGCATCGAGCGCCGCCTGGGCCACACCCACCGCGCGGGCGGCGATGTTGATGCGCCCGGTCTCCAGCCCGGACATGACGTGCTTGAAACCGCGCCCCTCGATGCCCCCGATCAGGTTGGCCGCCGGGACCGGGAAGCCCTCGAGAAGGAGCTCCGCCGTGTCCACCCCCTTGTAGCCGAGCTTGTCGATGGATTTGACCACCTGCAGGCCCGGGTGGCCCTTCTCCACGATGAAGCAGGACATGCCGCGGTGCCGCGGGGTGGCGGCGGGGTCGGTGAGGGCGAGGAGGGCGAAGGTGTTGCCCTCCCGGCCATTGGTCACGAACATCTTGGAGCCCGAGACGAGGTACCGGTCGCCGTCACGCCGGGCCACGGTGCGGATCGCCTGCACGTCGGAGCCGGCATGGGGTTCGGTGAGGCAGAGCCCCCCGCGGCACTCGCCGCGCGCGAAGCGCGGCAGGAAGCGCTGGCGCTGCTCGTCGGTGCCGTGGTGGAGGACGATGAGCGCGGCCATGGTGTGGCTGTTGATGACGCCGGCCAGCGACATCCACCCGCGGCAGATCTCCTCGACCACGCGCGCGTAGGTGGTCACGTCGAGGCCAAGCCCGCCGTACGCGGGCGGAACCAGGGAGCCGAAGAGCCCGAGGTCCTTCATGCGGGCGACCAGCTCGTGCGGATAGGCGTCGGCGTGCTCGAGGGCGGAGGCCGCCGGCGCGACTTCCTTCTCCACGAACTCGCGGACGGTGACGATGAGGGGATGGGGCTCAAGCTGGACAGCTCGGGTCACGGAGCAACCTCGCCGGGGAGCGGTCGTTCGCTGGCGCCAGCCTAACAAAGGCCGCGATATGATTGCAAGCGATGGCCTTCGACGACCTGGTACTGAGGCTTCAGTCCTTCGTGGATCGGGTCAGCCGATGGGCCCGGCTCCCGCGGCCGGCCGAAGAGGCCGGTTGCCCTCGCCGCTTCCTGATCGTCCAGATCGACGGGCTCTCGCGCTCGGTGCTGGAGCGGGCCCTCGCCACCGGCCGGATGCGGGGACTGGCCCGGCTGCTCTCGGCGAGGCGTCTCGAGATGCGCCCCCTGTCCGTCGGCATCCCCTCGTCGACCCCGGCCTTCCAGGCCGCGCTCATGTATGGCGTCCATCCGGACATCCCGGGCTTCCACTGGTACGACAAGCGCGAGCGGGCGGAGCGCTACTTCCCGCGCCCCGGGGTTGCCGACCTGGTGGAGGAGCGCCTGGCCCGCGGCCGCCGGGGCATCATGGAGGGCGGGGCCTGCTACGGCTGCATCTTCACGGGCGGGGCCACGGACAGCCTGTGGACCTTCGCCCGGCTCCTGCGTCCCGGCCGCGCCGGCCCGGCGCTGCTCCGGATGCCATTGTCCGCGGTGCTGCTGGCATGGGTGGTGCTCAAGTGCTGCGTGCTCACCGTCACCGAGCTGACTCGCGCCGTGCTGGGCCGCGTGGCGGACCCTCTGGGGCCGGGGCGCCTCAAGGGGCTCTGGTTCAAGCTGGGGCTGTCCGTCTGGATGCGGCAGCTCTTCACGCTTGCCGCCTCCGCCGACCTGTACCGGGGTGTCCCCGCCGTGTACGTGAACTATCTCGACTACGACGTCTTCGCCCACGGCTTCGGGCCCGAGCACCGGCTCGCCCTCCGGGCCCTGCGGCGGGTCGATCGCTCGATCATGCAGCTCCACCGCGTCGCCAGACGCCTCCCCGAATGCCGCTATGACGTCTACGTGCTCTCGGACCACGGCCAGGTGCGCGCGCGCCCGTTTCGCCGGGTGTCCCGAGGCGCGTCCATCGAGCAGACCGTGGTCGATGTTCTCGGCCGGAGGCCGGCCGCGTATCCCGGGACGCACGGCAGCGGCAAGGACGGCCTGATCCGCCTGAAGTCGCAGCTCGCCGACTACCGTCGCGTCCGGTCCCGCGGCGTGTTCCAGCGCTTCCTGACCTACCTCGAGCGCGACCGCCCGTGGCTGCGAGAGGCCGGGCTGCCCGACGCCAGCGACACGATCCGGGTGGTCGCGGCGGGCCCCAATGCCTTCGTGTACTTCACCGAGGCTCCGGAACCGCTGCCGGTCGAGGAGATCGAGGCCCGCTACCCGGGCGGCGCGGCGGCGCTCTCCGAGCACCCGGGTATCGGTTTCGTGCTTGCCCGGTCGGCGGCCGGCCCCGTATGCTGGTCCCGGGGCCGGCGGACCGTCCTCGACCAGGACGCGCGCGGTACCCCGTTCGAGGGGCGCGCCGATCGAGACGTGGTGCTCATGGGCTTGAGGCAGCTGATGGCGATGCCGAGCGCGGGCGACCTGGT
>Ga0302046_10005310_pt1 | contig 11390 bp, 9 predicted proteins | sample RVTome_11_FD_200261 | JGI IMG/M metagenome (GOLD analysis project Ga0302046, IMG submission 200261) | Soil microbial communities from uranium-contaminated site in the Upper Colorado River Basin, Wyoming, United States - RVT147D111 (version 2) ... | reverse complement strand
CAGGGGATACACAATGGAAATCGTTGAAGACAAGGTCGCGTTCATTACCGGGGGCGCCAGCGGCATCGGGCTCGGCATCGCTCGGGCATTCGTGGACGCGGGCATGAAGGTCGTGATTGCCGACATCCGGAATGATGCCCTCGATGCGGCAAAGGCCGAGTTCGTCGAGGCCGGCAAGGGCGATCGGATCGTCACAGTGCAACTCGATGTCACCGACCGCCTGGCAATGGCGCAAGCTGCCGATACGACCGAAAAGGCATTCGGCAAGGTACATGTGCTGGTCAACAACGCCGGAATCGGCATCGGCGGGCCGGTCAGGGATGCGAAATACGCAGACTGGGACTGGGGACTCGATGTGAACCTCGGTGGTGTCATCAACGGCATACAGGAGTTTCTGCCGCGCATGATCGCCCACGGCGAGGGCGGGCACATCATCAACACGTCGTCGATGGCTGCTGTCGTGCCGATGCGGGTGGCGTCGATTTACATCACGGCGAAAGCGGCGGTGCTCGGCCTGTCGGAGGAATTACGCGGTGAGCTCGAGCCCGACAACATCGGCGTGTCCGCATTTTGTCCGGGACCCGTGCAAACGAACATTGCGAACAGCGGTGATTTGCGTCCCGACAAGTACCGTGCGAATTCGGGATATGCCGAAGCCGAACGACAGCTTAAGGCGCGACCGAACTCGCCGTTGTGGATGCATCCCGACGAGGCCGGCGAACGCGTGCTGGCCGGACTCCGGCGTAACGACCTTTTTATTTTCACGCATCGGGAGTTCAAAAAAGGCCTGGCCGAGCGTTGCAAAAAAATGCTGGCCTCGTTTCCGGATGAGAAAATCAACAAGGCCCGTTACAAGGAAATCAAATGGCTCACGGAGAATGCCATTTACCGCGACTGATCTTTGTGGCGTTTGCTTCAGTGTACGGGCATCGCCGCTCCGGGCAGGGCCTCCGCCGACACCCACCAGCCGTGTACCTGCCCGAAAATGCGAAACGGCAGGCGGACCGTGGCGATCGGGCCGGCCTCGGGCTCCGCCGCATCGAGTATCAGCAGGTCGGAGCGGTTGCATTCGAGCATCTGCTCCGCCATGCCGAGGATGTAGCCGTCGCCCTCCGGGGCATCGGGGCGCCTCGGTGCGAAACAGCACTCCTGCAGCGCGACGCTATTGCCGGCGCGGTAGGTCTGTGTGCGACCGGTCGCGTGATCGAACTTGGTGTAGCAATTGCTCGGCCGGAAAGGCCGGCCGCTGACGGCAGGATGCGGCGGGACCGACAGGTCGACCGTCGGCATGAACCCGTAGCGATAGGGAATCGTCTGGTAACGGTCATCCTGACGGGGCAGGACACCGTTGTCGGGATACAGTACCTGCATGTCGTAGCTGTCCGATGTCTTCGACAGGTCGACGGACAAGCGGGTGACCACGCCGGCGGCACCGACCGGGTCGAACGCTTCGCCGTGCAGGTTCGGAAAAAACGGAAACTGGTTTTTTTTGGCCATGTCCATGTCGACGTAACACATGTCGCCGTCGGACCAGGCGCCCATGACGTGCGTCGCGCAGCGCTCCGGGCCCTTGTACCAGCGCAGATCGCTGCCATCCCCATGTCGGCGCATGACGCCGAACCAGGACGGCAGCGTCGAGTCCCACGCAAAATGTACGCCGCCGGCCTGCATTTGCGCGAGATTGACGGCCATGGGAATGGCGAGAAATGCGATGTGGGTCTGCGTGACCGCAAAATCGTGCAGCATGCCGACATAGGGCACCTTGATCCACGATTCCCGCACGAGATGGCCGGCACGATCGATGGTAATGATCGCGACGTCGTCCGATCCCAGCCCTTTGGCTTCGTAGCCGAAAGCGATCATCTCGCCGGTTTCCGGATCGATCTTCGGATGCGCCGTGAATGTCCGGCTGGTGAGTCTGCCGCCGAAAGTGACGTAATCGTCCGTTGTCTCGAGCGTCAACGCATCCATGGCCACCGGCGGGCTGTCTTCCTTCAATGCCAGCAGGCGGCCCGCGTGATAGAGGACCGTGGTATTGGCCGTGCCGCGACTGACGTTTTCGAGACCGGCATCGTCCGTGAACGGATTGCGATACATGCCGAACAACGCGCGGCCCGCGCGCCGCTGAACATTGAATCGTTGTGTGCGTACGTAACGGCTTTTCAGGTCGACGCGACCGGCCGAGAACCGGAACATGCTGACATGGCCTTCGCCGTCGAACGGGATGTTCAGCGGGAACTTCGACGGATACTGGAAATCCGGGCCGACCCGGTAGAAAGCTCCGTTCAGGTCATCGGGGATGCGCCCGTCCACTTCGCAATCGACCAGGTCGATTTCGGTGCGAAACGGCATGACCCCTGCCATTCGGCGCGTCTTAAGTCAGTGCCCGGTTGTTGACGAGGTTGCGGCGCCTGTATTCCCTCGGGGTGAGGTCGTATCGTGAGCGGAACGCGCGCCCGAAATGGGTTGCACTGCTGAAACCGTAATCGAATGCGATCGAGGTGATGGTTCGCTTGCGCTGCGACTGCGATGTCAGTGCCCGGGCACATTCCTCCAGCCGCCTGCGCAGGATGTAACGTGCCACCGTCTCGTCTTCTTCCGAGAACAGGTGATGCAGGTATCGGGTGGTAATGCGGAAGGTCCTCGCAATTCGCGTCGGCGTCAGGCTGGAGTCGCCCAGGTGCTCCTCGATGTAGTGAATGATGCGCACGCGGTGCGCCGCGCCGAGCGAGCTGTGATCGATGGTCGATCCCAGGAGCTGCCGGTAAGAACTGGCAAGCAGTCCCAGGATCGCATCGGTCACGCCGGCACTGATTTCGAACTCCCGATCGTCCTGGCAGTGCCGCCATACGTCGGCCAGAAAATCGGACAACAGTCCTCCGATACCCTTGCTGCCTGACAGCCGCTTCGCGGCGATGCTCTGCGGATACTGGATGTAGCGACGCAGCAGATCGTAGGGAAAGCCGAATACCAGCATGCGGTTTGGTTGTTCGAAGACGATTTCGTAAGGCCGGCTGTTGTCACAGATGGTGATATCGCCCGGGCGCAGTCGTGCTTCGCGCTGGTCCTGTCGGTTGATGCTTTCGCCTTCCAGCTGCAGGTACAGGAAATGCATCGGGATTCGGGATCGCGCGACCTGTTCGCGGGAGTGCCGCACGACCTGCGGTTCCGAATAGATCTCAGCCACACGTACGCGACCCTTGCCGGCTTGCGACAGGTGGCCGGTGAAATCGATCAGGCTGGGAGAGCGGGGCTCGAACGCCGGGAACGCATCCGGGCCGATACCGTTCCAGTACGCCGCTTTGCGCCGAGGCGACAGCCTCGCGGTGGAAAGCGTTTCCAGTTGTGTCATGAGTCCCCCCGGAATTCAATCTTTACGTTGTCAGGTTGCGATTCGACGGTTGGCTGTCTGCACGCCCCGCCGGACGTTTTGACAGCTACCCGACCCGAGATTACTATACCACGAACCGAACCGTGCGGTTTGGCAGCCCCGTTGTCAACCGCCTCGGTTGCCGCGCGCCGGCAACCAGCCGCTGGCAACTGTGCGCCATACAGGAATCCCTATCCGTGCCAGCCGTCAACAACAGTCAATACACCGGGGTTGATCGCCCGACGACCGATGACGCGGCAGCGCACACCGCCGGCGGGGATTGACGCGTGTCCTTTGTCCGCATCGCGACAGAGGAGGCTTTTGCCACGGCGGAACTGTTCGATTGCTACCGCCGCATCATCGAAAATAAATCGGTGGACGATCCCGGGTTCTACAGTCTCTGGGGTCACTACCTGATCGACAAAGGCCCTCGCGCAACGGATATACGGCGAAAGCTGCTCGACCTCGGTGAGGAACGGCTGCGCGACATGGACAGTTGCGGCATCGCCCGGCAGGTCGTTTCCCTCACGGCGCCGGGTGTGCAGGTACTCGATGCCGCCACCGCGGCATCCATTGCCACGCTGGCCAATGATCAGCTTGCCGAGGCAGTCGCAAGGCATCCGGACCGGTACACAGGTCTCGCCGCAATGGCGCCGCAGGACCCCGCTCGCGCCGCCCGTGAAATAGAACGCGCCGTCTCGGATCTCGGATTCCGCGGCGTGATCCTCAACTCGCATACGCACGGCGAATACTTCGATGACCCGAAATTCTGGCAAATCTTCGAGGTCGTCGAGCAGCTCGATGTGCCGATTTACCTGCACCCGAATACGCCCTCGCCGCGACTGATCGGCCCGATGCTGGATCGCGGCCTGGACGGAGCCATTTACGGATTCGCGGTGGAGGCCGGCCTGCACCTGCTGCGCATCATCGTCAGCGGCGTATTCGACCGCTTCCCCAAAGCGCGAATCGTCGTCGGTCACTTGGGCGAAGCCTTGCCCTTCTGGCTGTTCCGGCTCGATTTCATGCACGCGGCAATGGTGAAGGCCGGGCGGCATCCGGGGGTCAGGCCGCTCAGGAAACGTCCCAGCGACTACCTGCGCGAGAACGTCTGGATCACCACGAGCGGCATGGCGTGGGAACCGGCGATCATGTTCGTCCGCTCGGTAATCGGTGCAGACCACGTGATGTACGCGATGGACTATCCGTACCAGTTCGTGCCCGCCGAAGTTGATGTGACGGACAAGCTGCCGATCACCGATGCGGAAAAAAAGGCGTTCTACCAGGGCAATGCCGATTCCGTGTTTGCTCTTGGTATGGGCTAGACTATGGTGGCATCGATAATGTCGGCCTCCTGTTCGACAAACAACAACAGAAACGGTGAATCATGAACCGGCAACTGGCAGCGAGAAGAATTCCAGTACATCAGCAGACCAAGAAACAGCAGGAAGTCCTGGCCGTGGCATCCGATTATTTTCTGAGCCACGGCTACAAGGGCACGAGCATCAACGCGATGGCGCGAGACTCGGGAATCTCGAAAGAATCGATCTATCGTTATTTCAGCAGCAAGAAGGACTTGTTCGAGGCCGTCATCGCCGAGGAGCTTGCTACCTACCGGAAACAACTGCAGTTTCTCGACTATGAAACAGAATCCATTGCACTCGACAAAGCCTTGAAGAAGACAGCAGAAACGCTGCTCGGCGCCGTGACGAACGACCGGACCTTGTCGCTGCGGCGCCTGATCTTCCAGGAGGTCAAGCAGTCTCCGGACATAGGCCAGTATTATTACGAGATCGGCCCGCAAGCCGCGTACAAAAATCTCGAAAAGACGTTCGCGGCACACCAGCACGAGACGGAATTCAAGCCGGAAGAACTGGCGCACTATTTCGTCGGCATGGTCCTGCACCGGGCCACGTTGCAGCGCGAGTGCGGCATCATCAAACCGATGTCGAAAGCGCAGATAAAAACACAGGCGGCCAAAACCACCGATGATTTCCTAAAAGCGTTCTTCAAATGAACGATTCGATCAGGCAGTTCATGAGCATTGCCTGTGATCGCGTTTTTCGCACGGCACGCGGAACGGCGAGTGCGGTCCTTTTGCCGGGGCTGGCATTCATCGTCGTTGCCTGCGGCAGGGGCGAAGACGATGCCGGCGGGAACGAAGCAGAGCAGGCGGCGGGCGTCGCCGCCGTCGATGGCGCGAGGATCGGGGCGGCCGACAGCGAACCCGGCAACTGGCTGACGCACGGGCGGACTTACGACGAACAGCGTTTTAGCCCGCTGACGGATATCAACGCCGACAACGCGGCGAAGCTCGGGCTCGCCTGGTACTACGACCTCGACACGAAACGCGGCCAGGAAGCGACGCCGATCGTCGTCGACGGCCAGATGTTCGTCAGCACCGCGTGGAGCAAGGTCAAGGCGCTGGATGCCGCAACCGGGGAACTGCTGTGGGCTTACGACCCGCAGGTGCCAGGCGAGAAAGCGGTCGACGTCTGCTGCGATGTGGTCAATCGCGGCGTCGCCGTGTGGAAAGGGCGCGTTTACGTCGGCACCCTTGATGGCCGCCTGGTGGCACTGGATGCCGCCGACGGCAGCACGGTCTGGTCGGTGCAGACGACGGATCCCGCATTGCCGTACAGCATCACCGGCGCGCCCCGCGTCTTCGACGACAAGGTCGTGATCGGCAACGGCGGCGCGGAATTCGGCGTACGCGGTTACGTTTCTGCCTACGATGCGAACACCGGCGACCTTGCTTGGCGTTTTCACACCGTTCCCGGCGATCCGTCGCTACCGTTTGAATCGCAGGCGATGCAGGATGCCGCAGAAACCTGGAACGGTGAATGGTGGAAAATGGGCGGCGGCGGAACGGTCTGGGATGCGATCGTCTTCGACCCGGCGCTCGGACTCGTCTACATCGGCGTCGGCAACGGGTCGCCCTGGAACCAGGCCATTCGCAGCCCGGGCGGCGGCGACAACCTGTTCCTCTCATCGATCGTTGCACTGAAAGCCGACAGCGGCGAGTACGTCTGGCACTACCAGACGACACCCGGCGAAACCTGGGATTACACGGCGACGCAGCCGCTGATCCTCGCCGATCTCGAAATCGAAGGTCAGGTGCGCAACGTCATCCTGCAGGCGCCGAAGAACGGTTTCTTCTACGTGCTCGATCGCGAAACCGGCGAATTCATTTCGGCGCAGCCATTTGCCACCGTGACTTGGGCAAGCGGCATCGATCCGGAAACCGGCCGGCCGATCGAAAACCCGGAAGCTCGTTACAGCGGTCCCGCGCCCTCGTTCGTTGCGCCCGGGCCGGGCGGAGCGCACAGCTGGCAGCCGATGGCGTACAACCCGCATACCGGGCTGATCTACATTCCGGTGCAGGACGCGGCGTTCCCGTATTTCGCGGACAACAATTACGAACGCACGACACTGGGTTTCAACACCGGTGTCGATTTCAACAGCGCCAGCATGCCGCAAATTCCGGAAGTCAAAGCGCAGATCATGAGCAGCGTCAAAGGTTTTCTGCTGGCCTGGGATCCGGTCGCGCAGGCCCCGGCCTGGCGCGTCGACTACCCGGGTCCGTCGAACGGCGGTGTGCTGACCACTGCCGGCAATCTCGTGGTGCAGGGCACGGCCGGAGGCGAGGTGGTCGTTTACCGCGCAGACAACGGCGAGAAGCTCTGGTCGACCGCGGCCCGAACGGGAGTTCTCGCCGGTCCGGTGTCCTACGAAGCCGGCGGCGAGCAATACATTGCGGTCGCGGTCGGATGGGGCGGCGTTTTCTCGCTCGCCCCGGGCGAAATCGGCCTGATGTCCGGGCGGGTCGGGAATATCAGCCGCATCCTCGCATTCAAGCTCGGCGGCGCGGCGGAACTGCCGCCGGCCGCCCCGCTGCCCGCGCTGACATTCGATCCGCCCGAACTCGAGGCCGACGACGAGACCGTTGCCCGCGGCAAGTTCCTCTACCACCGGCACTGCGTCGTATGTCACGGCGATGCCGCCGTGAGCGGCGGTTTACTGCCGGATCTGCGGGCCAGTCCGGTGATCAACGACTCACATCTATTTTCGTCGATCGTGCTGGACGGTGCGCGCGGCCCGCTCGGCATGGTCTCGTTCGCGGCCGAACTCGATGGCGAGGACGCCGAGGCCGTTCGTGCCTACCTCATCGCGCGGGCGCACGAAAGCCTGGCGCAGGCCGGGGCCGATGCGCCCTGAGCACGGACGCCCGTCGCGAACAGAGGCGGGGAGCTGAGAGCAATGCACATCGCGCGGCGAAACTCACGGTCCGTAAAGCCGGAGCTCTATCACTGGGAGCCGAATGCAAACTCCGGAAAACCCATTATTGCCTTGCTCGAAAAAGGCGTCGCATTCGAGAGTCGTTACACGGACATGCTCGAGTTCGATCACCACAAGCCCGCGTACCTCTCGATCAATCCTGACGGGACCATCCCTACGCTCGTACACGGCGACTCGGTGCTCACCGAATCGACCGAGATGGGCGAATACATCGACGCGGCGTTCGAAGGCCCGGCGCTCCGCCCGGAGCGTGCCGAAGAGCGCTGGCGGATGCGCTGGTGGGGCAAATACCTCGACGGTTACTTCGGTCCGTCGCTCAGCATGATCGGCTGGAGCGTGTTCGTCGGCCCGGCCGTGCGGAACAAGGATCCGGAGGAACTCAGACGCAATATCGAACGTATCCCCCTGAAAGAACGGCGCGATGCCTGGACCAAAGCGATCTACAACACTTTCGGCGAAGCTGAACTCGCCGAGTCGGGGCGGCGGGTGCAGCACGGTATCGCCGTTTTCGAGGCCGGCCTCGGGCAGCGTCCCTGGTTCGCCGGCAATACCTATACACTGGCAGACATCAATGCCTTCTGCATGACCTATGCATTGCCGCTGATGCAGGCGGAATTCGTCAACGCCGCGAAAACGCCGAAGCTTATCGACTGGCTGCGTCGCGTGTACGCGAGGCCCGCCATCGCAGAGGCTTTCAGGCTGGGTCGCACGCCGATGGCGGCGCGTGCCATGGACGTGCGCAAACTCATCGGTGACGGCAATGCTTGAGCTCTATCACTGGGAGCCCGTCGGGCATTGCGCACGGGTGCTGATCTGCCTGCATGAGATCGGTGACAGTTACCGCAGTCATTACGTGGATGCATTGCTGTTCGAACAGTACTCGGCCGATTTTCTCGAACTTAACCCGCTGGGGCAGCTGCCGGTGTTGAAGAGCGACGGTGTTGCCATGTCGGAATCGACTCTCCTGAACGAATACCTGGCCGAATCCCATCCCGAATCCAACCTGCTGCCTGCCGATCCCATCGACCGCTACAACGTGCAGGTCTGGTCAAAGTTCGTCGATTACAACCTGGCGTCGTCACTCGGCACGCTCGGTTGCCGCAAGTATCTCGTACCGGTGCTGAAAGCTTTCGATCAGGCCGAACTGAAACGGAAAATCGCCGCGATCCCGGTGCCGGAACGGAAGGGCGGCTGGGAACGCGCCGCCGCCAACGACTACGACGATGAGCTCATCGCGAATGCCGAGCGAAAAGTAAAGCTGGTGGTCGATCGCATGGAGGCGGCGCTGACAGAGAGCCACTGGCTGGTCGGTAAAAATTACTCGATTGCCGACATCAATGCGTTTCCGATGATCAGCGGGCTCAGGGCGGCGGCCCCGCACATCGTCAACGAAAACGATGCGCCGCATGTCATCGGCTGGACCGCGAGAATCGCGCAGCGTCCCGCCGTGCGCGCGGTGCTTTCCTCGCGCGATCTGAAACGCAGGAAAGATACGGTGTTCATCCCGGGCCCCGAGCACAGCCGCTGGGGATGACCGATGCGCGATGTCTCGAACAAGACTGCATTCATCACCGGCGCCGCGAGCGGCGTCGGCTACGGCATGGCCCATGCTTTTCTGGAAGCGGGCATGCGGGTCGCGATTGCCGACATCCGCGGCGACGCCGTCGAGGCGGCGGCGAAGAAGTTGCGGGGCATAGCAGCCGACGTTTACGGCATCCGCCTCGACGTAACGGATCGCGCGGCGATGGCAGCGGCGGCCGATGAGGTCGAGAGACACTTCGGCAAGGTGCACATACTTTGCAACAACGCCGGCATCAATGTCTTCGGCCCGATCGATCAGGCGAGTTATGACGACTGGGACTGGATCATGGACGTCAATCTCAATTCGGTTTTCAACGGCATTCATTGCTTTCTGCCGAAGATCAAGTCGCACGCGGAAGGCGGCCATATCGTCAACACGGCATCGATGGCATCCATGGTCAGCGGGCCGGGCGCAGGGATTTATACGGCAGCGAAGTTCGCGGTGCGCGGACTATCGGAATGCCTCTGGTACAACCTGGCGCCGCAGGGCATCGGTGTTTCCGTCGTCTGCCCGGGTCTCGTGAACAGCAACATTCATCACAGTGAAGAATTGCGGCCGTCATCGAAAGCCCACAGCGGTTATGCGAAGAACCCGGAGTTCGAGAAACGGCTCGAAACGATTCAGCGTCTCGGCATGGATCCCCTCGAGCTTGGCAGGAAAGTGCTGCGCGGCATCGTGAACGACGATCTCTACATCCTGACGCATCCGGAACACAAGGACGAGGTGATCCGGGATTTCGCTGAGATTGTCGCTGCATTTCCCGAGGAGACCGCCGATCCCGGGCGGCTCGAAGTCGAGAGGATGCGCCTCAAGATGAAGAACGACATCAAAACCCAGTACGCGCGCAGCCGCAACGACTGATCCGGATCGACGGCCGATGAACGCCCCGAAAACCGTTGCGCAATCGTTCATCGAAGCCCTGCAGCGGCGCGGCATCGAGCACGTATTCGCCAATGCGGGCACCGATCACGCACCGCTCGTCGAAGCGCTGTCGGTAATGAAACGCGCCGGTACCGCGGTGCCGGCATTTCACGTCGTGCCGCATGAAAATCTCGCCATGGCCATGGCCCAGGGCTACTATCGGGTCAGCAAAAAACCGGCGGTGGTGCTGGTACATGTCGCTGTCGGCACGGCCAATACCGTTTGCAGCCTGATGAACGCATGGCGCAGCAACATTCCCGTGCTGCTGGTCGCCGGCAGGAATCCGTCGTCCGAGACGGGCCATACCGGTTCCCGGTCGGTGCCGATCCACTGGGGGCAGGACGTATTCGACCAGGGTGCGCTCGTCCGGCAGTTCACGAAATGGGAACAGGAGTTGCGTGCGTACCAGAGCATCGATGCGCTGGTCGATCGCGCGCTCGTCATCGCCATGAGCGAGCCACGGGGGCCGGTCTACCTGACTCTTCCGCGCGAGTTGCTTGCCGATCCGGATCGCTGTGAGCCGATCAAGCCATCGGCCGCGCCGACTATTGCGCCAGAACCGGCCCATCCGCCGACCGCAGCGATCGAAGAACTCGCGTCGATGCTGGCTAGTGCGAATCGACCGCTGCTCGTGACCTCGACCGTGGGTGTGGACAGCGAAGCGCGCGAAATTCTCGAAGCGCTTGCAGAGCGGTATGCGCTGCCGGTACTGCAAAGCTGGCCGTTCGCCGTCAACATCCGTTCCGATCATTCCATGAACCTGCGCTCGCACGCGCCCGACTGGCTCGCCGCGGCCGACGTCGTGCTGACGGTCGACGCCGCCGTGCCGTGGGTGCCGCGGCGCACGAGTCCTTCGCCCGATGCAGCGATCATCCATTTGGGCGTGGACCCGGCCTATGCGAGTTACGCCTACCGCGATTTTCGCGCATCGAGGCTCATCGCCGGTTCGTCGAAAGCCGGCCTGCAAATGCTCGCCGATGCGCTGGACCGTTTGCACATCGACCAACAACGCATCGACGAACGCCGCAAACGGATCGCGGAGCTGATGGAGAAAGCGGCTGCCTCGCGCCGTTCCCGGATCGAGAAAGCGCGCCGCGAGAAACCGGTCAATGCCGGTTGGACTGCGCATTGCATCAACTCCGTGAAATCCGGCAATGCAGTCATCGTCAACGAACTCGGCGTGCCGTTCGATCTGCTCGAGTTCTCCGGAGATGAAGTATT
>Ga0302046_10005309_pt1 | contig 11391 bp, 8 predicted proteins | sample RVTome_11_FD_200261 | JGI IMG/M metagenome (GOLD analysis project Ga0302046, IMG submission 200261) | Soil microbial communities from uranium-contaminated site in the Upper Colorado River Basin, Wyoming, United States - RVT147D111 (version 2) ... | reverse complement strand
GGTGCGGGCCGGTCATCGGTCTCCTCGATGAGTCTGGCCGACAGCATGCGCTTGATGGACCCATAAAGGGTACCGGGCCCCAAGCGAACGCTGCCCCCCGTGCGCTCCTCCACGTCCGACATGATTCCCAACCCGTGGCGATCCCGATCCGCCAGGGCCAGCAGGATATGCAGTACAGCCGGTGTGAGCGGGAGGTAGTCTTCGGCGCGGGCCAGGTGATCCATTCTCGTCCTCTTCAGCTCCACAATTAACCGTCGCGAAGATATATCTGTAGCGGATAATTTGTCAAGGTCGCCGCCCCAGGCGGGCTGCGGCCACCTAGGCTAACCTATAAATGGCGCTTGACAGGTTACAGCGTCTGTACTAACCTGTTTCTACCTTAAAACAGGTGTACACACCAATGTCCCAAACCCTTTGGATCGCCGATGACGTGGCACGCATGACAGACGGTGACGCCTGGCACGGGCCTTCGATCACGCAGAACTTGAGTGGAGTAAACGCGGAGCAGGCGGCGGCACGACCCATCCCCCAGGCGCACTCGATTTGGGAGATCGTGGCCCACATGACTGCCTGGGCCAATGAGGTCGCGGACCGGCTCAACCGAAGCGCTCGGCCACTGATGGGCAAGGAAGACTGGCCCCCGGTCGCTAACACCTCGCCCGCGGCATGGGAGCATGCGACGCACGAGCTGCGCGACGCACATCAGCGCCTCCGCGTAGCCATTCGGGAATTTCCGCCCGGACGTCTGGATGAGGTAGTCCCGGGGACGGACGGCGGTCCGGGAGCTGTCTCCTACCAGGTCATGCTGCACGGGTTGATCCAGCACGATGCGTATCACACCGGGCAGATTGGACTATTGAAGAAAGCGGCTCAAAGTTTGGCCCGAGCTTCCTAGGCGCCCGGCACCTGGTAGCTTCCCGGACACTGGGGACGGGCACAAGGGCACAGGTTCGGAAAGGCACCGCCATTTCAGAAACGCCGTTCAAACTTGTCGGTGGCGATCTCGCACTCGACTTCGTCAATACGGTCTCGTGGAATCCCAACCACGAGACCGTCGAGAGCGAGCAGTTCACCGATTATGAAGGGGTTGTCGAATGGGCACGTCAGACGGGAGCAGTATCCTCGGCTCTGGCGGATCGCCTGATGGCCACGGGGCGAGCAAAACCGGCCGCCGCAAGGCGCGTGTTGCGCCGAACGCATGCGTTGCGACAGGCCCTTCACGTGGTGCTGCTCGATGTTGCCGCCGGTGCCGCTCCCAATGCGGAACAGCTGCGACTACTGGAAGCCGAGGTGGCCAGGATCCCGCTGCGGTTGACACTGAGCCCGGATGGCGGTTTGGACTGGCAGTGGGATGATCCCGAGGCGCCGATTGTCCTCGACCGCGTCTTATGGCCGGTGGTGTGGCATGCGGTCGATCTGCTGCGCGCTCCCGACGGCGTGCGACATGTCAAGTCATGCGCCGCCGATACCTGTGGCTGGCTGTTCCTGGACGAAAGTCGCCGCGGCAATCGCAAATGGTGCGACATGGCCGACTGCGGCAACCGCGCAAAGGTACGACGGTACTACCGCCGCCACCGGAAGGCGTAACGCCTATTGAGGCGGGCGGCGCTGCATGCCCCGACGAGTGTTCGCCGAACGGCTCCCGACGCAAGGTGTTTTCGTTGCGGATGCCCGCTGATTGTCATCAGTCCGTCCGCAACACCGTGACGGGATTGAGACGGGTCGCGCGGCGTGCCGGAATCCATGACGCGATCATGGTGACCGCAATCAGCAGCGCCGGCACGACAGCGAACGTGATGGGGTCGACCGGCTCTACACCGAACAGAAAGCTCTGCATCACGTTGGCGCCCGCGTACGCGGTGACGAGACCAATCGCGAGTCCTGCCACCACGTAACCAGCTCCCTTGAGCACCAGCTCGCGGATGATGGTCCAACCGCCGGCGCCGAGTGCCATGCGAATGCCGACCTCACGTACGCGAGACCGCGCCACCTGGGCCGCGACGCCGTAGACGCCCACGCACGCCAGCACCAGCGCCAGGCCGCCGAAGAGGCCCAACAGGAGCATCAGAAACCGCTGCGTGGCGAGCGCTCGGGCCGCAACCTGCTCCATAGTGGCAACCTCTTCCATCGGGATGTCGGGATCCATCTGCCGCAGCGTCTCCCGGATCGGGCCCGTGAGGTCGAGTGGAGGTACGGCAGCTTTGATCGCGATCCGAATCGTGCGAGGCGTGTCGCCCCTCAGGTGGGCCAGCACCTCCGGTTGCGGCGGCTCGGTCACGTGATGGCGCTCGTTCCCGACGACGCCCACGATGGGATACCAGTACGACCGTTCACTGGGCTGCCGATCAAAGGCAATGCGCCTGCCGACTGGGCTCTCGTCAGGAAAGTACTGCTCGGCAAACGCGCGGTTGACGACGACGGGTACGCGATCTCCAGCCGATAGCCGGTCCGGGGGAAGGGATCCTTCGATGATTGGAATCCCCATAGCCCGGAAGTAACCGGGGGTGGTCTCGCGGTGCCCGATACCGATACCGAACTTTCCGGCGGGCCAGGTGTCGATTGTGAAATCACTCGTCCACCCACCTCCGCGAAACGGCAGTTCGCGCACCGCCCCGACGTCCTCGACGCTCGGAAGGCCGCCTAACTCCTCCACGAACTGTTCCGTGAAGCGCGCCCGCGCATCGCCGTCAGGGTATGTACCCGATGGAGGTGTATAGGCAAACGTCAGGACGTTGGCGGCATCGACGCCGGAATCCACGCGCTGTAGCGCGCCCATGGTGCGGATCATCAACCCCGCACCGATCACGAGCAGGAGAGCGACACCCACCTCGCCGCTAATGAGGAGATGTGACGTGCGCATGCGCCCGCGCGATCCGGTGCCGGAGCGACCGGCCTCGTTCAAGGTGGCTGCCGGGTGGAGCGACGAGGCGCGGAACGCCGGCAAGAGGCCGAACAGCAAGCCGCTCGCTACGGTGAGGCCGCCGGCGAACGCGGCGAAGCGCCAATCCAGCCGAAACGTCCAATCGGGTAGCTCCTCCGGCCGAAGGGTCGTGAGCCACTGCGCGGCCCCGAAGCCCAAGAGGATCCCCATGGCGCTGCCGATCATCGCGACGGTCGCGCTTTCGGTCAATAGCTGACGAATGATGCGCCGGCGGCCGGCGCCCAGCGCGGTCCGCAGCGCCAGTTCTCGATGCCGCCCGACGGATCGCACCAGGAGAAGGTTCGCGATATTGGCGCAGGCAATGAGCTGCAACAATCCGACGGCGCCCAGGAGCAGCAGCAGCGGTCCGCGCGTGTCCCCGACGAGATGCCGGCGCAGCGGCGTGAGTCCCGCTTCCATCGCGCGATTCAACTCCGGATGCTCGATCTGCAGCTGCCGCGCAACCGCCGCCAACTCGGCCGCGGCCTGTTCGTGGGTGACGCCCGGCGCCAAACGGGCGACCGGGCGGGTCACGTGCGCCTGCCGCCACCAAATGCTCTGCCGGCGCGCTTCCGTCCAGCGGTAGGGCGCCCAGAATTCGGTGTCCAGGAATTCGTACCGGAAGGACGCGGGCAGAATGCCTACGACTTCGTGCGCGATGCCGTCCAGCTGAATCGTGCGGCCGATCGCGGATGCATCACCGCCGAAGTATCGCTGCCACGCATCGTAGCTGATGATCGTGACGGGACTGCTTGCCGCCCATGTCTCGTCCTCACGAAACGTGCGCCCCATCAACGGCGTCACCCCCAACACCGAAAACACGTTCCCGCTCACCTGACCGACGTTGACGCGGGTGGGTTCATCCCGTCCGGTGATCGCGACGTGCGACGTGTAGTCACTGAGGTACGCCACGTCCTCGAACGCGCTCACGCGCTCCCGCCAATCCTCGATATTGGCGGGAGCGGCGTGGATCCGGTCCCAACCACGTTCTTCATTACTCTCCCACAGCAGGACGAGTCGGTCAGCGTCGGCAAACGTGAGGGGGCGCAGCAGGAGGTCGTTGACCGCGGAAAAGATGGCGGTATTGGCACCGATGCCGAGGGCTAAGGTGATGACGACCACGGCGGTGAACGCGGGAGTGCGAAGCAACGTCCGGACGGCGTAGCGGAGATCGTGGAAGATGTCGGACATGGCGGATGTCCTCGCTGGTGGGAGTGGCCGGGAGGCCTGCTGCTGAGCACGCATGACGGACCATGCGGTTCGAATCACTTGAGACCAATACCAACGCATCGCCAGCCGTCGCGGGCGGTTGGGAAGTACATGACGGCGGTATTCCTCATCCAGATCGCCAATGAGCACCTCGCCGGCCTCTCCACGCAGCAGGAGCCGCGCGATTCCTCGGGCCAGCGCGGGTGGACGACCCCCGTGGCTCACGAGCTGCTCCGGGCGTCGTCGACCCGAGCGGCAAGGTCCGCCAGCTGAGGGAGAACGCCGTCCATCATGATCTGGAGGTCTGAATAGGAGCGGTGAAGCGAAGCGGCCCCGGCCGGGAGAACCCGGTAGTACTTCCGCCGCCGCCCACTCCTCTCCGGAGCGGACTCGGCGAGGCGTGACGACACGAGACCGCGGTTTTCGAGACGCCCCAGCGCGGTGTAGACGGCGCCCGCCGCAACATCCCGACCGGTACGCTCCTCGAGGGCGCGCCGTATCGTGACTCCGTAGGCGCCATCCTTCAACCGGAGGATGGCCAGGAGGATCAGCTGCTCGAACTCGCCGAGTGATTCGGCCATGACGCGGCATCTCCGTGGATAGCTACAGTGTGGTTATACGGATGAATACACTGTAGGTTTCACTTCGTGAGTCGCGATGACTGTGAGTCGGTCCCTTCCTCATCTGGGCCTTCTGCCTCTCCTGCCTCGTCTGCCTCTCCTGCCTCGTCTGCCCCATCTGCTCCTCAAAGCCCCTCCTGCCAGTATCTGAGCCTCTTGTCCTGCATGGAAACCTCAGCTCCATACGTCCCGTAGTGCCTAGCGACTCTCTTTTGTAGGGTTGCTCTCCATGGCTAAGGGAAAGTTTCTGGGGGAGTTCGAACAGGTCGTGCTCCTGGCGGTCGCGCGGCGGGGGGATGACGCGTACGGGGCTCGGATTCGGCAGGAGGTTGAGGATCGGACCGGTCGGGGGGTCGCCGTGGGCGCGATCTACTCCACGCTCGATCGACTGGTGGCCAAGCGGTATCTGTCATTCCGTGACGGGGAGACCTCGCCCGATCGTGGCGGGCGTCCCAAGAGGTACTTCCGGCTCCAGCCCAGCGGGGTGACGGCGCTGGAAACGGCGCGCCGGATTCTGGACCGGATGTGGGAGGGCGTTCGGCTGCCCGGGAGCGCGTCTCGGTGAACCGGCCCTTGCCGCGTCCTCCGTGGCTGTCGCAGCTGCTAATTCGCGTGACGGCACCGTCCGACGACAGGCGCGCCATCTTGGGTGATCTCGACGAAGAGTTCGCGGTGCGTGCCCGCACGGTGTCCGTGGCCGCCGCGCGTATGTGGTACCGGCGCCAAGTCATGGCGTCGGTGGTTCCCAATGTGACCCTTCGCATTCGCAAACGGAGGCGGCGCATGACGCGTCGCCGGGGAGACGGGATCATGCAGACCGTTTTTCAGGATGTGCGCTACGCGTTCCGCTCGTTCCGCAGGCAGTGGGCGTTCTCGTTCGTGATCGTTGGCACGTTGGCACTGGGCATTGGCGCCAACACGGTGGTGTACAGCGTGGTGGATGGCGTCATCCTGAATCCGTTCCCGTTCCCGGAACCGGATCGCCTGGTGGGCGTCGGCACCGAATGGCCGCGGCTGTCCCGCGAGCTGGAGTTCTGGGAGGTGCTCTCCCCGCCCGAATACGTTGACGTGAAAGCGCAGTCCCAGACGCTCGAGCACGTGGTCATGTGGGACATGGGCTACCGGGCCGCGTCAGTCGGGACGGAGCCGCCCGAGGTCCTGTTTAGCGGCTTCTGGTTTGATGACGCGTTCCCCACCCTCGACATGCCTCCGGTGATCGGTCGCGGCTTCACCCGCGAAGAGCTGGAGCGTGGCGACCGTGTGGCGATTATCAGCCACCGCCATTGGCAGTCCCGTCTTGGTGGCGACCCAAACGTGATCGGGCGCGCGATGTACGTCGAGGGAGAGCCGTATACGCTGATTGGCGTGATGCCGCCTCGCGGTCTGATCTACGCCATGGATCTCTGGATTCCGATCGGTGCGAGTCCCGATCGCTGGAGTCGCAATCGACGCCAGATGCAGATCCTGGCGAGGATCGCGCCCGGCTATTCGCTCGAAGAGGTCAATACCGAACTGGCGGCGATTGCCGGGAGGATCGAACAGGAATATGCGTCCCAGTACGAAGAGTATCGTGGCTGGCGCATGCAGGCGCTCGAATGGACCGATGCCAACGTGCGGATGATCAAACCGGCGGCGTTTGCGTTGATGGGCGCTGTCGCGTTCGTCCTCCTCATCGTGTGTACGAATATTGCCAATCTGCTGCTCGCCCGTTCGTCCAGCCGTCGTAGGGAAGTGGCCGTACGATGTGCCCTGGGAGCCGGCCGGTCTCGCATCATCCGGCAGTTGCTCACCGAGAGTGTGTTGCTCGCACTAATTGGCGGGGCCATCGGGGTCGTCCTCACGTACGTTGCCGTCCCCGTCATCCTGGCGTCCATTCCCATCTCTCTGCCCATCGCGCTCGACGTCAATGTCAATCCACGGGTGCTGGCCTTCACCGCAGCCGTGTCGATTGCGGCCGGCCTGGTCTTTGGTCTCGTGCCAGCGTGGCAGGCCGCTCGGTCGGATCTCCAGAGCGCCCTCAAGGTCGAAACCGGTGGCACGACCGGCGGCCAGCGGCACGGACTTCAGCGCGTCTTTGTGGGCGCGGAATTCGCCGTGGCCCTCGCGTTGCTGGTACAGGCTGGGTTGATGGTGAATAGCTTCGTCCGCCTGCAGAACGTGGATCCGGGGTTTGACACGTCCAACACGCTGACCATGCGTCTCACACTCCCGTTCTCCCGCTATCCCAACACCGAGGCACGCCGGACATTCTTCATGCAACTGGTCGAACGGATCGAGCAGCTCCGCGGCGTGCGCCTGGCGGGGGCCGGCAACCAGTATCCGCCTGAGGTCTTCAGTCGCAACCGGTTCGGGGTAGAGGGCGAAGCCTATGAATCCGAAGAGGCATTGCCAACGGCTTTTTTCACCTTGGTGACCGACGGCTATCACGAGGTACTCGGCATCCCGCTGCTGCGCGGGCGCACGTTCACCGATCAGGACACGCCAAACACTCCCTACGTTGCGGTGATCAACGAAGTGGCCGAGCGGCGGTACTTTCCCGACGGCAATGCCATCGGCCGCCGCTTCAAGACCGGAGGCACCGATAGCGACGGACCATGGGTGACCATCGTCGGCGTAGTGGGTGCCGTTCACAACCGCGGAGTGGACACCCCGCCGCAACCGGAGTTCTTCGGCAACAGCCGGCAGTTTCCGGGTGGCAACCAGATGTATGTCGTTGTGCGGACGGAGCGTGATCCGCGCGCAGTGCTGCCGGCAGTGCAGCAGACGGTTGCGGCCATGGATCCCGATCAATCTGTCTACGCGGTCCGCACGTTGGACGACGCCTTCCAGGAGCAGATCGCTCCCCGCCGCACCGGAACGCTCGCCCTTGCCGGCTTCGCGTTGTTTGCGCTCGGGTTGGCGGGCGCGGGGATCTACTCGGTCGTGTCCTTCGGTGTGGGTGAGCGGAAGCGAGAGATCGGCCTTCGCATTGCTCTCGGTGCGTCCTCAAACGCGGTGCGACGTCTGGTCGTACGGCAGGCGATGATCCCAGTCGCCATCGGTGGTGCGGTGGGGCTGATCGGTGCACTGCTCATGAGTCGGGCGATGGCCGGATTCCTCTTCGAGGTGAATGGCGCAGACCCGCTGACCATCGGCATTGTCGCGGCGGTCCTCGCAGCATTTGCGGTGGTCGCCAGCTACCTCCCGGCCCGTAGGGCGAGTGGATTGGATCCGGTGGTGGCATTGCGAGACCAGGGATGACGCATCGGGGCCCGTAGTGTGCGCCCCCACGTGGAGGTTTTCGGATTGCGCGTCGGGAGGGGCACACCGCGTGTAGGTAGCACCGCGTGTAGGTAGGGGCGCATTGGGTGTCGGTACGGGCGCACCGGTGCAGGTAGGGGCGCATCGCGATGCGCCCCTACCTGGGTCGCCCCGGAAATGCGTTTGAACGTTTTCGATGTTTCCGGTATCCAACCCAATTGACGGGCGCACCGATCCGTCAATTTACTACTCGATCCGTAGGAAATATGCCGCTCACCGACTTCGAACAGCTCGTCCTCCTTGCGGTCGCACGGTTGGGGCCCGGCGCATACGGGATGGTGGTTCGGGATGAGATTCGTGCCCGCACTGGGCGCTCCGCCTCGCTGGCCGCGGTCTACTCCGTTTTGGGGAAGCTCGAGCGTCGCGGTCTCGTGGCCTCATGGGTGTCTGAGCCCACGAGCCGGCGGGGCGGTCGCGCCACCAAGCATTTCACGCTGGGCAGGGAAGGGGCGCTGGCGCTTCGCGCGGCGCAATCCGTCATGCACCGTATGTGGGACGGAGTGGAATTGTCTTCCTATCTCGAAGGGCGATGACCATGCGTCCTCCGCGGATCGCCGAGTGGGTGCTGGCGCGGTTGCTGTCACCCGACACGCGGGAATTCGTCCTCGGCGATCTGGCGGATGACTATCTCACCGCGCGCGAGCGCGGTGTCGGAGCGGGGCGGGCCGCCCTGATCTATTGGGTGCACGTCATCCAATCGGCCCTGCCTTCGATTCGAGAGCGCGTGCGCAACAGGAGGGAGCGGGCGGCGCGGGGTATCAACCGGACTCATATATGGGAGGAATCCATGCAGCGTCTGCTACAGGACCTGCGGTTCGCCACGCGCACGCTACGGCGGAGCCCGCTGTTCGCTCTCGTGACCGTCGTGACCTTGGCGGTGGGAATCGGTGCGAACGCCGCGATCTTCAGCGTGGTGCGTGCAATTCTGCTCGCCCCATTCCCGTACAACGACCCGACCCGACTCGTCATACTCGCGAATGCGTGGGATGAAGGGAGCACGACGCGATCCAATCGCGGTCATTCAGTATCGGAGCCCGAGCTGTTGGACTTCCGGCAGAGCGAGGCGTTGGATGGCTTGGGCGCGTACAATGTCGATCCGGTCAACCTGACCGACGGTGCCGAGGCCGTTCGCATAACCGCTGCATTCACGACCGCCGAGGTTTTCGGGATTCTCGGCGTCGAGGCGGCGCATGGGCGGACCTTCGAGGCAGAGGAAGACGCGCCGGGTGGGCCGCTCGTTGCCCTGCTGAGCCACGGTCTGTGGCAGTCGCGATACGGCGGTGAACGTTCGGTGATCGGGTCTGATATCGAGGTCGACGGACGTCCGCGCACGGTTGTGGGGATCATGCCACCCGACTTCAGACTGCCCGCCGATTATCAAACCTCCGAACCCGTCCAGCTGTGGCTCCCGCTCCGTTTGGATCCGACCGACCTCAGTGGACGAGGCAGTCACTATCTCGAAGTGGTCGGGAGACTGCGTGACGGGGTGACGCTCGAACAGGCCAACGCGGATCTTCTGTCCATCTCCACCGCCCTCATTGAACAGGGCTTCTACTCTCCGGAGTCCAACTTCCACAGCTATGTCGTGCCGCTCGACGAGGAGATCCTGGGTAACGCCCGCGCGGCGGTATGGCTCATCTACGGCGCAGTGAATCTGGTGCTTCTCATCGCATGTGCAAACGTCGCGAACTTGATGCTCGCTCGGGCGGAAACGCGCCGCCGCGAACTGGCGATTCGGACGGCCTTGGGCGCGGGGCGCGGTACCTTGATCCGTCAGCTTCTGACGGAGAGCGTGATCCTGTCGGTCATCGGTGGCGGTGTGGGCCTGGTGTTGGGATGGGGCGTGCTCCGCGCGTTGATTGCGGTCGATCCGGCGTCGGTGCCCCGCCTGGCAGAGGTCCGTCTGGACGGATGGGCCGTGCTGTACGTGAGCACGGTCTCGATTGCCACCGGGCTGATCTTCGGCGTTGTCCCCGCGATTCGAAGCAGCCGTCTCGATATGCATGACGAACTCAAGGAGAGCGGTCGCACATCAGGTGGCGTGCGTCATCATCGCTGGCAGCGGTCGCTGGTGGCTGCCCAAGTCGCGCTGGCCGTCGTGCTTGTGATCGGCGCCACCCTCACGGTGCGTAGCTTTGGGCGCCTGACGTCCATCGATCCGGGCTTTACCACGAGGAACATCGTCTCCATGCGGCTGTCCGTGCAGCCGGCCTCCTATCCGGATGCCGCGCAGGTGGCCGGATTCTACCGCCAGCTCCTCGATCGAGTCCGGGCGCTGCCGGGCGTCGAGCGGGCCGGCGCGGCCCGGGTACTGCCGCTCGCGCAGCGTATTGGCGATTGGTCGATTCATATCGAGGGCCGCGAAGAGCGGCCCGGGGAGGATTTCGACGGCGATTGGCAGATCGCGACACCGGGATACTTCGAGGCCATGGGAATTCCGTTGCGGGCAGGCCGCTACTTCGAGGACATCGATCGCATCGACGGCGTTCAGGTCGCGGTCATCAACGATGCCATGGCGCGCCTCTACTGGCCCGACGGCGCACTTGGCCGTCGTTTCAGCATCGGTCAGAACAGCCCGTGGCTCGAGATTGTGGGCGTCGCCGGGGACGTGCGCCACAACGGCATTAGCGGAAACATCAATGCCAAGTGGTACATCCCACACGAACAGTTCGCCGCGTCCATCGGCTCCACGAGCCGCGACATGACCCTGGTGGTGCGGGCGATCGCGGATCCGCTACAGCTGGTTGGCACGGTCCGCGGTGTCGTTCGTGAGATGAATTCCGATATACCCATCTCCTCGGTTCAGACGATCGAACAGGTGATGGCTGCATCCGTTGCGCAGCAGCGTTTTACCATGTCGTTGCTCTTCGCATTTGGCGCGATCGCACTCCTGCTCGCGACCATCGGGGTGTACGGCGTCATGTCGTACACGGTTTCCGAACGAACGCATGAGCTGGGGCTGCGACGGGCGCTCGGCGCATCTGCCGGATCGGTCGTTGGGATGGTGGTACGGCAGGGAATGCTGGTCGCCGCCATCGGGATCGGCGTCGGCGTCTTCACCGCGCTGTGGGTGACGCGGTTTATGGGCACGGTGCTCTACGACGTGGGTGTGCGGGATCCGATTACGTTCGTGGGCGTGCCGGTTTTGTTGGCGATCGTTGCGGTGGCCGCGAGTGTCGTTCCCGCCCGGCGTGCGGTTGTGGTGGAACCGATAACGGCGCTGCGGGATGGCGGCGCGTGATCGGTGGGGTGACCGATGGATCAGGGTGGCCATCGTTGGGGCGAAAAATTCTTCGACCCCTCCCTCGGCTACACCGGCAACCTGACGGGGCCCCGGTAAGC
>Ga0302046_10005308_pt1 | contig 11391 bp, 13 predicted proteins | sample RVTome_11_FD_200261 | JGI IMG/M metagenome (GOLD analysis project Ga0302046, IMG submission 200261) | Soil microbial communities from uranium-contaminated site in the Upper Colorado River Basin, Wyoming, United States - RVT147D111 (version 2) ... | reverse complement strand
CGTACGAACAGCACCACCCGCACGTCGTTGTCCCAGTCCTGGCCGATCACCAGCGCCTCCTCGATCTCCGGCAGCTTCTCCACCTGCCGGTAGATCTCCGCCGTGCCGATGCGCACGCCGCCCGGGTTGAGCGTCGCGTCCGAGCGCCCGTAGATGATCACCCCGTCGTGCTCGGTGATCTCGATGAAGTCGCCGTGCCACCAGACGCCCGGGTAGCGCTCGAAGTAGGCGGCCCGGTAGCGGCTGCCGTCGGGGTCGTTCCAGAAGCGCACCGGCATGCTCGGAAACGGCCTCGTGCACACCAGCTCGCCCTTCTGGCCCGGCCCCAGCGCGTTGCCCTCCTCGTCGAACACCTCCACCGCCATGCCGAGGCCGCGCGCCTGGATCTCGCCGCGCCACACCGGCCCGATCGGGTTGCCGCCCACGAAGCAACCGACGATGTCGGTGCCCCCCGAGATCGAGCTCAGGCAAACGTCCTCCTTGATGTGCTCGTAGACGTAGTCGAAGCCCTCGGGAACCAGCGGCGAGCCCGTCGAGGTGATCGTCCGCAGGCTCGCGAGGTCGTGGGTCGAGCGCGGCTCGAGGCCGGCGTTGCGGAGGCTGTCGATGAACTTCGCCGACGTCCCGAACAGCGTCATCCGCTCCTGCTCGGCCAGATCGAACAGCACCTCGGGGCCGGGATGCAGCGGGTTGCCGTCGTACAGCAGCAGCGTCGCCCCCGAAGCCAGCCCGCTCGCCAGCCAGTTCCACATCATCCAGCCCAAGGTCGTGAAGTAGAAGATCCGATCCCCCGGCTTCACGTCGCACATCAACTGGTGCTCGTAGATGTGCTTGAGCAGCGTCCCCCCGGCCCCGTGCACGATGCACTTCGGCTTCCCGGTGGTGCCCGACGAGTAGAGGATGTAGAGCGGGTGGTCGAAGGGGAGCTGGGCGAACTCGAGGTCGGCGCCGGCGTGGGCGTCGTAGAGGTCTTCGAGGGCGACGATCACAGGCGTCCCGCCCTCTCGGTTGCCAGCACCGCCAACGGCGAACGCGTCCGCGTCACTCTCACCTGACGTCGCCTTTGAGTTGACATTGGCGCCGCCTGCTTTCGCCAAAGCGTTGCGCAATCCCGCTACGTCGGCCCGCCCGCCCGCATACCCGGCGACGATGACGTGCTCCACCGTCGGCAGCCGTGGCAAGAACCGCGCCACCCGCTCGAGCGAATCGATCGAGTTGCCCCTGAACCGGTAGCCGTCGGCGCAGATCAGCACCTTCGGCTCTATCTGCCCGAACCGATCCACCACCCCCTCGACGCCGAAGTCCGGCGAGCAGCTCGACCACGTCGCGCCGATCGCCGCCGACCCCAGCATGCCGATGATCGCCTCGGGGATGTTGGGAAGGAACGCCGCAACGCGATCGCCGGGCCCCACGCCCATCTCGCGCAGGGCCGCAGCCAGGGCCGCCACTCGCTCGCGCAGGTCCTCCTGGCTCAGCCGCCGGCGGACGGCATCCTCCCCCCAGAAGACCAACGCGTCGTCGCCGGGGGTAGGTGACCGCCCGTTCGCGTCGTGGCGGGGGGGGCTCCACTTGAGCAGGTTCTCCGCGAAGTTGAGCCGCGCCTCGGGGAAGAACCGTGCCCCGGGCATCTTGTCCGCGTCGACGACCGCCACCTCGCCCAGCTTCTCGGCGCCGACCCCTCCGAAGTCCCACACCGCGCGCCAGAAGTCGCCGATCTGCTCGATCGACCAGCGATGCAAGCCGGCGTAGTCGCGGATCCCGAGCCCATGCTCCGCGTCGACGCGCTCGATGAAGGCCGTGAGGCGCGCGGCCGCCACCCGCCCGACACTCGGCCGCCAAAGGGGTTCGTTCATGGGCCTATCGTACAGGAGCATCCGCAGGTGCCGGGCGCGAGCGTGGCCGTCTCATGTAGGCGAGAAGAACTGCTGCGAGGTCCAGGAGGTGATCGATGTCACAGCATCGACCAGGTCAGCTACGAGCAGCCATTCACGCAGCCGCCCGATTGCGTCACTACAGCCCGCGCACGGAGAGGGCCTACATGGGCTGGATCCGCCGCTTCGTGATCTTCCACGGCCGGACACATCCTCGCCACCTTGGCGCGGACGACGTTGCCGCTTTCTTGAATCATCTTGCCGTCGATCGCCGAGTCAGTGGGACGACCCAGAATCAGGCGCTGAACGCCCTGGTCTTCCTCTATCGCGACGTGGTCAATCGCGACCTTGGCGAGCTCACCGGGATCCAGCGGGCGAGGGAGCGGCGTCGTCTCCCGGTGGTGCTGGGTCGCGAAGAGGTCCGGCGCCTCCTGCGGAAGCTGCACGGCACGGAGCGCCTCGTGGCGGCATTGCTCTACGGGGCCGGGCTCCGCCTGATGGAGGCGCTCGAACTTCGCGTCAAAGACATCGATTTCGAGTACACGCAGATCCACCTTCGCGACACCAAGGAGAAGAGGGATCGGCTCACCATGCTCCCGGAGAGGCTCGTCCCGGCGTTGCGCCGGCAACTGGACCGCGCCCACAACCTGCATGAAGCCGACCTTGCGCGAGGCCTCGGTAGCGTCGAGATTCCCAGGGCTTTCGCTACCAAGCTGCCCGGCGCCGCTCGCGAGTGGAGATGGCAGTGGGTGTTTCCCGCGACGCGTCACTACACGGACCGCCGCTCGGGAGTTCGACGCCGCCATCACCTCCATGAAACTGTGATCCAGCGCGCGGTCCGAAGGGCTGTTCGTGAAGCCGGTCTCTCCAAGCGAGCCACCTGCCACACGCTCCGCCACTCCTTCGCAACGCACTTGCTGGAGGACGGCTACGACATTCGCACGGTCCAGGAGCTCCTCGGCCACCGGAGCGTGAAGACGACGATGATCTACACACACGTCCTGCGCCGCGGCTTCAGCATCCGTAGCCCTGTGGACGCGCTCTGAGGCTGCGGCCCAATATGCAGCAACGGGCTCGCCGCGATATCGCCCATATCCAACCGCGACTCCACGGATATCGTCCCTTGTTGAAGCTCGCGGAACCTCGTAGAATCCGGCGGCAGGCTGCCGGGGAAGCCCGAATCAGCTCCTCGGCGACCCACGCAATATGCGGCAAGCAGCGCAAGATAACGTCCCGCAAGATGCTTGCTGACTATAATGTTATGCCGCCGAGCAGACCTCCTCGGGAACGTGGAAGGTGAGTCCATGAGGCTTTGTTTCATTGTCGCCAACCTCATCGCAGCGCTGATGGCAGCGTTCCTACCGCACCCGACGAAAGCGCTGCAAGCCGACCGCAGCTTGAACCCGAGCGAGAGCTGGATCTCGGTTGACAGCACGTCGCTCTATGCCCGCGTGATCGGCCAGGGACCGCCCGTTATCGTCCTCCACGGTGGGCCGGACTTCGACCACGCCTATCTCCTGCCCGAGCTGGATCGACTGAAGGATGCGTTCCGCCTCATCTACTACGATCAACGGGGACGGGGCCGATCCGCGGCAAACGTATCGCCAGAGGACGTTACGCTCACCTCCGACGTGGAAGACGTTGAGAGGGTGAGGCAGCACTTTGGGTTGGAGGCACCGGTCTTGCTGGGACACTCCTGGGGCGCCGTACTGGCCTTGGAGTACGCGTTGCGCCACCCCAGACGCGTGTCTCATCTCATCCTGATGAACCCTGCGCCGGCGTCGGCAAGCGACCTTGCGGTATTTCGGAACGTGTACCTGGAGCAACTCGGCGCTGATATGGATCGCCAGCGCGAAATCTTGGCAAGCGCCGCCTATCAAGCCGGCGATCCAGAGGCGGTGACTGCCCGCTATCGAATCCACTTCAAACTTGCGCTGCAACGCACCGAGGACTACGAGAAACTGATGGCCAGGATGCAGACGGCATTCATCAGCCAGGGAAGGGAGGGCATCCTTAAGGCGCGAGCCGTCGAAGATCAGCTGCTGCGCGATACTTGGCAGCTGCCCGGCTACGATCTGATGCCCGAGCTGCGTAACCTGCTCATCCCCACGCTGGTCATCGCCAGCGATCACGACTTCATCCCGGTGCAGGTCGGGGAACGTGTCGCGCAGGCTCTTCCAAACGCCGAGCTGGTGACGATCGAGGATTGCGGGCATTTCACCTTTCTTGAATGCCCGAGTGAAGTCCGCGACGCGCTTAACAACTTCTTTGCCCGACATCGAGAATGAGAGCCGAGGAGGAGATTACTCCAGTCGCGGCATAACAAGCCAATGGAGCTGCCGGTCGCCTGCGGCGCCCGCAGCTCATTGGCAAGGCGTTAGACCGCCACATACCGTTGCGGCTTCGAGGAGAGATGGTAATGGACGAGTGGTCCAGCACGCTCCTTGAGGTTGGCGTGCTTCCGCCGTACCGAGCCCAGGAACTCCCCGAACACGGATTCGTCGTGCTGACGGGGCCGGTAACGGTGGGGCAAACGGATCATCTGGCTCGGGCATACGACGCGGCGGTCGCATCCGCGGCGAAAAACGACGTGCGGACGGGCAGCGCGTCCACTCGTGTCACCGACTTCGTCAACCGCGGTGCGGAGTTCGATGACGTCTACATCTCCCCGCCCCTCCTGGAGGCCTGCTGCCGCATCATCGGCCGGCCCTTCAAACTGAGTTCATTTCACGCGCGGACGCTGCGGCCGGGGTCTGCAACCGAGGAACTCCACACTGACGTGCCCCGCGACTCGGCTGATTGGCCGCTGGTCGGCTTCATCCTGATGGTTGATGAGTTCCGCCCCGACAACGGCGCCACCCGGTTCGTTCCGGGCTCGCACCTCTGGCTCGACGCTCCAGAGGACGTCACCGACCCGCGAGCGGACTACGAGGGCCAGGTTCTGGCGTGCGGCCCGGCGGGTTCGCTGCTCATCTTCCACGGCTCCGCGTGGCACGGCCATACAGCCAACACGTCGGCGCTACCGCGCCGCTCGCTCCAGGGTGCGTTCATCCCCCGGGACGGGCGGGCCGGGACCGACTTTGCGATGCGGATGCGTCCCGAGACGCACGCGCGCCTCAGGTCGGTCGCGCGGTATGTGCTCTACCTTTGACCTTGTCGCTCAACGTGTCCCGACCGCATTCCGTCCTGAAGGCGGTCAAGGTTGCCGCATACCAAGCCCCGCTCGCCGCGTGCGCTGACCCACCGGGGCTCTCGCTGGTCCGCCAGCAAGTCGATCGGTGCGAAACGCTCGGGGTAGCATTCCTTAGCTGCCCCGAAGCCCTGTTGGGCGGGCTGGCAGACTACGTCGATCAGCCAGATGGCATCGCTATCGAGACGGGCACGAATCACTTGGCCCGCGTGCTCGCACCGCTCGCGAGCGACCGCGTGACCACGGTCATCGGCTTCACGGAACGCGGTAACGACGGGCACCTCTACAACGCAGCCGCGGTGTTCGCGCGCGGGACCGTTCTTGGCGTCTACCGAAAGCTGCACCCTGCGATAAACCGGTCGGTCTACCGTGCCGGCGATGAGGCGCCGGTCTTCACAGTCGGTGGCGTGACCTTCGGCGTTCTCCTCTGTCGCGACTCCATCTTTGCAGAGCCCGCACGACTCATGGTGTCGCGCGGCGCCCAGATCCTCTTCGTGCCAACGAACAACGGCATGCCGCCGGCGAAGGGCGGCGCGGAGTTGGTCAAACAAGCACGAGCCTGTGACGTCGCTCGTGCCGCGGAAAGCGGCGTGTCAGTCGTTCGTGCCGATGTTGCTGGCGTTGCAGGCGACCTCGTATCATACGGGTCGTCCGGAATCGTGAATCGGGATGGGCGCGTGCTTGGCACCGCCCCCGCACTGGCTTCGAACCTCGTGATTGCGGCGGTGGACATTCTGGTCCCCGGGCACCAGGGCAGCCCGGCGGATGTCGGCGCTGCCGTGGAGCAAGGTTCAGCTCAACGTGCGGTCTAACAAGCCGATGACGCTGTCGGCCGCTTCGCGGCCGCAGCTCATCGGCAATGCGTTAGAAAGAGTCGCCTGTACATCGACCGGAGGTGATAATGCTTAGCAAGCGGGCGAGGGGGATTGCCAAGAAGTCCGAACGCAGGAAGTGGGTCGTTGATCAGATCATGGCGACGCTAAGCGACGATCGGATCTTCACAACGCTCGACTACCGCCGAAAGAGCGAGTCATACCTGAAGCAGTACATGCACCAGCCCCTCCAGGCTCGCATGATCACCATCTGCAAGACGATGTTTCCCGGAGTCTCTGATCGCACAATCGAGAAGAAGGCCAAGTTGTCGCTGTTCTGGGAAGGCGATGTAAGGACTACGGTGAATAACATACGTTTCTTGGGAGTACAGCACCGACCAGACTTCGTGGTGAAGGTAGATGACATTCGGGTGGCCGTGGAGGTGAAGCGTGGCGAGAACGGCAGCGCGGTTAGGGAGGGCTTGGGGCAGAGCTTGGTCTACTCTTCCTGCGAGGATTTCGATTTCGTGGTCTACCTGTTCGTAGATACTTCGAGGGACAAGAAGATCAGGGACAGTCTGAACAGGAGTCTCGATTCAACGTTCATTCAGTCCCTGTGGGACGAACGAAACATCAGGTTCGCAATTGTCTGATGGACCTTTCCAACCCGCGCTAGCACCTGACGATCCGCTTCGCGGCTCGCAGGTGAAGCGCCAGTCGTTGGGCTGACGGGGAAGCGCCTACTTTCGAATGCGTGAATGCCAATAGCCAGGTAAGCGGCTGTCGTGCGCGATTGCAAGCACGCGGATGACGTCGGACAACGCGAGATAAACGACGTGGAAGGGAAATCGCTTCACGGGTACGCGACGAACTGGCAATTGCGGAGGAACGTTGAGAACCGGCGCGCCGGCGCGAGGGAAGCGCCCAACGAACTCCAGAGCCTCATCGACGGCTTCGAGGAACTCGCCCCCGAGGCCTGGGCGTTGTCGTTCGTACCAGAGAGCAGCTTCTCCGAGCTCAGCAGAGGCTTCGGGCTCGATCCGAAAACGGATCGTCACCTCTCGGTCAAGCTACGAGAGATTCGATCGCGTACCTCTTCCCACGGTTCGCCGGCGGATTCACCAGCGAGCACGCGGCGTGCCCGCCGTTCGATCTCCGCCGCCCAGGCTGCCTGCACCGCGGCTGCATCCTCAGCCTCAGGTGCATCAAGGCTGGCCAGCAGTTCCGCAGCGACATCGGCGCGCTCCTCGGAAGGGAGCTTCAGGGCTTCGCGGAGCAACGCTTGCGCTCGTTCGGTCATGGGCTTCATTCTAGGTTGCCAGATGCAGCCCAACAAGCCGCAGCAGCCGACGAGCGGCAGCACCTTACGGCGGTGAATCGAAGGACCGTGAACGCCGCTCGCAGCTCAGCGGCCAGCCGTTGGACGGACAAACTCCTGGGCATGAGCTACGGTCTGATACGTGGCTCCCGCCCGCGGCGAGCACCCCACAACGCGGACCATTACCTAGTGCTCATCGAAGGTGTAGGAGAGGTGGCAGGCGACTTTCGGGAGGTACCAACGTCGAACGCCAGCGATTTCCGCTCTGGTATAGGATGTGCCCGCGCCGGGCAGAACTCCCACGAGTGGCAGAGCCGCTTCCAGCTCGTCAGCGAAAAGCTCGGTGTGGACCCTGTTCTCCAGCCACCAGGCTTTCTCGCGCCGCACGTGTTGTTGTGCGGTCGCGGTGAACCGGACGCGACGTGGCGTCAACGCGACCTGAGCTCCTTGAGCACCTCGGCAGCATCGACAAGCCGCCCAGCCGCGACGTCGGCATCGGATTGGCGCAAAGCCTCGTGCAGCGCCGCGCGGTCGGCGTCGTCAAGCCAGTCGCCGGGATCGAGCGGTAACAGCTCGATTTCCGTCCCATCGCGCGGTTCGGTGGGCTCGTCCACAACGAGCCGACCTTCTCGTACACGGGCCTTGATTGTCATGGAAGGGAACGTAACACTGGCACAGCCGCCCAACAAGCGCCTCGTGGCGGGGCGCCTGCGGCTGAAGCGCCGAACGTTAGCCTGACAAAAGGATCCGCGAGAAGTGAACAGCCAGGGAATACAGCAGAAACGCGGTGAGGTCATCGAGCGAACTATCAACGTTGAGATGATCGTTGATGCCATAATCTGCCAGAATTACTTCAAGCGCGTCGTCGCGCCCTTCTTGTTCGAGGTGCTGAACGACGAGTATTTTTCGTTCGGGCTGAAGATTAGGATTCTCGAGAAAGTCTTGCCGGATTCCGACAGGAAGAAGCTACAGAATTTGCGACGAGTAAACACGATCCGGAACTATTTCGCTCACTGCAACTTGTTCGTCATTTCAGTTGGCGAAGATGACGGTAGTATCTTCGATCCCAGGAAGCCCGACCGAGGTGTGGATCTCGAGGAGTTGTTTGAAGAGTTTTGTTCGATCGAGCCGTCGACTACGACATACCTGGCGAAGAAGTACAAGGAGATGGGCGGCGAATTGCACAAGGAGATCCCCCGCGGCGACTGCGCAGGCTAACCCGCGGTTGCAGGCGGGTCGGCCTTCGGCCGGCCGCTGAACCGCAGTCCGTTAGACCGCCGAGGAGTAGAACGATGCTCAAGATGGTGTTTCTGGTTCATCGCCGGCATGGAATGGACATCGATTCCTTCCGAGAGTACTGGCGCGAGACGCATGCTCCCATCGCCGCGAACCTTCCCGAGCTTCGTCGATACGTTCAAAACCACGCCGTCTCGGGCGAAGGCGATGGTCTGCCGGCATTCGACGGGTTTGCGGAGATGTGGTGGGACGACGCGGACGCAATGCAGCGTTCTCTAGCCTCGCCTGAGGGTCAAGCTGCCCTCAACGACACCGCGAACTTCCTGGATCCGGATCGCATGGTCACGTTCAGCGTCGAACAGGCGGAAATCGTCTGGTCTAGCTGATGGCGGTGTAACAGGCGTGTGCACCTGACGCGGTAGAGCGCCCAGGTTCTCCGTCAGGTAGTGGGCCGCGCAGGTGAAACGCATGGCGTTGGCCGGCCTCGCATGCCGTGCTTGAACGTGGGGATGTCCCGGGGTGGGTCGGCGCGGCCGCTTGCGTCTTCCTCGACAGAGCGCGTACGCTCGGCTGCCGCGGCGAAGGTGGAGGAATGGTGCGGTACTCACACGAGCTGGGAGGGAGGATAACCATGACGTCGATCAAGGACACGGCGGAGCGCTTCTTCGACGCGTGCGAAACCGGAAAGGGATGGGAGACCTGCAAGGAGTACTGCCATACGGAGGCGACGTTCTCGGCCCAGGCGGAAGCTTTGGCGGGCGTCGACACCTTGCAGGGCTACACGGAGTGGATGAAGGGTCTCCTCACACCGGTGCCCGACGGGCGGTATGAGGTGCGTTCGTTCGCCGTGGACGAGGAGCGCAAGAACGTGGCGGCGTACGGCGTTTTCCGCGGCACGCATAGCGGCGAGGGTGGGCCGGTGCCACCAACGGGCAAGCAAGTGGAGGCGGACTACGTCTACGTCATGGAATTCGAGGGCGACAGAATTCGCCACATGACGAAGATTTGGAACGATGGCGTCAGCTTGAAGCAGCTGGGATGGATGTAGTCCGTGCCAGGGTGTCCGGAGAGAGCGGACCGGGGGCGCCGTCTAACACGCCGCAGGAGTTGCCGGTCCGCTTCGCGGCCCGCAGCTCAGCGGCTCACCGTTATGCAGTCTTACTCCGTCCGTGGTGATAGCGGTAAGCGATGAGAATACGCTTCTATGTCGATCCTGACTCGGGCGCGCCTCACGTTTACAGCCACGGTGTTGCCGAGAACGAGGTCGAGCAGATCCTTGACCGTCCGGGAGAGGATCGCCCCGGTCGAGAGGAGTCACGGGTGGCGATCGGACAGACCGATGCGGGAAGATACCTACGGGTTATCTACGTGCCCGAACCCGGTGGCATATTCGTCATCACAGCCTACGAAATCAGCGGAAAGCCGCTGAAAGCCTACAAACGCCGGCTCCAGCGCAGAAGAAGAAGACCATGATCCGAGAGCAGAGGTTTCCAGCAGGTTGGGACGAAGAGCGCGTTCGCCGAGTGCTTGAGCACTACGAGCAGCAGGGCGAAGAAGAGGCCGTCGCGGAGGATGAAGCCGCCTTCGAGGGCGAGAAGGAGACGGTCATCGAACTCCCGGCCGACCTCTTGCCGGAGGTGCGCAAGCTGCTCGCCGAGCGCGCCAAATAGTCTCGCTGCAAAGGCTGCGCAATACGTGGCCGGAGCTGCCGGTCGCCTCCGGCGCCCGCAGCTCCGGCCGCGATCCGTTACGCAGAGACGCCGCTCGACTCTCAGATGCCCGCGGCGAATCGCTACGCAGGTCCAGCGCTTGCGGAACTTTGCAGTTCAAAGTACATTGCAGTGCGACGCTTCCTCAACCAAGGTTGCCTGGCGGCAACGGGGCATGAGCTCGTGTCTTCTACGGAGGGCAGGTCATGACGAAAGCCACGATCGCCGGCGGGGCATGACACTCGTGTCTTTCACGGAGAGCCGGTCATGACGAGAGCCACGATCGCCGGCGGAGTGTTCGCCGTGCTGCTGGTCCTTCTCGCCGTCGCCGTCGGTTACTGGGCCTCTGGGCACCACGTCGACCCCGCGTTGGCACTCACGCGGTTCCTCCACCGGGCCCTCGATCGTGAAGTCGACCCCGCCGCGGCGACCTCACCCACGACGACCCCCTCGACCGCGGGGGCCCACGAGGGCCTCCTCTACGGCCGTATCACCACGGATGACGGCGCTATCTACGAGGGGCGGCTGCGCTGGGGAGGCGACGAGGAGGCGTTGTGGGGCAACTACTTCAACGGGTTCAAGGACGAGAACCCCTGGGTCGCCTACGCGCCGCCCGAGCGGCGCTCGATCGGGGCCTTCGGGATCGAGATCGCCGGCTGGGAACGCCCGAGGGACATCGGCCGGCCGTTCATGGCGCGCTTCGGCGACATCGCGTACATCGAGCCTCGCGGCCGCGATATTCGAGTGGTTCTCCGGAGCGATACCGAGTTCGTCCTCGACCGGTTCTCCGCCGACGACCTGGCCGACGGCCTGCGAGTGTGGGACGGCACGCGCGGAGTTGTGGATCTCGGGGAGTGGCGGATCCGCACCATCGAGCTCCTTCCCGCCCCCCGGTCCGGCGCCGGCCCCGACCCGCTGCACGGTACGGTGCGCACGCGGCAGGGCGACTTCACCGGCCTCGTCCAGTGGGACCGGGAGCAGTGCCTCGGCTCCGACCAGCTCGACGGCCGAATCGCCGACGGTGAGCTCAGCCTGCGTTTCGACACCATCCGCTCCATCGCGCGCCGCTCGCGCGACAGCTCCCTGGTGACGCTGCTCGACGGCCGCGAGATCGTGCTGTCCGGCACCCGCGAGGTCGGCAGCGACAACAGCGGGATCTACGTCGACGACCCACGCTACGGTCGGGTGCTGATCTCCTGGGATGCCTTCGAGCGCGTCGATTTCAGCCCGGGCGGCGCCGGCCCCGCCTACGACG
>Ga0302046_10005307_pt1 | contig 11392 bp, 14 predicted proteins | sample RVTome_11_FD_200261 | JGI IMG/M metagenome (GOLD analysis project Ga0302046, IMG submission 200261) | Soil microbial communities from uranium-contaminated site in the Upper Colorado River Basin, Wyoming, United States - RVT147D111 (version 2) ... | reverse complement strand
TGGATCTCCGACAACCACCTCTACCCCAAGGATGTCAACACCCGGTTCGTGGAGAAGGCCGTGCGCGCGGTCAAGGAGGCGCAGGCCATGAGTCCGGCGGCGGACTTCCTGATCCACGGCGGTGACCTGGCCCAGCTCGGCGACCCCGTGGAGCTAGACCTTGGGGCCGAGATCCTGAAGGAGGTGACGATCAAGAAGGTTTTCATCCCCGGAGAGCACGATTGGTACCTGGACATGGGGACCAAATGGCAGAAGCTTTTCGGCAAGCCCACCTGGACCTTCGATCATAAAGGGGTACGCTTCATCGGGCTTGACACAGTGAGCCGGGGCCCTGACTACTGGTCAGCCAAGAAGATGACCTCCAAGGAGCGGATGGGCCACATGGCGACCTTGGACGGAAGCGTGGCGGGGGCCTGGGCCGGCGTAGGCCGAGACCAGCTCCAGTGGCTGGGTACCACCCTCTCCAACTGGTCGAAGGACAAGCCCGTAATCATCTTCACCCACAATCCGCTCTACGAGTACTATCCGCCATGGAACTTCTGGGTGCGGGACTGGCGGGAGGTTCACGAGGTCCTCAAACCCTACACGAACGTCACCAACATCCATGGCCACACCCACCAGGTGCTCTACAACGAGATCGGCAAGATGCGCTCGATCGGTATGCTCGCGACCTCTTGGCCGTGGCCGTATGCGCCCGAGGGGGTGCCGACCCTGACAAAGCCGATGGTTCGGGCAGACCCTGGTGACCACTTCGATGGGGTGGGCTGGTCCAAGCTGACCATAACCGCCGCTGAGCAGGTGGAGAACGAGTACGTGATGTGGCGGAAGGACGTTTTTGCTGAAGCGGCGGTGGATTCCGGGACCGGCGACAACACTAACCAGATCCTGAGCCCCCGGATCGCCGACCGCGAGTGGCCGTATTACGGCGCCTACAAGTAGCTACGGCGGGCCTTGCGCCCGAGAGGGGGACGGCTATGAAAATGATTCGTCACGCGCTGGCCGTGCTGGGTGCCTTCCTGGGCCTGCTTCTGGTCGTGACCTCAGGGGGCGACCAGGCGATGGCCCACAAGGCGAAGCACACGCCGGACCAGCTCAAAGCCTTCGACGACGTCTTCATGGAGCAGGTGAAGATCGGCGACCTGCTCTTTCACGGTGACGGAGCCACCGAAAAGGCGATGGGCGTCACGCTTTCCAAGACCGGGATGGCCTGCGCCATGTGCCATCCCTTTGCGTCAGACAACCACCCCCACGAATTCCCCAAGTTCCAGGAGCAGATGAACAAGTTCGCGACGCTCCGGGACATGATCAACTGGTGCATCGAGAAGCCGAACGAGGGCGTCAAGATCGACCCCGACTCGGACGCCATGAAGGCCCTGGAGACCTACATCTACTGGTCGAACCGAGGGTCCAAACTCGACGTCGGGCGCCACTGAGCCGCAGACAACAGGTCGACGATGACCGATCACTCGGCCTCACGGCGGCAGGGGCTATCCCGGCGAGGCTTCCTTGGAGTAGTCTCAGCGGCTGTGGGGCTTATGGGCGTGTGGGGCATTCGGCGAGCGTGGCCGGATAGTCGTAGCGGGGGTTCGCTCGCCGATCAACCCGATCTCGCCTCACCTTCTCAGCAGCTCCATCTCCCGGTCCTGAAGCTCCCGACTGTCACCACTAATGGGGCCAAGGTCCCGATCGTGGTCGAGATGCGCCACCCCATGGATCCGGACCACTATATCACAAGCGTCAATGTGGTGAACGTGCGGGACCCGGTCCCGTTGAAAGGCAGCTTTCACTTTACCCCCGCGAACGGCCAGGTCTACCTGGCCTTCCAGGCCCGGCTGGACCAGGGTGTCTCAAAGGTGCTGGCGACGGCCGAGTGCAATGTCCACGGACGTTCAGAAGCCACCCGGTCCATCGATATCCCAAGCGGCGCGGGCGGATGCGCTGCGCCTGCGCCACCCCTGGGCCGGAGCAGCGGTGACGAGATTCTCCCGCCTCGCATCCGGATCCCTGTGATGGTCGAGCGCGGGTGGATCCGCCGCGACGAGATCATCCATATTCAGCTCAAAATGCGGCACCCCAGCCGGACAGGACTTATCCGCCGTGATGGGGAGTTCGTGCAGGAGTCGGAGCCCTTTTACCTCAAAGACATGGAGGTCTTCTACGGGAATGAGCGGGTGAGCCGATTCGCGCTGACGCCCGCGCTCAGCGATGACCCGTTCATCACCTTCAAACTGCGGGCGAGTCGCGAGGGGCCCTTGCGGGTTCTCGTTACCAACAACCGAGGCCAGCGGTTCGAGGCGGTGGAACAGATCCGCCTCTCCTGATCCGACTGGAGACCGCTCCTGCTGGAAACGATCTCGATTTCTGTGGAGCGTAGGATCCCCCTGAAGGCGCTCGCCGTCCCTCGTGGAGACCTGAATGGCCCAGGATGCGCTGGTCCGGAACGATGAACTGATCGACAAGGAGTTGATCCGGAAGTGGCTGGCCTGGGGGTTCTTGTGGCTTCTCTTCTTTCCCACCGTCGGAGTTATCGTCTCAACTAAATTCAATTACCCGGAGTTCCTCGGAAATCTCCCCTGGCTCACCTTCGGACGCCTCCGTCCCATTCATGTCAACGGGGTGATCTGGGGGGCCTTCTCGACCCTCTTTATCGGCCTCTGCCACTACATCGTCCCACGCCTCTGCGGCGTCAGACTCTGGAAGGAGCGATGGGGCTACACGCTGCTCTGGGTCTGGAACCTGAACCTCGCCTTGGCCGTTGTCCTCCTGGCGCTCGGGTGGAACCGGGGATGGGAGGCAGGTGAGTTCCCCCTGATCAACGTCATTATTATTTTCCTCTCGGTGCTCCTCCTCACTGTCCAGTTCCTCATGACCATCAAGAACCGGAAAGAGACGCCGCTGTACGTCTCCCTCTGGTACCTGATCGCCGCCTTCATCTGGACCGACGTCAATCTGGTGGTCCTGATGCTGGGGCCGCATCACATCCCGGGGATCAACAACGCCGCCTGGCATGGCCTCTTTATCCACTATGTCGTCGGGCTCTGGATCACGCCGGCCGGTTACGTGCTGATCTACTACTTCCTCCCGGCGAGCGTCAGGAACCCCATCTACAGCCATAAGCTCTCCCTGATCGGTTTCTGGTCGCTCGCCTTCTTCTACCCCTTTGTCGGGATCCACCACTACCTCTACTCACCGATCGCTGACTGGGCAGAGACCATCGCCATCATCTCCTCGATGATGCTGATCATTCCTGTCTGGACCGTGCTCCAGAACTTCTTCGGGACCATGATCGGCAAGTGGCAGGAGTTCGGGCAGAACCTTCCCGCCAAGTTCCTCATCGTCGGCTCCATCATGTACCTCGTCGGCTGTTTTCAGGGCTCCACCGAGGCGCTCCGGGCGCTTCAGCAGCCGACCCATTTCACCGACTTCGTGATCTCCCACTCCCACCTCACGGTCTTCGGCACCTTCATTGTCTGGGCCATCGGGGGCGCTCTTTATGTCTGGCCCAGAGTGACCGAAAGCGAACTGTGGAACTTCAAGCTGGGGAACTGGGGGTTCTGGCTGATCACCGTGGGGATCTCGGCGATGGGGCTGGTCTTGGCGGCCCAGGGCCTCCAGCAGGGCTACATGCTGATGGCTCAGAGCGAGTGGATCGACTCCGTCAACGCCATCCGACCCTACTGGTGGGTCAGAACCTTTACGGGGATCTCCATGGACCTCGGTATGTCGCTCCTCGTGTATAACCTAATGAAGGGGTCGCTCGCCCGCGCTCGCGCGTGAGACGAGGCGGGCATCGATGCGATCGATCAGATCGCTGGCGGTGGGTGCGGGCCTCTGCTTTGTGACGCTGGCGCTGTTCGTGCAGGGTTTTCTGCCGGCCATGATCCCTGAGTCGCGCAGCGACCGGGTGACCCGGGCCGTGAGGAACGACTTCGGGGAGATCAAATGGGTGCGCTATGAGGCGAGCGACTACGGGCCTCTGGAGAGGCTGGGCCGGGGGGTCTACATCCGGGAGGGGTGCTGGTACTGCCACAGCCAGTACGTGCGGCCGGTCACGGGCGAGGAGTTCCGGTGGGGGCCGGTCTCCGAGGCCGGGGAGTACGCATATGACCTCCCCCATCTCTTCTCGACCCGCCGCATCGGCCCGGACCTGACTCGGGTGGGTCTGAAGTATGCGGACGAGTGGCACTATGCCCATCACTGGGACGCCCGGCTCACGGTGCCGGATTCCATCATGCCGAGCTTCAAGTGGCTCTTCCACCAGGTGCGGGTCCCCGTTCGGAAGGAAGAGGAAAAGGGGTTGGTTCTCGAGGCGACACCGGGTCTGACCCGATACTTCACCATGAAGGAGGAGAGGCCGATCCGCCTTTTCCCGAACGAGACGGGCGTGACCTCCGTCCGGCCTCGGCCTGATGGCGAGTTCCCAATTGACGGCAAACCCGAACTCGACCTGACCCCCTTCGGGGATCAATCGCCTGCCCTCACCTCCGTTCTCCTCGTGATCCCCACCAAGGAGATGGTCGGGCTGGTCGCCTACGTCCAGAAGCTCGGCATGAACCGCGGCGCCTGGCGGGAAGTCTTCGGGCCGCAGAACCTTGCGGTGTCCATCATGAAGATTCCTGAGAGCGAGGCCCTCCTCGCGCGGGGGAAATCGGTCTACCAGCAGCGTTGCATCGGCTGCCACGGCGTCAAGGGGGACGGCAACGGGCTCGCGGCTACCTTCCTTGTCCCGAGACCCCGGGATTTCACCCTCGGGGCCTTCAAATTCAGGGTGACTCCCTCGGGGTCGCTGCCCACAGATGGTGACCTCTTCCGCACGATCACCCGGGGGGTGCGGTGGACCGCGATGCCCACCTGGCATGAGATCCCTGAGAAGGACCGTCTAGCGGTCATCACCTACATCAAGGCGTTCTCCGAGCGCTGGAAGTCAGAGAAACCAGAACCGCCGGTCCCGATCCCTGATCCCCCAACGGCAACCCCTGAGCTCTTGGCCAAGGGCAAAGAGCTGTTTGTCAAGGCAAAGTGCTGGCAGTGCCACGGTGAGAGCGGCAAGGGCGATGGGCCATCGGCCGATCAGCTCAAGGATGATCTCGGTTTTCCGATTCGGCCGGCGGACTTCACCAAGGGGCAATTCAAGGGCGGGTCGAGTGTGTCCGACGTCTATCGAACGATGACGACCGGCCTCGATGGGGTGCCGATGCCATCATTCATCGATTCGATGAAGGACGACGAACGCTGGGCAATCTCGTATTATGTCCTCTCCTTTTCGGCCTGGGCCGACCCCCTGACCGGCGAGAAACTCAAGCTCTCCTCCGAGGCCAAAGTGGCCCTCAACTCACCTGAGGTGGGCGCCACTTCCCCCAGGCTAGCGTGGGATCCGGCTACGACGACGTCAGGGGCGTTCGCCCAGAGAAACGACAAGCGGCGCATCTACTATCCGGGGATCCCGGAGTAAGGAGAGCCGTGGTGCTTGAATATTTGATGATCGGCGAGTTTGTCGTGGCCTTCCTGATGGGACTCGCGGCGCTCTGCGCCCTTTTCTGGGCGGTCGCGAGCGGCGCCTTCCGGAATGTGGAGGCGATCAAGCATCAAGTGCTACGTTTGGAGGAGGACGATGACCGACGACATTGATGAACCAGCAGCCAGGCGCGGCCCCATCGAAGAGTATGCCCAAGGCGAGATCCGGGCCTATCATGGCATCGTGAACAGGTGGTTGCTTCTCGTCTACGCGATCCTTGCCGTATGGGGTGTCTACTACCTGTTCAACTACTGGGGTGGGCTTGGGCCCGGCCTGGGCCTCGGCGAGTAGCGCCATGCCGATAACCATCGCATCCCGGCGTCCTGAGTCGTCGCCCATCCTCACCGTACAAGCTCGTACGCCTCCGGTGGGCTCCTCCCTGTGTCCTGCACCCATCTTCGATGGGTACCCGGCTCGGTTCTCGGCCCGGCACGGATAGTGGAGGGAGGTCGTGACTGCGGAGCGGATGTTGATCCTGCTGGCGTTACTGAATCTGGCGATCCTGGTGGCCGAGATCCTCTTCAACACGATGTCGGGCCTCTTCTCCCTCTTCTAGCGCGAGAACATTATGAGCGGCATCGAGAAGCTAGCCTTCAGCCTCTTCCTGGTGGGCACCATCCTCTTTTTCGTCTGGGTAGCGATCCTGGCTTCCAGGAAGTAGAAGAGTAGAAGTAGATGTGGAGGTGGCGGTCGGAGGTCGTCCTCCCTCTTCTCCTCTTAGGCAGCCTGTTCATCATCGGCTGGTGGCGCCTGTCGCGACGCTCCCACCAGGGTTTACCTCGCTGGCGACTCACGGTGGCCCTCTGCGGCCTCATGACTATCGCCCTGGCGGTCCTTTCCCCGCTCGACCGCCTCGCGCACCTTCTCTTTTCGGCGCACATGGTCCAACACCTGCTCCTCATGATGGTGGCCCCGCCGCTCTTGCTCCTCGCCGACCCGCTACCGATACTCGTCTGGGCCCTGCCTAGGCCTGGGCGGGTCCTCGTCGCGCGCCTGCTGGTTGCGGGCGCACCCCTCAGGAGGGCATGGCAGGCCATGACGTGGATGCCCGTTGCCTGGTTCACCTCCGCGCTCACCCTGTGGTTCTGGCACCTGCCAGCCGCGTACGACGCCGCGCTGAACTTCCGCCTCCTTCACGATGTAGAGCACCTTGCTTTCTTCTGGGGAGGCATCGTGTTCTGGTGGCCTATCGTCAGTCCCGCTCCCAGGCTTCACGGCTATGTCCACCACAGCCTTCGAATCGTTTACGTCGTCCTGGCCGGGGGTCAGCAGGCGCTGCTGGGGCTGCTGCTGTCGATGAGCCCCAAGGCGCTCTATCCCTTTTACGCGGATGCTCCCCGTGTCTGGGGCCTGGGTCCGCTCGACGACCAAGCCTGGGGCGGCGTCATCATGTGGGGGACCGGCGGCGTCATCGGTATAATCACTGTGATGGTGTTGGTCTTCTGTTTGCTCAGATTGGAGGAACGGCCGCCGTTTCCAGTCAAGACCATTGACCTGACCCTCGGCGGCGAACGAGGAAGGAGCTAACCACCGATCTTCTTTTCCCGACCGGGAGGGATGGCTCTGTCTCAACAGACAGGCGGAGTCGAGCTGAGAAGTGGTCTACGAACAGCGGTTGTTCTCGGCGGACTCAGAGATCGAATTGGGGGATGTCAAGCAGCTAAGGCGAGCGGACTACCGGCGGGATGTTCGAGTAGAGAATGGCCCCCGACGCCTCATGTGCCCTATAGAGGGCGGGTGGCGGCGGAGGAGGCGGCGGCGACTCGGCAGCTCGCGACACTGCGCTGGCCACCCGGATCCTCGAAGGCTCTCCCCGCGTTCGCCGGTACAGGCTCAGGACCTTCTTGACGTACTCGCGAGTCTCCTGGTAGGGGGGAACCCCCCTGTAACGGAGGACAGCATTCTCCCCGGCGTTGTAGGCGGCCAGCGTCAGCGTCAAGTCGCCCTGGAACTGGTCCAGGAGCTGCCGCAGATACCGGACGCCGGCTCCGATGTTCTCGTGGGGGTCAAAGGCATCACCCACCGAAAGCCGCCAGATTGTGCCGGGCATGAGTTGCATCAGCCCCTGCGCGCCCTTGCGAGAGACGGCCTTGCGGTTGAAGTTCGACTCCACCTGTATGACCGCCCTGATCAGGGCAGAGTCAACACTGTGGTCGGCGGCGAATGCCTCGATCAGCCCATCTATGCTGGCGGCCGTGAGGCGTGATGCGGAGGGCAGGACCCCTGGCTGGAGCAGCCGGTAGTCAGGCGTTGTCGGAGAATTGGTGAAGCGGGCGATTCCGCTCTCATCGATCCGATAGTAGATCTCCGCCAGAGCCGGCCCTGTCCATATCAGGACAAAGCCAATGAGCGCCGTTGCGAGTAGCGTACTCTTCCCCACTCAGTCTCCTGCTTCAGCCCCCACCGTTAAGGTCTCTATCATATAGCAGAGCCGGCCGCCCGACGCAAGCAAAATCCACCCACCGGAAGGCTCAGAAACCCAATCCCGCCAGTAACGAGTTGGCGATCACCGTTGCGGAGTAGGCCAACCTCCCTCACCGCGGGTCACTGGGACGTGATCCCGTCGCCAACGCTGATCCCAGCGCGCCCGCTTTGCGGGGCTGACGAACGCCTCCACGAAGAGGACCGCTTGCTCAAGCCAGTCCAATTTCACCTCGGCGGGGAGATCCTTGAAGGCCCGTACCGTTTCGCGTGACGGTCGAAAGGCGTAGTCACCTGCAGGACCCGTATCTCTTCTCATGACGCCTGTTCATCCCGCTCCAGATCTTCCAGCGCCTGAATGTCCGCCAAGTCCTGTGGTCTTCCGGAAAGGGCTTTTAACTGCTTCAGATGAGGAATTGAAATCGCGGGGATCTCGACACCACGTGCCGTGAAGATCCGCTTATCTCGCTCTACGGCGGCAAAGTCGATGGGCTCATCAATGAATACATCGACCAGTTCCACCGGCCGTTGTGGATGGTAGAACGTGAAGACTTGCATTCCCCGCATTTCTTTCCACTCTGCCCGCATCTGCGGATCCGCAAACGCTTTCGCCCGAAGAGGAAGCTTCGGCTTATAGCCGAGATCCTCCATGGCCTCGAGGAAAGCCTCGAGGTTTTCGGGGTCCAGCGCCACCAGCAGATCGAGATCGGCCGTGAACCGCACCACACCGTGCAGCACAAGCGCGACTCCGCCTACCACGACGTAGCGGATTCTTGCAGCGGCCAGCCCCCTGAAAAGCTCCTCGTAGAGCATCTGTTCGCGAGCCTTCGGTCGTTAGGAAATGGGTCTGAATCCACTGCCGCCGCATGAGGGGAGAGCCGGTCCGCCTCTGCAAACAAAATCAGACCACGGAGAGGCTCAGAAACCCAATCCCGCCAGTAGCCGTTCGGTCAGGTAGAACAGCAGGACGCCGACGAAGACCATAACCGCCATCAGGACCCCCTTCTCGCGGTTCACCTCCGGGATGAGATCGGACGCGGCCACATAGATCATCACCCCCGCCGACAGCGCCAGCCGGTATCCGAGCAGCCCCTCGAGGAAGGAGGCACAGAGCACGCCGAAGATTGTCGAGAGGCCGAGGGCAATCGACGATGCCATCGCCGCCCGACGATTCCTGCCCGAGGCCAGCATAATGGAGCCGACCGTGAACCCCTCGGGAATCTTGTGGAGGGCGACGGCGACAAAGATCAAGACCCCAAGCCCCGTCCCGACGTGGAAGCCTGACGCGATGGACACGCCGTCGAAGAAGGTATGGATCAGCAGGCCAGTGAGCGCGAAGAGGCTGACCGATGGCGCCAGAACAGCCTCCACATGGGTCTCCTCGCCGAAGTGGAAATGAGACGCGAGGGTGTGCTCGAAAAAATGGATCAGGAGGTAGCCGACCAGGATCAGGACCGGGGCGAGGTTCGTCAGGCGGATGCTTTCAGGCATCATGCCCAGGAACGCGGCCCCCAACATAAAGCCGGCCCCCAGCGCGACGAAGTGCTTGAGCAGCGCCTCGTCCCATCGCCGTTTGATCGTCACCAGCAGCCCGCCCACGACGTTCGCGCCGGCGGCGGCCGCGCCGAAGGCCAGGCTGATATAGAAGGAATCCATCGACGCCCCTGGGAATAGCAGTGAGAGCGTACCTTAGCCAATCGCCCCCCGTCTTGTCAAAGTATTTGTCGTCCTCGCCGGTGCGAGGGAGATTCGCTTTGCCTGGGGCATGCCTGGAGGTATAATCGGGTCCGGGAGAGAGACTGATCGCAGAGTTCGAAGGAGGCCGAATGCGGGAACCAAGCGGCGAGCGTTTCGATGCGCTGGTGCGAATCATGGAGCGGCTTCGAGCAGATGGCGGATGTCCCTGGGACCGGGAACAGACCCGACAGAGCCTGAAACCGTTCCTCATCGAGGAGGCCTACGAGGTTGTCGAGGCAATCGACAAGGGGGATACCGAGCAGCTCCTGGAGGAGCTGGGCGACCTCCTGTTCCAGGTGGTCTTTCACGCCCAGGTGGCGGCCGAGCGGGGCGAGTTCACCATCGGTCAGGTCCTCGCGGCGACGGCCGACAAGATGGTGCGCCGCCACCCCCATGTCTTCTCGGACGGCACGGCCTCGACGGCCGGTGAGGTCCTGGAACAGTGGGAGAAACTGAAGCGCGAGGAGCGGGATGCCGTGGCAGCCGTCCCCGGCTCGGCCCTGGACGGCGTTCCCAAGGAGCTGCCTGCTTTGCTCCGAGCTCAACGGCTTCAAGACAAGGCATCGAGGGCCGGGTTCGACTGGCCTGAGATCTCGGGGGTGATCGCGAAGGTCCAAGAGGAGCTCGACGAGCTCAACGCCGCCATGGAGGGCCCCGCTCCGAATGAAATTGAGTTGGAGCTCGGGGATCTGCTGTTCAGCCTGGTGAACATGGCTCGGTTCCTGAACCTCAGCGCAGAGGACGCCCTTCGAAAGAGCATCGGAAGGTTCAGCGGCAGGTTTCGCTACATGGAGCAGACCATCGAGCGAGGAGGCCGTCGGCTCAAGGAGGCGAGTCCGGAGGAAATGAACAGCCTGTGGGAAGATGCGAAGGCCTCCGGGCGCCTGCCGCTCGCTTGACACCCGGATGGGCCTATGGAATACTGGCCGCGACTTCCCATCGCCGCCCACCCTCCAGCCAGGTTGTTTAGATGATCACGGGAACAATCGGAGACGAGAAGTCTCTCCGCCTCCCTTGAACGGTCTCACAGTCCTGTTGGTGCGAACAGCCATATGTCGGTTCTGATGATCTTCGTGGACGGCGTGGGCATCGGTGGTAACGATCCGGCTGTCAACCCTTTCGCCCGCACCCGGACCCTGCACCTGCGGGCGGTGGGCGGCGTGCTGAATCGGCCTGAGCTGCGCGCAGGAGCCCTGGTCATGCCGACCGATGCGACGCTTGGGGTGGGTGGGCTGCCGCAGAGCGCGTCCGGGCAGACGACGCTGTTGACCGGGATCAACGCCGCCCGTCAGGTGGGACGCCACGTCCACGGGTTCTGTACCAAGCCCCTGGCGGCGATCCTCGAAAGCGCATCGCTGTTCGCGCGCGTCAGGAGGGGAGGCGGGAGGGCCACCTTTGCCAATGCCTACACGCCGGAGTTCTTCCGTGGGGAGCGTTGTTTCCTGTCGGTCACGACCGTGGCGATGAAGCAGGCCGGGCTCCCTTTCAGGGACCTCGACGATCTGGCGAGGGGGGAGGCGGTCTTCCATGACATCACCAACCGCGGCCTGCGTGAACGGGGGCATGAGATCCCGGTTGTTCATCCAGAGGACGCGGGCCGGCGCCTTGCCCGGCTGGCCCTTTCCCATGACTTTACCATGTACGAGCACTTTCAAACCGATCAGGCAGGGCACGCCCGCGACATGGACAAGGCGGTGCTCCTCCTTGAACGGCTTGATC
>Ga0302046_10005303_pt1 | contig 11394 bp, 13 predicted proteins | sample RVTome_11_FD_200261 | JGI IMG/M metagenome (GOLD analysis project Ga0302046, IMG submission 200261) | Soil microbial communities from uranium-contaminated site in the Upper Colorado River Basin, Wyoming, United States - RVT147D111 (version 2) ... | reverse complement strand
AGGGGATCTGCTGACCGGAGGTCGCGGTCTTCACGTCGTCATGGACGCGGCGAAACAGCATGTTGATCTCAAGCCCCGGCTCGTCGAGATATTTGAGCAGGCTTTGCGCAAACGGGCTGTTCGCCCGTCGCCGTCCTGCGCCACCTGCCCGTCCTTGGCCGAATAGGCGACCAGCACGCCCGCTTCGGGCTCGATGCGCGCGAGCCCGCGCCCGATCGAGCGGGTGGTGCCGGCGCTCGCCATCTTCACGGCAAAGGGGTTCTCCCGGCAGGCATCGAGAATGACGAGGCGCAGCTTCTTGGCGCCTTCGACCTTGGCGAGAACGCGGTCCAGCGGCATGGCCTCGTCGTCGACATGGCTCGCCGCCGCGAGTTCAGCATCGACGGGAATGAGATAATTGATCCCGCCGACCTCGATGCCGTGGCCGGCGTAATAGACCACCGCCCAGTCGTAGCCGGGGGCACGGTCGCCGAAGGCCTTAAGCTCCTTGGTCAAGTCGGCCAAGGTCAGATCGTGCTTCTCGATCACGTCGAAGCCGAGCTGCCGCAAGCTCGCGGCGACAGCGCGGGCGTCCAAGTCGGCGTTTTTGAGCGCCTTGACGTTGGCATAGGCGCCGTTGCCGATCACCAGCGCGACACGCTTCTCGGCCTGAGCCGGCTCTTTCGGCTTGGCGGCTTGGGCGTCCGGAGAGCCCGGGCCGGAGGCGGCGCTGGCGGGAGGAACGGCGGCCAGCGCGGTCAGATGCTGCAAGGCCGCTGCCTTGGCCTTGTCGTCGTAGACCTGGCGGCTCTTCAGCGACAGCGACTTGCGGTAGTCGGCCACCGCCTTGTCGCGGTCGCCCTTGAGCTCGTAAGCCCGCCCGCGATCGGCATAGGCGCCGGCAAGCTCGGGATCGAGGCTCAAGGCCCGATCGAAATCGGCGAGCGCGAGATCGAGCTGCCCTTTGTTCATGTAGATCCAGGCGCGGGTATGGATGGCGTTCGGCTCATCCTTGAGAAGGGCCACGGCGCGCTCGGAATCGGCAAGCGCCTTGTCGAGCTCGCCCTTCTGCGCGTAGCCCCAGGCGCGGCCGTTGAGCGCCCGGCCATCGTCGGGGTGGGCCGCCAGCAATTTCTCATACTCGGCGATGGCGCGGTTAAAATCGCCCTGGTCGTCGAAGATGGCGGCGCGGTCGTTCAACGCGTCGACATTGCCGGGCTCGATGCGGAGCGCCTCGTCGTAGTCGGCAAGAGCTTTGGCGAGATTGCCCTTCAGCCAATAGGCCCAGCCGCGATTTTGCAGGGCACGGATATGGTCCGGCTTGATGCCGAGTGCGGCGTCGAAATCGGCGATGGCGCGGTCATATTGCGCGATCTTGATCAGCGACCAGCCGCGGTCATTGAGATTGTCGGCGTTGCCTGGCGCGATACGGATGGCTTCGGCATACTCGACGACAGCCTCTTCATGCTTGTCCCGCTGCGCCAGCACCCAGCCGCGATTGGCGTGACCGAGCGCGTGGTCGGCGTTGTGCGAGATCGCCTTGTCGAAATCGGCGAGTGCCTTATCGAGATCGCCGAGCTGAGCGAAGGAGCTGCCGCGATCGTTGAACAGGTCCGGGTTGTCCTTATCGAGCTCGATGGCGCGGTTATAGTCGTTGAGGGCGCGGGCATGATCGTCCTTGCCGGCGTAGGTCCAAGCGCGGTCGTAGTAGATGCTGGCGTAATCGGGCTTGAGCTTGATGGTCTGATTGTAGTCGTCAAGGGCGAGGTCGTACTCGGCAGTCTGGGCGTAGGAGAAGCCGCGATTGCGATAGGTGGCGGGGTCCGAGGCGTTGAGCTTGAGCGACTGAGTAAAGTCGGCAATCGCGTCTTGGTGCTCGCCCTTGTTCTGATGCCCCACGCCGCGATTGAAATAGGCGATGGCGAGATTGTTCTTGGTGTCCTTGGCGCGGGAAATGATCCTGCTGCAAGCGGCGATGCTGCGGTCGGCGTCGCTTGAGACGCAGTCGTCCCAGTCCTTCTTCGATTCGGCAAACGCCGCTTGCGCAAACGCAAACGAAGCTACCAAACAGACGGCAACGACCCGCATACGATCCTCCGCCGAGCGCTTTCCGGCGATCTTAGCCCGATCCTGGCGCCAAGCGAAGCGGCCGCGTCTTCAGTAATCGACCTTAACGAGGTAAAGGCCGCAAGCGGGCGCCACCGGCCCGCAGGCGCTGCGGTCGCGCGCGGCAAGCGCCTTTTCAAGGTCGCCCGCGGTCCATTTGCCCTCGCCCACGAGCTTCAGCGAGCCGACCATCGAGCGCACCTGATTGTGCAGGAAAGAGCGGGCTGACGCCTCGATCCTGATCTCCTCCCCTTCGCGGTCCACGGCCAGCCAGTCCAGCGTCTTAACCGGCGAGGCCGCCTGACACTCCGCCGAGCGAAAGGTGGAGAAGTCGTGGTGGCCGACCAGGACTTGCGCCGCGTCGTGCATGGCGACGGCGTCGAGCATATGGACCACTTGCCAGGCGCGGTCGCGGTTGAGCGCCAGCGGCGAGCGGCGATTGACGATGCGATAAAGATAGTGACGCGCGGTGGCCGAGAAGCGCGCGTCGAAATCCGCGGCCGCGCGCTCGCAGGTGAGCACACTCACGGGATCAGGCCTGAGTTGGGCATTGAGCGCATCACGCACCTTCTCCGGAGGCCACTCCTTGCCGAGGTCCATGTGGGCCACTTGGCCAAGCGCATGCACGCCAGCGTCGGTGCGCCCTGCCCCGCGCGGGATCGTCTCCTCGCCGGAGAAGGCCTTGATGGCGAAGGCGAGGCGCGCCTGCACCGACGGGCCGTTTTCCTGCACCTGCCAGCCGACGAAGGGCGTGCCGTCATATTCGAGGGTGAGCTTGTAGCGGGGCATGGTGCCTAACTGAGTACGGTGCCAGTGGGGAGCTTCGCGCCGCGCAGGAAGTCTTGTGCCGACATCGGCTTCTTGCCGGAGCGTTGAACTTCAGTGAGCCGCACGGCGCCCTCGCCACACACAACGGTCAAACCTTCATCGAGCAATTTGCCGGGCGTGCCTGAGCCTCCGGCAAGCACCGAGCGCAACGCCTTGATCCGCTCGGGCTTGCCGTTGATTTCGATCTCGAACCAAGCGCCGGGAGAGGGCGATAGCCCGCGGATCAGATTATGCACGTCGCGCGCCGATCGCTTCCAGTCAATGCGGGTCTCGGCGGGATCGAGCTTGTGGGCGTAGGCGACCCCTTGGTCCGGTTGGGGCTTGCAGACGAGTCGGCCGCGCTCAAGTTCGGCGAGCGCCTCGACCATGAGGGTGGCACCCTTGGCGGCAAGTGCGTCGTGCAGCTCGCCGGCCGTCACGTCGGGGCCGATCGGGACGCGGCTCTCGCGGCAGACCGGTCCCGTGTCGAGGCCTTCAGCGATGCGCATGATGGAGACGCCGGTTTCGCTGTCGCCCGCCATGATGGCGCGGTTGATGGGGGCGGCGCCGCGCCAGCGCGGCAGCAGCGAGGCGTGGAGATTAAAGGCGCCGTGCGGCGTGGCCTCGAGGATGGGGCGCGGCAGAATCAGCCCATAGGCCACCACCACGGCAGCATCGGCACGAAGCGCCGAGAAGCGCTCCTGCTCCTCGGCGCTCTTGAGCCGCGCGGGGGTGAGCACGGTCAGACCCGCCTGCTCGGCAATTTCATGCACCGGCGACTTGCGCAACGCCATGCCCCGCCCGGCGGCGCGCGGCGGCTGGGTGTAGACCGCAGCCACGCCGTGGCCAGCTTCGAGGATGCCGTGAAGCGCAGGTACGGCGAAGTCGGGCGTGCCCATGAAAATGATGCGCAAGGTCATGCGCCCCTTATGTCACCGGCGCGGGTAAAGGGGCAATTACGCCTTGTCGCGATAAAGGCCCCAAACCGCGACCAGGGCGCTTGCGCTCGCCAGGAGGAAGAGCACGGAAAGGACGCCCTTCTCGACGTTCCAGCCGAGCAGGCGGCCTAGGTCATAGAGAACGTAGACGGCGAAGGTGAAGGCCAGACCGTAGAGATAAGGGCGCCCTTTGAAGGCGGCGAGCGCGGCGATGGCGGCGACTGCGACCTCAAGGGCAATGGAGGCGACGAGGAGCACCATGGCTAAAGCGCCTCGGCGCGTTTTTGCTTGGTGAACTTCCTCACCACCATGTCGCGCTTCAGCCGCGACAGATAGTCGATGAAGAGGACGCCGTTCAAATGGTCAATCTCATGCTGCACGAGCGTCGACCAGATGCCTTCGAGCTCCTTCTCCTGCTTCCGGCCTGCGCGGTCGAGGAAAGCCACGCGGGCCTTGGCCGGCCGCTCGATCTCGGCGGTGAAGTCGGGGATGGAGAGGCAGCCCTCCTCGTGGATCCGCATCTCCTCCGAGCGATCGACGATCTCAGGATTGACCATGATCAGCGGCGTCTTTGGCGCCTCCTCCTTGGCAGGGTCCATGACGATCAGGCGCCGCGAAATGCCGATCTGCGGCGCGGCGAGCCCGATGCCGGGTGCGTCATACATGGTGGCCAGCATGTCGTCCATGAGCCGGCGCAGCTCGTCGTCGACGCGCTCGACGGGTTTGGCCTTCTTGCGCAGCAGAGGATCGGGGATGGTGAGGATGGGACGGATGGCCATTTGAAGGGCTGAGATAGGGTTGCGGCGCGACCTGGTCAATATGTTCCTGTTTTGGTCTAAAAGAACGAATCGGGCTATAGGTTCTCCCCATGGCTCTCGACGCCATAAGAGTGGGGAGCGTCACGCTCGACCCCGTGCTCGTGTTGCTTGCGCTCGCAGGCCTCGCCGTCCTTGCGCTTATCGCTCTCGCCGTCACGCTTCTTGTGCATACGAGCCGGCGACGGCGCGACTCCCAAGCCCAGGCCACCGAGCTTGCCGAGCTTAAAGGGCGCTTGCAGACCTTCGCCGAAATCAGCGTGGCGCGCCAAGGCGACGTCGCCCGCGCCGTCAACGAGCGGCTCGACCGCATGACCCATCGCGTCGGCACGGACCTCAACGAGACGGCGCGCAAGACCAACGATTCCATCAGCAAGCTGCACGAGCGGCTCGCCGTCATCGACACCGCGCAAAAGAACCTGACCGAGCTCTCCACCAACATGGTCTCGCTTCAGGAGATCCTCGCCAACAAGCAAGCGCGCGGCGCCTTCGGCCAGATGCGCATGGAGGCCATCGTCCAGGACGGCTTGCCCAAGGGCGCCTACACCTTCCAGGCGACGCTCTCCAACGGCAAGCGGCCCGACTGCCTGTTGCATATGCCGAACACGACGGCCGGCGTGGTGATCGACGCCAAGTTCCCGCTGGAAGGCTTCGAGGCGTTCCGCATCGCGCGCCGCGACGAGGAGAAGAAGGAGGCGGCGCGGCGCGTGCGGGTCGATGTCGGCCGCCATGTGGACTCGATGGCCGAGCGCTATTTCATCGCCGGGGAGACGCAGGACACCGCCATCCTGTTCGTGCCGTCGGAGGCGATCTACGCCGACCTGGCCGAGCATTTCTCGGACCTGGTGCAGAAGGCGCATCGCGCCCGGATCGTGATCTGCGCGCCCAATATGCTGATGCTCGCGGTGCAGACCATGCAGGCGATCCTGAAAGACGTGCAGATGCGCGAGCAGGCCCATCTCATCCAGGGCGAGGTGGCGAAGCTGATGGATGACATGGGGCGCTTCCGCGAGCGGGTGCTCGACCTCCAGCGTCATTTCGGCCAGGCCAATCAGGACATCGAGAAGATCCTCACTTCGTCGGAGCGGATCGCGGCGCGCGGGAACAAGATCGAGAATTTGGACTTCGAGGACGACGCGCCGAAAGCGGTCGAGGGTGCCGCGGCCTCCCCTATCGCAGCCCCCTCACCCGACCCGGTCCGGCCTGAGCCGCGGCGCAACGGGGGCGCACGCATCGTCCGCCAGCCAGAGCTGCTCGCCAAAGAGTCATGACCTATCCACCGCTCGGCAGCGGCATTCTGCTCGATCAAGTGGTGGTCGGCGGAGGGGCGAGCCTGGTGAACCTCATCATCCACGCCATGCTCCTCGGGGCCGTGGTCTGGACGGTGCGCCGGCTGGAGGTGAAAGACAATTTCGTCCCGGCCTTCCTGCAATACAGCGTCGCCATCGTGGCCACCGGCACGCTGCTCGTGGCTGGACATTTCGCCGAGGTGCTGGTCTGGGCCATCACCTACGGGCTCGTTGGCGCGGCGCCGCCCGGCACCGACCTCGTCTATTTCGCCTTCGGCAACTACACGACGCTCGGCTACGGCGACATCATACCGGTGGACCAGTGGCGACTGCTCAGCCCCATTACGGCGCTAAACGGCATCATGCTGATCGGCTGGTCGACGGCGCTCATCATCGAGATCCTGCGGCGCTCCGGAACGCCGCCCGCCAAGAGCTGACCTACTTCTTCGCCTTGGCACGCTTGCGGGCGGCGCGTTTCTTCGCGGCTTGTTCATGGCGCTCGCCATATTTCATGCCTTCGAGCTTCATGCCGTCGGGATCGAGGAAGAAGGTGGCGTAGTAGTCGTCGTAATATTCGCCGGCGGGATCGACGATGCGCACGCCTTGGCTCTCGAGGAACGCCTGCAACGCGTCGACGTCCTTGCGGCTGCGCAAGCGGAAGGCATAGTGGTGAAAGCCGATATCGCCTTTGCGGTATTTGTGCTTCTTGCCTTCGGCGTCGGCGGCGGCAATCCAGAACAGGGTCTTGCCGTTGGCCCAGCCCATCATGCCCTCATATTCGGCCTCGACGCCAAAGCCGAGGAACGCCATGAGCGGGCCATAGAAGGCCTTCGACTTCTGGAAGTCGCCGACGCTGACGACTAAATGATCCACTCCCACCACGCGCACCATCCCCGCTCTCCTTAGCCGTCCGCCGGCCGAAGCATAACGCGTTCCGAGCGCGGCCGTTCAAGCCTGCGACAGCGGAGCATGACGCGGGCGCGGCGGCCTGCTATGTAGCCGGGCAATGACGGGGATCGAGGGAGCCACCCAAAGGGCTGAAGCGCAGCGCAGTTGGACGGAGATCCTGTTCACCCGGAAGATGCTGACCTGCATCTTCCTGGGCTTCAGCTCCGGAATGCCCCTCTATGTCCTGATTTCCCTGGTGCCGGCCTGGCTGCGCAGCAACCACGTGGACCTTGCCACCATCGGCCTGTTCGCCCTGGTCGGCCTGCCCTACACCTGGAAATTCCTGTGGTCGCCCCTGATGGACCGGTACAAGCTGCCGTTCCTCGGCCGCCGGCGGGGCTGGGCGGTCCTGGTGCAGCTGGGGCTGCTACTTTCGATCGGCGTGTTGGGCCAGTTCGATCCATCCATCTCTCTCCAAGCCATCGTCGCGATCGTGTTCATCGTCGCTCTGTTTAGCGCCAGCCAGGACATCGTCATCGATGCTTACCGGCGCGAACTGCTGGCCGATGATGAACTGGGAACCGGCACGTCCATCTTTGTTAATGCCTATCGTCTTTCGGGTCTGGTGCCGGGTTCTCTGGCATTGATCCTGGCCGACTACCAGCCCTGGACGGTGGTGTTCTGGGTCACCGGCCTGTTCATGCTGGTCGGCATCGTTACCACTTTGACGATCAGGGAAGTGAGTGATGACGCGTTGGCGCCGCACACCTTGCGTGACGCGGTCATCAATCCCTTCGTGGAGTTTTTCAGCCGCGACGGGGTGATGGCCGGGTTGGCCATCCTGGCCTTTTTGTTTCTCTACAAGTTGGGAGACAACATGGCCACGGCGCTGGCCACGCCCTTCTACATCGATATGGGTTACAGCCTGAGCGAGATCGGTTCCGTGGCCAAGGTGGCTGGCCTATGGGCCAGCATTGCCGGCGGCGTGCTTGGCGGCATCATCATGCTCAAGGTGAGCATCAACCGGGCCCTGTGGCTCTTTGGCTTCGTGCAGCTGTTCACCATCCTTCCGTTTGTATGGCTGAGCCAGGCGGGACATACGCTGGCGGGGCTGTTCGTCGTGGTCAGCGGGGAGTACCTGGGAGTGGGCCTCGGCGCGATCGCGCTGACGGCCTTCATGGCCAGGGAAACCAGCAAGGCCTTTACTGCCACCCAATTCGCCCTGTTCAGCAGTTTCATCGCGGTTCCGCGCACGGTGGCCAATGCATCGACCGGTTTCATCGTGGAAGCCGTGGGGTGGACACAGTTCTTTATCGTCTGCTTCATCGTCGCGATTCCCGGCATGCTGTTGCTGTTGAAAGTGGCGCCCTGGACGCAGAGGCGGCCTTGAATTCCTACCTCCCGAAGGGCTGCGCAGCCGCCATTCCGGGGCTTCTGATCCTATGGCTGTTGACGCAGCGTGGCGCCTTCACCGAGATCAAGAAAGAACACCTCAACGAGAATTCGTCATGATGTCGAAAACAACGCTCTTGTGGGCCGCAGCCGTGATCGTCGCTCTGACCGGCGGTTTCGTGTCGGGCGTGTGGGCCGGGGCAAAAACCGAGCAAGACGCGCTCGTCGATCTTCTGACCCGAGCCACTCTTACGACCGACTGCCAAAGTCAGATCGATCAGGCAGTAAGGGATACCATCAGCGATTGGGAAGGCGGCCCGCCCCCTTCGCCCTGAGCTAAGCCGCTACATCGGCTTGCGGGCTTTGACGGCGGCGGCGAGCGTGCCTTCGTCGAGATAGTCGAGCTCGCCGCCGATGGGAACGCCGTGCGCCAGCCGCGAGACGGTGACTTGAGCGCCGGCCAGCTGGTCCATCAGATAATGCGCGGTGGACTGGCCCTCGACCGTGGCGTTGAGCGCCAGAAGCACTTCTTTGACTTGCTGATCGCGCGCGCGCGCGATGAGCTTGGCGATCGACAGATCGTCGGGTCCCACGCCGTCGAGCGGCGACAGCGTGCCGCCGAGCACGTGATAGAGCCCGTTAAGCACACCGGCACGCTCGAGCGCCCAGAGGTCGCCCACCTCCTCGACCACGCAGATGAGCGAGCGGTCGCGGCCTTGATCGCGACACAGCGTGCACGGGCTCTGCGTGTCGATATTGCCGCAAGTCTCGCAGGTGAGGATGGTGTCGCGCGTCTCGGCCAGGGCCGCGGCCAACGGCTCGAGCAGCTGTTCCTTCTTCTTGACGAGATGGAGCGCCGCCCGCCTTGCCGAGCGGGGGCCTAGCCCCGGCAGGCGCGCCAGCAGCTGGATCAGCCGCTCGATCTCAGGCCCTGCCGCGACGCGCGCCATATTGCCTTAAAACAGCTTGAGGCCGGGAGGGAGCGGCAGGCCGCCGGTGAGACCCTTCATCTTCTCCTTCATCGCCTCCTCGACCTTGACCTTGGCGTCGTTATGGGCGGCGACGAGAAGGTCTTCCAGGATCTCCGCCTCCTCGGGCTTGAGCAAAGACGGGTCGATCTTGACGCCCGCCATGTCGCCCTTGCCGCTCAAAGTCACCACCACCATGCCGCCGCCCGAGCGGCCCTCGATCCTGGTGCGCTCCATCTCGGCCTGCATGTCGGCCATGCGGCCCTGAAGCTCCTGCGCCTGCTTCATCATCTGCGCGAAGTTCTTCATCTAGTTCGTCCCGTCCTCTTTGAACTCTTCCGCCTCGTCGGCCCCGTCAACGGGCGACGCGGGCTCTGCCACTGACCGCACCGCGGCGATGCGGGCGCCGGGAAAATGCTGCATCACCTCTTTCACCGCCGGATGCTCGCGGACTGCCTCGATGTCGCGCGCCTCCTTCTCGCGGCGCTGGACGCCAAGCGGGGGTGCCCCCTCCTCGTCGCTCACCGCCACGATCCACACGCGGCCGGTCCACGCTTTCAGCTTCCGCATCAACTCCTGGCCGAGCTCGCGCGGCGCTTGCGGCAGCGGATTGATCTCCAGCGTGCCCGGCTTGAACTGTACGAGCCGCACCTGCTCGGTAAGCGCATGCTTGAGCTTCAGGTCGCGTTTCGCCTCGGCCAGCGCAACGATGTCCTCGAAGCTTTTCAGCTCCGGCAAAGGAGCGGACGGAGGCTCTGGCGCTTCATGGTCCGCCGGCGCCGAGGGTTGGAGGCGAGGCGCTTCGGCACGAAGCGTCTCGACGCGAGGCGTCTCGGCGCGGGCGGGCTCCGGCTTGCGCTGTGGTTTGGGCGGAGGGGTGGCGCCCGCTTCCGCCGCTGTCGCCCCGGCACCGTCGTGCACACGGCGCGCAAGCTCTCCGGGCGGCGGCAGGTTGGCGGCATAGGCCAGCCTGACCAGAACCATGTCGGCAGCGGCGAGCGGACGCGGGCTCGCCCTAACCTCCTCATGACCCTTGAGCAGCATCTGCCAAGCGCGGGCCAGCGCCGGCATGGGAAGGCGTCCCGCTAGATCGGCGGCGCGCGCCTTTTCGGCTTCGCTCGCGGCGGGGTCGGCGCTGGCCACGCCGGCCGCCTTGACCAAGGTGACGGCGTGCACGGCATCGGCCAAATCGGCGATGACTTGGCCGGGCTCGGCGCCGTCCCGGTTGAGCGCATCAAGCTGGGTGAGCGCGCCCCCGGCATCGCCTGACAACACCGTCTCCATGAGATCGAAGATGCGGGTGCGGTCGGCGAGACCAAGGAGGCCGCGCACGGCATCGGCCTCCACTTGGCTGCCGCCAAAGGCGATGGCGCGGTCGAGGATGGAGAGCGCGTCGCGAACCGATCCCTCCGCCGCCCGGGCAATCAGCGTAAGCGCAGGACGCTCGGCCGGCGCCCCCTCCTCGCCGGCAATGCGGGCGAGATGCTCGATGAGCGGCTCGATCTCGATGCGCTTCAGGTCGAAACGCTGGCAGCGCGATAAGACCGTCACCGGGACTTTGCGCACCTCGGTGGTGGCGAAGATGAACTTCACATGCTCGGGCGGCTCTTCCAGCGTCTTGAGCAGGCCGGCGAAGGCCGGCTTCGATAGCATGTGCACCTCGTCGAGGATGTAGACCTTGTAGCGGGCGATGTTCGGCTTGTAGTGGGCGCTGTCGATCAGCTCGCGAATATCGTCGATGCCGGTGTGGGAGGCGGCGTCCATCTCGACCACGTCGAGGTGCCGGCTCTCGATGATGGCGCGGCAATGTACGCCTTCCTCCGCCATGTCGAGGGTCGGGCCGGCGACGCCGGGGGCCTCGTAGTTCAGCGCGCGGGCGATGAGGCGGGCGGTGGTGGTCTTGCCGACGCCGCGCACGCCGGTGAGCATATAGGCTTGGGCGATGCGGCCGGTGGCAAAGGCGTTCTTGAGCGTCCGCACCATGGCCTCCTGGCCGATCAGCTCGCCGAAGATTTTGGGCCGGTATTTCCGCGCCAGCGCCGCGTGGCTCCCAGGCGGCGGCGGGGCAGAAGCAGAGGCTTCAGCCTTACCCTTGGCGGGACGCTTCGGCGCGCTCTTCTTCTGATCTTCGACGTCGGCCATGGACGGGCAGAACTTTCACGCGAAAAGGCTTCGAACGGGCGGCGGCAAGCCACGACGCATCTTACACTTG
>Ga0302046_10005301_pt1 | contig 11396 bp, 8 predicted proteins | sample RVTome_11_FD_200261 | JGI IMG/M metagenome (GOLD analysis project Ga0302046, IMG submission 200261) | Soil microbial communities from uranium-contaminated site in the Upper Colorado River Basin, Wyoming, United States - RVT147D111 (version 2) ... | reverse complement strand
GACATCCGGCGCTTCGTCGACGACTGGCTGCCGTGTTTCGAGCGCGACAACCGGAGCTATCTCACCGTGGCAATCGGGTGCACGGGCGGGCGGCACCGTTCGGTCTACTTCGTCGAGACGCTGGCAGGGCACTTTGAAGGAAAAGCCCGGGTGCTGGTGCGTCACCGCGAACTTGCTTGAAATGCCTGAGCAGTGAATGGTGTATCGTGAGCGGATTAAGGCAATGTAGGAGCCGCGACGTCGGTGTGTCCACTGACTACTCACCACTCACGATTTACGGAGCAGGCTGACGTGTCGCGGCAATCCATCCAGGAAGTTTCCATATTCCCGTTGAATACAGTGCTGTTCCCGGACGGGCTGCTGCCGCTCAGGGTATTCGAGTTGCGCTATATCGAGATGACCAAGGCGTGCCTGCGCGATGATCGGCCCTTCGGCGTGTGTCTCATCCGGGAAGGGAAGGAGGTGGGTGAGGCTGCCGTGCCGGAGCCGGTAGGCTGTCTCGCTCGAATCGCGCACTGGGAAATGCCCCAGCTCGGCGTGTTTCAGCTGCTCGCGCGCGGCGCGGAGCGCTTCCGCATTCGCGAGATGCGGGTTCAGCCGAACCAGCTCATCGTGGCCTCGGTCCAGGCGATGGCGCCGGATACCGGCCGGGAACCTGTCGACCCCGATTGCGGCAATCTGCTCCGGATGATTATCGAGAAGGCGGGCGCCGAGCGCTTTCCCGAGCCGGTGCGCCTGGACGATGCGGCTTGGGTCGGCTACCGATTGGCCGAGGTGTTGCCGATCGATACCGCGACCCGCCAGGCCCTGCTCGAGTTGACCGACGCGCAGCAGCGGCTCGTTCGCCTCGGGGAGATCCTGGCGAAGCAAGGTCTCGCCGCGCGCGCCGACCACTAGTACCTATGGGCATCGTCTCTTTTCCTGCTTCGGTGGCCGGGCCATTGCTGACCGCCCGCATCCCGGCCCGCCCGCGCGCGTGCGCCATTCCCATGCTCGCTCGCATGGCCGTGGCCGCAGTCGCAATGATATTGGCGTGGAACCCCTCCAACGCCGGCGCGGCGTCGCCCGAGGCCTTCAATCCCAGCCCGCACGCGATCGAGATTCCCCGCTGGTTCAAGGAGACCTTTCTCGATTTCCGCGAGGACATTGCCGAGGCCGCCGCGGAGGGCAAACGGTTGATGGTTTATTTCGGCCAGGACGGCTGCCCATACTGCCAGCGCCTCATGCGCGTCAACTTCAGCCAGAAGGACATCGTGGAGAAGACCCGCCGGCATTTCAACGCCGTGGCCATCAACATGTGGGGTGATCGCCAGGTCACATGGACCGATGGCAAGGCGCGCAGGGAAAAGGACTTCGCCGCCGTGCTCAAGGTGCAGTTCACCCCAACCCTGCTTTTTTTCGACGAGAAAGGCGCAGTAGTACTGCGCCTTAACGGTTATTATCCGCCGCACAAGTTTCAAGTGGCTCTCGACTACGTTGCGGGCAAACTGGAGAATAAAATTGCGTTTGCCGAGTATCTGCGCCGGCATCTGCGGGAATCGGCGAGCGGCGTCCTGAACGAGCAGCCCTTCCTACTGAAACCGCCCCTCGACTTGGATGCATCGCGCAGGCCACGGGGCAAGCCGCTTGCGGTCCTGTTCGAGCAACGAGACTGCGCCGCATGCGACGAGCTGCATCGCAAGGGCTTCGCACATCCCGAGGTGCGGAAGCTCGTCGGCAAGCTCGACTTCGCGCGCGTCGAGCTGTTCGGAACCGAAAGGCTTGTCACGCCGGACGGGAATACCCTTACCGCCCGGGAATGGGGCCGGAGGTTGCAAGTCGCGTACACACCCACCATCGTGTTCTTCGACGAGACGGGCGAGGAGGTCTTCCGGATCGACGCTTACCTGAGGCCATTCCATCTCGCCTCGAGCCTCGACTACGTCGCGAGCAAGGCCTACCTCGCCCAGCCGAGCTTCCAGCGCTACCTGCAGGCGCGGGCCGAAAGCGTCCGCAAGACAGGGGGCACTGTCGAGCTCTGGTAATGTAGCGCCGCAACGATTCGCGTCAACGCACCTCAAGGTGCTCCACCCAGATAAGCTCGCAGGCCCCATTGCCTGTGTCGGTGCGCGTGAGAGAGCTTCGCCAGCGCCAGCCGTCGGCGCCCCGCGCTTCGATGAGATAGCCCCCGAGGCGCACCACGTGGCCGCGGCGCACGTCCGACAGTTGGCGCGCCACCGCCTCGTTTGCCGGCACGAGATGCCTGTTGGCGCTCGAAGCCTCTATTTCCTGGCGCGGGATCGGAAACTGCGGCGTGCGCCAGTAATAGGAGCGCCCGCTTTGACTGATCGTGATGCGGTCAACGCGCTGCACTCCAGTGCACGTTTCACATTTTGCGTTTCACGTTTCACGAGCTTGAAGCTGGGCGAGAATCTTTCGCACTGGCACCGGAATCGCGGCGCGCCGCGCCTCCTCGAGCGAAAGCCACACGTGCCCCGGCTCGGCCGCATGCGGCACCAGCGCGGACACCCGGACGTGAAGAGGCCGTATATCGAGGGTAAAGTGGGTGAATCCATGTCCGAGGGTGGGCAGCTTCTCCACCCCGAGCGCGCGCGCACCAAAGCGCTGGAGGCAGTGCGCCTGCAGATCGGTGCTGCGGGCAACCTCCGGCAGGCACCACATTCCTCCCCATAGACCGGGGGCCGGACGTTTCTCGAGCAGGATTTCACCGGCACAAGTGAGCGCGAGCATGATGGTGCGTTTGTGCGGCCGGCGCCGGCGCGGGCGCGCAGCCGGCACCGCTCCCACAGAACCGCGAGCGTACGCAACGCAATCGGCATGGACGGGGCACGCCGCGCAGCGCGGCGCCGTGCGCGTGCAAACGCCGGCGCCGAGGTCCATCAACCCCTGCGTGTAGGTCTGCAGATGGCGCTGCGGGAGGAGCCGCTCCGCTTCGCGCCACAGCCGGTCGGCCACCGGCTTGTCGCCCGGAAAGCCCTTGACCCCCCGGTAGCGCGCGAGAACGCGCTTCACGTTGCCGTCGAGGATCGCCTGGCGGCCGCCAAACGCAAAGACGCTGATCGCGGCGGCGGTTGAGCGCCCGACTCCCGGCAACGCTGCAATCTCCGCGGCGCTGCGGGGAAAGCGTCCGCCGTGCTCGCGCACGACGGCCTCCGCGGCGCGGTGCAGGTTCCGCGCGCGCGCGTAGTAGCCGAGCCCGCTCCAGAGCCGCAGCACTTCGTCGAGCGGAGCCTCGGCAAGCGCGCCGATCGTCGGAAAATGCGAAAGAAACCGGAGGTAGTAGGGAATGACCGTCGCGACCTGGGTCTGCTGCAGCATGATCTCGGCGAGCCAGATGCGGTACGGGTCACGCGTGCCCTGCCACGGCAGATCATGCCGCCCGTGCATCTTCTGCCAGGCGACGATGCGTGTCGTAAAGCTGCGCATTCTGAAATCGTGCCCGCTGCAAGTCTGAGGACAACCGCAAACACCTTTACCACGGAATCACACGGAACGGCAGGCACGAACATTCGAGCCGGACCGTGCGGCGCAGCGTAGCGATGATTTCCGTGTACTTCCGTGTGGTTCCGTGGTGGTATTGCTCTTGGATCGGCTGCCGGTCACTGGTCACCGCCGTCAGCGGCCGATGAGACCCTTCAGCTGGTCCGTCAGGCTGCCACCGCCGCTCGGGCTGGAGGGCGCCGCCCCCTCTTGGGGCGCGGCACCGCCGCCCAGCCGCCGCTCGAGCTGCCGCTGGAGCTCGCGTTTCGCGAGGTCCCCGGCAACGCCGCTGAAGTCGATGCTGTAGGACGGCTTGGCGAAGCTCCCGGTCAGGCGCACCGGGACCGTGATGCCGGTGAGGTCGCTCACGTCGCGACCGCCCTGGCCCTTCGACGTGGCAACGACCGATGCCTTGATCAGGTAGTTGATAAGCTCCTGCCCGATGTCTACCTCGCCTTCACCGGTCAGCCGCAGCAGCGGCGATTTGCCCTGGAGATCGTTGTTGCGCGCGACGCCATTCTTGATGTTGAAGGTGCCCGAGAGCTCGCTGAAATCGGTCTTCTGCGAGCCGCTGGCGCTCTGCGTATGCTGCCCCCTGAGGGCCCCGAGCTTCGATTTCACGTCACGCAGCGTGCCCGCTATATCGATGCCCTTGATCGCCCCGTCGGCCAGCCTGATCGCCGCCGTTCCGTTCAGCGCTTTCTTCAGGGCAGCAACAGTGCCGCCGCGCCCGGTGACATCGAGCGTGACATTGCCCCGGCCTTCGAGCGTATCGAATTCCGCGGCATCCCTGAGCAGGGGCCCGATATCGACACCCGAGAGCGCCTGCTTGACCGAGATGACCGGCGTCTGAGCGGCCTCGATGGAAGCGGAGCCGTTCAACGACCCCCGGTAGAGATTTGCGCTGAGCGGGCTCACGTCGACCTTCCCGTTCGCGGCCTTCACGTCGATGCGCACGTTCGAGGCCTTGACGTTGGCGGCCTTCAACTGGCCGATCCTGAGACTGCCGTTGGCGTTGAGCCCTTTCAGCGCTGAGAAGTCGAGCGGCTGCTCGCCCGCCTTGCCGCCGCGGCCCGGCGCGGGCTTTGATGCCGGAGCCGTCTTGCCGTCGCCCTTGGGGATGTATCGGTCGGCATCGAGCTTGTCCACGTTGATGTCGAAGGTGTAGGCAGGCGGCGTGAATTTCGCGAGCCCGACGCGGCCGTCGATGTTGCTCTCGTCAACGCGTGTCTTGAACACGAGGCTCGCGATCTGTTTTGCGAAATCCATCGCGGCCGTACCCGTGACCGTCGCCTCGATGGGGCTCTTCGGCAACCTCGGATCCTTGATGTTGAAGCTCGCGTTGAGCTTCGGGAGCTCGACCCGCTGCGCTTCCACGCTGCCGGTGACCGTGCTCGCGAGTTTCGCCTTGATCGTCATGCCCTGGCGCTCCAGGTCCATCAGCGCAGTGATCTGGGACGCTTTGAACGCCTTGGCGTCCCCTTCGAGCCCCGGAATCTCTGCCCGCGCGTTGAGCTTCATGCTGGCATCGCTCAATGCGGCCTCGAGCGTCACGCGCTCGCCGCTTACCTTTTGCCGCGTGACGGCCAGCTTGGGGGCTTCAAGACCCAGTTTCAGATCGCCCCCGGCCTGCTTGCCGGTTACCGACACCACGAGCTTGGAAGCGGTCAGCTCCTTCGACGCGCCGCGCACATCGATATTGCCCTTCGCGCGTGCGGTCAATCCCTTGAACCCGGCCGCGTCGCCCTTGGCGTCGAGGTCGAGCCCCTCCAGAGCAACCTGCTGCTGTTCCGGATCGAACGTGAGCCGGGTCTTGAGGGAGGTCTGGAGGTTCAGCTTCGGCTTGTCGCCCTGCGCATGAACCGAGAACTCGACATCGGTGGGAACGCCGGGAGCGATACGGCCGGTCTCGAGATTGAGCTTCGAAAGCGCGTATTTCGCGCCGGCGGCCTGGTCGACGTACTGAATTGCCGCATCGCGCACCTCCACTCGCGCGATGTCCACCTTGAAATCGGCGTCACCGCCGCCGCGCTCCGGTCGGGTCTCCCTCGCCGGCGGCGGCCCGCCAACGAGATCGTCGATATTGGTCTTGCCGTCGGGGGACTTTATGAAGCTTGCCTGAAGCCCCTTCACCACCACCGTATCCACCACCACCTGCTTCGAGAGGAGCGGAATGAGCTTCACCGCCACGCGCACCTCGTCGATGGCGGCGAACGGCTTGTCGCTGCCGCGCTCGGAGAGCGATGCCTTGCCGACCCTGGCGCCGATGCTCGGCCAGAACGAGAGCTTGATGTCGCCGTCGAGCCGGAGCGTGCGCTGGGTCTTTTCCTTGACCGCCTTCACGATCTGCGGCTTGTACTGGTTGGGATCGAACGTCGCCGAAACGTAGGCCACGACACCGATCACGAGGACGACGAGAACACCGAATGCGATCAGAACATACTTGAGGGCTTTCATGTCAAGGTAACTCCGGGAAGGTGCCGGACGGCATCGTGTCGCAGGGTTCGTGCCGTCCGGACATGGAGAAGTTTACGGCGGGCCGGATCGAGCGGCAACGATAGCCCGGGTTTCACTCGTCGCCGTGTCGTCAGCGCACGACATGATCAGACCATCGAATGGCCGCGGCGGTTCACGTCACCCGCGCGGTGCTGGTTCAATTTCCGAACAGCCGGTCGAGAAAGCCGGGCGATTTCCTTGTTTCCGCCGGGGCCTTGGGGGCGTCGCTGTCAGGAGGCTGCACCGTGCGCTCGGGAGTGGCGGTCGAGCGGTCCTGCTGCGCGCCCGCCGCTCCGAGCGCGACCTTGCAGGCATTCTCCGCCGTGGCCGCACTGAGAAGCTTTTCGCCCAGCAGCGAGAGTCCGCCGGTCGCAACACCGGCCGCGATCGAGGCGGTGGTGCCCACGACGCCCCCGAAGTCGAGACCGAGTTTGGGATCTGCGAGCGGGCCCGTCACGCGTACCAGCCGGGCCAGCTGAGCGCCACCGAGGCCGATGCCCTCCTTCACCCGCGGGCGCAGGTTCACATCGAGAACCTCCCTGCCGAGGTCGACGGTGCCGCTCGACAGCACGCTCATCTTGTCGGTCTCCGCCCCCGCGCCACGGTCGCTGCGCGCGACGCCTTCGTTGATCGGCAATCGAATCACCAGGCACTGCAGCCGGACCTCGGGGTCTGTCTTGCGGTAGGGGTTGATCGCTTCGAAGATCCGCGTCAGCGCGTCGCCGCCATAGTTGATCTCGCGCGCCTTGATCCGTGCTTCTCCGATCTCGATTCGAAAGTGGCCATTCAGCCCTGCCGCCCAATCGTGCGGCGAGTCGCCTCTGCTCGCGACCTCGAGGCCGATGTCCGTCGCCCCTCCCTTGATCTTGTCCCCGAGCGAGGTCGGCGCGAGGAGATCGCCGAGCACGATGTGATGGCCGTCCAGACGGGCGTTCCAGCTCGCCGCATCGCCTGAGGCGTCCACCGCCAGTTGAGCGCTCGCCTCACCGCCACCGGCCACAAAACTTACCGGCGCGGCCCGCAGCCTGCCGCCGCGCAACTCGAGCTGCGCCGCAAAGTTGCGCAACGTGATGCGATTCGGCAGCACCAGCGCCCCAAGGCTGATGCGCGCGTCTGCATCGATTGCGCGCAGGCGCCCGAGCGGCACAGGCTCGCGCGAAAAGACCGGCCCGCCGCTGCGCGGCGCGGCGCCCGGCGCGCTATCGGGCGTCGCTGCGAGAAACGCAAGGTCGAGTGAGGAGCCTTCCAGGCGGGCGACAATCTCGGGCCGCTCCTTCCCGGCGCGGTACTCGAACACGCCCGTGAGTTCATTCGCGCCCGAGGTCATCTTGAGCCCGGAGACGCGCACGCCGTCCTTGAAATCCTCCAGCCGTCCGCTTGCCTGAAATGCAGGCGCATGTTTGCTCTCGGGCGCCGAGGCGCTGAGTTCAAGCGCCGCGCCCGCGGGCTTGAGGAGATCGCGAATGCTGCCCCGGGCGCTCACCTGCAGCGCGCCCGGCCGCCCGAGCGCGAAGTCGAGATCGCGCATCCCGACCCTGCCCTTTTCGCGCTCGATCGTCGCGCGCGCGTTGAGCGGACCGAGCGCCGGGATCCGCCGGTCGAGGAACGCGCCAAGATCGCTCACCTCTGTCGCCTCGATTCTCACCTGAAGCTGCGCGTCGCCACGCCCGGGCACATCGATCAGCTTGCCCTTCGCGCTGAGGCGCGCAGGGTCTGTCGTGACTTCCAGATCCAGCGGGAACGTCCCGTCCCGCGCCAGGAGTTCATGGAGGCGACCCAGCTTCCCCCTGACTTTGAACTCCCGGCCGTTGACCCGCCCGGCCATGGTGATCGGCTGGAGCTGGCCGAAGACGGCCTCGCGGAAGTCGAGCGCGCTTATGTCAACGCGCGTTGTGCTGCCCGCCTTGCCGTCACGGTAGGCCAGTACGCCTTCCCTGATCCGCAGCGCTCCCGCCTCTATGGCGACCGGTGAAGGCGTTCCCGGCTCGCCAGCGGCGGCTTGGGCGCCAAAGTCCCAGTTCGCACGGCCCTTCGCATCGGTTTCGAGCAGGACGTCGGGCCGGATGAGCACCAAGCGATCGATCCTCACGGTTCCCCGTATGAGCGGGAGGAGATCGAGCTCCACCTCGAGCCGCCGCACGCGAGCCATCTCCGGCCGCGACCCCCACGAAGCATTGGAAAAACGGACGTTCTCGGCAACGATCGCCGGACTGAAGGAAATCCGCAGGTCGACCTTGCCTCCGATGTCCAGCGTGCGCCCGGTCGCGCTTTTGACCGCGCTCGTCGCCCTTCTCACGAGCGCCTCTTCATCGATGCGCGACAGGAGATAGGCGCTCGCGCCAACCGCGATGACGAGCAGCACGGCTACCGCGATGAGGGCCGCTTTCAGAACACGCATGGCGGGAACGGAACGAGCGGGTGGCGAATGCTCATGCGGGGCCAGGCGCGACGCATCCAGACATCACGTCGAGGATTCTGCGAAGCCGGGCCGCGAGCATCCGTGGCTCAACGCTTGTCGACTTTCGTGATCTTGTTGCCCTGCAGGCCATACGAGCCGCCGGCGGCGAGCGCATCATTCGGAATGAATCCCGACATCGCAAGAAAAAACGACAATGACAGCGCACCGATGGCCGCGAAGTACTTCATGGTTCTCTCCTTGATTGAGCGAAACCGCTATGGATGTGGGGCGGAATGAGCCTTGACATCCCGCGGCGCGCTTGACACCCACACGATCCGGATTGCGGTACGCCGGGACGATGATGCTATGTTAATTCCGGCATCGCGGAAAGATCCAACCCGCGGCGAATTCGCCGACAGTATCGGAGGGGAAACATGAATCATTTCAACCCCCCTCGAACGGTGCGGCTTGCCCCGGGGACCGTCCTTCACTGATTGCCGAAGAGGTGTGGTATCCCCACTCCCCGTCGCGTTCCTCGCAGGCGCCGCACCCCGCCCGGTCAGAAATCATAGCCAACACCAAACAGCAATGTGGCATCGGTCTTGTCACGATCGGGTCCGGGGTCGCCTTCATAGTCGATATTAACCTGGGCATTTGCGCTGAGGCCTGACCCCAGGGGAAGCCTCAGGCCGGTTCTGGTCCGCGACGACACATCTCCCTCGCTGGTGAGGCTCGCAAAACCCGACTGGTCGAAGAAAAACTCCAGGCGGTCGGGCAACAACCAGTGCGAGTAATCAATTCCCCAGCCGAAGGCCGGATAGGTCTCATCGGGCACCACATCACGGCGCGCCAGGATGTAGTCGAGGCCGCCGCGCATAGAGAAATGCGTGTTTTCGGCGTCGATGATGTTCCAGCCGAGCCCCGCGCCGGCCGCCGCGCGCAGCGTGATGTCCGTGAATTCGTCGTGTTCAAGCGATGAGCGCACATACCAGAAGCGCTCCTCATCGATAGGCTGGTCGCGGCGCCCCGACACGAAGTAGTTCTGGGCGGTGGTTTCGCCCGATTCTTCCTTCTGCTCGGCCCGGCCGAAGAGGCGATACCGGTAGTCCTTCGCGCGTGCATTCAACTCCGCTTCTCCATAGAGGCGGCTGTCGTCGGTATTGCCCCGCGATGCGCTCCCCAGCAGGCTCACGCGCCCCCTGTACGTCACACCCGTCCCGGCCACGTGCGGCGGGGGGTTGATGTGCTCCAGGTCGGCCAGACGCACCTCACGCACTCCTCCCGCCGAGACCAATCCGACGCTGCCGGTACCGCCGCGCTCCAGCCGGACGTTCTTCAATTCGCCGTCCGCTGACATGACCGTGACCGGCGCATCCGTGGTGATCGAGGCGACGTCGTTCCAATGCACAGCAATCACCCCGGCATAGTCCGTGCGGAACTTGAGCGTGTCCTCCGCCTTCGATACCACCTTTCCCGTCAGCCGGTCGCCATTCACGAGCACGATCCGGTCGGCCTGCGCCGCGGGCAGCGAGACGATCACTACCAGCATTGACGCGGCGAGGATGTTGTGCGCTGCCATCGCTTGTCCTCCAATGGTTGTTTGCTGCGCGGCGGGAAAAGCGGACGAGCGGGCGTCGTAGCTTGCGTCCGCGACGCGCTCTTGAGCCCGCGTGTGCCCGCTTCACGTCGCACTCGTGACAGGCAACCAGGCCTGAGCGGGACATAGGCGCCATTACACTTCAATCGCGCATGCGCGGGCAACCGCGCCCATTGCAGGCCCCCGACAGGCCGCGCGGTGCAACGAGATCAGAAGCACCGGGGCAATTCGGAAAGGAGTCGCCTCGCCATTCCGCCGCCGCGTCTCCGCTCTCCGTGCGCTCTCGAGATTTCCGCCTGCTCTCCACCGAAGCGACTTGCGTCGGCAGGCACTCTTCGCGCCGGTATTTGTCCTACGCAGAGGGCGGCTGCATGCCTATAATGTTTTTCTTCGTGCCACGCGCGCGATCGGGTAGACAGCCGCTTTCCCCGTCGCGAAAACCGTTTGCCGAGACCCAAGTAATGAGATTTAGTATCAATAGGTTATCTTGTTTCCGACGAGCCGACGGCGAGGGTTACCCAGGTCGGGCAGGAATCCTCTCGACGGGCCCCGCGCAGCGTGATTTCTGTCACGGTCGGCACCGCGCGCGCGCAGCGCTGCGGCGGGTCGGGGCCGCATTGCTTTTTCTCGCGATGGCGGCGGCGGCGGCACAAGCGGACCCGATGAGCGAGCTGGCGCGGGCGCGTCATGATCTCGCCATCAGCGAGCAGGTGCTCGAACGCGTATCCGTGCAGGCGGAGCGCACGCGCTCTGATCCGGCCACGGGGCCGCAAGAGCGGCAGCGGCTGGATGAGTACCTCGCCCACGTGCGCGAGCTCGTCGCGCAGAACCGCAAGCGCGTACGCGCGTTGGAAGAATCCGTGCCGCTCGCCCCCGCGGGCCTGCCGGGTGCAGGCAGCGGGGCTGCCAGCGCTTCAGGCGCCACCACCAACGCGGAGGAAGTCGCGGCGCTCGACGCAAGGCTCAACGGCTCGCTCGCGGAATTCGATAAGCTCCTGCTCGAAGAAGCGCGCAAGGCCCAGGCACGGGCGCCGGCTTCGGGATCGAGCGGGGGCGGATACGCGGGCGGATCGAGCACAAAGGGGGAAGGCAAAGGCTCAGCGCAATCCGGCGAAAACGGATCGAGCCGTAAGGCGGGAAGCAAGGGCGCCGGAGAGTCCGATGCAGACGGTTCGCGCACCGGGAGTGCTTCGACTTCCGCGGACGGAAACACGGAACCGCAGCAGCCCGGTGCCGGGCCGGGTTCGCCGGGAGGCCGCATCGAAGGCACGGACTCCGGCGCGCCGGGCCCGACAGCAGCCGTGCCGCCTGACGTGGGCGACGGCAGCGACGATGACATCGTAGCGCGCCAGATCCGAAGGGCGGCTGAAACGGAGAAGGATCCTGAGCTGCGGGAGAAGCTGTGGGACGAGTACCGCAAGTACA
>Ga0302046_10005300_pt1 | contig 11397 bp, 10 predicted proteins | sample RVTome_11_FD_200261 | JGI IMG/M metagenome (GOLD analysis project Ga0302046, IMG submission 200261) | Soil microbial communities from uranium-contaminated site in the Upper Colorado River Basin, Wyoming, United States - RVT147D111 (version 2) ... | reverse complement strand
TGACCATTGCCGCGGTCTATCAAAGCCTCCTCAGCTTCCTGTTCCGGCTTCGCCGTAGCAACCAGAGATGGCGCACATACGCACCCGGGATCATCGAGGAGAACATCTGGCGGGCCCAGCGCTACGGGACCGAGGGGTCGCTCGTCGATTTTGGGAAGGGGACGCTCGTGCCTTTCCCTCTCCTCATCGAGGAGATCATCGAGCTCGTCGCGCAGGACGCGGTCGAGTTGGACGCACGCGAGGAAGTCAGGCACGCCCGCGACATAGTCGCCGACGGCACCAGCGCCCATCGCCAGTTGGCCGCCTACGCCACCGCAATGGCCGACGGAGCCGACCAACGGGAAGCATTGCTGGCCGTGGTCGACGAGCTGATCGTCGACACCCTCCACGGAATCGAGGTCTAGGTAGGGTCGGTCGCTCCAACCAAACCAGGAGAGCCCCCTTTGACCCGCCCCATACGCATCGCCGTCCAACTGCAGCCGCAGCACGCCGAGTTCTCTCAGATACGCAACGCCGTGATCGAGGCCGAGGAGCTGGGTGTGGACATCGTCTTCAACTGGGACCACTTCTACCCATTGTCAGGCGAGCCGGATGGGAAGCACTTCGAGTGCTGGACCATGCTCGGCTCCTGGGCAGAGATCACCGAAAAGGTCGAGTTCGGAGCACTCGTCACATGCAATAGCTATCGCAACCCCGAATTGCTGGCCGACATGGCTAGGACCGTCGACCATGCCTCAGGTGGCCGGTTGATACTCGGCATCGGCGCGGGATGGTTCGAGCGGGACTACGAAGAGTTCGGCTACGAGTTTGGGACGAAGGGCTCGAGGCTGGCCGACTTGAAGGCCGCGCTACCACGAATCAAAGACCGGCTCGAGAAGCTCAACCCCCTGCCAACACGGGAGATCCCCATCCTCATCGGTGGTGGAGGCGAGAAGAAGACCCTCCGCTACACCGCCGAATACGCCACCATCTGGCATGGTTTCGGTGACGCCACGGTGATTGCCCACAAGAATGCCGTCCTTGACCGGCACTGCGCCGACGTGGGTCGTGATCCGTCCGAGATCGAGCGCTCCGCCGGTGCCAGACCCCGCAGGCCCGAGATGGGTGACGACCTCGTCGCCGCGGGTGCCAATCAGATAACCCTTGGTTTCGACGGGACCACTGGATATGACATGTCACCGGTGGGCGAATGGCTGGCCTGGAGGGACGCCCGCAACGCCTCGTAACGTCATCTTCGACGACACCGACCATGGCTAAAGTGCCGACCGGTGAGTGATCTCCTCGAGGAAGCTGCTGCCGCGCTCGGCACCCCTTCGGAGCTGGTCCGTCGTTCCGCGGCTGCACGGGCGGAAGTCGACGGGACCACCGTGGACGATGTATTGGCGGCCTGGGGAGGTGGCGCCCCGATTGCCAAGGCACCCACCACCGAAGCCAAACCGGACCCAGCAACCACCACCACAGAGGAGCCCGCTCCCGAGCCGGAGAAGACCACACTGCAGGTAGAGGTTCCGGCCATCGAGAGCGAGAAGCCGTCGGCCCCGGTCCCACAAGCCCTCCCGGACGAGAAGGCGGAGGAGCTGGAGCCGGTTGCCTTGCGAACACGTCTGAGGACCGCGGCTCGAATCGGTGCGTGGACCGGATCGGCACTCGGGGTCGTCGGATTCCTCACCTCCACCATCTACTGGGTCTCCAACACCTCGATCGACCCCGAAACCGGGCCAATCGTGTTGGTCAGTCCGAACCGTCTCCTCATAGGTGTGGCGCTCGTCAGCATGGTTTTCGCTGCCATCGTCGCCGGAGTCTCCCGCGCCGCGACCGCTTGGGCCAACCCGGCGATGCAGCTGTCCAGCTCGAAGACGTCGACGGTTTGGATAGGCGCTTTCGTGGGTTTGATCCTGGGCATCGTCGCCGGCGGTCTGCTCTCCGGGTTTGGGACCGAGGTCGAAGGCTCCGATCCGGTGCTCACCCAGCTCCCGGTCCTGGCGACCCTGTTCGTCATGGTGATAGGCGGTGCGATTCTCGGTGCGGCCACGGCGGCGATCCCACAGCTCTTGGGCGTCCCGGTGGCCGTCGACGCGTCAGAGGCCGATGAGATGAGTGCCGTCAAGACGAGGCTCGGCAGTGCGATCGGAGTCCCATTGGCCGGTCTCATCCTGCTCGCAGTCCTCGTTCTCCCCTTCGCCTACGCCCTCATCGAGTCGAATCACCTCATGACCAACGGCGGAGCCATCGTGGGCGTCATCGCCGCAGCAGGGATCCTCGGATTCGCCGCACTGGCGGGAACGAGGCCCGAGATGCGAATCTCCCTGGGTGACTTGATGGTCGCTCTGTTGGGGATAGGAGTGATCATCACGATCATCATCGCCGTGCTCTTCTACGCCGGTGACGCCGAACACGCCGACGAGGGCCCTGAAGCGGCCCACCAGGTCGTCAGCGTCGTCTAGCCGAACTCAGGGCACCAGACTTCGCTGAGCGGTGTCTCCAACCCTGGGTTCGCCCTTAAAGGAGGTCGGCGGCGTTGATCGCCGCCGAGGTGTCCCCGGAATCCAATTGGTGGCGTATCTTCTCGGCCACCTCCGTCGCCACGTCGATCTGTGCTTCGATCGTCGATGCCCCCAGGTGTGGAGTCAGCACCAGGTTGGGTGCGCCGCGAAGCGGGCTGTCGTCGGGGAGCGGCTCCTCCTCGTAGACATCGAGTGCCGCCCCGGCGATGTCTCCCGAGCGCAGTGCGTCGGCCAGCGCCTCCTCGTCGAGAACTCCCCCTCGTGACGCGTTGATCACGAACGCGCTGCTCTTGAGTGCGGCCAAAGCCTCTCTCCCCACGATTCCCCTGGTTTCTTCCGTCAGCGGCACGTGGATCGAGACAAAGTCCGCCGTCTCCAGTATCTCGTTGAGATCCGCGAGCCGAGCCCCGAGGGCATCCGCCCTCTCGGCGGTCAGATAGGGGTCGTAGATGAGCACCGTCATCCCGAAGGCCAGCGATCTCGACGCCACTTCCCCTCCGATTCGGCCGGCACCGATGAGGCCCAGTGTCTTCCCCTTCAGCTGAACGCCCGTGAACGAGCCCCTGTCCCACTTTCCTTGCATCATCGAGTGGTGGGCCTCGGGGACCATTCGGGCCGCGGCCAGCAGCAGCGCCATCGTCAGCTCCGCAGCGGCGATGGTGTTGCCTCCGGGAGCGTTGTAAACGGCGATGCCACGGGCAGTGGCCGCGGGGATGTCGACGTTGTCGACCCCAACCCCGGCGCGACCGATCGCCCTCAATGCCGGGGCGGCCTCGATGATTGGCGCCGAGACCGTGGTGGCGCTACGCACTATCAGGGCCGCGGCCTCCCGCATGGCATCGGCGAACTCGGCAGAAGCCGAGTCGATGACCTCAACCACCTCGAAACCGGGGGCACCGGTCAGCGGGTGGAGACCGGAGAGGGCCACCCCGTCGGTGACCACCACCCGATGCATCATCCCACTACTTCTGTGAGTGCCCCGAGAAGCTCCTCGAGCTCGTCGAGGGTGTGATCACCCATGTGCCCGATGCGGAACGTGTCGTCTTTGATCTTCCCGTAGCCGGCTCCGATGACCCACCCACGTGCCTTCAGGTCGGCCACCACCCGATTCGACTCGCCAAACGCCACACAGGTGACCGTCGGGGAGCGGTGGCCTTCGGCGGCGAACACATCGATGTCGATGCCTCGGTCCCTCGTCTCGGCGACCCAGTCGATGGTCCTCTGTTGCATGTCGAGGTGCCGCTTCCAACGAGCCTCGATCGTCTCGTGGTTTATCCGTTTCAACTGGAAGTCCAGGGCGTACAGCAGCGAGATCGCCGGGGTCGCCGGGCTCTGGTTCTCGATGATCTGGTCGTGCAGCATCGCCAGGTCGAAGTACCAGCCTTTGTTCGGTGACTTCGCCGACCGCTCCAGGACCGCATCGCTTGCCACGCCGAACGCCAGACCCGGTGGGAGGGCCAGCGCTTTCTGCGACCCGGTGAGGATGAAGTCGACTCCCCACGCGTCGGGACGGGTTTCCACTCCACCGATCCCGGTGACCGAGTCGACCAGGAGAAGGGTCTGCTCACGAGCGGCTACCACCGTGGCCAACGACTCGAGGTCTTGCAGCGCTCCGGTCGAGGTCTCCGACTGGGAGAGAGTGACAGCGTCATAATCATCCGCCTGGAGCCGATCGGCGAGCTCATCCGGCGAGTGGACCGTGCCCCACTCGACCTCCCAACGGTCCACGACGTACCCGCAGCTCTGGGCGATGTCGGCGAAACGCTCGGAGAATGCCCCGTTGACCAGGCTGAGCACCCGACCTTCGAGGACACCGTTGCGCACCGATGCCTCCATGAGGCCGGTGGCGGACGATGTGGAGACGATGACCGGCCGCGAGGTCTGGAACACCGGGCGCAGTCCCTCGTCGATACTGGCCATGAGTGTCTTGATGCCCGATCCACGGTGCCCGATCATGGGCGCCGTCTGAGCCGCCAGGACGTCGGGGTCCACCTCCGTAGGACCGGGCAGGAAGAAGCGGCCAGGTTGCAATGGCTCGGGCATTTCGACCCTTTTCTACCAGGGGTGCCAACAGATCCGAAGACCAACACCAACGGGAACGCCCGTCGACTATCAATCGTTGACCGATGGTGAATCGTTCACGCGTGGCCTTGCTGTCAGCGGTCGTCGCTCTGGCCGGAGCTTGCACTTCGGAGACCACCGAGCCCACCACCCCCACGGCCCCGACGACCACCACGACGATCCTGGCTACCACGACAACCACCTCCCCGCGCGATGCGTGTCGAGTGGGCGCCCCACGACCAGGCGTCGACATCGAGTCCGAGACTTTCTTCGATGCCTACAAGTACTCGTTCAACGATCAGCTCATCGGCTTCCTCGGGGGTGACGGTCCGGTCCACGATCCGTGGATGGACCCCGCCCTGGACCACTACTTCCCCGATGTGGAGACGTGGGTGGCGGCAGGCAACGAGATCACCGACCGGTTCTATAACAGTGGGTACGGGATGGGTGAGCCGTTTCGTCTCTTCACCACCCGACGGAACGAGTTTCTGGAGTCGCAGGGCATCACCGACCTGACGCTGACACTCGACATCTGGGCCAACCAGGACTGCGAGTGGCGTGTCGAGGTGCACTCCCCCGTGGCCAGCCCCAACCCTTGCCTGTTGGAAGCTGCTTTCCCGGACTCCGGGATCGAGGTGTGCACCGGGCCATTCCCGCCGACGGCCGGTCAGAGGGCGGTGTGGACCGGTGTGGAGGTGTTCTACATCGGCGGACGTTCGGGGTCAGTCGACTGGAAGGTGAAGCCCGCCGCCTTTCTCTTCGATCCTGTATCGGGTGCGGTGGGTGCGGTACCAGAGCCGCCCGTGGACGAAGGATGGGGTGCCCTCGACGTGGTCTGGGACGGTGCCCGAGCACTGGTCGTCGGGCAGAACGCCTACATCAACGAAGAAACAGATCTCCGTCCCAGGATCTTGGCCTATGACCCGGTGTCTGACGTCTGGGCTGTAGTGACAATCTTCCCCGAGGAGTTCCAGGTGCTGGGCACAACGGTGTTCACCGGGACCGAGGTGATCTTCGCAGGGGGTGGACAGAACCAACCGGACGACGCCGTCTGGGTCTATTCATTAGCTGACGACACCTGGCGTGAGGTGCAGGGCTCGCCGCTGCCGATGGTCGAGAACGCGAGAGGGGTATGGACCGGAACCGAAGCCATCTTCATCGGAGGGTATTCAGGGGCCGAAGAGTTCGTGCACCACGCGTACGACCCCGTCGGTGACATCTGGCGGGAGCTCCCCGATCCGGGTGTCGGATGGATCCAGTATCAGGATCTCTTCTGGACAGGCGACCGGGTGATCGTCGCTCCCATGCAGATCTACAACGAGATCCATGGTGTTCACAACTCGCTCAGCTACTTGCTCTACGACCCGGCCCGCGATGACTGGTCGTGGACTGCCGAGATCCCCATTCAGCCGCCGATCCGTGGAGCGGTGACATGGTCCGGCGAGGAGCTGCTGGTATGGGGTGGCTTCTCCAGCAATTGGATCCCGGTTCCCGAAGGTGCCGCCTACGACGCGAAAACCGACACCTGGCGGGTTTTGTCGGCATCGCCGCTGTCGACGCGGACCGATCACAGCGGGACCTGGACCGAGCAAGGGTGGGTGATCATCGGTGGCAGCCCTGACGGTGGGACGCCCGGGGTTGCCGGCCTTTCCGACGGAGCCATCTACGACCCGGCGACCGACACCTGGGAATACCTGGGCGGTAGCTAGCCGCCCCGGATGGCGACGACGCCAAGAGCGGTCAGGATGACCAGATAGAGCGAGCAGGCCAGGACGAAACCGGCCGTGAAGAAGCGGGCGATCAACGGGCGCTCGAACCTGACGTGCATGAACCAGCCCACCACCACCAGGAACTTGACCGCCGACAACACGATGAGCACCGCCGCGTTCGCGAAACCCAGCTCTAGCTCGCGATCGATGTAGAACATCGCCACCTCCACGGCGGTGACCGTCGCCAGGAACCCGGCGATCTTCCAGTACTGACCGGGGCTGGGATGGGCGTGGTGCTCTTCGGTCATGCCGGTGGGTGGGTGGGGCGGAAGTTGATCATGCCGGCGGACTCGAGAGGAGGTAGACGACGGTGAAGATGACGATCCAGATGATGTCGACGAAGTGCCAGTAGAGACCGACCAGCTCCAGATTCAGTCCCTGCTTGTCGCTCAGCCCGCCCTGCCGCCGCGAGATCCCCCAGAGCGAGAGAAGCATGATCACCCCGAGAGCCACGTGGGTGCCGTGAAAACCGGTGAGCATGTAGAACGCCGATGCCGCCGGGTTGGTTGAAAGGGTCATCCCATACTCGACGATGAATTCGGTGAACTCGAAAACCTGGCCACCGAGGAAGACCGAGCCCAGTGCGGCGGTGGCGAACAGCCAGGTGCGGGTCCCGTTCTGATCGCCGCGACTCAATGCGTGGTGGGCGAGCACCATCGTCAGCGACGACATGAGCAGGACGAACGAGCTGACCGACGTGAAGGGGATGTCGTAGATCTCGGCGGGGTACACGCCCTCGAAGCCGGCGCGGTTGGAGTACAGGAGGTAGTTGGAGATGAGTGCCCCGAAGAAGAGGAACTCGGAGCTGAGGAACACCCACATTCCCAGCTTGCGGCTCTCGATGCCAGTCGACTCGTGCTCGTCGTGATGAGCGGCGGGAGCATGAGCCAGATCACTCATCAGCCACCTACTCCAGCTCCGTTTGAGCAGATTCGTGAGGATCTGCAACCTCTTCGGCGTCGGCCGAAGACGCTTCGTCGTGGTGTTCGACAGCTTCCTCGAGAGGCTCGATTCCCCAGCCGATGAGTGATGACAGCGAGACGAGGGCGCCCAGCGCAATCATCGCCTTGCCCCATGCCGTGGTGTGATAGATGATCCCGTAGAACACGATCGGAATACCCGACGCCATGAGGAATGGGAAGTAAGAGGGCGCGGGCAGATGGATCGGGCTCTCTGGATTGCGGCCCTCGTGCTCCAGACGCTCGATGAGCTCGTCGGCGTCGGGCCTGCGCACCGCCCGACCTTCATCGTCCGTGTCGTACTTCATGTGCCAGAACTCGTCGAGACGGGTGATCGTCGGTGTCTTGGCATAGTTGTACTCAGGCGTCGGGTTGGGAATGCTCCACTCGATCGTCCGGGCGTCCCAAGGGTCCAAACCCGACGGCTGACCATGGCGCCGGCTGTGGCGCCAGTTGTATATGAACACGGCGATGGAGGCGGCAATTGTGAACGCCCCGATCGTCACCGCCACGTTCCATGGCTCCAGACCCATCTCCGGTGCGTACTTCCACGTCCGCCTCACCATGCCCTGCAACCCGAGCCAGTGCATCGGAGCGAATGTGAGGTTGAATCCGATGAACTGGAGCCAGAAGTGGGTCTTCCCCAGCCGAGGATTCATCACCTTCCCGGTCAGTTTGGGGAACCAGTAGTAGAGACCGGCGAAGATCCCGAACACCGCCCCACCGAACAACACGTAGTGGAAATGGGCGACGATGTAATAGGTGTCGGTCTGCTGCCAATCGGAAGGGACCACCGCGTGAGTGACACCGGACAGCCCACCGATGGTGAACATGGCCACAAACCCCATGGCGAAGAGCATGGGCGTCGACAACCACAGCTTCCCTCCCCACAGCGTCCCCATCCAGTTGAAGATCTTGATGCCCGTTGGGATGGCGATCGTCATGGTCGCCAAGCCAAAAGCGGCTTGGGCAACCGGTGTGATCCCCGAGGCAAACATGTGATGGGCCCACACCCCAAACCCGAGGAAGGCGATGGCGGCCCCGGCGAAAACCACCGCCGAGTAGCCGAACAACGGCTTGCGGCTGAAGACCGGGAGCACCTCGGACACGATGCCCATCGCCGGGAGGATCAGGATGTACACCTCGGGATGCCCGAACAACCAGAACAGGTGTTGCCACAGGATCGGGTCACCACCACCCACCGGAGCAAAGAAGAGTGTCCCGAACTGCCTGTCGAAGGTGACCATGAACAGGGCGATGGCGATGATGGGGAGGGAGAACAGCAAGAGGAAAGCGACCACGGTCGACATCCACACGAACACCGGCATGCGAAGCAGACGCATCCCCTTGGCCCTCATGTTGAAGATGGTGACTATGAAGTTGATGGACGAGATCAGCGAGGCCAGGCCGAGAATCTGCAGTCCCAGGGCCCAGAAGTCCATTGCCGTTCCCGGCGAGTAGAGCGGGCCACAGTTGGGCTGATAACAGAACCACCCCCCGTCGGGCGACTGGGCCAGGAAATTGAAGGTTCCCGGCCCGCCGCCAGCAGCAAGGTTGCCGAAGTTGACGCCGTCGGGAGCCACGGGCGGAATTGACGTGCCGAAGATGAAGGTCGAGTACAGGAAGATGCCGCCGAAGAAGAAGATCCACCACGACAGGGCGTTGAGCCTGGGGAACGCCACGTCCCGGGCCCCGATCATCAACGGCAGTAGGTAGTTCATGAATGCCGACGACACCGGCATCACGAACAGGAAGATCATGGTGGTGCCATGCATGGTGAACAGGGCGTTGTACGCCCCGGCGGTGAGGAACTCTGAGTTGGCTTGCGTCAACTGAATGCGCAGGAGCAGCGCCTCGACGCCACCGAGGATGAAGAAGAGGAAGGCGGCGTATCCGTACATGATGCCGATCTTTTTGTGATCGACGGTGGTGACCCATCCCCAGAAGCCCGAAGTCGACTTGGGACGCCGGAAGATGGTCGAGGCCGGTCGTTGGGCGGTGGCCGTCATTCGTTGCCCCCCAGCCACACGATGAGGGCGTCGATCTCGGACTGGGTCAGTGCCAGGTTCGGCATGTAGCTACCTGGCTTGACCGAGGGCGGGTCGGCCAGCCAACGTCGCAGCCCGTCGTCGTGAGACTCACCCTCCTCCGGCAGAGTGGCGCCGGCGAAGACGGTTCGGGAGGCGAAATGTGTCAAGTCCGGCCCGTTGAACTCTTCATCGGGAATCGGGGCAGGACCTTCCGGGTCATCGGTCCGAAGCGTGTGACAACGGGTGCACCCTTTGGCAAGGAATATCTGATAGCCGTCGTATTCGGGTGTCCCCTCCTCCGGCACCGGCGCCGGCGCCTGCTGTGCCACGACCCACTGATCGAACTCTGCGTCCGTGACGACCTGGACCCTGGCCCGCATCAATGAGTGCGACAGACCACAGAACTCGGCGCAATGGCCCCAATAGAGCCCGGTGTCATCGGCCTGCAAGCGAAGATTGGTGGTCTGGCCCGGCACGAGATAGCGCTTGCCGTTGAGGGCGGGGACCCAGAAGTTGTGAATCACGTCATCAGAGGTCATCAGGGCGCACACCTCGGTGTCCTCGGGGATGACCATCACATTGGCCGTGTCGATGTCGTGATCCGGGTAGTGATATTCGAACCACCACTGATGCCCGGTCACCTCGATCTCCATTGCGTCCGCGCCGCACTCGGTCAACTCGAATATCGACGAGACGGTCGGCACGGCGATTCCCGCCAGGATCAATGCCGGGATGACGGTCCAGAGCACCTCCAGCTTGGGGCTGCCATGGGTCTGCTTGGGCTGTCTGTCGTCCTTGTGACGATCACGGAACACGACCAGGATCAATATCAGGCCACCCATGACCAGAACGAACACGGCGGTGGCGATCCAGAAGACGAGCCAGAAGAGATCGTCGGCCCGACGCGAGAACGGGCCTGCCGGGTCGAATGTGGTCAGCGGCGCGTCTTCGATTTCGATGAAGGCACACGCCGACAGCAAAACCGCGCCTCCGACGAGCACGGCCATGCGGTTGATTCGTCGGCGGAGCGGAGCCATCGGGCGGCATCTTACGGAGATTGCGAAGTGCCCACCAAGTTCCCCGACACTCGGATCTGACGGGAGCAGCGGGCGCACCACGCGGTCAGAACCGAACTAAGGCGCGACCGCCGCGATCGCCTCGACCAGCTCCTCATCGGAGACCGCTCCTTCGAACGCGGACGTCACGATTCCGTCGCCGTCCACCACATAGAGCCAGGGCTCGGAGGTGATCCCCCAATCGCTGATGCCTGGGGCGAGAACGAGGTCCTCGCGATTGGTCACGTGGATATTCTCGAAAACTTCCACGTGAACGAAGTTGACCTCGTCGAAGCCGCCCTTGATCGCCTGCACCTGATCGACCATGGGACCACACGATTGGGTGGTGCACCACGCAGGAGTGGCCAGGACGATCACGGCTGGGCCCGCATCCACTGCCTCTGCCACAGTCAGCTCGTAGAGCGACTCATCGGGATCAGGGTCGGAAGTCAGGTCATCGAGCGCTGCGTCTTCGAGGGTGCGAGTCGCCGATCGAGGAGCCATGTCACCGACAGCGATCTGCGGCGGGTCTGTCACCGCCTCGAGACCCACCGGGCCCAGTTCTCCCAGCTCACCGGCATCGAGTGTCAACTGATACGTGGCCGGCCCGGGGATGTCCATCGTGAAGGAGTACATGCCTCTCACGTCCGGGATCAACCAGAGGAACTGACCTTCGAACTCCCCGATGGGTGACCCGATGCCGTCGCGCAGCGTGGCCACGACCTCCAGATCGGGCGAGGCCATGAGCTCGTTGGTCGACTGGTCGACGATCGACAGGAGTATGCGTTGTTCCCCGGTCCCCACCGAGCCTCTGCTGTTGGCGACGATCAGAAGAGCATCGGACGAACCACTGCAGGAGGCCACGGCAATGACTGCTCCCAAACACACCGATACGGTGAGGAGCCGGCGGTGCCTCAAATCATGACGTCCAGGAGGACGGAGGCGAAGAGCGCCGCCAGATAGACGGTTGATGTGGTGAAGAGCTTCATCGCATCGTCGGGCTCACGGATGACCCTCCA
>Ga0302046_10005299_pt1 | contig 11400 bp, 9 predicted proteins | sample RVTome_11_FD_200261 | JGI IMG/M metagenome (GOLD analysis project Ga0302046, IMG submission 200261) | Soil microbial communities from uranium-contaminated site in the Upper Colorado River Basin, Wyoming, United States - RVT147D111 (version 2) ... | reverse complement strand
GGGCGCGCCATGAACGCGCGTCTCGTTCCGGGCGCAATTGCGGCCGCCCTGCTCGTCACGGCCTGCGAGCCGGAGCGCCTCGAGCCGCTGCCGCCGGACGAGATGTACCGCTACACGGCTTCGGCGAGCGCCGATCAGATCCTGATCGAATTCGAGATCGAGGACGGCGGCTACCTCTACCGCGACCGGTTCGGCTTCGAGTCGGCCGATACGGGCGTCACGCTCCGTCCGGCCCGCTTTCCCGCGGGCGAGATCCACTCCGACGAATTCTTCGGCGAACAGGAGATCTACCGCGACGCCCTGCGGATCGCGCTGCCGTACTCGCGGACGGCGGCCGTCGATTCGGCCGGGATCGAGATGCGCCTGCAGGGCTGCGACGACATCGTCGGCATCTGCTATTCGCCGCAGGACTGGTCGTTCACGGTCGCCCTGCCGGCGATGCCGGAGACGGCGGGCACGCCCGAGACGGCGAACGGCCTCGTCGGCAGCGTTTTCGCCGGCTCCGGTTCGGACGAGGCGCTGCCCGTCGACGAGGCCTTCGTCGCCAACCCGCGCTTCGACTCGGCCAACGAGCTGACCGTGGCCTGGCAGATCGCGCCCGGTTACTACCTCTATCGCGACGATTTCACCTTCGGAGTCGAAGGCGGGATTCAGTTCGGCGAGGCGCGGCTGCCGGAAGGGGTGCCGCACCAGGACCTGAGCTTCGGCGAGGTCGAGGTCTATTTCGACTCGGTGGAGGTCGACGTGCCGTTCGCGCGCGCCCATCCCGACGCGCAGCTCCTGACGATCACGGCAGGCTTCCGGGGCTGCAAGGAAGACAGCATCTGCTATCCGCCGTCCGAGCAGGTCTTCGAGCTGACGCTGCCGGCATCGGCGGAGCTCCCGAGCCTGGCGCCCGGTGTCGGAGCGTCCGCGGCCGGCACGGCGGGCGTCAGGGTCTCGGAGCAGGACATGCTGGCCGAGCTCGTCAGCAACGGCGCTCTCATCGCCGTGCTCGGCACGTTCTTCGTCGCCGGTCTCGGCCTCTCGCTCACACCCTGCGTCTACCCGATGATTCCGATCCTGTCGAGCATCATCGCCGGCCAGGGCCAGCAGGTGTCGCACGGCCGCAGCTTCGCGCTGTCGGTGAGCTACGTGCTCGGCATGGCCGTGACCTATTCGGTCGCAGGCGCGATCACGGCGCTCGCGGGCAACCAGGTCCAGGCCGTGTTTCAGCAGCCCTGGATCATCGCGTCCGTGGCGGGCCTCTTTCTCGTCATGGCGCTCGCGATGTTCGGCCTGTTCGAGATTCAGATGCCCACGGCCATCCAGTCGCGGATCTCGGGGATGGCGAACCGGCAGAAGAGCGGCTCGTTCTTCGGCACGGCGATCATCGGCGCGCTCTCGGCCCTGATCGTCACGACCTGCGTCGCGCCGCCTTTGATCGCCGCGCTGATCGCGATCGGACAGTCGGGCGATATCGCGCGCGGCTCGCTCGCGCTCTTCGTGCTCGCGATCGGCATGGGCACGCCGCTGCTCCTGATCGGCGCCTCGGCCGGCAAGATCCTGCCGAAAGCGGGCCCGTGGATGAACGCCATCAAGGCCGGCTTCGGCGTCGTCATGATCGGCATGGCGATCTGGATGCTCGGCCGCATCGTGCCGGCCGGCGTGACGCTCCTGCTCTGGGCCCTGCTCGTCTTCCTGACCGGCGTCTTTCTGGGCGCCTTCGAGTCGCTGCCGGACGCGCCGAAGCCCTACCGGCGGCTCGCCAAGGGCGTGGGCGTGCTCGCCTGCCTCTACGGCGCGCTGCTGCTGATCGGCTGGACACTCGGCGGCGACGACCCGCTCGAGCCGATCCCGCGGGGCGCGTTCCTCGGTCAGCTGGCTGAAGAGGAATCTCTCGCCTTCGTCGAGGTCGAGACGGTCGCCGGGCTCGAGACGCTGCTCGGCCAGGCGCGCGACGCGGGCCAGCCCGTCATGGTCGACTTCACGGCCTCGTGGTGCGGCGTCTGCCTCGAGATGGAGAGGTACACCTTCCCGGATCCCGCCGTCGTCGCGGCCTTCGAGCCGTTCATGCTGCTTCAGGTCGATATCAGCGGGAACACGGACGACGACAAGGCGCTGCTGGCCTACTTCGGGGCCTTCGGCGCACCGACGATGGCCTTCTTCGACCGCTCGGGCCAGGAGCGGAACGGGTACCGTCTCGTGAGCTTCGTGCCGGCCGATGAGTTCAGCGCGCATGCCGCCGCCGTCGCGGCGTTGTAGAATCGCCTTCATGACGAAGGCCCGATCGATCACGAAGAGCCCGACACTGCTGACTGCGATTCTGAGCGTCGCAGCGCTCGCAGGTTACGCGAGCTGGCGGCTGATGCTCGGCTTTGGCCCCGATGGCCCCGAGTCGACGTTGCCGGACGCTTTGCCCGAGATCGCGATCAACGATCTCGCGGGCACGCCGACGCCGCTCTCGAGCTTCACCGGCCAGCCGCTCCTGATCAACTTCTGGGCAACCTGGTGCGGGCCCTGCCTGCGCGAGATCCCGCTGCTCAAGGCCTTTCGCGAGGAGAACCCGTCGATCGAGATCCTCGGCATCGCCGTCGATACCCCGGAGGCGGTTCAGGGCTACGCCGGGGAGATGCAGTTCAACTATCCGCTCCTGGTCGGCCGGATCGAAGGCGCGAACGCGATGACCGCGCTCGGCAACGACGCCGCCGTGATGCCGTTCTCGGTCTTCACGGCCGCGGACGGCGCGGTCCTCGGTATTTATCCCGGCGAGCTCCACGCCGAGCATCTCGAGACGCTGAGCGCCGTGCTCACGGAGCTCGAGGCCGGCGAGATCAGCCGCCGCCGGGCCCGGGCCAGGCTCGAGCAGCTGCGGCCGCACTAGCCGCTCCAAAACCCCGCAGTACTTCACGAATTTCGCCGCGATCTGCAGCGAAAACGAGCAAACTTGCGCGCAATTTGCTAACGTCATCTTATGGCAAACCTGCTCCTCCTGAACGGGCCGAACCTCAATCTGCTCGGCACGCGGGAGCCCGGGATCTACGGGACCGCGACGCTGGCCGACGTCGAGACGGCGCTCAGGGGCCAGGCCGAGGCGCTCGGCCACCATCTCGAGACGTTCCAGAGCGATGCCGAGCACGCGCTGCTCGAGCGCGTGCATGCCGCGCGCGGCCGGATCGATTTCATCCTGTTCAACCCGGCCGCCTTCACACACACGAGCGTCGCGCTGCGCGACGCGCTGCTCGCCGTCGACGTGCCGTTCATCGAGATCCACCTCTCGAACGTCGCCGCGCGCGAGGACTTTCGCCAGCGCTCGTATTTCGCCGACATCGCCGCCGGCACGATCGCGGGCTTCGGTGTCACGAGCTACGAGGTCGCGCTCATTGCCGCCAGCCGGCTTCTGTCCGAGGGTCAGTCCTGATGGATATACGCAAAGTAAAAAAACTGATCGAGCTGCTCGAATCCTCCGGCATCGCCGAGATCGAGATCGCCGAAGGCGAGGAATCGGTCCGCATCAGCCGCTATCCCCAGGCGAACGCGCCCGCGACGGGATACATCGCGCCGGCGCCGGCGGGCGAAACACCGGCCCCCGGGGAGCGTCTGCCCGACCCGCCGCCGCCGGTCGCGGGCCACGAGGTCACGGCGCCGATGGTCGGCACGTTCTACGCGAGCGCGAGCCCGGGCGCGAAGCCCTTCGTCGAGGTCGGCAGCTCCGTCGAGGTCGGCGACACGCTCTGCATCATCGAAGCGATGAAGATGATGAACCAGATCGAGGCCGACGTCAGCGGCAGGATCGTCAGGGTCCTCGTCGAGAACGGCCATCCCGTCGAGTTCGGCCAGCCGCTCTACGTCATCGAGCAACGCACCTAGATGCTCGACAAGGTTCTGATCGCAAATCGCGGTGAGATTGCGCTGCGCGTGCTGCGCGCCTGCCGCGAGCTCGGCATCAAGACCGTCGCGACGCATTCGCAGGCCGACGCCAGCCTGCAGCACGTCCTGCTCGCCGATGAGACCGTCTGCATCGGCCCGGCCCCCTCGGCGCAGAGCTATCTGAACATGCCGGCGATCATCGCGGCGGCCGAGGTCACCGACGCGGTCGCGATCCATCCGGGCTACGGCTTTCTGTCCGAGAACGCCGACTTCGCCGAGCGCGTCGAGGAAAGCGGATTCGTCTTCATCGGCCCGCGCCCCGAGACGATCAGGCTCATGGGCGACAAGGTCTCGGCGATCAGGTCGATGCAGGCCGCGGGCGTGCCCTGCGTGCCGGGCTCGGGCGGGCCGCTCGGCGACGACGCCGCGGCCAACGCGAAGCTTGCACGCAAGCTCGGCTACCCCGTCATCATCAAGGCCTCGGGCGGCGGCGGCGGCCGCGGCATGCGCGTCGTCCACAGCGAGGCGGCGCTCGCCAATGCGATCTCGATCACGAAGAGCGAGGCGCGCACGGCCTTCGGCAACGATCAGGTCTACATGGAGAAGTTCCTCGAGCATCCGCGTCACATCGAGTTCCAGGTCCTGGCCGACACGCACGGCAATGCCGTGCATCTCGGCGAGCGCGACTGCTCGATGCAGCGGCGGCATCAGAAAGTCATCGAGGAGGCGCCGGCGCCGGGTCTTGCGGCCAAGGACCGCGAGCGCATGGGCGCGATCTGCGTCGCCGCCTGCCGCGAGATCGGCTATCGCGGCGCCGGAACCTTCGAGTTCCTCTACGAGAACGGCGAGTTCTTCTTCATCGAGATGAACACGCGCGTCCAGGTCGAGCATCCCGTCACGGAAGCGATCACAGGTATAGACATCGTCAAGATGCAGCTCACGATCGCCGCCGGCGAGGCCTTGCCGTTCGCGCAGGACGACATCGAGCTCCGCGGCCATGCGATCGAATGCCGGATCAACGCCGAGCACCCGAAGACGATGATGCCGTCGCCCGGCACGGCGACGGTCTGGCACCCGCCGGGCGGTCCCGGCATCCGCGTCGACAGTCATATGTATTCCGGCTACGTCGTCCCGCCCTACTATGACTCGCTGATCGCGAAGATCATCGCCTACGGCGACACGCGGGCCTCGGCGATCGCGCGCATGACGACGGCCCTGCACGAGGTCGTCGTCGAGGGCATCCACACGAACGTGGCGCTGCACCAGGAGATCTTTCAGCACTCGGCGTTCCGCACCGGCGGCACCGACATCCACTATCTGGAAACGCGGCTCGGCCTCAAATAGTCGCGGTGGCCTGGCAAGAGCTGACGATCAGGATTGCCGCGGCCGAGCTGCCGCGTGCCGAGGCCCTGCTCAGGCTCGCGGGCGCCGATTCGCTCTCGATCAGCGATGGCGGCGATGCGCCGATTCTCGAGCCCGCGCCCGGCGCGACGCCGCTCTGGCCCGAGATCACGCTCCGCGCCCTGTTCGCTGCCAACGCCGACCTCGGCGGGATCGGCGCCGCGCTCGGGGACCTGAGCCGCCGCGGCGCCGCGATCGGGCGGATCAGCGACGAGGAGCTCGCAGACGCGGCGCGGCAGACGGTCCGTCCCGTCGTGATCGGTCCGCGGCTCGCGATCGTGCCGGCCGAGGCGCTGGCCGAAGCCGGCGACTGCGCGCTCGGGCTCCACATGGGCCTCGCCTTCGGCACGGGCCAGCACGCGACGACGAGGCTTTGTCTTGAATGGCTCGAGCGCGAGATGAGGCGAAGCCACGCCGTGCTCGACTTCGGCTGCGGCACGGGCGTGCTCGCGCTCGCCGCGCTCAAGCTCGGCGCTGAGAGCGCCACCGCGATCGACAACGAGGCACAGGCGCTCGAGGCGGCCCGGCAGAACGCGGCGCTCAATGGTCTTAAGGCGCGCCTTCGGATCGGCCCGCCCGAGTCGCTCGGCGCCGAGCGCTTCGATCTGATCCTCGCGAACATCCTCGCGCGGACGCTGATCGAGCTCGCCGACGCGTTCGCCGCGCACCAGGCGCCGGGCGGTCGCATCGCGCTCGCGGGCATCCTCGACGCGGAGGCCGGCGACGTCGAGCAACGCTACGCGCGCTGCTACGAGGGCTTCGAACGGACCGGCCGCGACGGCTGGTGCCTTCTGACCGGCAGGCGGCAGCGAGTATGATCGGTAGCGCCATGCTCGTGACCACCTGCCCCGAATGCGCGACGACGTTCCGCGTGACCGTCGCGGTCCTCGAGAGAGCCGGCGGACAGGTCCGCTGCGGTCGCTGCGCGCATATCTTCGATGCCAACGTCACGCTGCGCGAGCAGCCCGAGGCCGAGACGCGCAGCATCCGCGCGGCGAGCGCCGCCGCTGAGGAGGACGACGCGCCCGAAGCGCAGGCGGAAGCGGCGGGCAGCTCGAGCAGCGGCAGCAGGTGGATTCTCAAGGACGTCGATCCCGCGGCCGAGCCCGACGCGCCCGAGCCCGACGCGGCCGAGCCCGGCGCGCCCGAGCCCGGCGCGCCCCACCACGCCGACGATGCGGCACCCGACGACGACGCCGAAGCCGGCACCCCCGACGACGATGCGTCCAACCCCGACTGGCTGCCGCCGCTCGAGGCCCCGGCCGAGCGGCGCGTCTGGCCCTTCGCCGCCGCCATCGCGCTGCTTGGACTCGGCCTCTCCCTGCAGCTCGTGCACCGTTTTCGCGCCGAGCTTGCCGGCCTGCCCGTCGCAGGTCCCGTGCTGATCGGAGCCTACTCGCTGCTCGGGATCGAGCTTGGACCGCGAATCGATCTCGGCCAGTACGAGACGCTCGACCTGAGCGCCATCGCGCAGCCCGTGACCGACGAGCAGGGCTGGCTCCTGATCGAGACTCGTGTGCAGAACAATGGCCCCAGGGTTCAACCGTTTCCACACATCTTCGTGCGCCTGCTCGATCGCTGGGGCGAGACGATGGCGGGCCGTTACTTCGGTCCGGAAGAGTACACGGTTGCGCCGATCGGCGACGCAGAGCGCATGGACGTCGGCATCACCGTCGAGGCGCAGTTCGTCATCGTCGACCCGGGGCCGGGCGCCATCAATTTCGATCTGGAGTTTTGCGTTCCGTCGTCGAACGGCTTCGAATGCGAATCGGATCAGCGACGGGATTGATCCCGCAGAGAATTTTTTCGTCGCAAGTTTTTTCAGGCGTGTTATTATCTGCAACCTTCGTAACGGCGATCCTCGCCGAGCAAAACAACGAAGTCGAGGCAACTGGAATCCTTTCCGGTTTGGGGTGGCGTTTTTGGCGCCGGGAAAAGTCGGCGGTGGCACGGTCCGGGGACAACTGTGACGAAAACAAGAGCCAGATCCAGCAAGAAGAGACCATCGAAGAAGCAGTCAGGCAAAACGGTAAAGGTCGGGGTCAGGAACAAACCCCTGAGCGCGCTGACGGGCGAAGCGCTCGACGGTTACTTCAGCAAGCTCAACGGTCACAAGCCAGGCGATCTCTACCAGCTCGTCCTCGGCGAAGTCGAGAAGCCCTTGTTCAGGGCCGTGCTCGAGTACACCAACGGCAATCAGAGCGAGGCCGCGGAGATCCTGGGGATCAATCGCGGCACGCTGCGCAAGAAGCTCAGATCGTATAACCTGCGCGCCTGATGGGCGCTTCCGCACGCCGTCGGGCCCTTATCAGCGTTGCCGATAAGAAGGGGCTCATCCCTCTGGCCGAGGAGCTGGCCGGCCTTTCCTTCGAGCTGATCTCGACCGGCGGCACGGCCTCGCTTCTGCGCGAGGCGGGCCTTGAGGTCACCGACGTCGCCGCCGTCACGGGCTTCCCCGAAATCATGGACGGGCGCGTCAAGACGCTGCACCCGAAGATCCACGGCGGCCTGCTCGCGCGCCCCGGCACGGACGACGCCGTTGCGGCCGAGCACGGGATCGGTCTGATCGACCTCGTCGTCGTCAATCTCTATCCGTTTGCATCGGTGATTGCATCGCCCGATACGAGCTACGACGACGCGATCGAGAACATCGACATAGGCGGGCCCGCGATGATCCGCGCAGCCGCGAAAAACCATGCGCGCGTCAGTGTCGTCGTCGAGGCGGCCGATTACGAGACGATCATCGAAGCGTACGGCAACGGCGAGCCGTCGTTCGAGCTGAAGCGATTGCTCGCAGCCAAGGCCTACGCGCACACGGCCGCCTACGACGCGATGATCGCGGAGTATCTGCGCGAGCGCTCGGGCAACGCCGAAAAGTTTCCGCAGCGCCTGCTCCTGACCTTCGCGCGCAAGGCGCGGCTTCGCTACGGCGAGAACCCGCATCAGGAGGCCGCGGTCTATGTCGGCTCAGGGCCTGCGGGCGCTTCGGTCATCCGCGGCGAGCAGCTGCAGGGCAAGGAGCTCTCGTTCAACAATCTCGTCGACGCCGACACCGCGCTCGCCTGCGCGCTCGCCTTCGCCGAGACGACCTGCGTCATCGTCAAGCACGCGAACCCCTGCGGCGTCGGCCGGGCAAAGACTCAGGCCGAGGCCTATTCAAAAGCCTACGAAGCCGATCCGACCTCGGCTTTCGGCGGCGTCATCGCCTTCAACCGCGAGCTCGACGCTGCAGCGGCCGACGCCGTGCTCGACAACCAATTCGTCGAGGTCATCGTCGCGCCGTCGGTCGGCAGGGAGGCGCTCGGCCGGCTCGAAGCCAAGCCCGACGTGCGCGTGCTCGCGGCCGGAAGCGGCGGACCGGCTCTCGCGGGGCTCGCCGTGACGACCCTCGAGGGCGGCCTGCTCGTGCAGGACGTCGATCGCGTCGGCGGCGACGGCGCCATCGAGATCGTGACGCGGCGCGGGCCCTCGGCCGCGGAGCTCGAGGATCTGAAGTTTGCCTGGCAGGTCGTCAGGTTCGTCAAGTCGAACGCGATCGTGCTCGCGGCCCGCGGCCAGACGTTCGGCATCGGCGCCGGCCAGATGAGCCGCATCATGAGCACCAGGATCGCGGCGCTGCAGGCGGCCGAGCGCAATTTCCCGCTCGATCGGGCCGTGCTCGCATCCGACGCCTTCTTCCCGTTCCGCGACAACGTCGATCTCGCGGCCGAGCACGGCATCCGCGCGATCATCCAACCGGGCGGATCGCGGCGGGACCAGGACGTCGTCGCGGCCGCCGACGAGCACGGCATCGCGATGGCGTTCACGGGCCGGCGGCACTTCCGCCATTAGCAGGAGCGGCGATGAAAGTTCTCGTCATCGGCGGCGGCGGACGTGAGCACGCGCTCGCATGGAAAGCCGCGGAATCGCCGCTCGTCGACGAGGTTCTGATCGCGCCCGGCAATGCCGGCACGGCGAAGGAGCCAGGCGTTCGCAACGTGCCCGTCGCCCCGGGCGACGCCGAGGGCCTCGTCGCGCTCGCGAAGGCCGAGTCGGTCGGGCTCACGATCGTCGGCCCCGAGCAGCCGCTCGTCGCAGGCCTGGTGGACCGGTTCGAAGCGGCGGAGCTCGTCTGCTTCGGGCCGCGCGCCGATGCCGCGCGTCTCGAAGGCTCGAAAGCGTTCACGAAGGCGTTTCTCGAAAGACACGGGATTGCGACGGCGCGCTACGAGCGCTTCGAAGACTTTGCGCCTGCGAAGGCGTACCTCGAAAGCTACCCCGGCGGGGCCGACGTTCCGATCGTCGTCAAGGCCGACGGGCTCGCGGCCGGCAAGGGCGTCGTCATCGCGAGGAACGCGGCGGAGGCGGAAAGCGTCGCCCGGAGCATGCTCGTCGACAGGGCTTTCGGCGCGGCCGGCGCCGAGATCGTCATCGAGGAGTACCTCGGGGGCGAGGAAGCGAGCTTCATCGCGCTCGTCGATGGCACCGAGGTGAAGCCGCTCGCGAGCTCACAGGATCACAAAGCGCGCGACGACGGCGACAAGGGGCCCAACACGGGCGGCATGGGCGCCTACTCGCCCGCGCCCGTCGTGACGGCCCGGCTCCACGAGCGAATCATGCAGGAGATCATGCTGCCGACGGTGCAGGGCCTCGCGGCCGACGGCATCGGCTATCGCGGCTTTCTCTACGCCGGGCTCATGATCGGCGCCGACGGCACGCCGCGCGTGCTCGAGTTCAACTGCCGCTTCGGCGACCCGGAGACTGAGCCGATCCTGCTCAGGCTGAAGTCCGATCTCGTCGAGCTATGCCTCGCGGCCTCCGAAGGCCGGCTCGCCGCGCAGATCATCGCCTGGGATCCGAGGCCCGCCGTGGGCGTCGTGATGGCGAGCGGCGGCTATCCGGACCGCTACGGGCAGGGCTACCCGATCGACGGCCTCGACGGCCTCGACGGCGCCGACCTCAAGGTCTTCCACGCCGGCACGAAGCTCGACGGCGGCAGGGTCGTGACGGCGGGCGGCCGCGTGCTCTGCGTCACGGCACTCGGCGAGGACGTCCGCGCGGCGCGCGATCGCGCTTACGCGGCCATCGAAAGGATCCGCTGGCCCGGGGCGTTCTACAGGAAGGATATTGCTTACCGCGCGCTGGCGCGCGAAGCATGAGGCGGGGCGCGGCTAGCGCTTCATCGCCTCGAAGAACTCGGCGTTCGTCTTCGTGTCCTGAAGCTTCGAGAGCAGGAACTCGATCGCAGCGAGCTCGTCCATCGGGTGCAGCACCTTGCGCAGCACCCACATCTTCTGCAGCTCCTCCGGAACCGTCAGCAGCTCTTCCTTGCGCGTGCCGGAGCGGTTGATGTTGATGGCGGGGAAGACGCGCTTCTCGGCAATGCGGCGGTCGAGATGGATCTCCATGTTGCCGGTGCCCTTGAACTCCTCGTAGATGACGTCGTCCATCTTCGAGCCCGTGTCGACGAGCGCCGTCGCGATGATCGTGAGGCTGCCGCCCTCCTCGATGTTGCGCGCGGCGCCGAAGAAGCGCTTCGGCCGCTGCAAGGCGTTGGCGTCGACGCCGCCCGTCAGCACCTTGCCCGACGACGGCACGACCGTGTTGTAGGCGCGCGCGAGCCGCGTGATCGAGTCGAGCAGAATCACGACGTCCTGCTTGTGCTCGGTCAGGCGCTTGGCCTTCTCGATGACCATCTCGGCAACCTGCACGTGCCGTGTGGCGGGCTCGTCGAAGGTGCTCGAGACGACCTCGCCGCGCACCGTGCGCTCCATCTCGGTCACTTCCTCGGGCCGCTCGTCGATCAAGAGCACCATCAGCGTGCAGTCGGGCGCGTTGGCCGCGATCGCGGCGGCGATGTTCTGCAGGAGCATCGTCTTGCCGGCCTTGGGCGGCGAGACGATCAGGCCGCGCTGGCCCTTGCCGATCGGCGCGACCATGTCGATGATGCGCGCCGTCAGGTCCTCAGTGCTGCCGTTGCCCCGCTCGAGCTTGAGCCGTTCGTTCGGAAAGAGCGGCGTCAGATTCTCGAACAGGACCTTGCTCTTGGCGTTCTCGGGCGCGTCGTGGTTGATCTCGCCGACCTTGAGCAAGGCGAAATAGCGCTCGCCGTCTTTGGGCGGGCGAATCTGGCCCGAGACCGTGTCGCCGGTCCGCAGGTTGAACCGCCGG
>Ga0302046_10005298_pt1 | contig 11402 bp, 8 predicted proteins | sample RVTome_11_FD_200261 | JGI IMG/M metagenome (GOLD analysis project Ga0302046, IMG submission 200261) | Soil microbial communities from uranium-contaminated site in the Upper Colorado River Basin, Wyoming, United States - RVT147D111 (version 2) ... | reverse complement strand
CACGGAGGACGCAGACCACCCATGGCCGCGCGAACGGAGGAGTCGACTCGATGACGGTACCGGCACCCAACGAGATCACGCTTCGGAGGGGGTATCTGGCGCTGTCGCTCCAGGAGGCGTTCACGGCCGCGGTACGGCTCCGCTCAAACCGGCAGGTTGCGTCGGATGCCGGAACCTTCCGGGCACACATCAAACAGCTGCTGGCGACGGCTGATACCGATGCTCGGCGCGCCGGATACACCGGCGACGATGTCAAACTGGCGATCTACGCGTATACCGTCTTTCTCGACGAGTCGGTGCTCAATTCCCCCCAACCCATGTTCGCCGATTGGCCGCGCAAGCCGCTCCAGGAGGAGGTCTTCGGCGGACACATGGGTGGCGAGTACTTCTACGATCATTTGCGTAGCCTGTTGGGCCGTCAGGACTCCGAAGACGTCGCCGATTTGCTGGAGGTTTTCGAACTGTGTCTCCTGCTCGGATTTCGCGGGCGGTACAGCGTTGCCGACCGCAGTGAAGTGCGCAATCTGATTGCGTCAGTGACGGACAAGATTCGGCGTGTTCGCGGCCCCGGTGCACTCGCGCCATCGTGGGCACCACCATCGGACGAACTGGTGCCCAAGGTCGTCGATCCCTGGCTCAAACGGCTGGGCTACGCTGCGGCTGGCACGTTTGCGTTCGCCATTCTGTTGTTCTTCATCTTTACGCTCTCCCTCAGATCGGGCCTGGGCGACCTACGTGCACTCACCGCCCAGCTTGGCGTCTGATGCACCACCATTCGGTGATCGCATCAGCTGGCTCTGAGGGCGTTACGGATTCCTGATGGGACGACCGTCTCTTCTCATCTTTGCGTTCAGCGGGTACGGCATCTACCTGCTCCTCACGTCGATGATCTCGTCATGGCTGGGACTCACCGGCCGCGACCTGTGGATTTTCCGCATCGGTCTGTGGCTGCTCGGCGCCGCGGTCACGGGCATCATCGTGTGGTTCGCCGCACGCTCTTCCAAGTCGAAGAAGGCCAAGGGCGCGATCACCGACGATATCGACAATGCCTTCGACGTCGCTCGGCAGCGCCTCTCGGCGGCACGATCCGGCAAGACCTCACTGGGCAAGATGCCGATCGCGATCTTGCTGGGCCCCACGGGAGGCAGCAAGACGACGACGCTGGTGCGATCCGGCATCGAGCCCGACTTGCTTGCGGGCGAGATCTATCGTGGTGAAACGGTAGCACCGACGTCCGGTGTCAATCTGTGGTATTCCCATCAGACGGTTTACCTGGAGACCGGCGGCCCGATTCTGGAGGACCGCGGCCGCTGGGCGCGCGTTATCCAGAAGCTGCAGCCCGAACGGATGGCGGCGGTGTTGGCCGGCCGCACGCAGGCGTCACGCATCGCCATCGTCTGCCTGAGTTGCGAAGAACTCACGCAGGCCCGCAGCAGCGAAACGATTCCCATCCTCGCGCAGAAGTTGCGGGAGCGTCTGGCCGAGTTGTCACAGGCGTTGGGCGTACGTCTGCCGGTGTACGTCATCTTCACGAAATGCGACCGGCTACCGGGATTCCACGATTACGTTCGGAACTTCTCGAACGAAGAGGTGCGTCAGGTTTTTGGATCCACGCTTCGCCTGCCACCCGCCAAGCTCGCCGCCGCTTATGCAGATCGCGAATACCAGCGACTGAACGACGCGTTCAATCGCCTCTTCGCCGGGTTGGCCGAGCGGCGGTTGGACGTCCTTTCGCGAGAGACGGAAGCGGAACATGTGGCCGGTGCCTACGAGTTTCCGCGGGAGTTTCGGAAGACTTCGGGGTTGGCCACCCAGTTCCTCGTCGAGCTGTGCAAGCCCAGCCAGCTGCAGGTGAGCCCGTTCTTGCGTGGCTTCTACTTCACGGGGGTCCGCCCCATCGTCATCGCCGAAGGGGGCGCCGCGCCGCAGCTCGCCCAGGCGCCCAGCGGCATGGGCGCGACCCAGGCCTTCAACCCGGCCATGCAGCAGATGGCCCAGGCCCCGGCGGTCGGACGATCCCGCCGCGTCCCGCAATGGGTGTTTCTCGATCGATTCCTCCGCGACGTCATCCTGAAGGACCACGTTGCGTGGTCCGTGACGCAGGCCGGGGTGCGGCTGACCATGATGCGGCGACTCGCATTGGTCAGCGCGACGGCGCTGTCGGTGATCCTCCTGATGGGCTTGCTCGTCTCCTTTATCGGCAACCGCCGGATCGAGGGGCGAAGTGTCGAGGCGTCGCAGGCGCTGGTTGGGGTCGTATCCACCGAGCCGGAGTTGCCCACGTTCGAGACGCTGACGCGGCTGGACGAGCTTCGGGCGGAGGTCGAGCGGCTGCATACCTATGAAACCGAGGGCGTTCCGCTGAGACTCCGATGGGGGCTCTATCGCGGCGACCACGTGCAGCCCGAAGTCCGGCGGATCTACATCGAGCGCCTGGAGACGTTGATGCTGGGCACGACGCGCCAGTCGCTACTGCACCTGTTGCGCAACGTACCCGCCGAACCAACCCCGCAGTACGAATACGGGAGCACCTACAACGCCCTGAAGGCGTACCTGATGACCACCAGTCACCCCGAGCACCGCACATCGGAGTTCCTGGCGCCCATTCTGATGGAACACTGGCTGGCCGGCCGGCAGATCGACGAAGAGCGAAGGGTGCTGGTCCGCCGCCAGTTCGATTTCTACAGCGGCCCGCTCTGCGCCAACGTCCCGGCCTGCGCCGCTCCGGGCGAGGCTCCGGTCGTCGCGCATGTTCGCGGGTATCTGCTCCAGTTCGCCGACGCCGAACGGATTTATCAGGTGATGGTGTCCCAAGCCTCCGAGCGCAACGCGTCGATTCAGTTCAGTCGCAGTAATCCGGGAGCCTCCACGGTCCTCCGCAATACTTATGAGGTCCCTGGCGCGTTCACGGAACAAGGCTGGGCGTTCGTGCATGAGCAGCTGCAGAACGTCGACCAGTATCTCGCCGCCGAGAATTGGGTCATCGGCGAGCAAGCGTTGTTGCAGCAGGACCGGGTGCAACTCGTCCAACAGCTGCAAACAGACTACCGGACGGACTACGTCCGGCACTGGCGGGCCTTCCTGGAGGCTGCCCAGGTCCAGCGCTTCGGCAGCGTGCGGGATGCGGCGCAAAAACTCAATCAGCTGAGCGCACCACAGTCTCCGTTATTGGCCATGCTGGCCATGGCCTCGACGCACACCGCGGTGGACTCCCAGACGATTGGCGAGGTGTTCCAGCCCGTCCAGATGATCGTCCCCCCCGGCGTGACCGATCGGCTCATTGGCGAAGGCAATCAGGACTATATGAATGGCCTGCTGGCGCTGCAGGGCGCGGTCGAACAGGTCGCCAACGCGAGTGGTGACGGCGGGCAGGCAGCGGCCCAACAGTCACTGACGCAAGCGACGGGTGTGCGCACTACGGTGCGACAGATCGCGCAGGGCTTCAACATCGACGGTGACGCCCGCGCCGTCGGCGGAGCGATACAGGAGCTGATGCAGGCACCCGCCCAGGGGGTCGAAGCCCTGCTGCGAAACTATGGACCCAATCAGTTGAACGTCGCCGGACGCAACTTCTGCCGCGCGATCGACCCGGTTCTCGGCAAGTATCCGTTCACACCGTCGTCAAGTCGCGGCGAGGCGACCGTGGATGAAGTGAACCGGGTCTTCCGCCCCGGGGCCAGTTTGTTGTGGAGCTTTCACGACGAGTACCTGCAAAACGCCATCGAGCGGCAAGGCGATGGATACGGGATCAAAGCCTCCCCGGCCTTCCCCATCAATCCCGCGTTCGTGGAGTTTTTCGAACGTGCCGCCGGCATCTCCGAAGTGCTCTACGGCTCGGGGGAGGATCCGCGGATGATCCTGGTCTTCGAGGGCTACACGAACAATGTCGTGGACCGGGTAACACTCAACGTGGACGGAACCACGTTCACCTACACGCCGACATCGGCGCAGAGCCGACGTTTCAACTGGACCGCCACCTCCGCCCGGGAGGCATCGATCCGCGCCCACGTGGGCGGGCAGGATGCGGTTCACGGATTCAATGGCACATGGGCGCTGTTCAAGCTGTTCTTCTCGACTGACGACTTCCGACCGGACGCCGGCGGATACCGCGTTCGCTGGAATCTGCAGGCGGGCGGCAACTTCGTACCTGTCGAAGGCCAGCTCTTCCTAACCGGGCCGGCCATCTTGAACCGCGCCTACATGGCGGGACTGCAGTGTCCCAGCCGCCTCACGCGGTAACACGGAAGGTCACCCTTGCCCCCATCGAGACCTCTGACGAGTTTGCCTTTCCGGCACGAGACGGCCGGGCATTCAGAGAGGTTGTGCATGAACGTACGTCACCTGCCCGCACTGGGCACGATGATCGCGATGGTCGGGCTGGTCGCATGCACGCGAACGGTAGTCGTGCAGCCACCCCCGCAAACGCTGAATGCCGTCACGTCCTCGCAACGCGTGTATACCGATGACGGCATTGGCTTTCCGGATTCCGCCCGCATTGCGGTGCGCGACGCAGCCACCTGGCAGGATGTCTGGCAGCGGGCTACGTACAGCCATCCCAATCCCCCTCCGATGCCCGGTATCGACTTCACCCAGGAGATGTTGCTCGTCGTGGCGGCGGGCCGCATGAGCCCGGGGGATCAGATCAGAGTCGACAGCGTCGGCGTCCGCAACGACCAGTACATCGCCATCGTTCGGACGACCGTCGAGTGCGAGCCGTTCCCCGCGGACGCGTATCCGATGGAAATTGTTCGGGTTCGCCGCGATGAACGACCGGTAGGCTGGGTGGAACGGCGCGAGCGCGCGGCGCACTGCTCATGAGCGAAGCGGCGCGCGAGCCGGGTCGCGCGCACGGGAGAAATCACATCAGCGGTTTCTGAGACGCTGGGCTTCCGCGACCGCCTCCGGCGTCCCCGCGCGTTCATACCATTCGATGGCCGAGGCGGTCGACTGCGCGACCCCCCGGCCGTCCCGATACAACTTGGCAACCTCGAGCTGCGCGGCCACGAGATTCTGCTGGGCGGCGCTCAGGAACAGTCGGAACGCCTCTGCCTCGTTCCGCTCGACGCCCCCGCCACCCTCGAGCAGCAGGTATGCGAGCAAGAACTGCGACCATGAGTGGTTCTGCTCGGCGCCGCGCGCGTACCACGACCGCGCCATGGGAAGGTTTTGGTCGACCCCGCGCCCCAGCTGATATGCGTGACCCAACTGGGCTTGCGCATCGGGGCTCCCCTGCTCGGCCGCTTGCCGGAAGAGCGCGGCGGCGCGCACGTCATCACGCTCCACGCCGCGTCCATCCTGGTACATGATGCCGAGGTTGAGTTGCGCGCGGGCATTGCCGGCATTGGCCGCGCGCCGGTAGAGGTCCGAGGCGCGCGCCAGGTCGGCCGGCACACCGCGTCCCAACTCGTTCATGATACCCAGGGTCATGATCGCGACCGGATCACCAACGGCCATCGCCTGTTCGCAGAGCCCGCGGGCCTGCGCGTAGTCCGCGTTCTGGTAGGCATCCGAACAGGTCACGCGCGGCGGCTGAGCGACAGGCTCCGGCTCGGATTGCGGTCGCGTCTGCGCCGGCTGCTGGCGCCGCGGCGGTGGAGGGTCACGCCGGGCAGTCTGTTCGCGTTGCAAGGTGGGCGTGCTGTAGATCAGTGACTGGCCCTGACCCAGCTCCACGGTGTCGACCACCGCCCGAAACCCACTGGCCGCGATACGAAAGACGTGGGATCCCGGAGACAGCTTGAATCGCGCGCCTGGCGCAAAGTCGCGGCCGTCCACCGTGATTCGCGCATTCGGTGGGAGTTCGGCGGCCCGAATCTCGACTTGCGGCGAGTCGACGGGGGTGGGGGTCGGGAGCGGCGCAGGGGGAGTCTGGGCCACCCGTTGGGGCTCCGGGGCGGCTACCACCTCTTGGCCGTTGCCACCCAAGGCCACGATGATCGCGACGACTCCAAGGACCGCGACCACCGCCGCGCCAATCAGCACACGCCGATCAGCTGCTACCGTCCGCGCGAAGTCCGCGGTCCGCATCAGCCCGGACCGCCCATGTAGCTTGGGCGCCGGACGGAGCACCGGCGGCGGCCCGGAGGGCGGGGACGGTTTGACCGCCGGACGCATGACGGTCGCATCCACCCCCGCGGCGATTGGCTTCAAGACCTGTGTGCGGTCGATGACGTACTCGTCCGCTCCCTGAGCGTCCGGATCCTTTTGGAGGCGGAGCGCGATGATGCGGCCATCGCGCTTGTCGCGCGCGAAATACACGCGACCACCCCCCTCGGCACGATCCATCTCGCCCAGCACTTCGAGATCGGCACCCGCCGCGTCCTTCACCGCCTCCACCAGCTCGGCGGCGGATTTGTCCTGCACCGCCCCTGAGACATCCGCGCCGCACTGCGGGCAGAACCGACCCCAGCCGGCCAAGCGGGATCCGCACCGCGGACACGATCCCTCGACCGCCGGCAGCGATTTGTCCAACGCTCGCAAGACCTCGAGCCCGTATTCGTCCAGGCCCTCGTGCTCCAGTTTGAGCGCGACGAGACGGGACGTCTGAAGATCGCGCGCCAGATATACGACGGACCCCTTCTTGCCGCGGCCCATTTCGCCCAGGACGTCGTATTCACCCTGCGCGATGTCGCGGACGGCATCCAGGAGGACCTGATCCGGCTTGGGATCACTGCGGATCGCGGGAAGATTCAGCGTGGTCTTCCCGGATCCCCGCAGCATTCGTTGATGTTGATCGAAGTCGGGCGCCATGATCTCCGGCTCCAAGTGGTGCCTCGCCCAGCACTGCGCTCACCAAGAGTGTTCAAGGTAACGGCGCCCCTGAGGGGGCGAAACGCCCCGGCCACCTCTGCTCCGCCCCAACCCCCACGGTATGTGGCGAATGGCACGTGGATTTTTGGGAGGCGGACCATCCACAGTCAGCCATCCCGAGATTCGGATTGGGGCGCCACGTGGTGCCCCCCACCAACTATCCCCTACCACTCACCACGCATTAAGACGCGATCCAGGTTCGGAAAGCGGCGATCGCGGCGATCAGGCTGAACCCGGCCACGAAGAGCAATACCGGCGGTGCGACGTAACGCACGAACACGGCCCACAGGTGCCGCGCACGCGAGTCGTCGAGCCCGTGGGCCAGCTCCGCCTCAGCTTGAGGGAGCACGCGAAAGCCCACGAAGATGCAGGTGAGGAGACCGCCGACAATGAGGAGGAAGGCCCCAACAAACTTGTCCAAAAAATCGAGGAAGTTGAGATTACGCGCGGAGGGGATTCCCAGCAACGTGATGAGGAGGCCGAACACGATCGCCGCGCGACGGCGAGTCCATCGGAGTCCATCAACGGCCGCGGCGGTGGCCACTTCGAGCAGCGAGATGCTGGAGGTCACGGCGGCCAGGAACAGCATCAAGAAGAACGCACCGATCACGTACTGGCCGAGCCCGCCGAGTGATGCTACGGCGGCGGGCATGGCGATGAACAGCGTGCCTACGGTGTTGTCCGTTACGGCGCCTCCCAAGCCGATGGCGGCTCCGAGATCGAAATGAAAGATGATCGGGAAGACGACGAGCCCGCTGATGAACGCGACACCAAAATCGCACGCGGCGATGACGGCGGATTCGCGACCGAGGTTTTCCTTTGTCCTGAGATACGACGCGAAGGTCATGAGGGCGCCCATGCCCAGGCTGAGGGAAAAGAACGCCTGCCCTGCGGCACGCGAGATCGTCGACGGGTTCAGCAACTCGGATAGGTCCGGACGCAGATAATACGCGTAGCCACCGCCCCCTTGGTCGAGCGTGGCCGCCCAGAGCGCCAGTCCGAGTAGGAGCAGGAAGAGCACGGGCATCAGCGCGTACGCCGCCCGCTCGAGACCGCGTTTGACACCGGCGGTGACGATGAGGACGGTGATGCCCATGAACAGCACGTGCGTGACGATGGCGGGCACGCCGGTGGCCACCGAGGCGAAGTACGATGTGGTATCCGCTGGCAGGGCACCGCGAAACGCGTCCACGGCATAGCGCATCGTCCACCCGGCGATTACGGAGTAGAAGGACAGAATCCCTATCCCACACATCACGAAGAGCACGCCAAGCCAGATCCACCCACTCCCGCCGAGTGTGCGCAGCGCGACGACGGGCGATGACTGGGTCAGTCGTCCAACGACCATTTCCGACGTCATGAGCGGCACGCCGATGAACGCCACAAAGAAAACGTAGAGCAGCACAAACGCGGCGCCACCGCCCTCCGCGGCGACGTACGAGAAGCGCCACATGTTGCCCAGCCCGACCGCCGATCCTACCGCGGCTAGGAGAAAACCCGCTCGTGTTCCCCACGAGTCCCGTCCGGAGGGTGCCCCGTTGCTCATGTGTTTCCCTGTCGAGCTATGGGTTGGGCGGCGGTCGGGAACCTATCGACTCAACAGCGGCAGTCGATCCGCCTGAGCAGCCAGTTCCCTCTGTCGTTGCGACGCTGCCATGTTTTCGAGCCACTGCACGCGCCGTCGCGCATCAGGCCGCTGCGGGTATACGGCCATGGCGCGGCGTGCCGATTCGATGGCCGCGGAGACGTTCGGGAGCCGGTGTCGCTGCTGTTGCACAAAGGCATCGTATCGCGGCGTGCCCCGCGCGTACGTGAGCAGCTCCCAGCCCGAACCAGGGCCATCGAGGCGCCGGCCGCGGCCGTCTTCGATCACGAAGACGGCAAAAACCGACGAGTCCGGCAGAACGACGCGGCCGCGAAACAGCCCCGCATCCTCCCGCCGCAACTCGGCGACGGTGATCTCGGGGACGTCGGGGCCCACAACCGTGTCACGCCGCGTGCGGTACCGTGCTCGCAGAAACACCCGATCCAGCTGTGACATGCCGGGAGCCGATCGAAACTGCACGGCGAGCGGTTCCCCGATGTCGGGCGCGGCGGGCACAAAACGCAGCTCACCTTCAGGCGGTCTCGCCTGCAGCAGCGCAATCGAAACGGCGACGGCGGCGAGGCCCGCGGCAATCGCGCCCAACGGCACGCGGGCCCGGCGCTCGGGGAGAGGATCCGATAGCGGCAAGATCACCCGTTCGCCGCGCGCCCGGCGAGCGAGGATGCGGGAGAGGGCACTCGACGCGGGCCCGGGAGGATCGATGGCCGCCGCTTGCTCCGCGAGATCCCGGACGTCGCGCAGACTGCGGCGGCAGGTGACGCACCGGCGTAAATGCGCTGCGACCTGTGCGCGGCGCCGGCGTGACAGATCGCGGTCCGCGTATGCGCTGATGACATGGAAGCTCGGATGGAAGATCACGCGAACCGCTCCAGGTAGTCTCGCAACATCTTGCGCGCCCGGTGGAGGCGGACCTTCGAGGCCGGGATTCCAATCCCCAGCATGGAAGCGATCTCCGCGTGCGTATAACCCTCCACCTCCCGCAGCACGAACACGGTACGCAACCCGTCCGGCAGACTGGCCAGCGCCGTTTCCAGGGTCAAACGCACCGCGGGCGATTCAGGCGGAGCCGCGCCGGGCCAGGCTTCCAGTGCCACTTCCGCGTTGCGGCGCCGGCGGCGAAGGCGCATCAGGGCGGTGCGTGCCGCCACGGTGCGCAACCACGCCTTGATCGCGCCGCGGTCTTCATACTGGCGCAATGCCTCCGGCAAGCCGAGGAAAACATCCTGCAATACGTCCTCGGCGTCACCGGCGACACCCATCACTGCGTAGGCCGTGCGATACACGAAATCGCCGTACCGATCGTACATGACGGCGATGGCCTCCGGATCCGCGGCACGCACCCGTTCCAGGATTGAGGCTTCTAGGCTGTTTTCCATCGCACGCATGGCCGCCGCTCGGGCTGGGGCTCGGTCCTCTTGCATCTCTAAATGCCCGCCGGGCGGAGAGGGTTACATGCGGGCATACCGATGTCACCGGCAGGACACTGGAGGGATTCGACAGCCTTTGGTGGATGGGAGCCGGTGAGTCGCGGGGTTAGTCGTGCCTCAATGCGCCCGCACTCGGATCACGACACGCACGCCAAGAGTCCCCGCCGGCTACCGGAGGAAGCGCTCCATCCATGGGAGTAGCAGGAAATAGAGAAGACCCGCTATCCCACCGATGATGACGAGTCTCGCTACCACCTTGACGACTTTGAACGCGATGTATGCCGCCGCCAGGAGTAGTAGCACCAGAATGATCGTCGTCGTGGCACTCATACTTTCTCAATATACGGCATCGTGGGAGGAAAGTTGCGGTAGGCGGATAGGATAGGGGGACGGTGGTTCGCACCGGACCTACCATTGTTCCTGGCCGGCGGACTGCGGCAGACGGAAACGGGCGGGGCGGAACGCCGGACGGCAAACGATCCGCCCCGTCAGAACACACTAGTGGCTCGGGCGGCGGGGCAGCTCAACCGGATTCCCGGGATCGGGTCGGATGCCGTGGGTGTTCAGCAGGCGATGCCACGCGGGGACGTCGTTCTCGATCAGGGCGTTCAGCCGGGTGACCGCCGCCGTCACGTCCTCCCATACCCGATTGACCTGCCACTCCTGATCCGCGGTTGGGCGAGACGTGCTTGCCTCGATCGCACCGGAGAGCCTTAGGGCACGGCCCACGTCGCGGAACTCATCGCGCAGTTCCTCCAGCCTCGCTTCCAACGAATCGGTGGTGTTTCCGATCTCGTCCGCCACACCTTCACGATCGGCGACCACACGTTCGATCTCGGCGACTTGATCCGTCAGGTTGCGAATCGCGCCGTTGGACTCGCGGACCGGCCCGCCCAACGCGTGCAAGGACACGAGAAGTTCCTGTCTCGCCTCGAGATCCGCTCGGCTGATGGAGATCCGAGGGTCACCCTCGAGTACCATGGGGCGCGACATCTCTGCCTCGCGGAACCGCAGGCGCGCGTGGTATTCCCCCGGCAGCACTCGTGGCGCGCGTCTTCCGCCGCCAAACCGTCCGCCACCGCCCTCCTCATTGGCATCATCGGCCTGCATCCGGAAGTCCCACACGACTTCATGGATGCCCATCGCCGATGGCCCTTCCAGCGTCCGCACGACCTCACCGTTCCGTTCGAGGATCTCGATCGTCACGTGCCCGTCGCCATTGGCATCCCCGTTGTCGTCGCTGTTGGCGCCATTGTCCTCCGCGAGGGCAGGCTCCGGGTTCCCCACGTAGTAGCGGACGCGCACGCCGTGCGGCGGATTGGGAGCTTGATAATTGTCGCCCCAGAACGGCCATCCACCGGCCCGAGAATACATCGTGGTTGTGCGCGGCGTGAACAGGTGGGCCGTCGAGGCGAGTACGTCGTCCGAAAGCTCCTGCAACATCGTCAAGTCTTCCAAGATCCAGATACTTCGCCCGTGCGTGCCGACTACCAGATCGTTGTCTCTGGGATGGACGATGATGTCGTCGACCGGCACGGTGGGGAGTTCACCGTCCAGTC
>Ga0302046_10005297_pt1 | contig 11404 bp, 13 predicted proteins | sample RVTome_11_FD_200261 | JGI IMG/M metagenome (GOLD analysis project Ga0302046, IMG submission 200261) | Soil microbial communities from uranium-contaminated site in the Upper Colorado River Basin, Wyoming, United States - RVT147D111 (version 2) ... | reverse complement strand
AGGCCGAGATGTGCGGGAATGGTCTCAGGTGTGTCGCCCGCTTTGCCCACGACCGGGGATGGGCCGAAGGCACTGAGTTCGTGGTGGACACCCCAGGTGGACTGCGAACGGTCCGGGTAAGTGACGGTCTGATCGAGGCCGAGATCGGGCCTACGGTCATCGAAGGCGAGGAGACGATCGACGGTTTCGTCTATCGCCTGGTCGACACCGGTAACCCCCATGCGGTGCGGACGGTGGCCGACCCGGGCGCCATTGATCTCCCGGTCGTCGGCCCGCTGGTGGCTCGAGAGGCGGGGTTCGACGCTGGGTGCAATGTCGAGTTCGTCGCGGTGAACGGGGACGAGGTGACGATGCGGGTGTGGGAGCGCGGGATCGGGGAGACCCTGGCCTGTGGGACCGGGATGGTGGCGGCCGCCGCGGTAGCTCTGGACGGAGCGGACGGTGTCATCCGGGTCATCGTGCCGGGAGGATCGGGTGTGGTCGAGATGAAGGACGGCGTCGCCTGGCTGACCGGCCCCGCCGAGTACAGCTTCAGCGGGGTGTTCGATCAGGAATAGCGGCGGAGGACGCTGACCACCTTTCCGACCAGCTCGACACCCTCGGAGAAGACCATCGGCTCGAAGTCAGGGTTCTCGGACTCGAGAATGACCTTCCCATCACGTCGCCGGAGCCGTTTCACGGTGGCTTCCTCGCCGTCGATCAGGGCGGCGACGATCTCGCCGTCGCGAGCGTCCCTCTGGCTGCGAACCGCGACCAGATCGCCGTCGAGGATCCCGGCGTTCATCATCGAGTCGCCTTTCACCTGAAGCAAGAAGACGGGCTCGCTGCCGATCAGGTCGACCGGCAGGGTGAGTACGTCCTCGACGTGCTCGACGGCGGTGATCGGGGTACCGGCGGCGATCCTGCCCAGGAGGGGGACATCGCGTAGTCGATCCGGTAGCGGGGCAGCCGGCGCCGGGGTGTCGTCCACGATCATGATCGCCCGGGGCTTGGACGGATCCCGCTTGATCGCACCGGCCTCGACCAGCGACGAGAGGTGGGAGTGGACCGAGGACGGGGATGACAAGCCGATCGCGTCCCCGATCTCCCTCACCGATGGGGGATAGCCGCGTGCGGCGACCGTTTTCCGAATGTATTCCAAGACCTGTTGCTGACGTTCGCTGAGCACCCTGACTCCTTCCGGGCTGTTGTTCCTCGTGGAAGGATAATCGAACAGGAGTTCGCAACCAAACACCTGTTCGGGAAAGTTGGTGGTGACACCGCGGGAGAGACACGACTTGACATCGAACAACTGTTCGATAGAGTAACGAACGCATGTTCGACACCGAACAGCATCCAGCAAGCCCGCAAGGGCCCGTTCAGGAGGAAGACCAAATGCAGATGGCGAAGTCCCAGCTGTCCGTCCGGCTGTTCTTGCTTCTCGCAGCCGTCTGCGTGGTCTTCCTCATGATCGGTGGATCGGCCGACGCCGACATCCCGGCCACAGCACCCGTGGAGTACCTGGTCGAACCGGGTGACACGTTATGGGCGATCGCTTCCGGGGTCATCGGATCCGACCAGGATGTGCGCCGACTGGTGGCCGACATCAGCCAACTCAGTGGTGTCGAGGGCGGGACGATATTCCCCGGTCAGGTCCTGCTGATCCCGACCAGCTGAGTCGGTCAGGTGTCGGGCTTCATCCTCGACGGCGAGTGGTGGGCCGAGCGCCGGGTTCGAATCGTGTTTACGCTGCGACGATGCTCTGTCCCGTTTGCGGTGCTCCCAGCACGCGCGTGATCGATAGTCGACCGGCCGAGGCCGGTCAGGCGATTCGCCGCCGGCGCGAATGCGAGGAGTGTGCTCACCGATTCACGACCTACGAGCGTCTCGAACCACAGCTCATGGTTCGCAAGCGGAATGGAAAGCTCGAGCCCTTCTCAACGGCCAAGCTGGCCGTCGGTATGTCGGCTGCCCTCGCCGACAGACCGGTCTCCGGTTCTGCGATCGAGAGAATGGCTGAAGACGTCGAGGCTTCGTTACGCGCCCGGGGATCGCAGGTCAGTTCAGAGGACATCGGTCACGAGGTGCTGGAGCGGCTTCGTGCCCTCGATGAGGTTGGATATCTACGGTTCGCTTCGGTGTACAAGGAGTTTCAGGACGCCGCCGATTTCGAGAAGGAAGTGGCGGCTCTCGAATCAGCCGAGTAGCTGGGCCAAATTCTCCTGGGACTGCTCGACGAGACCGGTCATCGAGACCGATATCTCGCTCATGTCAGCCAGCAAGGCATGGTGAATCGACTGAAGTTCGGCTCGTAACCCCCCGAGTGCGGTGACTGCACCGTTGCGGTCGTTGGTGCCCAACGCGTCGATGTAGCTCGTTTGAACCGTGTCAAGGCCTGTGATCAACTCATCCAATGCCTCCGACGCCGTGCTGGACACGCCCGTCGGCAGCGCGCCATACAGCGTTTCGAACTCGCTGCGCCATTCGCTGAAAGCGGCCGTCGCCGTGGTCAGATCGGTGAGGCTGGGGTCGGTCTCCAGGAGGGGAAGGGTCAATTCGGGCTCGAGCGCGGTCCGGTATGCAGTTGCTTCCATGAGCTGTCGTGAGGCATCGAGAGCGAGGCCGGCGGCATCGGCCGCTGCCGACCGCTCCGCCACGGCCACGGCGGGAAGACTGCCCGACGCGGTGAACATTGCTCGCGCCGCTTCCCCCATCTCGAAGAACACCGTCGAGTCCTGATTGGCCGCCGGCAATCGATCAGATCCAAGATCGGCGATCAGGGGAGTGGCTCGCTGCAGGGCGTCGGAGAGAGCCGAAGCTTCGGCCTGCAACTCCACGGCGGCCGATGCCGCGGTGCTGGCCGGACGCTGGTAGAGCCAATAGCCGAATCCGACGGCGAGCAGGATCGCCACCAGGCCGGAAAGCAGCACCGGCCACCGAAAGTCACGTCGGTCGAGCGTCTTCGAGCTGAAATCCTGCGGCGACCAATCGACGAGGGACGGGGCGTGAAGCTCGGTTGAATCCCAGATGTCCCTGACCATCTCGCCAGTCGGCTCGACCCGACGGGTGTGTTTGCCGGTCGGGATCGGTACCAGCTCGGTGGTTTGGGTGGAGTCCGGGCCGGGACCGATCGGATATGACCCCGGCGGTGTGTTGGTCCAGATGACGGTCGGTGAATCGAAGAAACCAAGCGATTCCATGGAAGAGAGCCGCATGAAACGCCGCTTGCTGTCTGAGTTGGCAGTCATCGGGCACACTCGCATACAGTCGTCTGGTCATCCCGCCCGATGCCCCGTGACAACGACATGCAGGCTAATTTCGTAAGACTCGATCCGGAAATGAAAATTCCCACTAGGGCGAATATCGGCGATGCCGCGGTCGACCTTCAGGCAAGAAATGATGTTTCTCTAGAGCCGGGGGAAAGGGCTTCGGTGCCCACCGGTCTGGCGGTTGCGATTCCAGCGGGGCACGCCGGTCTGGTCCTTCCCCGCAGCGGCCACGCACTTCGGGCCGGTGTCGGAGTGGTCAATGGCCCCGGGCTGATCGACTCGGGATACCGGGGTGAGGTGTCTGTGCTGTTGATCAATCACGGATCGGAGCGGGTTTCTTTCGCCAAAGGGGATCGGATCGCACAGTTGGCGGTGGTGCCGGTGGTGCCGGTCGATTGGGTGGAAGTGGAGGCGTTGGACGGTACCGAGCGAGGCTCGGGTGGGTTTGGCTCGACCGGCGTATGACCGTTTGGTTGGCAGAGAGGGTCGGTTACAATGCCGTTCCCTCCTGCGGAAGTAGCTCAGTTGGCTAGAGCGCAACCTTGCCAAGGTTGAGGTCGCGGGTTCGAATCCCGTCTTCCGCTCTGGCGCATCCGGTCTCGGCGACGTGGCCGAGTGGTTAGGCGCGGGTCTGCAAAACCCGTCACACCGGTTCGATTCCGGTCGTCGCCTCCGGGCCCTTAGCTCAGCCTGGCTAGAGCGCTTGCTCGACACGCAAGAGGTCACTGGTTCAAGTCCAGTAGGGCCCACCAAGAGAATCCCCAGGGAACCCCTGGGGATTCTGGCGGTCTGGCTAGATCCGCCGTCGTAATTTGAGCTACCGAACGGTGAGGGTCCCGTCGTCTTCGAACGAGCTGTTGGAGGAGGAGGGGTTGACCTAGGAATCAAAGACTTGAAGGCGGCAGATGGTTCATTGCTTCCCTGAGGATGTCGCTCGTTTGGCGATTGACTTCGGTGAGGCGGCTCGCGAGCTCGTCTGTACTCGTGTGGTCATCCTTCATCTCAGACATTGCACGAATTGCGCCTAGCTGACCCGCGAATGCAGTGAGCACCAGGTGCAGTCTCACGTGGTCGGTGGTGGCGCTCCGCGTCCCACGAAGAGCCATTCCAAGGATGGCTCCAAGCGAGCTAATGGCGCCCGTGCCTAACAGACTGGCCACGACAAACTCAGAATCCGGGACAGGGTTAAGTACTAGCCATATGCCGACGCCGATAAGGATCACTCCAACCACGAAAGCCCCCCAGGACAGCCAATACGCGGTCTGTAATGCCCTTCTGGACGCGTTTGCCAGTGGAGCCAGGTACTCCTCGTATACCGAGTCTGTGTTGACCGCCGCGGTGAGGGTGCCGTCGTTCACGGACTTCACGATTTGCTTGAGAACCTCTTGGGCCAGCCTCCGGCGCTTCCATTCCAGTTCTTTCCTCCGCCATTTGCGTTCCTTGAAGGCCCAAAACCTCGGAGCCGGCTCTCGATCAAAGAAATCATGGGGAGGGAGGCTCCTATCCGCATGCCGGGCCGGATCCGCAAAGAAGCGAGCACGCATTCGCGGAGTAGCTGTCATTAGGAGCGCAAAGCTCGAGGGGTCGAAGTCATCCGGATTCGTAGCAGACTCTCGATCAGCGGCTAGGGGTGCAGCCATTCTTCGTATCTCACATTTGAGCTGTTAGCCGAAGCCGACACAACGGCTTCGCTTCCGACGGTACTTGGTCGCGCGCAACGACGACCTCGAAATCGCGCTATCCATTTCGCTGAACCGGACTTCGCCACAGTCAGATTTGCTGAAGGCAGTACTAGAAACGGTCCTGGGCGATCGTCTGTTCACCGCTTCTGCTCCGAACCGGCTGTGGGTGGCCGACCTTACCTACGTGAGAACCTGGTTGGGGTCGTCTACGTGTCGTTCGTCACCGACATGTTCAGTCGCCGCATCGTCGGATGGCGGGCCTCGAGATCGTTGAGAACGATCTGGCGCTCAACGCGTTGGAGCAGGCGATCTGGGAACGGAACTGGACCGGCGTCGCACTCGACGGGCTGATACATCAATCGGATAGGGCGTGCAATACCTGTCGATTCGGTACACCGAACGGCTCGCCGAGAACGGGGTGGTCGCTTCGGTCGCCTCACGGGGTGACTCGTATGACAATGCCCTCGCCGAGTGCTCATCGGTCTTTACCAGACCGAACTGGTCCGCAACCGGGGACCATGGCGAGGGCTCGACGACCTCGAACTCGCCACCCTCGCATGGGTCTACTGGTTCAACCACCGGAGATCTTCCACGAGCTGGGCCGGATCCCACCCGCCGAGTTCGACGAGAACTACTACGTTCACCCGAGTCAGGCCACCGGGTCGAGACTCAGACAATCGAGCCTTGTGAAACCCCGGGGAGATTCAGGCTGGGATCTAGTCCGGTTGGGCCAGAATGAGGTCGAGAATGCGTGTTCCCAGATTTGTGAAAGCCCTGGTCGGGTGGCTTGCCCTGGCGGTGGTGATACTCGTCGGACTCGTCCTGGTTTGGTATTGGCCTCGGCCGGCCGCTCCCGCCGGAACCACGCGTGACCCAGTGGCGTCCGACCTTTACTCAGAGTTGGGCGCCGCTCTCCTAGGGGGAGTGGTCGTCGCCATCGCTCTGTTGTTGGTGGAGCGCCACAGGGAGGCTCAGGCCGTACACCGCGACCTCTTGCTTCGACTTAGTTTGCTCGAAGATCTCGATGAGATGGACCTTAGAAATCAGGACGCCTCAGGTGTCCATCTTCCTAGGCGGCACTTGAACAATGCTCGGCTCACCAATTCTGTGTTACGAGACGCTGTATTCATTGGTGCCGAGTTGTGTTCGGTGGATGCCATGCACGCCGATCTCAGCCGAGCCCAACTGGTTCGAGCCCATCTGGACGGTTCAAGATTCGTGCGCGCAAACCTAAGCCGGGCTGATCTATCCGGTGCATTTGCGAGCGCGCCTGTTGAAGACGTGCTGAGCTTGGGCACCGTTTTCGGTCGGCGAATCGGGGTTAGCTTCAAGGGAGCGACTCTTCGGAAGGCAAGGCTCACGAAGGCAGTTCTACATGATGCTGACCTCTCACTATCGGACATGCGAAGAGCCGACCTCAGCGGTGCCCAATTAGACGGAGCCAATCTCCGCGAGGCTCGGCTTGATGGCTGTGTTGCCGAAGGTACGTGGTTTGGATTAGTCGACGAGTATGCGAATGGCGACCTTAACTCCTCAGAGTCCGTGGTCGTGGAACCCTGCTATGCGCACGGCGTCCGCGCTCGGCGGGCCATGCTGGCAGGCTCGTTCCTTCATCGTGTGGATCTCGGCAGGGCCCAGCTCAAGAGAGCGGACCTTGCCCGGACTGAGCTTGACGGGGCCAAGCTTTGGTATGCGAATCTGCGGTGGGCAGACCTGGGAGGGGCGTCCCTAGTCGACGCTGATCTAAGGGGGGCAGATCTGAGGGACACCAACCTTCGCGGCGCGAGCTTGCGGGGCGCGCTGCTGTCTGACACCAAGTTTGAGAATGCTAGGTACGACGCCGCCACCGTCTGGCCCTCGGGTTTCCAGCCGCCTCGGGTTGCTCGGCAGGTCTGATCAACAGTCCCACTCTCAAGACCGGAAGGGGTGCCGTGCCCACCATTAGAGCCGATAGTCGAATACGGGCCAATATCATCCCCAACTCACGGCAGGGTGCTTGAGATCGTCGCTGCCGTTGGATTCGAGACCACAACGAAACGGCTCAGCGGGGACACCTCAGAATGGGTCTGGGTCACGTTCACTGAGGATGGCTTGGTTAGTGGTATTGATGCCCACACGGTCTTCTTGCAAAAGGTCCGAGACGCGAATGACGACCCCAGCTGGTCCCCCGAGATCGACCCTCGTTTCTTCCCAAAGCCGCGGCAGACGACAGCTCAAGTCGGGAGTCGACTACGCGGTGGTTTTTCGACTAGTCGCCGGGCCCGGGTGAGGTTGGTTCTCGCGACTTCAAGTTGCCAACACCGCGTGAAGGCTGGTGAAACCCGTCACCGATGTACTCCCGCCTCCAAGGCCCTGTGTCTCAGTTCTCGCGAAAGACAGCCAGGGGCCATGCGTGGGGAAGGTGCCTTCTTGCTGCGCAGGTCGTGCTTCAAATGTCGGTCGCTTCGTCCGTGTGGCCGGATGGTGATCCAGGGTTCACCGTCACCGAACAACCTGTCGACGAGTCGGGCCCTTTGAGATACCTGTCGGGAGGGCGGTGGCGGTCGAATCCGTATGAGTGAGATGCGTCACTTTGTGGGCTGGGGCGACTTCCGACGTTGGAGCCTCACGCCATCCCCCAGACGATTCAATCATGGGACTACTCCAGAGATCCGAGAACTTGAAGATGGCTCTGGCGACGTGTATCCGATCGCGCGCGTGGAGGTGGTTCGGTGACCCCTTCGCTCGGCCCACCTCGGTCACCCTCCGTCGCGGGTCATCGCGCGAGGGGGCGCGATCGATGTGGGTTCCTGACTCGGACGGCCGGTCGAGCTATTCGGATGCCATGTCGCCGGTCCAGGCTCACTGCAATAATCCTCCGCCGCCAACCTAGCCACTGTCAATTGCCATCTCCCGCCCCGCCGAGCGATCGCTGTCTCGACGTCGCCAGCTGATAGCTTGGCCTTCATGAGAAGAACGATGAGCATCCTCCTCCTCCTCGTCACCGTCGCAGCCTGCGGGGGAGGCGGATCGGACATCGCCTCGCCATGCGATCTCGCCGACGCGGCCCTGGTGCAGTCGTTCTTCGGGGGCACGGTTACCGATGGAGTCGAGGGCGTCGCACGCAATTGTGAGTTCACGATCGAGGGTGGCCTCGTCGAGGACGTCAACGTCTACTACTTCGGGAGCGACGACGGCTGGGACGGAACACGCTCAGGCTTCGAGAACAACGTGGGCGGTACGACCGACGTGCCTGGGATCGGGGACGAGGCCTTTTACCCCAACGACAACGGTCCGACCAGTCTCGTCGCTCGGGCCGGTGGCCAGATATTCGAAGTCGCCGGCGGTTTGAGCATCTTCGACACGAGCGAGCCGAGCGAGGACTTGATCCAAGCCGTCGCCGACCTGGCCGGCGCCATTGCCGACGACCTGAACAACTGAGCTCTCGGTCACCAGGCTGACAGGGTGGCCACTGAGATTGGAGGGGTGCGGAAAGTCAAAGGTGGCGCTGGCGACGCGGCGCGGATCACAGGCCTTAAACGTCGCGGCGCGGCTACTACCCGGCGGATCGATCTAGTGGCAGCGGGTTCATCAACTGGCAGGTGAGATCGGTCGCCTCTGGCGAGCGATGGGCGCCAGAGTGGGAGTCAAGACCCCTCAACTACTCTCTGGCCAAATCACATGCGAGGTTTCATCGACTCCGACACTGAACGGATCTATTTCGAGTATTGGGGCGACGCCGGCGAGACGGTGATCCTGGGGCATGGTATGGGCGGGAATCATGCGGTCTGGTATCAGCAGGTCGCCTATCTGGCATCCCGATATCGGGTGGTCACATGGGACCAGCGTGGATTCGGCCGGTCGACGAACACCAGCGGAGACATCGGGCCGGCTCCATCCGTGGACGACATGATGCGTCTGTTCGATCATCTCGAGTTCGAGGCTGCCGTGTTCGGTCACGGAAAGCCGATCCTGTCGGGTGCATCCCATAGGTTCGCTTCCAAGTTCGGCTGAGCCTCGAGACCACAGATTCTGCCCGCGCTCATTCAGATGGCGGGGAGACCTCTGCGGAACTCGCCTCCTCTCGCTCAGCGAGTCCTTGGCTCCGCAGTTCTGGAACGTATGTCTGGGGGGGTCCCGCCACGGGTCGAAAGCCTCTAACGCCGCACACTCGGCGCACTGATGATTGGCCTGAGCGCACGGACCCAAAGGAGGTGGGTTGTGAATGGAATCAACACTCCGGACGGCGGGACGGTTGAGCCGTTGACGGGGAGGTTTTCTATGCCCGAGCGAAGAATCGGCAAGGGCATCCTCGACGCTCTGATTGGTTTGCCGCTATTCGCCACGGCGCCTTTGTATCGACGCTGGCACCAGCGATGGGGTGCGACCGATGCCGAAGTACGCGGCGCTATGCCTGGCGACCAGATCGTCCATGAGGCGTCCTTCAACGCGACCCGCGCCATCACCATCAACGCGCCGCCTGATGCGGTGTGGCCGTGGATTGTGCAGATGGGATACCGGCGGGCCGGCTTCTACACCTACGCGCTATTGGACAATGCGGGATACGAGAGCTCAGAGCACATCCTTGAGGAGTATCAACCGGCGAAGGTCGGGGACTGGATGCCGATGGCGAAGAGAGTCAGCGAGACGACCGCATTCAAGGTGAAAGCGTTCGAAACCAATGACTGGCTGCTGTGGGAGAAGCCCGACAGCACGTGGGCATGGAGACTCGTTCCTTTGGACGGAGGCGGCACCCGGCTCATAACGCGTCTGAGGCAGCGATACGCATGGGCGTCGCCGGGTATGGCGATCCTGACGCTTGTTCTTCTCGAATTCGGCGACTTCCCCATGATGCGCAGGGTTCTCAAAGGGATCAAGGTTCGGGCCGAGCGCATAGCCAGATCTGCCGCCGCTGGGGTTGCCTGACGTCATCCCGACGGTTGAAGCGCTCCTCCATTTGGTCGAACGGCTTGGTCGCGGCGCTGGTGACCAGGAGCCGTCCCTCGCTGTGGGTCCGTTCGCGCTCGAGTAGGTCGAGATCATGAACTCGCTGAATGCAGCCCCCGCGAGACCGCGAACCGCAAGGGTTGCACGTCCGTATTGACTCTGACACCCGAAGACGGGTGAAGCGATCCACGGAGGCAGCATGACCCGCCGACTGCTTATTCTCTTGGCCGTTCTGGCCGCACTGATCGGGGTGGTCTCCATTCCGGCGGGGGCCAACTCACACTTCCCGAGTTCTGTCTTTACTGCCGGCCTGTCTGGTGCGAACGAAGTGCCGGCCAATGCCAGCGCCGGGTCCGGCTTCAGCTCGGTGACAGTGTCTGAGGACGGGACTGCCCTGGACTTCCGGCTCTATGTGAACGACCTCGACGACGTCACCATGGCGCACATACACGTCGGTAGTCCCGACGAGAATGGCCCGGTGGCAGCTTTCCTGTTCGGACCGGCGGATCCTGGAGTGGCGGCGGATGGCCTCATCGCCGAAGGCACCATCACCGAAGCAGACTTGATCGCCACCGCCGGGGTCTTCGACGGCACCATGGCCCAGCTCATCCAGCTCATCGAGGCCGGCGATACTTACGTCAACGTTCACACCGAGACCCTTCCCGCCGGTGAGATCAGAGGACAACTCGAGCTGGCCTCGTTCAACTTCGGGGCTGAGCTCTCTGGCTCCTCTGAGGTTCCGGCAGTGCCAACCAGTGGCACGGGCTTCGCCGCTCTCAGCAGCAACGCGGGGCAGACGGCCATTGGCTACACGCTTCTCACCTATGGCCTGGTGGATGTGGCCCAGGCCCATATCCACATCGGAGCACCGGGTGTGAACGGACCGGTGGCGGTATTCCTGTTCGGCCCGGCCGCTCCGCCCGTCACCTCCGACGGCATCCTTGCTCAGGGGACGATCACCGAAGCCGACCTGATCGCCACAGCCGGCGTGTTCGACGGAACGATGGCCACTTTGATCGACCATCTTCGCTCGGGCACTGCGTATGTGAACGTCCACACCGTTGCCAACCCCACAGGGGAGGTCCGCGGCGCGGTCGAAGGGCACGAGCGTGGCACTCCCGGTGCCCGCTTCATCGACGATGACGCGAGTGTCCATCAAGGAGGTATCGAGGTCATCGCCGCTGCCGGGATAACGGTGGGTTGTAATCCTCCCGTCAACGACGAGTTCTGCCCCACCGACCAGCTGACGAGAGGGCAAGGGGCGGCGTTCTTCCGTCGTGCGCTCAACCTGCGACCCAGTGCGGATGACTTCTTCACTGACGACGCGGGCTCGGTCTTTGAGGACAGCATCAATGCCATCGCGGAAGTGGGCATAACACAAGGCTGCAACCCACCCGACAACGACGAGTTCTGCCCGGTTGACGGCACCACGAGGGCAGAGTGGGCAACGTTCATGGTGAGAGCCCTGGGGCTGACGGCCGGTGGCGGCGACGACTTGTTCACCGACGACGATTCCAGCGTCCACGAGGCCAACATCGACCGTCTGGC
>Ga0302046_10005296_pt1 | contig 11404 bp, 7 predicted proteins | sample RVTome_11_FD_200261 | JGI IMG/M metagenome (GOLD analysis project Ga0302046, IMG submission 200261) | Soil microbial communities from uranium-contaminated site in the Upper Colorado River Basin, Wyoming, United States - RVT147D111 (version 2) ... | reverse complement strand
GGGCGGAGGCGTCGCAGGTCTCGCGACGGCCTGGCACCTCGGCCGGCGCGCGGGCGCGGGTCACGTGCTCTTGGTCGAGCGCGGGCGCATGCTCGGCAGCGGCGCCTCGGGCCGGAACGCGGCGATCCTGCGCACCTTCTCGTGCGACCAGGTCCTGGACCCTATCGCGCGACGCGGCGCCGCCTTCCTGCGCCGGCCGCCGGCGGGCTTCGCGCAGGTGCCGCTGGTCGATCCCACCGGGTCGTTGCTCGCGGCGAGCGGCGAGCGAGCGGCACGCTGGCGCGCCGCGCTTCCGGCGCCGGGCGGGCGCGAGGTCACCAGGGACGAGGCTCGGCGCCTGGCGCCGCACCTGAGCGAGGCCGCGCTCGCCGCGGAGCTCCATCTGTGGTTCGAGCACGACGGACGCATCGACGTCGCGGCGCTGATCGAGGCCCTCGCCGCCGGTGCGCGCTCCTCTGGCATCGAGCTGCGCACCGGCTGCTCGGCCGCGCGGCTCCTGGTAGAGCGCGGGCGCGTCGTGGGAGTCGAGCTCGTGGACGGCTCACGGATCTCCGCCGCGACGACCGTGCTCGCCGCCGGCGCCTGGGCCGGGACGCTCGGCCGGAGCGCCGGCTCGCGCGTCGCGCTGCGGCCCACGCGGCGGCACCTGCTCGTCACCGCGCCGGACCCGGCGCTCGACACGCGTCTCCCGATCGTGTGGCTCGAGGACGAGGGTTTCTACGCCCGGCCCGAGAGCGGCGGGATGCTCCTGTGCGCCTGCGACGAGGACGACGTCGATCCGGACCGGTGCGAGAGCGACCCCGCGATGCGCGAGCGCATCGCGGGGAAGACGACGCGCCTGCTCGCGCTGGAGGGAGACCCCGGCGCCGCGCACTTCTGGCACGGGCTGCGCACGCTCACCCCGGACGGACGCTTCGTGGTCGGTCCCGACCCGGACCTCGGCGGGCTGGTCTGGGTCGCCGGCCTCGGCGGCCACGGGATGACCTGCGGCGTCGAGGTGGGCCGGCTGGCGGCGCGCGCCGTGCGGCGCGCTCAGCGGTCGTCGAACGTGAACCAGTCCGCGTTCGTGAAGCGCAGCGGCCCAAAGATGCCCTCCACCTAGACGCCGCGACTCAGGGTTGGTGATCCGCCAGGTTGCGTCGCGCGCGCTGGTGCAGCTTCGACGTCGCCATCTTGCTTCGATTCGCGACCAGCGCTGCCACTTCCAGCTCCAGGCGGAGCACGTCGCGGGCCAAGAGTACGACGCGCTGGTCGTGCGGCAGGCGCCCCAGGCGACGCAGCGCGCCGCGGAGTCGTTCGCGTACTCTTGGATCGAGATCGTGCAGTGCGCCTGCGGCGGGCGCGCCTTCAAACCACGCCAACGGTTCCATCAGCGCGCTGGGCAGCCCGGTGCGGCGTCGGGGCCTCAAGCGCGGCCGCATCCTACGGGCAAGCGTCGCCGTGGTGCGCACGAGGATCGTGCGCAGCCATGCACGCGCGTGAGCCCGGCTTTGGAAGTGCGTACCAGGAAGGGCCTCCATGGCGGCGACGATCCCATCCTGGAGAATGTCCTCGGCGTCCGTCGTCGCCGTCAAGACCTCGCCCAACCGCGCGCGGATGCTCCGCAGGAGCAAGCCGCGCTCGCTCTCGACGATGCTGGCGAGCGCCTCTGCATCGCCGGCACCGAGCCGCGCGAGCAGTGGGTCATCGTCTTGGGCGTGCCAGGGGAGCTCGGTCATGGATCGGTTCAGCGGACCCGCAGCAAGTGTACCTGCCGTCGCGGACTCGGCCCGGCGCGGGTCCGGTGCAGCTCTACTGGCTTGCGCCCCTCCCGCGCTTGGGCGCCAATCGTGGCGAGACTCTGCTCCCTGCGCATCACATCTCGACGCGATGCGCTCCGCCTTCAGCGGTGATCGTGACGTCGCCCACGCCGCGCGCCGTGCGAAAGCGGTAGGTACCCGCCGGAAGCCCCCATACGACAGCGTAGCCGTTCTCGTCCAGCGTGCCTTTCATGGCCGCCCCCACGAGCTCGTCGAACAAGGTGCTCTCCGTCCGAGCCGTCGCGTCGAACCACTCCTTCCCCGCACCTGGCGCGTGGAGCTCCACACGTGAGTGCAGCAGGCGCACGTCGAGCGGCACACGCGCAGCGCTCGGCATCGACAGAGGTTGCCATGTCGCCGCGAAGCGGTCCAAGCCCTCGCTGCGGGCCATCACCGCCAGCGTGTACTCCCCGTCGGGGACGTCGGTCAGCGCGAAGCTCCCATCGTCGCCCGCGAGGTCCAAGCGAACCGGGCTCAGGTCGACGTCGAGGACGACCACCCGTATCTTGTCGAGCCCTTGGATACGCTCGACGCGTCCGCGAACGGTCGAGCCGACGAGCCCGGCGCCGCAGTGCAGATCAACGTACCGAGTCTCCTGGTCGCCGACCCAGACGCTCACGCTGGCGACTGGGATGAGCGCGATGGTCAACCCTTCCGGGCCGGAGATATTTGCAATGGCGGACACCCGATAGAAGCCAGCCTCGAGACCGCCGACGCGGAACGCTCCGTCTTCCTCCAGCCGCGCAGAGGTCCTCGCTCCCGGCTGGCGCACCACGTCGACGGAGCGGACCGCCATGTCGGAACGCAGGTTGCCGATCCACACCTGCCCGGCGATCTCCCCTCCCGGCTCGATACGCAGCTCACCGAGGTCGACCTCGCGTCCGTGGTGCAGATCGAACGGCTGAGTGAGGAACGCCCGGCCGTTGCCCGGTACGACGAGCAGCCGCGCGGGCCCCTCGTAGCGCGTCGCGATCCGCGCCCAGCCCTCGCCGTCGGTCTCCGCGCGAGCGCCGCCGTTGGCGACCTCGCCCGTGACGTCGATGGCCATGTACACCTGTGGGCCGTTGTCGGACAGCATCACCGAGTCCATCGTTGCGTCGGCGTCGACGACGAGCACCGTCGTTACCGGCGCGGGCGTGCCCGTGGCGTGCACGGCGCGCGCGCTGACGAACGACTCGGCCAGCCCCTCGCGCCCGAGCTCGACCACGAGATCGTCGACGTGCGCGCGGGCCGAGACCCAGTCGGTCGTCGTCGCGAGGTATCCGTTGGCCGAGACGACGAGGCACATGTCCTCCGCCGCGTCTGGCGCCCCGCCCAGGGCGAAGCGACCGTCGTCGGATCGGACCTCCAGCCGGCGTGTGGACCAGATCGTGTGGCCTCCCCCATCCGCCCTACGAAACTGGACCTCTACCTGGAACTCCGTGACGTTCCGGCCGTCGTGCTGGTCGACGACATCGCCGGCAAGCCAGTTGAGCGGGTGGATCTGTAGACGGACCTCGGCTTCCGCCACGCCCGCCACGAGCTCGACGTCCTGGTCGGGGTGCGTCCAGCCCTCCGCCGCGGCTTGCACGCGGTAGCTTCCCGGCTCGAGGGCCGTCCAGCTTGCGACGTCGTAGGTCTTCCGTGGCGCGCCTGCAACCTTGCCGCTCGCGCGCTCCACCACATGGACGGCAACGTGGTCGACCGGCGCGTAGTCGCTTTCGAGAAGGGCGCGGAGTGCAAGTCCCGCAGCAGGTGGCGCCGCCAAGGGAGCGCGACCGGACCCGTCCTGTGGCCTGCGCAATGGGTCGGCCGTGCGCCGCTCGTCGACGGGATCGTCCCTGGCCGCGATCGTCGGAAGCGTTTCCATCGACTCGCCGATCCGCTGAACGGGGAGCCGATTCGCTCCGTCGTCGCGAAAGGCGAGCCAACCGTCGTCGCGGAAGGCGAGCCAAAGGAGGGCGACGCCGAGCGCCGCGAGGAAGAGCGCAGCCTTCTTCATGTGGACCGTGGGGCGGGGTATAGCCGCCGATGGGCCCGCTCGGCGTGCGGGCCCATCGGCAGCGTCGGGCCGGGCTGGACGCTAGCAGTCCGTTGTCGACGACATCGCCTTCGAGTTGACCAGCGTGCACTCCCAGCCCGACCACCAGCCACCGTAGCAGCATTCGTAGGTGTAGCGCCAGAACAGGCACTCGCCGTGCCCCTTCTCTTGCGAGGCGCATTCCGAGCTGCTGTACCCCGTCGAGGCGGTCACGTACTTGGTACCTACGTCAAGGCTGACGGACTGGGAGTGGCAGATCTGGATCTCCGCCGGAGCGCCGGTGCAGTTGCACACGGGGTTGGTGTCGTAGTGGACCGTGAGCTTCCCGGAGCTTGCCGGGGTGGGGCTGGCGGGAGATGTCGGCTTCCCGGCCTTGACCGGGGAGGCGCCGACGAGGAGGACGCTGGCGACCAGCATGAGGGAAACGAAGAGGGTCTTCATGAGCTTCCGCTGTCCTTTCGCGAGGGGTGGGGTGGAGAGCCGGCTGGCGACGGCAACGTGCGCGGCGCCACACACACAACAGAAGCGCGATCCAGGCGGTTCGAGGATGGCAGATCTGGTACTTCCTCGGAAACGCGCTGGCTCGCCGAGGATCTGGTCCGTCGCCCGGTGGCGACCGCGGCGAGTGACCACCCGTGCGAGTGGCTCGCACAATCCCAAGACGGAGGGCGGGAGGAGGGCGGTTCTCAGAAGCGTTCCTCGGACGCCGGCGACTGACGTTCGGCAGGTTCGTGCCAGGGCTTCGGGAGCCTGTGTCGGTCACGCTTTGCCGAGGGGGCCGGCGGATGCGCCACTCAGCTAGTGGCGGCGCCGCCTTCCTGCGCCGGCGGCCGCCGGGCTTCGCTCAGGTGCCCCTGGTCGATCCCATCGGGTTGATGCTCGCGGCCAGCGCGCGGCCCGCTGGAGCGCCGCGCTGCCGGCGCCGGGCGGGCGCGAGGTCACCGCGGGCGAGGCCCGGCGCTCGACCCGCGTCTCCCGATCGTGTGGCTCGAGGACGAGGGTTTCTATGCCCGACCGGAGAGCGGCGGGATGCTCCTGTGCGCCTGCGACGAGGAGGACGTCGATCCCGACCGGTGCGAGAGCGACCCGACCCGTGCGCGTCCGCATCGCGGAGAAGACGACGCGCCTGCTCGCGCTCTCGGGAGACCCGGGCGCGGCGCACTTCTGGCACGGGCTGCGAACGCTCTCCCCGGACGGGCGCTTCGTGGTCGGTCCCGACCCGGACCTCGCCGGGCTGGTCTGGGTCGCCGGCCTCGGCGGCCACGGGATGACCTGCGGCGGCGAGGTGGGCCGGCTGGCGGCGCGCGCCGTGCGGCGCGCTCAGCGGTCGTCGAAGGTGAACCAGTCCGCGTTCGTGAAGCGCAGCGGAACGCCGACCAGCCCCTGGGTGACGTAGCTCGTGCCCTGCAGCGCGAGCACGTTCGGCACGGAGAAGCTCACGCGCGTTCGCCCAGAGGCGTCCATCGTGCCGGTCCGGTAGAGCGGCGCGATCCAGGTCGCGAGCTTCAGGAAGAGCCGCCCCTGGGGCAGCATCGTCGCCTTCGTCTGTTCCGCGAAGGCCAGCAGCCAGAGCTCGCCCGGCGGACCGTAGACGTCGACCACGAGGTCGTGCCCGGGACCGGAGATGCCCTCGACGTACGTGCCGCGGGTCAGGTTGGAGTAGAGATAGAGCCGGTCGTCTCCCCAGAGGAGATCCGCGTCGCCGTCGAGGTCGATGTCGATGAGCCGTGGCTCCCGGTTCAAGTAGTTCGTGTAGGGCATCGCGCAGGACGAGAAGAGACGCGTGCCGCCAGCCGACGGATCGGTGGTTCCACCGAGCGAGAAGCTCCCGCTGCCGTCGTTCTCCTCCCAGTACAGCCTCGGTCCGAGGGAGCCTGCGATCAGGAGGTCGAGGTCGCCGTCCCCGTCGAGGTCACCGGCGGCGTGACACGTGCCGCTCGAGGGCGCGGGCAGGTCCGCGAAGTTGCCGCTGCCGTCGTTGGCGTACATGCCGCCGCCGGTCAGGGCGTCGAGGTCGCCGTCCCCGTCCGCGTCCGCGAGCACCTCCGCGCGGAAACCAGCCGGCAGAGCGGCCGCGCTGAAGAGGAGCGGATCGGTCGCCGACCAGCCCTGGTTCAGCCACACCCCGTTCGCGGCGAGCAGGTCGAGGTCGAGGTCGCCGTCGATGTCTCCCAGGGAGATCTGTCTCACCGAGCCCGCCGGCGTGATCGTGTGGCCGCGCAGGAGGAAGGTCCCCCCGCCTGCGTTCTCCCAGATCTCGACCACGTCGGGACTGCCGTCGTAGACCAGGACGACGTCGTCGAGTCCGTCGCCGGAGAGGTCTGCTGCCTCGATCCACCAGGGCAACTCGGGGAGGAGCGGCGTGTCGAACACGGCCGCGAGCGAGAAGTGCCCCGTCCCGTCGTTCACGAGCAGCTTCGTCGCGAGATCCGTCGCGAGGATGTCGAGGTCGCCGTCCCCGTCGTGATCGAGGAAGACCTTTGAACCGAGAGTTCTCCCCCAAGCGCCGACCTTGCGCGACGGATCGCGCGTGAGGTACCCCGTGCCGTCGTTCACGTAGAAGTCCGCCCCGCCCAGGTAGGCGTCCGGGTCTCCGTCGCCGTCCAGGTCCCCGAGCGCGAGGTGACTCGTCGCTCCGCGAGCGCTCTGATCGGCGTGGTCCTCGACGAAGACGTAGGGGCTCGTCTGCTGGAACACGCTGACCTCGGGGTAGCCACTGACGACGAGGTCGCCGTCTCCATCGCCGTCCACGTCCACGTAGTCCACGGTCTGGGCGTCGCTGCCGACGGGCACGACGAACAGCGTCGAGAAGGTCCCCGTCCCGTCGTTCTGCAGGCCCTGGATCCCCGTCGGTCCGAAGCCGATGAGGTCAGGGGCGGCGTCACCGTCGAGGTCGCAGCGGGAGACGACGCGCGTGGTTCCCGCGGGGAGCGGCGGACCGGCGACGAAGGCACCGGTGCCGTCGTCGAGGTACAGGTCGCTCCCCTGGGGCGGGAACGACCGGAAGAAGTTGCTGCCGACGAAGAGGTCGACATCCCCGTCCCCATCGTAGTCCGCCGGCAGGTGTGCCCAGCCGTTCGCGGGGAGACCGGTCGGCTTGCTAGTCAGTTTCTGGAAGGTCCCGTTCCCGAGGCTGCGCTGCACCTCCCACCGCGCGTCGGCGATGTCCCACCCGATCAGGTCGACGAGGCCGTCCTTGTCCCAGTCGAAGGTGGTCGTGGGACCCAGGATCCCGGCCGAGGTCTTCTCGGTCCAACCGCCCGCGGCGTTGGAGAGCCAGACCCCGACGCGATCGAAGGTCGCGGGCGGGAAGTAGTCCTCGGACTCGCTCGCGAAGGCGAAGTCCTGCGTCCCGTCCTGGTTGAAGTCCGCGCGAGAAGCGTAGCTGAAGGTGACGTCCGTCCCTCCCGGCGTCGTCGCGATCGTCTCCTTCGAGAATCCGCCGCTCCCGTCGTTGCGTTGCAGGGTGAGATGCAGTCCCGTGAGCAGGTCGAGGTCGCCGTCCCCCTCGACGTCGAAGACCTCGAGGAACGCGTAGGCGGGCCCGAAGGCGAGCGCGGAGCCGGTCGCTCGCTCGAAGCGTCCCTCGCCCGAGTTCCGGTGCAGGCCCCACCAGTAGAGATCCACGTCGGAGTCGCCGTCGAAGTCCCCGCTGCCGACGAGCTGCGACAGGCCGATCCCGACGGTGCCGTCGTACCAGCCGTCCGGGCAGTCGACGGGGCCGCGCGGCTCGTTCAGGAGCGGGACGGGGAGTTGGCAGACCGGAGCGAGGGAAGCGAGGAGGGCGAGGATCATGGGGGCGACTTCCTTTGGCGGTGGATCGGTCCTGCCCATGCTGGGACCGCCGAGCCCCCGTGCGTTGCGGCGATTCCCATAAAGCGGGCGCAACGGCTCCATCCAGCGATGCAGGCCCCCCTCCGCAGCGTTGTCAGCGGCCGACGCCGCACCGAGCGGTGCTCGCTCCAACCGCACCACGCCCCGAGCGTCGGTCGCGAGATCGGCGCGCCACCACGTCCAGGAGCGCCCCCACGTCTCGTCGACAGCAGCAGCAGGAGCCCGGCGCCGGTGAGCAGGGCGACCAGGGCGGCGAGGACGGACAGCCGACCGCTCCGGGGCGATCGTCGGCGCATGATCCCGCGTCCCACGCGTTCCAAGGAGCGAAGGCGTCCGCCCGAGCCGCGGTCAGCGCGCATGGGCGGACCGCGCGAGATCGGACTCGCTGAGCCGTGCGAGGCGGGCACGCCAGGGGTGCTGCTCCCCCGCGACCTCGAGCGCGCGCCGCGCGTCGGCCAGCGCGCGCTCGTGCTCCTGGTGGGCCAGCGGCGGGATCCTCGAGCGGTCGGCGCGCCAGGCTCGGAGCAGGGCGCGGTCGTAGAGCGCGGCGACGAGAGCCGGGCGCGCGCGGAGGGCGGCGTCGTAGTCCTCGGCCGCTCGCTGCACGACCTCGAGGGCGGGGATGCTCTCGCCCGCCGCGTAGAGCTCGCGCCCGAGCTGCATGCGCGCGGCGCCGCGGGCGACCAGCGCCGGAGCATGGTCCGGGTGCAGCTCCAGGGCGGCCGACAGTTCGCGCACCGCGTGGGCGAGGTGCGCGCGGCGCTCCTCGGACGTCCGCGCGCGGCCGGCCTCGCGCAACCGCACCTGGCCGCGCAGGCCGTAGCTGTTCGCGTTGCCCGCGTCCGACTGCAGGAGCAGCGAGAAGTCGATCACGAGCTCGTCCATGCCCTCGAGGGCCAGGAGCTCGCGTTCGGGGTCCAGCTCTCCGCCGCCCGGATCGACGGTCGCGCGCGCGAGGTAGGCGGGCCGATGACCGCGCAGGAGGTCGGTGGCGATGACCGAGTGGCGCATGCCCAGGTTCGTACGCCCCGACAGGAGGTAGAGCTTCGAGAGCGAGAGGTGGGCTTCCTGGTGGGTCCCGTCCATCTCGATCGCTTCGCGCAGGCGCAGCTCGGCGCGCTCGGGGTTCCCGGCGAGCCACGCGTGCTGCCCCTCGGCGAAGGCGCGGTCGGGCGTGCGCGCGTCGAGCGCCGCGCTCGCGAGCGCGTGACCGAGGTCCGCGGCGCCGCGGACGCGCCACGTCTCGAGGTGCGGCGGGGGAGCTTCGCCGAGGACCGGGACGCCAGCGCGGTAGAGCGCCGCGAGCGCAAGACCGCGCTCGAGGGCGAGGTGGGCGTCGCCGGTGCCGAGCTCGTCCGCGCGATCGAAGGCGGCCAGCGCCTCCTCGAGCCGACCCGACGCGCGCAGCACGCGCCCGCGCAGGGACCAGATCGCGCCGACCGAATCGGCTTGGGGAAAGAGATCGCAGTCGGCCAGCGCGGCCTCCAGCAGCTCGGGCGCCGTGACCTCGCGTCCCGCGCCGGCGAGCCGCGCGGCGCGCGCCGCCCTCAGTGCGTCGTCGACCCGATTCGAGAGACGGAAGAGCTCCTCCGCACGACGCCGTCCTTCCTCCGCCGCTCGTTGCTCGAAGCGCGACACGACCAGGAACGGCAGGGCCACGAGCAGCGCGGCGGCGGCTGCCATCGCGCCGGCGACCAGGGCACCCCGGCGGCGCGACGCGTAGCGCCGCAGGCGGTAGAGGAAGGACGGCGGACGTGCCGCGATGGGCTCGCCACGCAGCCAGCGGTCGAGGTCGCTCGCCAGGGCAAGGGCCGAGCCGTAGCGCTCTCCCGGCTCCTTCGCCATGCACTTGGCCACGATCGTCGCCAGGTCGCGGTCGACCCGCGGGGCGAGGCTGCGCAGCGGAAGTGGCTCGAGGTCCGCCACGCGGCGCAGCAGCTCGACCACGTCCGCGCCCTCGAAGGGCGCGCGCCCGGCGAGGCATGCATACAGGGTCGCGCCGAGGCCATACACGTCCGTGTGCGGTCCGACCGCCCCGCCGCGCGCCTGCTCGGGAGCCATGTAGGCCGGCGTGCCGACGACGCCGCCCGAGGCGGAGACCGAGGCGTCGACGGCGAGCTCCTTCGCCAGTCCGAAGTCCATCACGAAGACGTGCGGGCGGTCGCCGGGCTCGACCATCAGGTTGGCCGGCTTGAGGTCCCGGTGCACGACCCCCTCGCCGTGGGCGTAGTCGATGGCGAGCGCGGCATCGCGCAGGAGCTCCGCGAGGCGGCGCGGGTCGTCGATCCCCGCCGCGGCCAGGGTCGTTCCGCGCACGAGCTGCATGGAGATCGCCTCGGGCGTCGCGTCGTAGACGGCGGCGAGGTGCGGATGCACGAGCCGCGCGGCGGCGCGGGCCTCGCGCAGGAAGCGTTCGCGTGCTTCCCCGGAGAGGCCCAGCGGGCGCGTGAGCACCTTGAGCGCGACCGGGCGCTCGAGCTCGCGATCGAAGGCCGCGTACACGACGCCCATCCCGCCGCGCCCGAGCTCCTGGCCCAGCTCGTAGCGCTCCGTGTCCACGGCGCCCAGCTCGGGGCGTTCCGCGAGCGGCGCGCCGATCGCGAGCAGCTTCTCCTGCGCCCGCGGCGAGAGACGGCGGCTCACCCGTCTCCCTCGCGTGCGAACAGCCAGGCCAGCTCGGCGCGCAGGTCCTCGTCCGACCCCACCGTCTCGAGCACCGCCGCGCGCAGGTGCGCGCGGTAGCGGCGCTTGGCGAGCGAGAGATGGTTGGACACGTCGACCTTCGTGATCCCGTGCCGCGCGGCGAGCGCGGCGTAGTCGCACTCCTCGTCGGCCAGGAAGAAGTCCCGGAACACGGCGAAGACGACGTGCTTGCCCTTGGCCGCGAGCTCCGCTTCCAGCGCGTCGGTCGCGCGCGCGAGCAGCTCCGCGCGCCAGTGCGCGTCGAGGTGCTCCTCGGGCGTTGCGCCCGGGTCCGCCAGCCGGGGGATCCCGTCCTCGTCCTCGAGCGGAACGAGGCGGCGGTCGCCCCCGCGCTTCTGCGAACGCCGTCGGCGCTCGCGGTCGTGCAGGAAGTTGGCGAGGCTGCGCTTCACGAACCCGCGGAAGCTCCCGCGCGCGGGGTCCGCCCGGGCGAGGAAGCCCGTCGCGAGCATCCAGAGGAAGAACTCTTGCGCCGCCTCGCGGGCCTCGTCGTCGTTCCTCGCACAGCGCGCCCGCGCGTAGGCAGCGATCGGACGCCAGTAGCGTCGGGCCAATTCCTCGAGCGCTTCGCGGCCGTCGCTCGAGCCGGCGGTCGGGTCCGCGAGGAGACGCGACCAGCGCGTCGAGGGGAAGGCCGACTCGCTGCGTAGAATCGCGCGGTTTCCGTATGAGCCCACGGCGAGAACCCGTACCGGCCAGTGTACACGCGGTTTCCAAGCCCTCGATCAGGAGAACGACGATGAAGACCGCTGCCTGCGCCGCCCTGCTGCTCCTCACCCCGCTCCCGCAGGAGCAGGCCACGCTCCCCGATGCCGAAGCGGTGCTCGACCGGATGCGCGACGCGATCGGCGCCGCACATCTGCCGAAGGACGGGAACGTCTCGCTGCACGGCAAGGTCACCTGGGAGGGCCTGCCCGAGCCGGGGGGGCTCTTGACCGAGGTCTACGCGGGTCTACGGAAGGCGCGTTTGACGACCGAGTTCGGCCCCTTCGGCGAGTTCGAGTCGGGCGCCGACGGCGACCTGGTCTGGGAGAAGAACGCCCTCGAG